>Ga0082335_1000369_pt1 | contig 116040 bp, 117 predicted proteins | sample Subgrocontami58m_FD_72375 | JGI IMG/M metagenome (GOLD analysis project Ga0082335, IMG submission 72375) | Subsurface groundwater microbial communities from S. Glens Falls, New York, USA - GMW37 contaminated, 5.8 m (SPADES assembly) (version 2) ... | reverse complement strand
GGATCAGAACGCCGCGGTGAATACGTTCTCGAGTCCTGTACTCACCGCCCGTCACACCAAGGGAGCCGGGAGTGCCTAAAGTTCGCTTCGGCGGATTAGGGTAAGCTCGGTGACACGGGTGAAGTCGTAACAAGGCACGCGTAGCGGAAGCTGTGCGTGGATTAATTACATTTAGTCGACTACTCTTCCGAGAGTAGTATAGGAAAAGGTGTTGGCCGATACGCCTCAAGGCTCGGCTCATCTTATCTTAGGATAAGGTGTAGAGGGGCAACTAAAAAAGTTTTTAACTGGAAGACCATCCATTTCCTCCCTCGTTCACAGGGGGCCTCCGGATGTCGGGAACTCATACACGCTCCCACGCTCCTCGCCACCCTGCACGCCTATTCGGCGAGGGGCCTGGCTCGGCAACGCGGCTCGCGTGCAAGTTCCCGGACATCCTCCGGCCAAATGTTCACTCAGGAGAAAATGGATGGTCTTCATATTTTCATCCACATCAGGTAAAAGCAAAAAAGAGAAACGACCCCCCTCCCGAACGAGCATACGTGAGCGAGGAGGATTTCTCTGAGCGAACGTTTCTGCTCGTGAAAGAGAGAAGGGGTCGTTTCTAAGAGGTGGCGGGGGATGATTTTGATTTAATTGGTAGGTGTTGGTATAATTTCAAAAATGCCTGAAGCTCAAACAACCATAAAGAAAATTTTGTTGGTGGAGGATGAACCGATGCTCGGGAATCTTCTGAAACAGCGGCTTGTGAAAGAAAATTACGAAGTAGTCCAAGCGAGAGACGGCGCGGAGGCGATAAGGTTTTTGAAAACAGATAACGTCGATTTGGTGCTTCTTGATATCATTCTTCCCAAGATGTCCGGGTTCGAGGTAATGGAGGCAATCAACAGCGATCCTTCCATTCATTCGGCGCCGATTGTCATCGTCTCAAATCTTGGTCAGGAGGGGGATGTGGAACGCGGGCAGCAATTGGGGGCGGTAGGATATTTCATTAAAGCCCAACTCTCCATAGAAGAGCTTATCTCGAAGATTAAGGAGTTCTTTGTTTCGAAATAGTTATCCACATATATCGAAAATCTTTCGGAACGCTTTTGGTATAATAGATAAAGAAGGCCCCTACTCGAAACATAAGAAGAAAGGGGTTGCAAGGTCGGTTTCCATTTCTTATTAATGAACAGACAAACAATGATTCAGGCAAACACGAAGCGCGGATTCACGTTGATCGAACTTCTTATTGTTATCGCAATCTTGGCCATCTTGGCGGTTGCCGTGGTTCTGGTGTTGAACCCGGCGGAACTCTTAAAACAAGGAAGAGATACAACAAGAATCTCCGATTTAGCGGCGTTAAACAGTGCAATCGCGCTCTATGTTGCCGACGTGAGATCTCCCTCATGGTCTTCGGCCGCGGGGAACTGCACCGCCGCGACGCCCTTTACCGGTGGCGGCGGCAGTATTGCATGCACTGCGACAACTTCGACTGTGGTAACGGGTACCGGATGGGTCCCGATAAACTTCAGTGCCGTTTCGAGCGGTTCGCCGCTTGCTCGGCTTCCGCTTGATCCGACGAATTCCGCGGTATATGAGTATCTGTATGCGGCATCCTCTACGACGGGATATTTCGAACTCGTCGCCAACATGGAAAGTTCAAAATACGCCACCAACGGTTCGGCGGATGTCGAATCGAACACGAAAGACGGAGGTACTGGCACGAACAGCGGTAACGTATATCAAACAGGAAGCGACCTTTCTCTCATAACCGCCTTCTAAAGTTCGTCACATGAGACGTATTCGTAACACGATCCTGGCGGTCGTGTTACGCGTTTTTTTGGATTAGGGTATACTATAGTCATAGAGGTGTGATCAATTTACCTTCCTCAAAATTGAAAGAAATACTCGTAACAGCGGGGGTGATAACCGGCGATGCGTTTGACGTACTTCAGGAAGAAGCGGAGCGCAAACAGCAAAGCGTTTCCGATGTCGTCATTTCAAGGGGCCTTGTGAACAAGGATTATTTTTTTCTGCTCCTTTCGAAGGCGCTCGGCGTCGAGCGAGTGAATCTCGGGGCGGTGGGGATAGACGGAGAGACGCTTCATCGTCTTCCCGAAGATGTCGCGCGTCAGAGAAACGCGATCGTATTCAGAAAAAGCGAGGACGGCATGTTTGAGGTTGCGATGGAGGATCCCACGAATCTGGAGACGATCGACTTTCTCACGCTCCGTCTCGGCGGGCCGGTACGGCCGTATCTCGCGACCGAGGACGATTTGAACCGCGGTTTTCTGCTTTATCAGCGGGAACTCACGCAGAATTTCAAGAAGATAATCGAAGATAATATTCGGCAGTCGCTCCGTTCGAAAGCGAGAGGAAGCGTCGAGGAGGCGGCGGCGGATTTGCCGATCGTCGCGATCGTCGACAATCTTCTTTCTTACGCGATTTCCTCCCGTGCATCCGATGTGCATTTCGAAGTGCTGGACGACGGGGTGCTGGTACGGTTCCGCATCGACGGCATCTTGCACGAGATCGTACGTATGCCGAAAGAAATCCACCCCGCGATCGTCGCGCGCGTGAAAATACTCTCCGAACTCCGCGTCGACGAGCACACACACCCCCAGGACGGGCGATTCAGGTACAAGGTGGGGGGTGATTCGATCGACGTCCGCGTCTCCGTCATCCCGACGTTCTATGGGGAGAAGATCGAAATGCGTCTTCTTGCCGCGGCGCAGAAGCCCCTCTCGTTCGGCGAGCTCGGTATGTTCGAGGATACGATAAAACTCATCAGCGAAGCGATCTCGAAAAGTTACGGCATGGTGCTGGTGTGCGGTCCCACCGGAGCCGGAAAGACGACGACGCTTTATTCGGTCTTGAATGTGATCAATAAACCTTCCGTCAACATCGTTACCGTTGAGGATCCGATCGAGTATGATATGCGTTATGTGAATCAGATGCAGGTGAATGCCGCGGCAGGCATCACGTTCGCCGCGGGACTCCGTTCCATATTGCGGCAGGATCCGAATATCATTATGGTTGGCGAGATCCGCGATGCGGAGACGGCGAATATTGCCGTGCAATCGGCCTTGACCGGCCATCTTGTGCTCTCGAGCTTGCACACCAACGATTCGCCGACGGCGGTACCCCGTCTTATGGATATGGATATCCCGCCCTTCCTCGTGTCGGCGGTTTTGAACGCAATAACCTCTCAGCGTCTCACACGAAAAATTCATATGGATTGCATCGAGTCGTACGTGCCGAGCAAAGACATGTTTTTAAGCATCGAAAAACAGATGGGAGAGCTTGCGGCCGATACGAGCGCGCACATGCCGAAGACCTTTTACAGAGGAAAAGGATGCGATGCGTGCAATCATACGGGATATCTTGGCCGAGTGGGTATTTTCGAGGTACTGAATGTGACGGAAGAAGTGCGAAAGATCATCATCAGCCCGAGTTTTGATCTCGACATATTAAAGAAAAAGGCGAGAGAGGAAGGAATGGTTACCATGTTCGAAGACGGACTTCGGAAGGTCGAGTTGGGACTCACCACAATCGAGGAGGTGATACGCGTCATGCGTGAGTAATCGCGAATAATGCGAATTACAGCAAATAACGCGAATACTATACGTGAAGATATCGTGCTCCCTGAATTGAGTTATACGATCATCGGCGCCGCATTTAAGGTTTTTAGCGAGCTCGGGTGGGGATTAAGTGAAAAAGAATATCAAAAAGCGCTTGCTATTGAACTCAAAACAATCGGCCTCGGTTATAAAGAGCAGGTGCTTATACCAGTTGTCTATACAAACACACGTATCAAGAGTTGTTATGCAGATTTTGTGGTTGAAGACAGAATTTTATTGGAGCTAAAAGTAGTGCATAAACTTGGATATAGCCAAGCAAAACAAGTTTTGGGATATCTAAGGGCATCGGGCATAAAACTGGGGATTCTGATATACTTTACTAAGGAAGGTGTGAAGTATCGTAGGGTTTTAAACTCAAAAGTTTGATTCGCATTATTCATTAAATTAGCATTATTAGCGAATACTCTATGCAGTTTCATTACATCGCATCACAAAAAGACGGAAGAGTGGTAGAAGACCAGATCGAGGCAAGGGATACCGCCGAGGTACTGCAGTTTATCGTTTCCCGCGGCATGAAGCCGGTGAGCATCAAGCCGGCGGAGATGAGCGGAAAAGGCGCGAAGGCGATCTTCGGAGGAAAGATCACCCTTACCGATCAGGTCTTCCTTTCGAAATATCTCGCCCTCATGTTAAAGATCGGGACGGGGCTCCTTCAGGCGATCAATATCCTGATCGAGGATTTCGATAAGCCGGCGGTGAAGTCGTTTCTTCTGGAAATAAAAGCGAACCTCGAACGCGGACAGACGTTTTTCTCGACGTTTGCAAGGTATCCCAAGGTGTTTAGCCAGGTATATATCAATCTCATCCGCGCCGGCGAGGCCTCGGGAAATTTGGACACCGTCTTCGAAAATCTCACCGTATCACTCTCGAAAGAAAAGGAAATGCGCAACCAAATAAAAAGCGCGCTTATCTACCCCATCCTTCTTCTCTCGGCGTCCGTGCTCATTCTTATCTTTCTCGTGATGTTCGCGCTCCCCAAGATCGCGGCCGTGTTCTCGCAGTCGGGATTTACCCCGCCTCTTTTTTCGAGAGTCGTATTTGCGGTGGGGCTCTTCTTTGGTGATTACGGTGGGTATGTTCTTGGATTTTTAATACTGTTTCTTATTCTCTTCATCGTGTTCTACAAGAACGCGCTGGTGTTCAAGAGGCTTGTCACGAGCATTGTTGCCGAGATTCCGGTGGTGAAGGATATTGTGCGGAAAATCGCGCTTCAGCGATTTGCGGCTACCTTGTCCTCGCTCATCAAGGCGGGAATTCCTTTGACTGATGCGCTTGAGATTACCGCGCAGGCGGTCGGAAATGTCGAACTCCGCGAGGCCCTGTTGCGTATCTCGCGCGAAGGACTTGCCAAAGGACTTACCGTGGGGGAAGCGTTCAAGCGCGAACCGTTTTTCCCGAAAACGGTGGTGAATCTGATCGCGATCTCCGAGAAGGCGGGGCACATCGAGGAGGTCTTGGGTACGCTTGCGGAATTTTACGTGAGCGAGATCGACAGTTCCCTGAAGACGCTTGTTTCCGTCTTGGAACCCGCGATGCTTCTTGTGATCGGATTCGTAATCGGTCTTATCGCGCTCTCGATTATTATCCCGATTTATCAGCTCACGACGCAATTTTAGTCGAAATTTTTAATTTCCAATTTTTAAATTTTTAAAATAATGTTTAAAACATTTAAATTTTTAAACACGTGTTTATTTACAAAATTAAAAATTATAAAATTCAAAAGTTAAGTTGCGGTTTTACCCTCATCGAGATTCTCGTGACGCTTGCCATGACCGCGGTTGCGATTACAGCGGGACTCCTCATCCTCGGAGGATACAATACCGGGAAAAACCTGAAGTCGGAGGGAGATCAGCTCACGGCGGCGCTCCAGAACGCACGTCAGAACTCGATCGCCCAGCAGAATGGCGCGCGATGGGGTGTGCATTTCTCGAACACGACAAGCACGCAGAGCTACTCGCTTTTTCGCGGCTTGAGCTATGCCTCGGGGACGATCGCAAACACCTACGCGCTCCGGGGATCGATCCAGTTCGGAAATCCTTCCGTATCAAGCACGATTGATACTATTTTCAATCCCATCACGGGTTACCTTCCGTCGCCGCAGGTTTTCACCCTGAATGATGGGAGAAGTGACGGGTTGGTATATGACATCGCGGTAAGCGCACTCGGGAAGATCACCGCAACGTCGGACACGGGGCTTGCGGGCTACTGGCATTTTGATGAAAGCACGAGCACACTTGCCTATGATGCGTCGGGGAAGGGGAATAACGGAACGCTCACGAACGGCCCGACGTGGCAGTCGGGGGCGAGTTGTAAAGCTGGAAGTTGCTTAAACTTAAGTGGGGCGGTAGTGCGACAAGGAACTCAAATAAATGACAATTCCTCCATTCAATTTGGAAGCGGTAGTTTTACTATCCTTGCGTGGATTAATAGCACCCAGACAGGACAATGGAAGCGCATTGTAACAAAGCGTGGAAGTGCGAGCGCCTGGTATTCAATGGCGCTCAATAGTGGAAAACTGACCGCTGAATTTTATGGAACACTACAGGGTGCAAATCGACAAAGCGTAAAGACGGTAAATAATGGAATATGGCACCAAGTTGTTACCGAATACGATGCGGCTAATCAGAACATAAATCTCTATATCGACGGGGTGCTTGATAGTTCTTTTTCAAATAATCTTGGCAGTACGAGCAATAACCAGATCTTAGAAATCGGCACATGGGGGACAGAAGCTTATGATTCCGGTTCTTATACCGGCTTGATTGATGAGATCCGCGTCTATAACCGCGCCCTCTCGGCGCAGGAAATTTTGGATCAATATAACGCGTTGCAGTAACGAGGGAATAAGTGGAGGCTGAGCCTCCGATCGGAGGCTCAGCCTCCCCATATTGAACATCGAGGAGTATTGGCTATACTGGTCTTGTCGCCGGAGTAGCTCAATGGCAGAGCAATCGCTTTGTAAGCGAAAGGTTGGGGGTTCAACTCCTCTCTCCGGCTCAATGAAGGTCATAAATATGAGCAAGAACGCCATCCTTGCGGAAGATATCACTCTCGCGCGCGGTGTACTCGAAAAAGCCGAGGGGCTTTCGGGTACTGCTGTTCCCCATGCAATATTTTTTAGAGCTGAGTGGGGAACTTGCCCCATACCAAAAAGCGAACATACAACAATTTACGGAAAACTCTTTCATATATTCCGAAATTGCATCCGTTGCTTTATCAACTTTCCGCTTTTTTGGTGTGGGGTTCACACCTTCGGAATGCGTTTTCCGATTGACGTGATTGTGATGGACGATGCGTATATCGTCCAGACGGTAAGACGAAATCTAAAGCCGAACAGGTTTTTCTTTTGGAATCCGAAGTACCGAAACGTGATTGAGTTTCCGGCAGGCACGGCAGACGGATCAAATACCGCGACGGGGGATGCGCTCGCGTTTTCGCCGGAAGAGATGATATAATTCGTCCATGAAAAATAAAAACACACTGCTTATAGGTGTAGGAATCATCGCGGTTGTTATTGTCATTTTTATATTCAGCGGGTCGAAGGAAACAAGTTCAAACGAATCAATGAACGGACAAAATCAAGAAGTAACGCAAACCACGCCGGACGGACTTCAGATCACCGATGAGATAATCGGTACGGGTGACGAAGCAGTAGTGGGAAAACTTGTGACGGTGGATTACGTGGGTACGCTTACGAACGGTGTGAAGTTCGACAGCTCGGTCGATCGCGGCATGCCGTTCACTTTTACGCTCGGTGCGGGTGATGTAATCAAAGGATGGGATGAAGGAGTTCAGGGCATGAAGGTGGGAGGAAAGAGAAAACTGGTAGTTCCTCCTTCGCTCGGATACGGAAGCGTGGACTACGGTCCCATTCCCGGCAATTCAACCCTTGTCTTCGAAGTAGAGCTTCTGGATGTAAAAGACGCCAACTAGGAATTGAAAGCCCGGAAGATTTATAGTATTCTCGGTAGAGGAAACAACTCGCCGAGATAGCTCAGTCGGTAGAGCACGATCATGGTAAGATCGGGGTCCCGGGTTCAAATCCCGGTCTCGGCTCACGTTAGGTTCTCCGCCGAAGGCGGATCCTCCTTCGGAGGAAAATCCGACCATTGGCTCAGAAAACTGGAATCAGGAATAAGGAATAAAGGATAAAGTTGACACTAGAGAAGGAAGTCGTTACCATAATTCCTAATTCGTTATTCATAATTCATATAAACATGGCTCAGGGAAAATTCAGCGACAATATCATACGATTGCGATGTGCAGATTGTAAGCACACAAACTACACGACGCATAAGAATCGCAAGACCGTGGAACGGAAACTTGAATACAAGCGGTATTGTTCTTGGTGTAAAAAGCACACGATTCACAAGGAAAGCAAGAAATAAGCTCTTTTGTGTAGTGAAAATCCGAGCTTCCATGCTCGGATTTTCTGTTTTATACTGAGGTTGGGCTAAATCGCGCCGTTCGCACGATCGCCCGATCAAATTATAACAATTTGATTCAGGGGGCATGGTGAAATGGTATCACGACTCTCTCCAAAAGAGTTGTTCTGGGTTCGATCCCTAGTGCCCCCGCACATGTCAAACGAAGAACTCATCGAACAACTTATTAAAGACGGATACTTGAAGACGCAGCTCATCATCGATGCGTTCAAGACAATCGATCGTGCGCGTTTTGTTCCTGAAGACCAGAAACAATTTGCCTATGCAAATTATCCGCTCCCGATCGGATTCGGACAAACAATCTCCCAGCCGCTCACGGTTGCGTTAATGCTCGAATTGTTGCAACCCCAGCCGGGAGAAAAAATCCTCGACATCGGTTCCGGCTCGGGATGGCAGACGGCACTCCTCGCATACTGCGTGGGTGCCGAGGGGAAGGTGATCGGCATTGAACGTATTCCCGAACTTAAAAAATTTGCGGAAGAAAACATCGCTTCCTGCGAAACGATTCCTCAGGGAGTTATCAAACTTCTGGAAGAAGATGGATCAAAAGGATTCGAAGAGGAAGCGCCGTTCGATAAGATCGTCGCCGCGGCGGCCGCAACTTCTATTCCCGCGGCATGGAAGGAACAACTCAAGGTGGGAGGAAAGATCGTCGCGCCGATCAACGAAAGCATTTACGTACTCGAGAGAAAATCGCAGGACGAGTTCGAGGAAAAACGCCATTTCGGCTTCAGTTTCGTGCCGCTTATAGGCGGAAAATAAGGGGATATTCGGCGGGGTTGACACCTTATTAAACCCTGCTACAATGGACACCACGATGGGATTCAGAGAGAAATACTACGGCGGGAGCCACAAGGAGTAGTAGAGAAGAACTCTGTGGTCGTCCGCCAAGCATGGCGGTTTTTTATTGTCCGAATGATTTTTAAAAACTGAAAAAAGCTAGAACTTCAAAAAACAAGCCCCCACACCAATATGAGAGTGCGATATTTTTGCATTTCATATTTGCTGAGAGGGTTTGATTATCCTTTACATAAAATTGAAAAATTGGTGTGAGGGGCAAGTCAGTTTTTTGAGGTAGAAATAATAAATGCTTTAAACGCATTTTCATTGAAGTAAATTAATTAAGGGTGGATGGTGGATGCCTTGACACGTAATGGCGATGAAGGACGTAGCGTAACTGCGATAAGTCTCGGGGAGGTGTGTAGCAACCTGTGATCCGGGAATTTCCGAATGGGGCAACCCGATTGCGTAAACCGCAATCATCTTGCAGCAATGCAAGGAGCGCACCCGGCGAAGTGAAACATCTCAGTAGCCGGAGGAAAAGAGAATAACAATTTATTCCCCAAGTAGCGGCGAGCGAAAAGGGAAGAGCCTAAACTTTTTTCTTGGTCGCAAGATCAAGGAATGAGGGTTGTAAGATAGAGAACATCTTGGAGTATTCGCTAATAATGCGAATTGATTTCAAAATAATGCGAATTCGTATTATTTGCAGTTATTCGCGTTATTCGCGATTACTCCGGGGAGAAGTTATAAATTCATTTGTTAGCCGAATCCGCTGGAAAGCGGAGCCATAGCGAGTGATAGCCCCGTAGGCGAAAACGAATGAACTTCTTGTTTTTTATTCTTGAGTACTTCGAGGGAAGATTACCTTGAAGGAATCCGGGAGGACTATCTCCTAAGGCTAAATACATTACGTGATCGATAGTGAACTAGTACCGTGAGGGAAAGGTGAAAAGCAGCCCGGTTAGGGCGGTGAAATAGTACCTGAAACCATCCACTTACAAGGACGCGGAGCCCCAAGTATGTCTCGCAAGAGACGTGCGGGGTGACGCGGTGCCTATTGAAGAATGAGCCAACGAGTTTACATGTGTTGCAAAGTCTAATCCGCCTTGAGCGGAGGAGGCGCAGCGAAAGCGAGTTTGAATAGAGCGTTACTTCCTCAACGTGCAACGCGCAAGCAATTGTGCCCTGCACGTTTGGGTAGTTAGCAGTATATGTAAGACCCGAAACCAGACGAGCTTACCTTGGCCAGGGTGAACTCTGTAGAAATACGGAGGGAGGCCCGCACCGGTTGACCGTGCAATATCATCGGATGAGCTGGGGTAAGGAGTGAAAAGCTAATCGAGTTTGGTAATAGCTGGTTCTCTCCGAAATAGTTTTAGGACTAGCCTTATGTGTTTCTCTTTGGGGGTAGAGCACTGGATGAAAATCAAAGGGCGAAAGCTCGGGTTCTCAATCAAACTCCGAATACCAGAGAGTAAAAGCATAAGAGTCAGACTGCGGGGGCTAAGCTCCGTGGTCGCGAGGGGAAGAGCCCAGATCGCCGTCTAAGGTCCCTAAATCTGTGCTAAGTGTAAAAGGAAGTCATTATCCTATAACAGGTAGGAGGTTGGCTCAGAGGTAGCCATCCTTTAAAGAGTGTGTAACAACTCACTATTCGAGGATAGTGGCGCCGAAAATTTATCGGGGCTCAAGCACAGTACCGAAGACGCGGATTCATTTCGCTTCGGCGAGATGAGTGGTAGGAGAGCATTTCTTGTGCACTGAAGCAGGACCCGTGAGGGCCTGTGGAGCGCAAGGAAGAGAGAATGTTGGCATGAGTAATCACAAAGCCGATGAAAAATCGGCTCCCCGCAAATCCAAGGTTTCCTCCGCAACGAATATCGGCGGAGGGTTAGGCGATCCTTAGGCAATGGTGAAAACCGCAGCTGATGGGTAGCTGGTTAATATTCCAGCCCTTCCATTTCTTTCGATGGGGTGACGGGATGCAGTATCCAGATCATCTTAATGGTTTGGTGTTCTTGATCGAGAGTGAGGTCCAGGCAAATCCGGATCTCGGTCCCGCAAGGGACGAACTCCAGAGTAGAGGCGACTTCGATCTTTTGGTCGGGGGAGTCTGGAGAGCGCATCTCCGAGAAAAACCTCTAAGGTTAGGGGAATGGGACTCGTACCGTAAACCGCCACAGGTGGATGAGGCGAGTAGCCTCAGGGGAACGGGTGAATCTTCGTTAAGGAACTCGGCAAAAAAGCTAGGCGTAACTTCGGGATAAGCCTTTCCGTCGCAAGACGGACGCAGCTAAAGTATCTCTGGCGACTGTTTACCAAAGACACAGCTCCCTGCGAACTCGTAAGAGGATGTATAGGGGGTGACGCCTGACCGATGCGAGAAGGTTAACGATGGGGGTGCTATGTCCGCAAGGATGTAGTGCTCACTGTCCGAAGCCCTCGTCAATGTCGGCCGTAACTATAACGGTCCAAAGGTAGCGCAATTCCTTTCCGGGTAAGTTCCGGAGCGCATGAATGGCGTAACGACCGGAGAACTGTCTCAACGAAGAGCCCGATGAAAATGCGATACCCGTGAAGACGCGGGTTACTGGCAGTAAGACGAAAAGACCCCGGAAGCTTTACTGTAGTTTGATATTGACAGTAATTGTTCAGTGCGTAGCGTAGTGGGGAGGATTTGAAGGTTCGGTTTCGGCCGGACTGGATCCAACAATGAAACACCCATCTCTGAATGGTTACTTTCTAACCTTCGCGGCAAAAACGCGAGGGGACAGTGTCTGACGGGCAGTTTTTCTGGGGCGGAACCCTCCCAAAAGGTAACGGAGGGGCCTATCAAGGTCGGCTTAGCGCGGATGGAAATCGCGCTGGACGTGTAAAGGCACAAGCCGGCTTAACTGCAAGACCTACAAGTCGCGCAGGTGCGAAAGCAGAGCTTAGCGACCCGACTATTCTTTATAGAAAGGTAGGAGATAACGGATAAAAGTTACTCCGGGGATAACAGGCTGGTGGAGTCCGAGCGTTCCTAGCGACGACTCCGCTCGGCACCTCGATGTCGGCTCACCACATCCCGGGGCTGGAGAAGGTCCCAAGGGTTTGGCTGTTCGCCAATTAAAGTGGTACGCGAGCTGGGTTCAAACCGTCAACAAAGAACCCATAACGACAATCGAACACGGCGGCATGAGAAAGTAATTTCTCATGAAAAATCGACTCATATCGGAGAAACCCTACCGGTGCATAACCTGGTATCGAAGGGCGATTCCGAGGGAAGTCCTCCGACGTCATGTCGGAGTGACCCCTTAGAGACTTGGCTACGTGTGGCCGGATACGGATCTGATTCGTATAATACGTCGATCTCCTTCTTCGCTCATATGAGCTTCGAAGGATGATGGTATAGTCCAAACATTTAGTAATAAATGAGTATTGCGTGAGACAGGTTAGTCTCTATCTACTGTCAGCGTTGATGTTTGAGGGAAGTCGTCCCTAGTAAACGACATTGCTACTTCAGGGAGTAATCCCTGATGACAACGTGGCTAATAACGGTGAAATCTCTTATGAAATTGGTCTGTTGATAACCATAATTACAATTCGGTCCCGTAAAAATGGTACAATTACTTGAGGACCAGGTTTCATATCGAGACAATACCGTGGGAAGTCGATCTAAAATTGATCACGCGTACATTGCTGGATTTTTAGACGGTGATGGAAGCTTGATGTTGCAATTAAAGAAGCGGAAAGACGGAACAGCGAAATTTCGGTTTATGAGTACGATCTGTTTTTATCAAGACAGCCGTCACGAAGAACCGTTACGTTTCATTCGCGATGTTTTAGGAATAGGATACTTTTCAAGAAGGAATGATGGCATGAGCGAGCTTCGTATCAACGGATTCGCCCAAACCAAGAGAATTCTTGAGAAACTAATTCCCTTCATTCGCTTTAAGAAATTGCAAGCAAAAACTCTTTATGACGCCGCTGAACTGCTTTCAAAAAAGAAAGTTCAGAAGCTCTCGAAGGAAGATCGTTCGAAATTAGTAGAATATATTTCGGTTATTCAATCGGAGAATTATTCGACGAAACACAAGCGATCGAAAAACGAATTAAGGAGAATTTTGGATTTGACCCCGTAACGACTGGATTTCCGCATGGTATGCGGAAAGAAGATAGCATTTCTTCAAGTGCTATAATACGCCACCCCCTAATCCGCCAATCGGCGGACGGGTGAAGATATAGTCTGCGCACATAGTGATATGTGAATACGTGACGAGAGGACCGGGATGAACGAACCTCTGGTGTATCGGCTTTGCTACCAAGTGAACTGCCGAGTAGCTATGTTCGGACGGGATAAGCGCTGAAAGCATCTAAGCGCGAAGCCTCTCCCAAGATTAGACATCATGGACTCGTTGAAGACTACGACGTTGATAGGCTCCAGGTATAAGGCCCGTAAGGGTTTCAGCCGAGGAGTACTAATAAGTCCACTTACTTCTTTTATGTGCGAATAAAGTGTATATGTTTTCTATCTCAAAAAGCTGATTTGCAAAAAGGAGTTTTTGTTTGTCGGTGTTTTACCGAAGTGTGACCCACCTCTTCCCTTTCCGAACAGAGAAGTGAAAGCGCTTCGGCCTCATGATACTAATCCTTGTGGTTGGGAAAGTAGGGTACGCCGGCATACAAAAGCTCCTTTTTCGTTAGCCGAGGCGGTCGTTCTTTATGAATATCAGAAATCCTTTTAGCCACACGCCGATCGCAGTCCACGGCGGCATGATGGAGAGAAAATAATTCAACTCGGTGAACCCCTTGAATATCCATGCGGGGAAGCCGGAAAGAACGACTTTTCCCACCCTTGCTATAGCGTATTTCCCTCCCAGAGGAATAATGTAAGGGTAATTACGAAACTGATATCTACACATCTTCTTTTTTCCCGTGATTTTTGAAATGATGTTTTCCGCCGCGACCCTCCCCTCAATTATCGCCGGTCGCGCCATGAGCGGCGTCGGTGCGTGAGAAAGCGGGTGATAGGGCGATGCGTTATCGCCAATTGCGAAAACGAAATCATGCTTCGAATCGTTTGGAATCGTATTCGCATCCGTTTCTATTCTCCCGCGGCCCCCTTTTTTGAACGGGATCTGATCGGTCGCGGAATTTGCTTTCACGCCGCCGGTCCAGATGAAGATGTCGTACTCTTTTGAAATTTCACTACTCAAATATATTTTCCTTTCTTCGGCGTGTATGATTCTTGTGTTCAAGAGCACCGAGATTCCTAAGTCGTGAAGACGTTGCATCGCCTGTGCTGAAATTCTTTTGTCGAGCGCGGCGAGCACACGCGCGGCCCCTTCGACGATCGTGACTTCCGCGCCGCAGTTCGTGCGATTGCACTCCTTTTCAAGTTCCGGAATCCATTGTCGGATTTCGCTTGCGAGCTCGACTCCCGTCGGGCCGCCGCCCCCGATTACGATGCGTACGTTCCGTTCCGATGAGCGAAACGTCGAGACGATACGATCGCGGATACGGATCGCGTCATCGAATGTTTTTAAAGGTAATGCATATTCGCCCAATCCGGGGACGTCGAAATAGTGCACTTCGGAACCAAGCGCCACAACAAGGTATATGAATTCAATACTCGATCTCGAGAGTGTTACAACTTTGCGATCCGGATCGAGTGTAACGAACTCATCTTGCACAAAAACAATATTCCGTTTCCCAACAAGTTTTTCGAAGGGGAAAGTTACGATACTTTGGAGCTCGAGGTCGCTCGCGGTCTCGGGGGAAGTTGCGGCGACTTCATAGAGAAGCGGCGTGAAAGTGTGAAATGAATTTTTATCTACGAGAATTACGGAGTATTCTCCGTTGAGCCGATGCCGCGTCAATTGTTTTGAGAGTGTAAGTGCGGTTTGGAGTCCTCCGAATCCCGCACCGAGAATGACGATGTGTTTCATAACCTGCTATAATTTCCCTGTATGTCCATGCGTTGTATTTCCAGGATGAGTCCGAGACGAATTCACGGTCGTGTGTTTCTGGTGCGCGTCGATTTGAATATAGAAGAAGGAGGTGAAAATAATGCCTATCGAATTCATGCGGTTCTTCCCACGATTTTACATCTTTTACGTCATAAGGGGAAAGTGGTGCTTTTGAGCCATAGAGGAAGGCCAGAACCCATACGGGGAATTAGGAATAAGGAATTAAGAATAAGGAACGCCGCCGGACAATTCTCGCTGAAACTTTTTGCGGGGGTTCTCTCGAAAAAACTTGATCAGCGCGTGGTTTTTATTCCGCATTTCGATTTCGAAAAAATCGAGGCACGGATCGAGGTATCGAATCCGGGGAGCATTTTCCTACTTGAGAACCTCCGCTTTCTTCCCGGTGAAGAGAAAAACGACTCCGCGCTTGGTATGCGGCTTGCGGCGCTCGGCGATGTGTTTGTGAACGATGCATTCGCCGTCTCGCATCGCGCGAACGCGTCGGTGAGTGCAATGACGAAATATATTCCTTCATATGCCGGATTTCTTCTGGAACAAGAGATACAAAATCTTGATCATGCCGCGAGAAATTACGTCCGCCCCTTCACGATCATCTTCGGCGGCGCGAAAATTCCCGATAAGATAAAAGTGATACAGCATTTCCGAAACAAAGCGGATTATTTCCTTCTGGGGGGCGGTCCCGCGAACACATTTTTCGCGGCACAAGGATTGCCGATCGGCGATTCTCTCGTTGATACAAAATCGATCGCATTTGCAAAGCAATACCTTAAGAGTAGAAAGATTATTCTCCCCGTTGATGCGGAACGACAGGGCAGGAAAATTCTTGATGTAGGGCCGAAAACAGTCGAACAATTTAGTGTGATCATAAAAAAATCCAGGACGATCATCTGGAACGGGCCGATGGGATTTTTTGAGAAAAAGGGCTTCGAGGGAGGAACAAAAGGCGTGTGGAAATCAGTACTCAAAAACAAGAAGGCGTTGATCGTGGTCGGCGGCGGCGAGCTACTGGTCTCATTTGCGAAGCTGGTGCCCCGTGAATATAAAAAGACCGTCGCCGATGTAATGAAAAATGTCGGGAGGAAAACGGGTGGCAATTTGTTCTTATCGACTGGAGGCGGAGCGATGATTGAGTATTTGTCGGGGAAAAAATTGCCTGGAATAGAGGTACTGAAAATATGAAACGGATTGTTGTCATTTACCACAAAAACTGCGTTGATGGGTTCGCAGGGGCGTGGGCGGCGTGGAGGAGGTTCGGGAATACCGCCGAATATATCGCCGTGAGACCGGGGACACTTCCTCAAAAGCGGCTGCGGGGAAAGGAAATCTATTCGATTGATGTAAGTTTTTCCAAGATAATTCAGGAAAAACTCCGACGTGAAAACAAGAGTGTGGTAATTCTCGATCATCACGTGAGCAGAAAAAATGACACGAAAGCGTTTCCGGAGAACGTGTTCGATAACGATCATTCGGGTGCGCTCTTAGCGTGGAACTATTTTCATCCGAAGAAAAAACCTCCTCGTCTTTTGAAATACGTGGAAGAAGATGACTTATGGCGTTATCGCTTGCCGCATTCGAAAGAGATAGGAACAGCGCTCATGTTACTCGATTTCGATTTCAGAGTATGGAATGTCTGCGCAAAGCGGTTTGAAAACAAGGTGCAGCTCGGGAAAATCATTGAACAGGGAAAGACAATCTTAGAATATAACCGGAAAACAATCGCATTTATCATGAAGCGATCGGTATCTTTGGTGCAGTTTGACGGACATAAAGTGCTGGCGGCGAACTCACCCATACTCGAATCTGACTTAGGACACGAACTTGCGAAGAAGCGGCCACCCTTTGGAATCGTGTGGAGGGTGGAGTCGAACGGCGATATCGGTGTTTCGCTCCGCTCGAGCGGGAAGGTGGATGTTTCGAAGATCGCCGTGAAACATGGCGGTGGAGGGCATAAGAAAGCGGCAGGGTTTGAGGTAAAAAAAGGAAAGAAGGTGCCGTGGAAGACAGTTAATTAATCCGATGTTTCGGTTGGAAAAACTAGAAAGCGTGCAAGGTCTTGTCCACGGATTCTCGTCTCTGGAAGACGGGAATATGTCTTTTTTGTGGGGTGAAGAAAATGAGGTTTTGAGGAATCGAGGGGACTATTTACAAAAACTCAGTGTTGATCCGAAAAAGTGCGCCGTGATGAGCGTGTGGGACGAAGGTGTGATTGAAGAGGCAACATGCGACACACCAATGGGAATAGGAAAGCATGAAAGTACAAAGGCGGACGCGCTCATCACGCGGGAAAAAGGAGTGGCACTTTTTCTTCTTACGGCGGACTGCTTGCCGATCATACTTTATGATCCGGTAGTGAAAGTGATTGCACTTGTACATGCGGGATGGAAAAGCACCGACGCAAAATTATGTAAGCGGGTGGTTGAGATGTTAGGAAAAAGATGTGAAAGCAATCCGGTGAACGTTATCGTCGGAATCGGGCCGGGGATCCGCAAGGAATCATACGTATTTACGAAGAACACGAGAGAATATTCGAATGAGTGGAGTCCGTTCCTTAGTTATGTTCCCGGTGGGGGAGTCGCGGTGGATATTGTGGGGTATAATATGAAACAGCTTATCGATGCAGGAATCCCGAGAGGAAATATGGAAGTGAGTGATATTGATACGGGGGAAGACAAACAATTTTTCTCTCACCATCGTTCCCAGAGAACGGGAGAAAAGGAGGGGAGGTTCGCTACGGTAGTGACGATGAAAGAGATGGAAATAATTAACAATTGGAGCACTTAAAATTCAATTGAAATTTGAAATTTAAAATTCTCTCATTTCTATGAAAATGATTATCTACACTGATGGCGGTTCCCGCGGCAATCCGGGGGATGCGGCAATCGGGGTTGTGTTTCCCGATCTTCAGAAGGAATACGGGGAAGCGATCGGGAAAACCACCAATAATATCGCGGAGTACTCGGCGCTTATTTTTGCCCTGAAGAAGGCGAAACAGCTTGTCGGGAAGGAAAAAGCGAAGGGAACGGACGTTGAAGTGCGATCCGACAGCGAACTTATGGTGAGCCAGTTGAATGGCGAATATAAGGTGAGAGATGAAGATCTGAAGCCGCTCTTCATTGAGGTGTGGAACTTGAAGCAGGACTTCGGATCGGTAACGTTCAAACACGTGAGACGGGAGGAAAACAAGCGTGCGGATGCGCTCGTGAACAGAGCGCTAGATATCTTGATTTAATCAGCGATCTTTTTCTACTTCTACCCCCACACTAAGTTATAAAGCCATGGCTTTATAACTTAGTGTAATCATGCGCTCAGACTACCACTCAGACCATTCACTAGGAGAGTCTTTCTTTCAGAATTTTCTTCGCGATTTCGGGATCGGCTGTTCCTTTGGTTTTCGCCATGATCTGCCCCACCAAAAACTGAAGGGCATTTTCTTTCCCATTTTTGTAGTCAGTCGCCGATTTTTCGTTTTTTGCGATTACTTCGTCCGCGATCGTTCCAAGTGCCCTCTCGTCAGAAACAAGCTCTATATTATCCGTTTTAATCAGATTCTCCGGATCCTCTCCCGTCTCGAGCATCTTCGGCAGGAGATCTTTCGCGATGCGGCTCGAGATTTTTCCTTGTTGTATGAGTCCCACGAGATGCGCAAGATGTTCGGGTTCGATCTTCAGGTCTTTAAACATAATGCTCTGTGCGTTCATGATTCCTTTTAAGTCGCTCGTGAGATAGTTTGCGAGAAGCTGAAAATCAGGTTTCTCGGCATACGTTCCAAGTTCGGATGCGGCCGCCTCGAAGTAGTCGGCAAGTTCGGGATCGTAGATCAGTATCTCAATCTGTTCTTTCGGAACTCCGAACTCCTGCACGAAACGACGGCGCTTCTCTTCGGGAAGTTCGGGGGTTTCCGCCTTGAGTGTCTCAAGATCGAATGCCTCCTTCAGATTCATCGGCGGCAGATCCGGCTCGGGGAAGTAACGATAGTCGTTCGCTTCCTCTTTCGTGCGCTGACTTTCCGTAATTTTTTTCGTGTCGTTCCATCCTCGGGTTTCTTGTATCACTCGTTTTCCTTCGTTCAACCATTTCTCCTGCCGTTTGATTTCATACTCGATTGCATCGTGCACCGCTTTAAATGAGTTGATGTTTTTCACTTCCACCTTACTCCCGAGTTTTTCCGCGTTTTCGGACGCGATCGAAACATTCGCTTCGATCCGCATCTGCCCGTTCTCCATGTCCGCGTCCGACGCGCCGAGGTATTTCAGGATAAGCTGGAGCTCACGTGCGAACACGACGGCCTCCTCGGCGTTCTTCACGTCGGGTTCCGTCACGAGTTCCATAAGCGGTACCCCCGCGCGATTGAAGTCAACCAGAGTTTTCCCCTCGCGATCGTGAACGAGGCGTCCGGCGTCTTCTTCGAGATGCACCCTCGTGATTCGAACGCCGTTCAAGGTGCCGCTTTTCACGATAGGATGCTCATACTGGGAGATTTGATAACCCTTCGGGAGGTCGGGGTAGAAGTAGCTTTTCCGGTCGAATTGTGAGTATTCCGCGACGGTTCCTCCGAGCGCGAACCCGACCCTGATTACTTTTTTTACCGCTTCTTTATTGATAGTAGGAAGCGTTCCCGGGTGTCCGAGGCATACAGGACAGGTATTCTTGTTGGGTTCCTTCTCAAGGCCGTCATTAAGACATCCGCAGAACATCTTCGTCTGTGTCTTCAGTTCTGCGTGTATTTCTAGACCTATTGTCGGGATATACATAAGTTATAATTTTCAATTTCCAATGATCAATTTTCAATTAGTTTCCGTTTTGAAAATTCTCAAATTGGACGATTTATTGAAAATTGATACTTGAAAATTCCCTGTTTATTCACTCGCTTATCAGTATGATAGTTGTCTTCTGTGGGATTTTTAACTAGAATAATTCTAAACCATAACTTGCTACTGTGCCACCTTTGGATAACCTCGAAAAGATACTGGGCATTCGGTTCAAAAACAGGGATCTCCTGAAGGAGTCCCTGACGCATCGTTCGTGCCTCAATGAGCACCCCTCATGGCCCGTGCCGCATAACGAGCGGCTGGAATATCTCGGGGATGCGGTTTTAGAACTCGCGGTCACGGAGTTTTTGTTTGAAAAGTATCCCGAGTTTCAGGAGGGGAGAATGACGAGTTTGCGCGCGGCGCTCGTGAATCGGCAGATGCTTTCGAAAATCGCCCAGGGGTTGTCGCTCGGAAAATTTATCTACCTCTCGAAAGGGGAGGCGAAGGATACCGGGAAAGCGCGCGAGATCATTCTCTCGAATGCGATGGAAGCGGTTTTGGGCGCGATGTACCTCGATCAGGGATACGAGGTGATCAAGGAGTTCGTCGCGCGCGTAGTTCTGAATCATTTGGAGGAAGTGATTGCATTCGGGCTCGAGCGCGATCCGAAGAGCTTGCTTCAGGAAGAAGCGCAGGAAAAGGTAAAAATAACGCCGACCTATCGTATTCTCGAAGAGAAAGGACCGGATCATCAGAAGATGTTCACGGTTGGGGTTTTTTTCAACGATGAGATGATCGAGACGGGAACGGGCTCCTCAAAACAGGAAGCCGAGCATGATGCGGCGCGGAACGCGCTGGTCACGTTGGTGCACAAGGAAGATTGGTCCCATTAGAAATTGCGGATGTGTCCGGAGACATGCCCGATTTCTAACGGGATGAAAGCAAAGAAGGAATAAACTCAGATGAAAAATTTTTTGAATCGCTTAGAGTTGCAGGGTTTCAAATCATTTGCGGGAAAGACGACGCTCGAATTTCCTTCACGAGTCACCGCGGTCGTGGGACCGAACGGATCGGGGAAATCGAACATCATCGACGCGTTCCGCTGGGTCTTGGGCGAACGGGAGGCGAAGCAACTTCGCGGCGACACACTCGAAAATCTTATCTTCGCGGGAACGCCGAAGAAGGCGGCGGTAAGCGTCGCGCGCGTGAGTTTGTACTTCGATAACCGTGAGAACGTACTCCCTGCGGAGGCCGCGGAGGCCGTGCTCTCGCGGCGTGTGGATCGTTCCGGTGTCTCCGAATTTTCCTTGAACGAAAACGAGATGAAACTTCGTGATCTCTTGCCGATGCTCGCGAAGGCGCGCATGGGAACACGGGGACTTATGATTGTGGGGCAGGGCCAGAGTGATATCTTCGTGAGAAGCACCCCGGACGAACGTCGTCTTATGATCGAGGAGATCTTGGGACTCCGCGAATTCCGCATCAAGAAAAATCAGGCGGAACGCCGTCTCGATTCGAGTCGGATCAATATGGACAAGGTAAAGGCGATGCTCGATGAGCTCGCGCCGCACGTACGGATTCTTCGCCGTCAGCGAGCCCGCTTTTTGAAGCGCGCCGAAGTCGAGAAAGAGCTCAAAACACTCGAACATTCCTATTTCTACGAGCGTTTTCACACGCTTCAAACGCGCACCACAACCGAGGAAGTACCGCTTCTCGACCTCAAAAAGCGCATTCGCGAAACCGAGGAGACGGTGGAGAAACAGGAACGGGAGCTGAAGAAAATACATGAAGGTGAGGGCGGCTATCAAAAAGCGAAGGAAATTCGTGAGTCCGTGAACGCGTTTCGTACGGAGTCATCGGTGCTTCAACGGAATCTCGCACGCATTGAGGCGAGGATTGAGTACGAGTCGAAGGCCCCGAAAGAGATGCACGAGGCGCACGAGTTCCAGACGCTCTTGAAAGAAGTCGCGCACGACATCGAATATCTCATCTCACTCTCCGATCTTCACGCGATCAAACTTTCCCTCGAACGATGGAAGGATCGTTTGCATACATTCTTCGGCGGGGGAACAATATCCGTTCCCCGCGCACTTGAGGAAGAAAAGGAGCGGATACAGCACGAGCTTGAGGCGATCGAGAAAAAAATACATACGCTCCAAACGGAAGAAGAAACACTTGCGCGGCAGGAAGAAGAAAAAAATAAACTCTTCCGTGAGCGCGTCGAGGAGGTGAATAAAAAGAAAAATGGGCTGCACGCGCTGGAACAGGAACTGCAACGCGCGCTTCTCGAAAAAGAACGGGTCGAGTTGCAACGCGAGGAGCTGGAGCGCGAGTGGATGTCCCTAGGGTACGCGCGCGAGGACTTGAAAAAACTTACTCCTCCCGAGGAACGAATCGAAGCGCAAGAGGGATTTTCGGGCGCGGAGCGAAGAATGGTGCGGCTTCGCGGTGAACTCTCGGCGATCGGGGAGATCGACGAGAACCTCATGAAGGAAGCGGAGGAAAGTGAAACGCGATTCTCGTTCCTTTCCTCGCAACTCGAGGATTTGGAAAAGGCATCAAAGGACTTGAAAGAGCTGATTGAAGATCTTGACCGCCGAATCCATGAAGATTTCAAAAAAGCATTTCATGCGATAAGCGGTGAGTTCAACACCTACTTCCGCCTTATGTTCGCGGGCGGGAGCGCTCATCTTTCGCTCGTTTCGAGAAAAGAGGCGACTCCGATTTTAGAAGGGGAGCAGGGAACTGAAACGGCTCAGGAAAAAGTCGAGGAGGTACAGGAAAAACCCCGCGAGACGGAATCGGGAGTCGAGATCCACGTAACGCTTCCCAGGAAGCGTATTACGAATCTTGAGATGCTTTCGGGAGGGGAGAAGACACTTGTTTCCTTAGCGGCGCTCTTCGCGATGATCGCGGTCTCGCCGCCACCGTTTCTCGTGTTGGACGAGATCGATGCGGCCTTGGACGAGGAGAACGCGCGACGGTTCGCGGAACTCATCACGGATTTTTCGAAGAAGACGCAATTCATCATCGTGACGCATAACCGTGCGACGATGGAGGCGGCGGATGTGCTCTACGGGATTACCATGGGAGAGGATGGGGTGTCGAAGGTTTTGTCGATGAAGCTTGAGTAGATTTATACAGATTCTCCTTCTTCTTTGTACGAGCAGAAAACTTCGTTCAGATAAATACTGCTCGCTCGTCCTTGAAAATTAAAGGATTGCACAAACTCAACCTTACGGGATTCGAACAGTGTGCAATCTCTTCATTTTCTTCGTTCTCGCTCGCATATTTATTTCTTTTCTCAGTTATGCTCTCCAAAGAAGAAGGAGAATCTTGGTAATATTATTTCAAGCAACACCGAAAAACCTTTTTTGGATGTTTGTTGTTTACGTTTGGTAGACCTTGTCCATTAAGATTATTAGTTTACCAAGGTTGTATAAAGCAACCTCGGACACCTCACGCTAATGTGTCAGGTCTTGATTTTTTTGAGAGTTAGTTGTATAATATTCGCAGGAAAATTTATTTTTCAATTATGATGGCCATCTAGATTATACAGGTGACGATATTGTGTATGTATCGGTATCCCGAGAAATGAACTGGTAATTTTTATTGACGGGGTCTTGAAGAGCAATTTTCTTCAAGACCTCGATTGTTTTTAATAGAGCTTGCGTTTTTTGGGGTAATTCTTTATTCTTTATCTTGTATTTAGGAGTCATATGTTGGCAATCAAACTCAAAAGAACGGGAAAAAAACACCAGGCATCCTTCAGGATCGTGGTGGCCGAGAGACGTTCGAAGCTGGGTGGCCGCTCGACTGAAGATCTGGGATGGCTCGATCCGAAGAGTAAAAAGAACGATCTGAAGAAAGATCGCATTCTTTACTGGATTAAAGTTGGCGCGAAGCCGACGGCGACGGTACATAATCTTCTCGTGAAAGAGGGGGTTCTGAAGGAGGCGAAAATTCCCGTACACAAAAAATCGAAGAAACAACCCGATGTAGCCCAGCCCGCTCCCGCGGCATAGGGGATTGACCCCGCACCTTTGGGGGATAATTATAGAATCAAGGCAGTTCAGAATCAGGATACCAGCAATGAGAGTAGGTGTTGAAAAATCGAGAGTATAACAAGGATGCCAATCCCTCAAAGGTGCGGGGTTGACTTTTTTATTAAATTCTGTTACAGTTGCAACGTATAATCCCGAAGGGGAGAAACGAAAGAAAGGTCGGTATCGTGAAATTCGAGTACAGATTGTAAAACTTCTATGCAAGCAACATCTGATAAAGATTTCCTCGAGTTCCTCGTGAAAGCGATCGTTGATCATCCGGATGACGTAGTGATCGATCGGCGCGTCGATGAAATGGGAGTGCTCTTGTCGCTTAAGGTGCATGCACAGGATATGGGCCAGATCGTCGGTCGCCAGGGTTCTACGGCGAAAGCGATCCGCTCACTCCTCCGCATCGTGGGCATCAAGAACAACGCTCGAGTGAACCTGAAGATCGAAGAGCCGGAAGGTGCCGCACGCCGCCCGGAGAGGGATTCTCAATAATTTCTTCGTTTTCGAAAAGAAAGCCGGACTCAAAAATGTCCGGTTTTCTTTTTCCTCGTGTTTCTTGAACGATTTTTTGAGGAGCGAGAAGGAGCATTGTTCTCTCGCTTATAGAACCTCCGCATGTCAAAATAATTCTCGCCCGCACGCTCCTCGCCACCCTGCACGCCTATGCGGCGAGGGGCCTGGCTCGGCGACGCGGCTCGCTCGATTATTTTACGACATGCTCCGGTAGTATTCGCTCGAGAACAATTCTCTTTCTCTTTCCAATCTTCGGGCAAGGAAATACGGGGAATACCCCCACTCTTGAAGAGACATTGCGGAGCGAGAAGTCCATGTCTTCCCGAGCGAAGACGAAAGAAACCGAAAATCGTACCCTGTCCGAGTCCCATAAGGTCGAGTTGGTGCGATTTTCTGGTTTCCGAGGATGAGCGAGGAGAAGACATTCGAGCGGAGCATTCTGCCGATGAGAGAGTGAGGGTATTCCCCGTTGAAGAAAAGGACCCTATAAGTGTTATAATCAAAAAGCTATGACGTTCCACATCATTACGCTTTTTCCCGAGATACTGGAACCATACCTCCATGCTTCCATCTTAGGGAGAGCGGAGAAGAAGAAAGTGCTCAAGTTCGATCTCGTGAACCTGCGGCAGTTCGGAGAGGGGAGACACAATAAAGTCGACGACAGACCGTTCGGGGGCGGCGCGGGGATGGTGCTTATGGGCGAGCCGATACTTCGTGCTGTCAACTCGATAAGAAAAAAGAAAAGCAAGAAAAAACCGAAAGTTATTCTTTTCTCCGCAAAGGGAAAAGAGTTCAACCAAAAGATGGCCTATGATTGGTCTAAGAAGCATGACGACATAATCATCGTGACCGGACGCTATGAAGGCATCGACGAACGGGTGAAAAAAATTCTCAAAGCCGAGGAGGTTTCCATAGGCCATTACGTCCTGACCGACGGGGATGTGGCGGCAATGGTGGTGGTGTCTGCAGTAGGACGCTTGATACCCGGTGCCATCAATTTTGAATCGCTGAAGGAAGAGTCGCACTGGAACCTTCTCCTAAAAAAAGAAAAGAACGTTCCTGAAGACAAGGGCTTGGAATATCCTCATTACACGAGACCGGAAGTTCTGGTTTACCACAAGAAAAAGTACAAGGTCCCAAAGATACTGCTTTCGGGAAATCATAAAAAAATCGAGGAATGGAGAAAGAAAGTAGAAAGGTAAAACTTTTGACATTTCTTCAACTCTTCGTTACTATAGGAACGTTCTAAAACCTATGTCTACCGATACGCAAAATACCGATACGGTTCTCGAGATGGTGAAAGCCGGGGTGCTTTTCGGCCATAAAAAAACGAAGACGCATCCGCGGATGAAGCCGTACATAGGAGGACGGAGAAACGAAATTGAGCTTCTCGATCCGGAAATTTCGGAGAAGAGCTTGAACGTTGCCGCGGAATTTCTGAAACAAACCGCGAAAGGAGGCGGCCTCATCCTCTTGGTGGGTACACGTCCAGCCGCAAAAGCATCAATTCGGTCATTTGCCGAGACGCTCAAGGCGCCGTATGTAATATTCCGATGGCTCGGAGGTATCCTTACCAACTTCAAGGTGTTGAACCAGCGCTCGACATATTATCAGGATCTGAAATCGAAGCACGAGAAAGGAGAACTTTCGAAGTATACGAAAAAGGAGCAGCTTGATTTCGCGAAAGAGGTGAGCAAGTTGTCGCGGGTGTTCGACGGACTCCAGTCCTTGACTCGTTTGCCCGACGCGCTCTTTGTGGTTGATATCGAGGAGCACGAGACGGCTGTCAGAGAGGCGCGAAAGATGCACATCCCGGTTGTGGCGCTCATTGATACGAACGATGATCCGATCTCCGTGGAATATCCGATCTTCGCGAATGATCATGCCAAGGCGAGTATCGAATGGGTGATCGAAGCATTGAAGAAGAAGATAGAAGAGGTGTAAAGGTTATATGCGTAACGATATCGTACAATTAAGGGAAATCACCGGCGCCGGAGTGATGGAGTGCAAGCGCGCACTTGAGGAAGCGAAAGGTGATCTTGAAAAGGCAAAAGGAATCATCTACGAACGAGGGCTTGTGAAAGCGGAATCGAAGCAGGAGCGGGCGACGGGAGCCGGATTCCTCTATTCCTACATCCATAACAACCGTGTGGGCGTGCTTCTCGAACTCCGCGCCGAGACCGACTTCGTGGTGAAATCGGATCCGTTCCGCACGCTCGCGCATGAACTTGCGATGCAGATTGCGGCGATGGGACCGGAAACCGTTGAGGCGCTTCTTCTTGAGGAATATATCAAAGATCCCTCGATGAGCGTCGCGGATCTCATAAAGAGCGCGACCGCGAAAGTGGGAGAACACATCAAGGTGGAGCGGTTTACGAGATACGAAATATAGCGAGAATTTTCAATTTTCAATGATCAATGTTCAATTAATTTTCAATTTGAAAATTTTTCTGCCCGAGGCAGATCCGCCTTCGGCGGAAAAATTAGTTCATTCATTGGAAATTGATAATTGAAAATTATTCCTATGCTCCGCTTTATCATCCAAACGCTTATCATACTTTCCCTGGGCGGGATGCTTTATCTCATGGCGAAAGCGTTGCCCCGGGTGAGTGACGAAGAAAGCGCGGATCATATGCGCCACAGCCGTCTTATGGAGTATCTCGAAAAGCTGGACGAACTCCTGAAGTCCTTTTTCGAGAAAATTCTGCGCCGTTCCCGCGTCTGGCTCTTGAAGCTCGACAATGTGATTACAAAAAAGCTGGATCGTTTCAAGAAAAACGGCGCGAAAGAAACGAAAGCGCCGCTTACAGGAGGAGAAGAGAAAGAAGGAAATTCGGGGGAGTAAAATAAGGACATCACTATACTCTGCTCTATGTTATAATTGTATCAATGAATACAAAAGAGCGTGGAGATGTTGCTGTTGGTGAGGCCATTAATCATTTTTTAAAAAATGGCTATGAGGTATCCTTGCCGATTGGTGATAAAAGACACTATGATTTCTTGGTTGAGAAAGGAGGACAAATAAGTCGGGTTCAGGTTAAATTTGCAGGTTTCCAAAAGGCCAAGAACCAATGCAGAATTGCTTTGAGAATAACCGGAGGAAACCAATCCTTTCATTACGCGAAAAAGTATGCCGAAGATGCGTTTGATCTTCTATTTGCGTATACAGAGCGAGGTGAAAGATACTTACTCCCATGGAAGGAGGTAACGTGCAGAAACGAAGTTGCTATTGAAAACAAGAAATACGAAGTGTATAAATTAAGTTAAGCGAATACGCGCAGGTGGTAGAGCGGTCAATTACTCGGGACTGTAAATCCCGCGCCCTTCGGGCTACGGGGGTTCGAATCCCTCCCTGCGCACAAAGTTAAAAAAAAGAAATCGGCTCGAACCATATTTTAATTTTGGGGGAAGAAAATTTTTTAATCATATGAATCAAAATAAAAGTTGGCCAAAAGATTATAGTGATGAAGAAATAAGAGATATAATAGCTGAGGGAAATTCAGCAAAAGCTAATGGTATGGCGAGCTGGAAGGAAGCGGGAATCGTTGAATTAGAATTAAGGCAAAAAGTTTCATGGAAAAAATCTGATAGTAGAATGTTCAAACTTTCCATCGCTATTCTTATTGTCTCCATTTTGGGTTTAGCCGTTTCCATCATTTTTTAATTTATAAAACTATGGCCGTATTCTGCGTACCAACAATTCTTAAAAGAGATACCGAGACCGGTTGTGCTTTGGTATCTTGTAACGAGAATGCCACGGCACAGTACGAAGCATGTCGGCAATCTTTTTATCTCAAGCAACAGAATGAAATTTTGCAGCAAAGCTCGCAACAGCAACAAGCCGCGACATCTGCTAATAGCGACCAAAAAATAAGCGACCTGGAATCTCGCAACGCCGACCTTCAAAAAATCACCGACCAACAAAATCAGCAAATTACCCAACTTATTCAAAGCTCCGAACAGGCCGCTCATAAAATTGAAAATTTGAATTTGATAAATACCATTTTAATTGTTGCTTTAGTTGTAATCGCTTGTACTTTTCTTGTGGTAAAATTTATGAAGCGAAAAGGTGCAAGCAAATAAGATTTTGGATTAGTTGCCGCCAAAGAAAAACTTGAAATTGTCAGCGGTGCGGCTCCGCCGCCTTTCCGAATTTTCGCCCCCCTTCGCCTCTCGGCTTCGGATGGGCAAGCGGGGGGAATTCCTCGCCGCCGCAGGCGGCGAAATGCGTTCGGACTAATTCAAGAATACTGCACAAAATAAAAACCCCGTTTTGGGGTTTTTATTTTGTACCTGTATACGATTCAAAACTTGGAGGCCCGGCCTCCTCACCCATCCAAATGTTCTATAATAGAAAGTATCGATGAGACGTTTTCTGAATCACTTCATTAAAGAGCGTTCCGGACAGAGCTTGATCGAAATCATGATCGGACTTGCGATCGGGGCGATACTGATCGGCACGGCGAGCTTTGGCGTTGCCTTCATTCTGCGTTCTTCGAGCACGAACCAGAATCTTAGTGTCGCCTCGGAAGCGGCGCAGGGACTTCTCGAAAAGGTGAGGTCGTTTTCGAACGCGGGCTGGCAAAACGTGTACGGTTTGCAGAAAAGCTCGAGCACCCAGTATTTCCTTGTCGCGTCCGGAACGAGTTTGTTCGCGGTTAGCGGGAAAGAAGGACTACTCGACAATGACGTGAAGAACGGGATCGTGGGCGAGTGGGGATTTGACGAGAGCGTATCCTCGACAAGTACCGTGACGTATGATCTTTCGGGAAATGGAAACAACGGAACGTTGTATGGAAGTCCTACGCGGACGAGTTCTTCCTGTAAAATCGCGAGTTGTATGAGTTTCAACGGTTTGTCACAGTATGTGAGTATAGGTAATACAAGCACCTACGATCTCACGAGTGTCGGAACTGTTATGGTATGGGTAAAAATACCCTCGGCCTGGAGTGGCAGTAACTATCCCAATATGGTGGGCAAGGGAGCGAATGCCGGATGGGATACGGAGGGATGGGGTCTCTTTGCATTCAATCCCGTCTCTGATAATCGGATTGGTGTCGGGTTCCGGAATGGGGCGAGTACGAAAGTGGTTTCTTTTTCCAATGCATTAAAAGATCAATGGATACACATAGCGGGAACTTGGAATGGCTCCTCGATAATCGTCTACGAAAACGGAGCTCAAAAGGCCTCGTCAACACAGACCATCAGTCCTCCTTCTACCTTGTATCCTGTCACAATAGGGAAGGATAACGGTGTGCAGTATTTTGACGGAGAGATCGATGATGTCCGGATTTATAATCGCGCCCTCTCCGCAGACGAGATATTGCAATTATATCGAAGCGGCATCTTCGGAAGATATTTCTATATCGAGAACGCGTGCCGATCGAACGACGCTTCAAGTAGCGTAACCGGTGTTTCTCCTTGCGGTAGCGGTTCGGTTGACGATCCCTTGACACAAAAAGCAACCGCGGTCGCCGACTGGACTTCGAACGGGAAGACGGCGCAGTTCTCACTCGCCGGATATCTTACACGATGGAAGAATTTTCTCTTGCGGCAGACGGACTGGTCGGGAGGATCGGGGCAGGCGGGCGTGTTTACGACACCCGATAACACATATGCCTCGGGAACGAATGTTACTACCACTCCCCTCGGATCGTTTCAGATACAAAACTTGTCGCAGGAGTGATTGAAATACAGGGGTGATACAATGTATCACTATCGTATCACCGTCACGTAACTTCCCTCCGGAATACTCCCGCTCTCTTGCGGCAATATGTAGCGGATATTCTTTTCTTTTTGCCTTTCTTCGCTGAAGGTATTGGTGATATACATAACCGTCTGCGTTGGCATGGGAATGCCTCGTACAAGGACTCCTCCCGCCTCCACGACAACGTATTTCGGGATATTTTGCGGAACCGCATTCAGTTTTCTCCCTATCGTCACATATTCTTCGCTAAAGGCGCCGGCGGTGTTCCGGTCTTGTCCCCACACGATGAAATAATCCCGGTACGCGGTTACCGCAACAAAAAGAAGAAGAAGCGATGCCGCGACCGGAAGAACCCATTGCCATGAAACGGGTTGCAGCTTGCGTCGCATCCACTCATAGAACGTTACTCCCCCGAGACCCGCAAGAATAAAAATCGGAGGGATCATGAGAATCGAACGGAGCGCATGGGGTATTCCTTCATTCGAAAAAACTACGGGGAGCAGTGCGGTCAAAAACCACGCAAAGAGAATCCATGCGCCCGTCTTTATATCTCGGTCGGATCCGGAATTTTTTCTGAATAGGGCCCTTGTTCCAACGATGACTCCGAGGAGAAATAAAATTGCCACTGGCCAGAGAAGCTCCGGCGCGCCGGAAAGATTGTGCCGCCAGTTGGAATCACCGATGAAGAACAACATGCCGACGGTTTTTATGATGTTCATCCCGAGTTCACCGAGCGGAGAAGGGGAGGAAAAAACGGAGACGTCGGAAGTGCGGCCGAAGAAGTCCTCGGGATTCTGTGCAAAATATGAAATGAGCGGGAGGGAAACGACAAGCGCGCCCAAAACAAACCAAGTTGTGATTTTCAGTACGGGTTTCCATCCGATCTTGAGCACGAAAAGAAAGAGAATAACCGCGATTACGAGCGGCGTCGCGCGGTAGGCGATGTAGGAATGCATGCCGAGGCCGTACACTATTCCTGCGAATAACGGGAATAATGAATTACGAATTATGGACTTGTATTTTTTCGGAGTGCTTTCCGCAGGAGGGGAGTCTGGAAATTCTCGCCATTTTCTGAACGCCAGTAATAAGAGATAAACGCCCCATACGAGAAAACAGGGGGCCATGATGGCGCGGAATCCGATTCGGGAAAAATTGATGTGCCAGAAACTTACGGCGATAAGAAATGTCGAGAGCAGTGCAACGGCGTTCGAATTATGAATTATGAATTTGGAATTATGACGTCTCTCGTCGTCCCCTAATTCCTTATTCGTTATTCCTAACTCCTCGTTTCTGAACAGTTCTTTTGCCAGGAAGAACACTCCCGCTACCGTGATAATCCCGAAGAGCGCGCTCGGGAGACGCAACATCCACGGTTCGGGATTCCCTCCGGCACGGGGAACCAGCACCTTAAGGAAGAATCCTTGTATGTTGATAAACAAGCCCTCCCTTCCGTTGTTCTCGGGATAAAATGCCTTAACTCCTCCCTCCGGCGGAGGGCTTTCAAGCGCTTCAAGGGCGTTATTGCCGTTCATCGCCTCGTCGGGATAGAGTCCCGGCGGGGTTGTGTCCAGTGCATGCATTCGGAAGAATGAAGCGACAACAAGTATGAGTAAAAAAACAAAAAGAGTGCGGAGAGAGTTCATTTGTTCTATAATTAATTATACCATGGTACAGATTCAGAATTTCAGTGAGAACCTCGAGAAAAGTTTTGAGCGTCTCGGTCATCAGGTTCAAAGGAATCTCGAGACACCCGAATTCCGGGGGGTGCCCGAGCGGGAAGTCGTAAAACAATCGATAAAATCATTCGTCGAGACAGTACCTGTTTCGGCTTCCGAACCCGAAGAAACGGTTCCTCCGCCTCCGCGCTCGGATACTCCTCCCGTTCCTCGCGACGATCTCCTCCCTTCTTATATGGCGACGAGGGAGAGCTCGGAAGATGTGAAAAACTCCGTGGAGCGTCTGGTGCAGCTGGTATTCGACGAAGATATAGAGAGAGCCGTCATCGAAGCAAGGCGATATCCGGCATTCATCGAAGACGCATTCCATGACGCCCTGACGGACAAGATTCTACCGGAACTCAAAAAAAGAGGAATCATAAAATAATTTTCAATTTCCAATGATCAATTTTCAATCAATTGTAAAATTACACAATCCTCCCGTTAGTCGTTTATTGAAAATTGGAAATCGAAAATTGGAAATTTGCGCCCATGTCTCCTCTTCTTAGTGTATTTATCTTCGCTCTTATCGTCGCCGCGTGCGTGTGGCTGTATTTTCTTTCCCGCGCGCGGGCGCGAAAGAAACTTCTTGGGGAACTCGAGCAAAAATTGTTTCTTATAAAAATTCCCCAGGGCTCGCAGGAGGGAAAAGATTTAAAAAAGGAAATCAATATTTCCGAGCAGCTTTTTAATGCGCTTGCATCGTTCAACGAACCCTTTGTATTTGAGGTTGCGGTGCCGCATGTGGGTCGTGAGATTTCTTTCTACGGCGCGGTTCCGGGAAAGTTCGCCGCCGCGCTCGTACGGCAGATTCATTCGTTGTGGCCGGAGGCGACCGTGGAACCAGCGGAGGACTTTAATGTGTTCAACTACACCGGCACGGCTCTCGGCGGATTCGTGACGCAAAAAGAGCGTTTTGTGCTTCCCATCCGCACGTACGGAGAAATAGACGCCGATACGTTTCTTCCCGTGGTAGGCGGTCTCTCAAAAATAGAAGAAGTAGGGGAGGGAGGCGCGATTCAATTCGTGGTGAAGCCTGCGCGGAGTCGCCTCAAGAAGGAAACGCAGTCGGTGTTGAAAGTATTGAAAAAGGGATGGAAACTTGAGGAAGTGCTCCGCTCACGGGACTCGATCGCTCTTTCGGAATTTGGGGGAACCATCTCCGGGAAAAAAGCGAAAGATGAAAATGATGACGCCCCGAAGCGGATTGACGAAGATGCAATAAAGACGATTAGTGCCAAACTCTCGAAACCCTTCTTCGAGGTGAATATCAGGGTGGTGGTATCCGCCCCGAGCGATATCCAGGCGCAGTCCATTTTCCAGGGCATCGTGGCGGGTTTTTCCCAGCTTGATGCGCCCTCACGGAACGAACTCCGCGTCGTACAACCGAGAAATCAGAGAAACTTCTTTTACAAATATTCCTACAGAGAATTCGACGCGAACGAGACCCTGGTCTTGAACAGCGAGGAGTTGGCGAGTGTGTTCCATCTTCCCACGCCGTTCACCGTCGTGCCGCACATCAAGTATCTCAAGGCGAGAGAAGCGTCTCCTCCGGTGAATTTACCGAAAGAAGGGCTGAAGATAGGGGAGAGCGTGTTCCGCGGGGAGACAAACGAAGTGCGTATCTCGGACGAGGACAGGCGCCGCCACCTTTATATCGTGGGACAAACCGGTACCGGAAAATCCAACCTGGAAACCAATATGGTGGTGGATGATATACGGAACGGAAAGGGAGTCGCGGTGATCGATCCTCACGGAGATCTCGTAGAGGACATACTGGGGCTTATTCCGAAGAACCGCTTTTCCGACGTGATCGTGTTCGAGCCGGGGGATCTCTCGCGTCCTCTTGGTTTGAATATGCTCGAGTACGATTTTTCCCGACCGGAGGAGAAAACATCGATCGTAAACGAAATGCTCTCGATCTTCGACAAGTTATACGACCTGAAGAATACGGGCGGCCCGATGTTCGAGCAGTATATGAGAAATGCGCTCCTCCTTCTTATGGATGACGCGAAGCACGAACCGGCGACCTTGATGCAGGTGCCCCGTCTTTTCAGCGATCTCGAGTTTCGTCAGCGAAAACTCGCGCGCGCGACGAATCCGATCGTCGTCGATTTCTGGACGAAAGAAGCGGCGAAAACGACGGGAGAGGCGTCGCTCGCCAACATGACAACCTACGTCGGATCAAAATTCAATAACTTCACGACAAACGATTATATGCGTCCGATCATCGGGCAGGCGAAGTCGGCATTTCATTTCAGAACCATCATGGATGAGGGGAAGATCCTTCTCATCAACCTTGCAAAGGGAAAATTGGGAGACATGAACGCCAATCTCTTGGGCATGATCGTGGTAGGAAGGATTCTTATGGCCGCCTTGGGGCGCGTCGATGTACCTCAAGAACAACGCAGGGATTTTTACCTCTATATCGATGAGTTCCAGAACTTCACGACGGATTCGATCGCGATCATCCTCTCCGAGGCGAGAAAGTATAAGCTGAATCTTACGATCGCGCACCAGTTTATCTCCCAGCTTACCGACACGATCAGGAACGCGGTGTTCGGAAACGTTGGTTCGATGATCTCGTTCCGTATCGGTGCGGACGATGCCGAATATCTCGTGAAACATTTTGCGCCCGTATTCACGGAGCAAGACCTGATCAATATTGATAACTTCAATGCCTATGTTAAACTTCTGGTACACGGCGAAACTACGCGCCCCTTTAACGTGAGAATCCCGAGAGCTGATGTGGGCAATCCCGAGACGGCGGAAGCGTTGAAGCAGTATTCCCGCACGGCGTTCGGTCGGGATCGTGAAGAAGTCGAACGCGAAATTTATTCTTACTTGAGAAACTGATTCTATGCGTGATTTTTATCTTGTCGGAGTAATAGGATTTTTGGTCGGATGGCTCGTAGCGCTTCCGGCGGCGAACGTTGGAGTTCAAATCACCCCCGTGTTTTTCCTTATTACCGTGGTTGGATTCACTTTATTCGCACCCTTCGCGCTTTGGATATTGAAGCTCCTTTCCCGAAAATGGGGAATTTTTGAGCAGTTCGGGAAATTCGCGGCAGTCGGTACTCTGAATACGCTCGTCGATCTTGGCGTGCTGAACCTTCTCATACTTGTCACCGATCTTGCGTCGGGCTTCCCGTTCGTCGGATTCAAAACAGCCTCGTTTCTTGTGGCAACGACGAACAGTTATTTTTGGAACAAGTTCTGGACGTTCGGAAGCAGGATGCCGGTAACGGGAAAGGAGTACCTTCGATTCGCGCTCTTTACGCTCGGCGGGACACTCATTAACGTCGGTATCGCGTCTCTCGTGGTGAACGTTATCGGTATGCCGGAGAGTGTAAGCCCGAAGTTGTGGGCGAACATCGGTGCGTTATGCGGCGTGTTCTCGGGGTTTATGTGGAATTTTTTAAGCTACAAATTCATCGTATTTAAAAATAACACCAATAAATAATTTTCAATTATCAATTTTCAATTTCCAATCAATGAACGAATTTTTCCGCCGAAGGCGAATCTGCCTCGGGCAGAAAAATTTTCAAATTAAAAATTTATTGATCATTGGTCATTGAAAATTGGAAATTCCCACCATGAAGCCCTTTCTTTCCGTCATTATTCCCGCGAAGAATGAAGCAAAACGTCTTCCGCTTACGTTGGTTGACGTCGATCGCCGTTTGAAGCAGGCGGAGTACTCGTCGGAGGTTATCGTGATAAGTGACGGATCAACCGACGCGACCGTAGAGGTCGTGACGCGATTCAGCCATCTCATGAAGAATGTGCGTCTTATCGTGAACGAGGAAAATCACGGAAAAGGATTCGTGGTGCGTCAGGCGATGCTTGAAGCAAAGGGAAACTATCGTCTCTTCATGGATGCCGACAATTCGACGTCCGTCGATCAGTTCGAAAAAATGTTGCCGTATCTTAAGGAGGGGTATGACGTGGTTATAGGATCGCGCGCCGTTCCGGGCGCAAAGCTCGAGCCGCCCCAACCGTGGTATCGGCAGATTCTCGGAAAAGGTGGAAATCTCTTTATTCAGCTTCTCGTCGCGCGCGGAATCCACGATACCCAGTGCGGCTTCAAGTGTTTTTCCGAAGAAGCCGCAAGAAAGGTATTTTCTCTCATGAAGGTCAATCGTTGGGGGTTCGATGTCGAGGCGATCGCGCTTGCGAAACTCTTCGGATATAAGGTAAAGGAGATGCCGGTCAGGTGGGTAAACGATACGCGTTCCACTGTCGGTCTTAAGGCATACTTCTCCACGCTTTGGGACGTAGTGCGCATCCGAATTTGGCTCTGGACCGGCAAGTATGGAGTGATACGTCATGATTCATAATCCCGAAATACGCCACGATCTTATCTCCGGCAACTGGGTCATTATCGCTCCAAAGCGAGGGAAGCGACCGACCAGTTTCTTGAAGAAGAAACCGCGGATCAGGATCTCAAAAAAGAAGTGTCCGTTTGAGGACCCCCTGAAGGATCAGGAAGTAATCTCACTCTACGGGCACGGGGCGAATTGGGAAATTGCGACGCTTGAGAATAAATATCCGGCGCTTACTCACCGTGATCCCTCGCTTCTCAAAAGAAAAAACGGCGCGTACGAATTATTGCGCGGATTCGGCCATCACGACCTCGTCGTAACGAGAAACCACGAGGCGAACTTCCCGCGACTTTCGCCGGACGGCGCGGCGGATGTATTCGAGGCGTTCAAGGATCGTTATCAATTCTTAAAAAAAGAGAAAGAGGTTGCCTATATTTCCATATTTCACAACTGGGGGCCGGATGCGGGAGCAAGCATTTTCCACCCTCATTATCAGATTATCGCCGTACCGATTATTCCGAAGGCCGTCGAGGTTTCACTCGGCAACTCGGGGCGTTTTTTCAGAAAAAGAAAGCGCTGTATGCACGACTTCGTGATTGATCATGAACTAAGGATGAAAAAACGAATCGTGTTCAGGAACAAATCCGCGGTCGTGATCGCACCGTACGTTTCCCGTGAACCGTTCCAGTTGCGGGTATATCCACTCCGTCACCTTCCGTATTTCGAAGCGACTCCCGCGGAAGAGTTGAAAGATGTCGCGCTTGCCTTAAGAGAAGCGCTCCGAAGAATCGAGCGGAAGCTTCATGATCCTGATTACAACTTCTACATTCATACTGCGCCCGTGAAACATCAGGCATCGTATCGTCACTACCACTGGCACATCGAAATTATCCCGAAGCTGAATGTCGACGCCGGCTTCGAGTTGGGGACTGGAATCCAGATCAACTCGGTGGATCCGGATGAGGCGGCGAGAATCTTAAGAGGATAGCGTTTTCCCCCTCTTGAGCGACGCGGAAAGAACTATCCCTCTCGTTCACAAAGGGCCTTCGGGTGTACACATTCGCCTCGCTTCGTTGCTCCTCGCCACCCTGCACGCCCTATGGGCGAGGGGCCTGGCTTGGCGACGCAAGCCGCTCGGGAATGTGTACACACCCTTCGGTAATGTTCACTCGAGGAATAGCTCTTTCCGCTGGGCGCACGCTTTCTTCTTCCCCGAGGAAGCATAGCGGAGCGAGGATACACCTTCGTGAACGAGGATGAAGGAAATTGGGTGCTGTTTTAGGGTTCGCGGAATTCCTGAAAGCGGGGTAAAATTATTGAGGTATGGGAAAACTGCTGGTTGCTAATTGGAAAATGAACCCACTTACTGAAAGTGAGGCGATGAAACTTGCGCGGGCGGAAGACAAAAAGAACGTGGTGATCGCACCGCCGTTTCCGTTTTTGGGCGCGGTGAAGAAGATATTGAAACACGCATCACTCGGCGCACAGGATGTTTTTTATGAAGAAAAGGGAGCATATACGGGAGAAGTTTCTCCGGAAATGCTCACAAAACTCGGAGTTACCTATGTGATCGTCGGGCACTCGGAGCGCCGCCGTCTCGGCGAAAGCGACGGGATGATCGCAAAAAAGGTGAACGCGGGGATGGATGCGGGACTAAAGATCATTCTATGTGTCGGAGAACCGAAATGGGAATCAGGGGTCGGGAATAAGGAATTAGGAATTAGGAATCAGGGATTGCAGAGAGCAAAGAACTACATAAAGCAACAGCTCTTGAAGGATTTACGTAGCGTGCATAATTCAAAATTCCTAGTTCGTGATTCCCTCGTTGTCGCTTATGAACCCATTTGGGCAATCGGGACCGGAAAGAATGCAAGCCCGGAAGAAGCTGCGGAAATGGCAAAATGTATACGGCAGTTCCTCGATTCCAAATTCCTGATTCGTGATTCCAGAGTATTGTACGGCGGCTCGACGAACTCGCGGAATGCGAAAAGTTTTTTGGAAAAGAAAGAAGTTGACGGACTTTTGGTGGGAGGAGCGAGCATTGATCCGAAAGAGTTCGTGAAGATGGTAACAATAAACTCCTCAATGATGGAGTAGTATAATAAGAAAAAGGCCGGATACAAAAGCACACAAGATGCCGAAGCAACCAAAAGAGGAACAACCGATCGGCGTCGTTACGCACTATTTCGGCGGGATCGATGTTGCAATTATAAAATGCAACACGGCGGTGAAGGTGGGCGACACGATCCGTTTCAAGGGAGCGACGACCGATTTTTCGGAGACGATCAAGTCGATGCAGTATGATCACACACCGATCGAGAGCGCGAAGAAAGGACAAGAAATCGGGGTGAAGATAGGGGACAAGGTGCGCGAAGGGGACGAGGTATTTCTCGAAGGATAGACCGCTCTCTGAAGTTTCACGCCCGCGTCTTTCAACGCGGAGGCGGGGTCTCCGCAACAACTTGTGGTATCATAATCTCATGACTCGCGGGGCGAAAAAGTTCGTATATGGAGTGGTATATCTTTTTATCTTCGGAATTCTCATATATTGGATCTTCGGCGGTTCGGGTACGTCCCCGCAAAACAGTTTTCCCACGATACAAGACGAAGCAATTCCGATAGCCGTTAAGGAACCCGTTCAGCTTTTCAAGAGCGGCGATCTCTCGCGGATCATTCTTCTTGCGGAAATCTCGAATAAGAACGCCGAGTACGGAGCGAAAAAACTCGGTTACACATTCACGCTCTATGATAAGAACGGCGCCCTTGTGGATCGGGTGAAGGGATCGGATATGGTGTTCCCGAAAGAATTAAAGTTTCTCTTTGCATCATACGAAGGAACCTCTTACAACATTGAGAGAACGTCGCGTGTCGATCTGGACTTGTCGCCGGAATGGGTTTTGGGAAGCGTGCTTCTTGAGCCGCATCTTACGGTTGCCGAAGGACCGGTGACTACGATCACGAACGACGGAATCCGAGTTGAAGGATCGGTCCGGAACACAAGCCCGCTTGGGACGGGAACGGTAAGGGTAGTCGTGCTTCTTTATACTCCGTATGGTGACCCCCTCTTTGGCGGGCAGACGCTTCTTGAGCGGATCGGGAGCTTGAATACCGCTTCTTTCTCGGTCTTTTTTCCCCCAGATTCGGTGCTTATAAAAGCGATCGACGTCTCCAAAACCAAGGCGTTCGTAAGCGCGACGGAGTGACATGTTTTTTGCGCGGCTTCGAAAATTGGACTGGGCGCTCATCGGGGGACTTCTGGTGCTCGCGGCGATAAGTTTGATAACGCTTGCGAGTTACAGCACTGTGTTCTTCTGGAAACAGCTTACGTGGTACGGGGCCGCGTTCCTTATTATTCTATTCGGGAGTCGGTTGCCGTGGTCATGGCTTCTTCGGTGGCCGGTCTTCAGACACGGCGTATATTGGATCGCGATTTTTTTTCTGATTGTCTCGAATCTGCAATCGACGCTGGTCAGAGGAACGAAAAGCTGGCTCTCGATCGGCGGATTCCAGTTCGAGCCGGCGGAGTTCGTGAAACTTGCGCTCGTCATTTTTCTTGCGGGGTTTTTTACGAAACGTTACGTTGCCGTGTGGAGAACGAAAAATCTTTTCGCATCGCTTCTCTACACGATGGTTCCGGCGTCCTTAATCGCGATTCACCCCGATCTCGGATCAACCATTGTTATTGTCGGTATCTGGCTCGGGTTCATGCTCATGAGCGGGGTGCATAAGAAACGATTTTTGATCGGACTCGCCGCGGGAATCGGATGCCTTATTCTTCTCTGGACGTCGTTTCTCAAACCGTATCAGAAGGATCGGCTTACCGGGTTTCTTTTTCCGGAGCGCGATCCTTTGGGTATCAACTATAACGTGATTCAATCGAAGATTGCGATCGGTTCCGCGGGGCTCTGGGGAAAAGGATTCGGAGAAGGGACACAGACGCAGTTTCATTTTCTTCCCGAGGCGCACGCCGACTTCCTTTTTGCCGCCTTCACGGAAGAGTGGGGTATCGCCGCGGACGTCATACTTCTCTTGACTTTCTTCCTCATTTTTGTACAATTGACGAATATCGGACTTAGAGCGGGAAGCAACGAGGCGAAGTTTGTAGTGTTAGGAAGCGCACTTATCCTTTTCATACAGTTCCTGATCAATATCGGTTCAAATCTCGGCCTAGTGCCGGTTACCGGTATCACCCTTCCTTTTGTGAGCTACGGCGGTTCAAGTCTCTTGACGATTGCGACGCTCATTAGTATAATTCAACACATAAAAATTGAATCCTCAGGATAAACAACGAGGGCTTCTCGGTTTGCGTTTTCTCATTGTGCTGGGAGCGGTTCTTCTCTTCATTTTTTGCACCGCCTATTTCTTTTACGGATTGCAACCGGCACTCGGAGAAAAAACGCCGATCACATTCGAGGTCGTGAAGGGAGAAAGCTTCCGCTCGATAGGGGCGCGTTTGTCCGGCGATTCTTTGATTCGTTCAATCACTGTGTTCAAATTCTATTCTTTTTTAACGGGGAGCGCGCGTAAGTTCCAGCCCGGAGTGTATGCATTGGATCGCACGATGAGTGTACCCGAAATCATTCGCGAGCTCACTCGCGGAGTGAAGAACGAAGTGACGCTTCAGGTTATCGAAGGAGCAACGATGAAGGATATCGATGCGGCACTCGCGCGTGCGGGAGTGACGGCGCCGGGGGATATCATCAATGTACCGCTTTCCTCACTCCGGGAATCGTATCCTTTTTTGAAAGACGCCGCCTCGCTTGAGGGTTTTCTTTTTCCCGATACGTATCAGTTTGCGATTCATGCGACTTCGGAGAAAACAGTTCGACGTTTTTTGGACACGTTTAAGGAAAAGGCCTGGCCGCTTCTTTCGGGAACCGAGGATTGGTATCAATCGCTCACACTCGCCTCGTATCTCGAAAAAGAAGTGGTTACCGAGGAGGACAGGCGTCTCGTCGCGGGTATTCTTATGAAGCGCATCTCGATCGGTATGCCGCTTCAGGTTGACGCTACCGTGCTCTATGCGAAGTGCAGGGGTGCGTTCGAAAGTTGCGGTCCGTTACTCATCACGAAACAGGATATGAAGATCGATTCTCTTTTCAATACGTACACCCGTCGGGGATTTACTCCCACCCCGATCGGAAACCCCGGGACGAACGCGATACAAGCGGCTCTGAATCCGACGCCAAGCGGATATCTCTATTATCTTTCGGCGCCCGGCGGGAAAACCATCTTCTCGAAAACGCTTCCCGAACACAACCAAAACCAGAATCGTTATTTCTAACCAAAACATCACCCACAAGAGGTCGGCGACATTCTCATTCATATTATGCAAAAAGTAAAAGTTTTTTCTTTGTATAAAGGTCCCGCGTACGTTTCGACGAATCCGGTAGCGATCCAGACGGATTCGTACAAGTGGTTTCTCTCTCACGGACTTAAAGAATTGTTCGAGGAGATTTCTCCGATTCAGGATCATACGGGGAGCGAGCTTGAGCTTAGCTTCCTCGACTACAAATTCGACGAGCCGAAGTACACGGAGACGAAGGCGCTCGAAAAGGATCAGACGTACGAAGCGCCGCTTCGGGTAAACGTGAAACTCGTCAATAAAGAAACCAAAGAAGAAAAGACCCAAGAAGTATACCTCGGTGATTTTCCTCTCATGACCGGACGGGGAACATTCATCATCAACGGCGTCGAGCGTGTGGTGATCTCGCAGATCATCCGTTCTCCCGGCGTCTACTTCTCGGCAACCATGTATCGAGGGAGAAAGCTCTTCAGCGCGAAGGTCATTCCGAACAGGGGTGCGTGGCTCGAGTTCGAGACCGAATCGGACGGATTTCTCGGCGTGAAGATCGATCGGCGGCGCAAAGCGCCCGTAACACAGCTCCTCCGTATATTCGGCATTTCTTCGAACGACTCGATCCTTAAGGCATTCGGAGGGGTGGATACGGGGACCACGAAGTACCTCGACGCAACTCTGAAGAAAGACGAGGCAAAGACGACGGACGAGGCATTTATCGAAATTTACCGTCGCCTTCGTCCCGGAGATCTTGCGACCGTGGAGAACGCCAAGCTCTTAATCGAACCTATGTTTTCCCGTTTCGACAGGTATGATTTGAGTGCGGTGGGACGCTACAAATTCAACGAGCGGCTCGGGTTCGAGAAGAAAAAGACCAAATTGCTCGACAAGGAGGATTTGATCGCGATTATCGCGGAAATCATTCGTTTGAATAACGATCAGGGTGCGGAGCCAGACGACATCGATCACTTGGGCAATCGCCGCATCCGTTCGGTGGGAGAACTTATTCAGTCGAGGTTGCGAATCGGGTTCGCCCGTCTGAAACGCGGGATTCAGGACAGAATGTCCACTTTGGAGCGAACGGGACTTCAACCCTCCCAGCTCATCAATTACAAGCTCTTGACCTCGGTCGTGAGAGATCTCTTTGCGGCATCACCTCTTTCGCAGTTTATGGATCAGGTGAATCCTCTGGCGGAGCTTGAACACAAGCGGCGTCTTTCTGCCATGGGGCCCGGAGGACTTACGCGCGAGCGCGCGGGATTCGAGGTGAGGGATGTACATCCCTCATACTACGGGCGCATCTGTCCCATTCAGACGCCGGAAGGCGCGAATATCGGCCTCGTGAATTATCTTGCAAACCATGCCCGGGTGAACGAATTCGGGTTTCTCGAAGCGCCTTACTTCAAAGTGAAGCAGGGAATGATTACGAAGGAATTGGTGTGGCTTTCGGCGATCGCCGAAGAAAGGTACAACATTACGCAGGCGGATTGTCCGTTGGACGAAAGAGGGGTGATTAAAGAAAAAGTAATTCCCGCAAGAATCAAGGGAGTGCCGGGCACCTGTACGCGCGAAGAGGTGGATTACATGGATATCTCGACCGATGAAATGATCAGTATCTCGACGTCGCTCATTCCTTTTATCGAGCACAGCGATGCGAACCGCGTGCTTATGGGATCGAACATGCAGCGTCAGGGCGTTCCTACGGTGAAGCCCGAGGCGCCTCTTGTGGGAACGGGAGAAGAAGAACGGGCGGCTCGTTACTCCGGACAGGTGATCGTATCGGATGTTCATGGCGTTGTTTCTGAAGTCGATGCGAGTGGAGTCGCCGTAAAAACAGAGCACGGTACGAAAACCTACCCGCTTTACAAATTCAAGCGTTCGAACCAGTCGACCTGTATGTCGCAGCGTCCGATCGTGAACGTGGGAGATAAAGTGAAGCCCGGTGAAGTGCTTGCGGACGGACCCGCGACCGAAGAAGGAGTACTCGCGCTCGGAAAAAATCTCCTTGTCGCGTTCCTTCCGTGGAGGGGAGCGAACTTCGAAGACGCGATCATCCTTTCCGAGCGCGTCGCGCGGGAGGATCTTTTCACTTCTATCTACATTGAAACATTCGCATGTCTCGTGCGCGATACGAAACTCGGAGCGGAAATCACGACACCCGACATCCCGAACGTTGCCGAAGATAAATTGAGAAATCTCGATGCGGAAGGCATCGTGCGGATCGGCGCCGAGGTAAGAGCGAACGACATACTCGTCGGAAAAATTTCACCGAAGGGCGAATCCGAACTTACTTCGGAAGAGCGTCTGCTCCGCGCGATCTTCGGGGAAAAAGCGCGCGACGTGAAGGACTCGTCGCTCACGCTTCCGCACGGCAAGCAGGGGAGGGTGATCGGTATCAAAATATTCGCTCGCGACAAGGGTGATAAGCTCGAGCCGGGCATTATCAAAAAAATTCAGGTTGAAGTTGCGCAACTCCGAAAAGTGAGCGCGGGCGACAAACTCGCCGGGCGATACGGCAACAAGGGCGTTATTTCCCAGGTAAGAAAAATGGAAGACATGCCGTATCTTGAAGACGGTACACCGGTTGATATCGTGCTGAATCCTCTCGGTGTCGCGTCGCGTATGAATCTGGGACAGATTCTCGAGACGCACCTCGGTCTTGCGGCGAAGAAACTCGGCTATCGCGCCGTGGTGCCCAGTTTCGTGGGAGCGGGGGAAGAAGAAATCAAGCGCGAGCTCGTCGCGGCGGGAGTCAGCGAAACGGGAAAGATGGATGTGTATAACGGTCTTACCGGTCAGAAGTTCAAGGAGCCGGTGACGGTCGGCTACATGTATATCATGAAATTAAGCCATCTCGTGGAAGATAAAATGCACGTGCGATCAACGGGCCCCTATTCCCTTATCACCCAGCAACCCTTGGGAGGAAAAGCCCAGCTCGGAGGCCAGCGATTCGGGGAGATGGAGGTGTGGGCACTCGAAGGATATGGGGCGGCGCATACGCTTCAGGAGATGCTTACCATCAAATCGGATGATGTGATGGGACGATCGGCCGCTTTCGAATCGATTATCCGCGGACAGGAAATCAGGAAACCGAACATTCCCGCCTCGTTCAATGTGCTGGTGAGCGAATTGAAGTCACTTGGTTTGAACGTGACGTATGAATACGAAAAGGGTCGTGAGGATGATTCCCGCGAGGGGAATCGTGAGGAAACGGAATAATCACTTCTATGAATAACATGGAATTAAAATCGATCTCAATACGGCTCGCATCTCCCGAAGAGATACTTTCGTGGTCCAAGGGCGAGGTGACGAAACCGGAGACGCTGAACTACCGCACCCAGCGGCCTGAAAAAGACGGACTCTTTTCGGAGCGAATTTTCGGTCCCACGAAGGATTACGAATGTTACTGCGGAAAATATAAGAAGATACGGTACAAGGGTGTCACCTGCGAGAAGTGCGGCGTTGAGGTAACCCGCGCGGCGGTCCGTCGGGAGCGAATGGGACACATCACGCTTGCGGCGCCGGTCGCACACGTATGGTTTTTGAAAACGGTTCCTTCGCGTTTGAGTTTGATGCTCAACATCTCGGTTCCCAAACTCGAGAAGGTCATTTATTACGCCGCTTATATCGTGACATCAGTTGACGAGGAAAACAAAAAGCGCGCCTTGGCCGGTCTCGATCAGGAATACAAATCGCTCAAAGCCGAGAAAGGAATGGACGAAAAGGAACTCAAAGAACGGCAGGAAGAGATGAAAGAAATCATCGCGCTTCTGAAGCCGGGGCTTATTTTGACCCAAGACGAATACTATCGTCTCGCCGAACGTTTCGGCGACGTGTTCGAGGCGTCTCAAGGCGCGGGAGCGCTTCGCGCGATTCTCGAGAAGATCGATCTTAAGGCGACCGCGAAGACCCTCGAGAAAGATCTGGAACGGGTACAGGACGCGAACCGACAGAAACGGCTTTCGCTTCGGATGCGGCTCGTACGTTCCATGATTCGGGCGAACGTGCGTCCCGAGTGGATGATCCAGACAGTGCTTCCCGTTCTGCCTCCCGATCTACGCCCCATGGTTGCTTTGGATGGAGGACATTACGCAACCGCCGATTTGAATGATCTTTATGGAAGAGTCATCAACAGGAACAACCGTCTGAAGAAACTCATGGAACTTAAGTCCCCCGAGGTGATTATCGTAAACGAGAAACGCATGTTGCAGGAGGCCGTTGACGCGCTCGTGGACAACACTGCGCGTCTCGGGAGCCAGCTCCTTTCGTCAAAACGCCGTCCGCTCCGATCTCTTGCCGACATGCTGAAGGGAAAGCAGGGACGTTTCCGACAGAACCTTCTCGGGAAGCGCGTCGATTACTCCGGCCGCTCGGTTATTGTGGTCGGTCCGGAACTCAAATTGAACGAATGCGGCCTTCCAAAACATATGGCGCTCGAACTCTTCAGGCCGTTCGTCATCAATAAACTCATCGAACGCAATCTCGCGTTCAACATCAAGCAGGCGAACCGACTTATCGAGCAGGGGCCTCCCGAGGTGTGGGCGATTTTGGAGGAAGTGATCGAACATCGGCGTGTGCTCTTGAACCGCGCTCCGACGCTGCACCGTCTCGGCATCCAGGCCTTCAAGCCCGTCTTGATCGAAGATCTTGCGATCAGGATCCCGCCTTTGGTATGCGCGGCCTTCAACGCCGACTTCGACGGTGACCAGATGGCAGTACATCTTCCGCTTACCACGGAAGCGCAGTTTGAAGCGCAAGAACTCATGGATTCGGGAAAAAATCTTTTGAAGCCCGCGAACGGAGATCCGATCGTATCACCGACGCAAGACATGGTGCTCGGAGTGTATTACCTGACGCACATTCATCCCGGCGCGAAAGGGGAGGGAAAAGTATTCTCGAGTCCCGATGAAGTGATGTTCGCGTACGAGCGCGGCGTAATCGAGCTTAATGCGGCGATTAAGGTAAAACTTCACGATGCGATTGTCGATACCTCATACGGTCGCATTATTTTCAACGAGGTGCTTCCTCCCGAAGTGGAGTTCGTGAATACCGCTCTCGACAAGCAGGGACTTACGCGGCTCGTTACCTCGATTATCGAGCAACTCGGCATTTACGAGAGCAGAGTGTATCTGGATAAGATCAAAGATGCCGGCTTCTCGTATGCGACGCTTTCCTCGACGACATGGGGAATGATGGACACGATCGTGCCGAGAGAGAAGCAGGAAATTCTTGTCGAAGCGCGGGAACACGCCGCGATGGTGGGTCGGCAATATGAAGATGGACTCCTGACCGACGAGGAGCGGAAGAGTAAGATTGTCGCAATCTGGATGAAAGCGCGCGAAGACGTCGCGGCGCTGATTCCCAAGTTAGTGGTGGAGGGCAACCCGATCTACTCGATTATCAGCTCGAAGGCGCGTGGCAGCTGGGCGCAGATGATTCAGATGATGGGAATGAAGGGATTGGTGCAGGATACGCAGGGCGAGACCATGGAACTTCCTGCAACCTCATGCTACAAGGAGGGCTTGGGCGTCCTTGAATATTTCATTACCACGCACGGTGCGAGAAAAGGATCGACCGACACGGCCTTGAAGACAGCTTCGGCCGGGTATCTCACGCGCCGCCTCGTGGATGTGGCCCAAGACGTGTTTATCAACGAAACCAACTGTAAATCGAAAGGAGGTATCACCATCACGAAGAGTGAGGGTGACGCATACGGCTATCGTTTCGCCGAACGGTTGTATTCTCGCACGGCGCTTGAAGACATCCGCGTTGAGCGGAAAGTCGTGGTCAGGGCGGGGGAACTCATAAGTCGTGAAGCGGCGAAGAAGATACAGGATGCCGGCATCGAATCGGTGGTGGTGAGATCGCCGATCACCTGCAAGGCGGTCTACGGAATTTGCGTCGCCTGCTACGGACTTGATCTCGGGAGAAACAAAGAAGTGGATCTCGGAGAAGCGGTAGGTATCGTCGCGGCGCAGTCGATCGGCGAACCGGGGACCCAGCTCACCTTGAGAACGTTCCACATCGGCGGCGTTGCCGGAGTTGATATTACACACGGTCTTCCGCGCGTTGAGGAGGTATTCGAAGCACGGCCCCCGAAAGGAAAATCGACTCTGAACAAAGCGGAAGGCATCGTGCATGACATAGAGGAAAAAGGACTCTCGACCGTGATACAGATACGGGAGACCGCCGGCAAGAAGCGGACGACGAAGAAACGCCGTCGCACCTCGGACGACGCGGCTATCGTCGAGTATCTCGTGCCGCACGGCGCAAGCATTTATGTCAAGATAGGCGACAAGGTGGAACGCGGACAGCAGCTCTATGAGGGACCGCTTGATTTAAAAGAAATCCTCGCCTATCGGGGAGTCGATGCGGTGATTCATTATGTGATTAACGAGGTTCAGAAAATCTACGTTCCGGAGGGAGCGGTAATCAACGATAAGCATATTGAAATTATCGTTCGGCAGATGCTTTCCAGGGTGACCATCAAAGATTCCGGTGACACCGACTTTATGCCCGGCGAGATTGCGGAAAAACAAAAGTTCATCGCGGTCAACCGCGCGACAAAGCGGAACAAGAAGCAGCCGGCGCGCGCCGTGCAAAAAATATTCGGCGTGACGCGAGTGGCGCTCACCACCGAAAGTTTCCTTTCCGCGGCATCGTTTCAGGAAACCGCGCGTGTTTTGGTTGATGCCTCGACGCAGGGGAAAACGGACGTGCTCTACGGCCTCAAGGAAAATGTGATAATCGGAAAACTGATTCCGGTAGGAACCGGTTGGCGCGGATTTTCCGAGGAAGAATTCGCGAAGTTCAGGGAAAAATTGACAGGAGCGAAAAATGCCGATACTATAGGGGACGAGCAACAGGAAAGCCAAGAATAGTGTATGGAGCAATCACAAGAACAAGAATATAAAAAGACGTACGAACTCACGGCACTCGTCCGAAGCGAGGATTCGGCAGCTTTAAAAAACGTCCTCCAAAAATCGGGCGCTACGGTCGTTGAGGAGAAACCGCTTCAGAAGATGCAGTTGAGTTATCCGATTTCGAAGGAGCGTTTCGCATTCCAGAGCGTTTTGTTTTTCACGGGACCGGAAGAAGCACTTATGTCAATTCAAAACGATCTCAACCTGACGAAGGAAGTGCTCCGCTACGTGGTGAGGATAGCGCGTCCAGGCGGGAAAGAGGAAGCAAGAAGCAGTTTTGAGAGGGGGACTCGCGAACGGATGAGGTTCGCACCGGGACATGAGTCCCGCGATACGAGGAAACCAGAAATACTCACCAATGAAGCGCTCGAAAAGAAGATTGAGGAGATACTTCAGTAGTGGTATACTAAATTCCTAGCCCATGAATCTCAATAAAGCTTTCATTCTCGGTAATTTGACTCGCGACCCCGAGTTGCGTCAGACGCCTTCGGGTCAGTCGGTGTGCTCGTTCGGAGTCGCGACAAACAGTTTCTTTCAGGACAAATCGGGACAACGTCAGCAAAAAACCGAGTTTCATAACGTAGTCGTATGGGGGAGGCAGGCGGAGATCGCAAATCAATTTTTGAAGAAAGGGGGACTGGTATTCATCGAAGGACGTCTCCAGACACGTGTGTGGCAGGATAAACAAGGAATTACTCACCGGACAACGGAAATTATTTCGGATCGTCTTCAGCTCGGCCCCCGCGGGGGGGGCGGAGGCGGGACTCCCTTCGAGCGCGCCGCTTCCAAGGAAGAGGGAGCGAATCAGGGAAAAGAAGAATTGCCGGAGATTCGGATCGACGAAGAAGACATAAAACCGGAGGATATTCCATTTTAAAACTACCATGAAATCGAAAAAACAATGTTTTTTTTGTTCCCAAAACGCGAAGGAGATCGACTTTCACGACGTTGAAATGCTCAAGCGTTTCGTCTCAAGCCAAGGGAAAATAATCGATCCGCGTCATACGGGTCTCTGCGCGAAACATCAGCGCCGTCTCGCGCAAGCCGTGAAGCAGGCAAGAATTATGGGATTTCTTCCTTTCGTGACGCGCTAGTTTCACCTTCATGTCGTTTGACACGATGCTCATGAACGCCATCCACGGACTCTCGGGGTGGTCGGGAATTCTCGATGCGGCGGGGATTTTTCTCGCGCAATATGTTCCCTATCTTCTTGCGATTCCTTTCATCCTCTTCTTATTGAAAGGGAAAACCGCAAAAGCGAGAATGCGCACATTCCTTTTCTGGGCTCTTGTGGCGCTCCTCTCAAGAGGAATTTTCACGGAAACAATCAGATTTTTCTTTCCGCGACTGCGTCCGTTCGAAACGTTCGGATTCACTCCTCTTATTTCGGAATCGGGCTCGTCGTTTCCCTCAGGGCACGCCGCGCTTCTTTTTGCATTGAGTTGTGCGGTATTTGCCGTCAATAGAAAATGGGGGTGGTGGCTTATCGGGCTCTCTTTTCTTAACGGACTCGCCCGAGTATTTGTCGGTGTCCACTATCCCTTCGATGTGGTAGGCGGGTTTCTCGTTGCATTCGTTTCTTATCTCATTGTAGCTCGCGTACTTCACATCACTCCTTCATCCGAGAAAAAACAGAATGTTTCGCCGGCGGAAGAGAATTATGATACAAACGAAAGCGAAGAAGTACGGGGGTTATAGGACGGAACTTGCGCGCGCGCTTCGAGGGGGGGCGATAGGAGTCCTCCCGACCGATACCCTTTACGGACTTGTCGCGTCCGCAAATGCTCCGGATGCGGTCGAAAAAGTGTACGCATTAAGAAAGAGAAATCAAAAGAAACCCTTCATAATTCTCGTCAGCGCTCCGGCGGATGTTCGTGTGTTCGGAGTTCGTAGCAAGGCATCGGAACGTCGCGTGCTTAACGAGGTGTGGCCCGGGAAGGTAAGTGTGGTGCTCCGCTCATCCGGTAGGAAGTTCGAATATCTTCGTCGAGGAGGGGTTACACTTGCGTTTCGCGTTCCCGGATCGAGATCGTTACGGAATTTTCTACTGAAGTCGGGTCCGCTCGTCGCCCCGAGCGCGAATCCGGAAGGGAAAAAACCGGCGCGTTCAATCAAGGGAGCAAAACGCTATTTCGGCAACCGCGTCGATTTTTATTGCGATAAAGGAAGGTTATCCGGAAAGCCCTCGAAGCTTATCGCAATTCAGGGAGGGGGGATAAAAGTGTTGAGGAAATAAGTTCTAAATCAAGAAACGCATCCGTACTCCCTCTCGTTCACGAAAGGGCCTCCGGGTGTATACATTCACCTCGTTTCGTTGCTCCTCGCCACCCTGCACGCCTATGCGGCGAGGGGCCTGCCTGCCCGACCGAAGCTTTAGCGCAGGCGGGGCTCGGCGACGCAAGCCGCTCGGGAATGTGGAAACACCCTTCGGCCAGATGTTCACTCAAGGGATCACGGATGCGTTTCATATCCGAGTTCAGTACTAATCATAGCCCTTAGACGCACCTCTCTTTTCTTCCCGAGGAAGCATAGCGGAACGAGGACGCAACTCCGTGAGCGAAGACGAAGGAAATGAGGGAATTGCACACTGTTCGAGTCCCGTAAGGTCGAGTTGTGCAAACCCTCTATTTCCGAGGATGAGCAAACAGGAGTTGCCCGAGTGGAGCTTTCTGCTGACTGAGGGGAGGAAAGAGAGGTGCGTCTCCCACCCCCCAAGTTGCGCGAAAAAGCCCCCTGTGGTACAGTAAAACCCAGCCAGAGACGTGGCTTTTATTTATCGTTCAAGATAAATAGAGAAGGGGGTCGGGGAAACGGGAGTTTCCCCGTGTAGGAACGCAGCGAGCGGGGCGAGCGTTGAGAACCGAGAGGTTCTCAAAAAATACCCCGCAAAGGTATTTTGTTTTCTATGATGGAACGTATTAAGACATTTTTAAATGAATCGCGTCAGGAACTGAAGCGGGTGAACTGGCCGCGAAGAGAGGAAACGACTCGCTATACGATGTTCGTGATCGTTCTGTCGGTCGGGATTGCCGCGTTCCTGGGTATTTTGGACTACTTGTTTATACAGATTATTCAAAGAATCATTTTGTAATCATTCGATATGTTACTCAATACGCAAAAAAAGAGCGGCAATCAGGAGAGGGCATGGTATGCGATACACACCTACTCCGGGTACGAGGATGCGGTCGCACGGTATCTGAAACAACGCGTCGAATCCTTGAGTATGACGGATAAGGTTTTTAACGTTATTGTCCCGAAGGAAACGAGAATCAAGATCAAGAACGGCAAGCGGCAAAAGACGGAAGAGAAGATTTATCCCGGTTACGTGCTCGTCGACATGCTTCTCGACAACGATTCGTGGTATATCGTAAGAAATACGCCGCGGGTAACCGGATTCGTGGGAGCGGACAGTGCGACCCCGACGCCGCTTTCGAAGCAGGAGATAGACGACTTGATGCAGCGCATCGGTGAAGCCGAACCGAAGTTCAAAGTCGATTTGAAAGAAGGAGAGATAGTGAAAATCACCGACGGACCCTTCAAAGAACAGGAAGGGAAAGTTGCGGAAGTCGACGAGGAACACGGGAAGGTAAAAGTGCTCGTGCCGATTTTCGGAAGAGATACGGTGGTCGAGTTGGATTCGTTGCAGGTAAAACGGTTATAACGAATAGTGAGTATATAGTAGTAAGTATAAAGGTCTTAAACGTTCTCACTCTTGTTCGTCGTATACTTACTACTGAATACTTGATACTAAATATTAAACACAAATGGCAAAACCAGTAAAAGCGATGTTGAAGTTGCAGATTAAGGCGGGGGAAGCGAATCCCGCGCCGCCGATCGGTCCCGCGCTCGGCCAGCACGGCGTAAATATCCAGCAATTCTGTCAGCAGTTCAACGAGGCGACGAAAGATATGCGGGGGGACGTGATTCCCGCGGAGATCACGGTTTACGAAGACAGGACGTTCGATTTCAAGTTGAAAACGCCGCCCGCCTCGGCGCTCTTGAAAAAAGCGGCGGGGATCGAAAAAGGGGCGGCCGAATCGGGAAAGAAAACGGCAGGGAAGATCACAAAAGCGGACCTGCGTCAGATCGCGGAAAAGAAGATGATTGACCTGAATGCAACCGACGTGGAAGCGGCGGAAAAAATCATCGCCGGCACGGCAAAAAACATGGGAATCGAGATCGAATGATCTCGATTTTCCTTTAGGAGCGTCCGTGTTCTCTTTCGTTCACGGACCTCTGGATGTGAAGAACTTTATTCGCTCACTCGGCTCCTCGCCACCCGACTCGCCTAAGGGCGGGGGTCCTGGCTCGGCGACGCGGTTCGCTCATAAGTTCTTGAAACATCCTCCGGCAATACTCACTCAAGAGAACACGGACGCTCCTTGTGTTTTTATCAGATGCCCCTCCTCTACTGCGCAATCTTCTTTTCTCCCAATGAAGCATAGTGGAGCGAGGACACATCTTCCCGAGTTGAGGACGAAGGAACTCAAAAATCGCACCCTGTTTGAGTCCCGTAAGGTCGAGTTGGTGCGATTTCCGGAGTTCCGAGGACGAGCGAGAAGAAGATGTCCGAGCGGAGCTTTTTGCTGAAGAGGGGGAAAGGAAGATTGCGCTTAAGATTCTTTCTTCGCTTCGGTTTCCCGGAACACGGTTCCCAAGACGCCGTTCACGAACTTGGGAGAATTCTGGCCGCCATAGTTTTTCGCGATCTCGATCGCCTCGTTGATGGCAACCTTGGGAGGCACCTCGTTTCTGTCGGCGTGAAGGAGTTCGTAGAGCCCTATTCGGAGCACGTTCCTGTCGATAATGGCGATTTGTTCCAGCGGCCATTCGGGAGCGACCCGCGTGATAATCGTGTCGATCTCGCTCAAGTGCTCGATTACGCCTTTTGCGATGCGCCACACGAAATCCGGCTCGTCGATGCCCGGGCCGTATTCTTTGATGTTACGTTCGATAAGAGAAGGAAGATCGCTCTCGTGTTTGTAAAAATCCCACTCGTAGAGCGACTGCAACACTATGGTTCTTGCAAGATGCCTTGTTGCCATTACCGGATAAACGGTTATGAAACTTGCTTGTGCGCGGCCTTCTTCGGAGTTTTCACGTACGCGCCGCACTGCGGACATGTCCTGTGGGGAAGAGACGGCCCTTTGCAACTCGGACAGGGAACCACGTTCAACTTCTTTAAAGCAAGTTGGGAACGCCTTCTTCCGACCTTCGATTTCGAATGATGTTTGGTAGGTACGCCACCCATAGGTTTAAGTTGATTCCATAGTAACGCGTTAAAGACAGGGTGTCAACTTCAATTTTTAATTTCCAATTTCCAATTTTTAAATAAAACATGAATTTTAAATGTTTAAAAATTAAAACATTATGATTTATTTATAAAATTACAAAATTAAAAATTCCTATTTCTCGTTTAAAAAAGCAATTACTTTCTCTATAGCTTCTTTTTGACTTGAAATCCACATGATTCCCGGTTCCTTCTTAAACCACGTAACCTGCCGCTTCGCGTACGCCATTATTTCGCGCACGAGCATCTCTTCGAATTCACTCTTCGTGATTTTCTTTTGAAGCAGGCGCGCGCCGTAGCGGTACTCGAGTCCGAGCACTTCCATCCGTTTCCATGAGACACCTTGCGTGTGGAGTCGTGCTATCTCCCGAAGCATTCCCTGTCGTATTCTTTTTTTGAGGCGCGCAAGAACCCGCTTTTTGAGTTCTTCTTTTTCTTTTCTTACTCCGAGGAAGAGCACGTCTGCAGGAAGGGGAGTATGCGACGGTTTTGGAACTTTTCCGAGCGCCTTCGCGATTTCTATCGCACGAATGAGGCGCACCGGATTCTTTCCGTCTATCATGCGCGCTCGTTCGGAATCCTTTTTCTTGAGAATTCGAAAGAGCTCCTCGACCGATTTCTTCTCAAGTGCTTTTCTCAGCTTCATATTCGGTTTCACCTCGGGTATGTGTGTGCCGTGAATCACCGCATCGATATAGAGTCCCGTACCGCCGCAGAGAATAGGAAGTTTGTGTTTTTTCCAGATTCGTTTGATCTTCTGAAGCGCGAGTTTTTGGTAGCGAGCCACGGAGAATACGTGTTTCGGGTCTGCGACATCCAAAAGGTAATGGGGAATTCCCCGCATCTCCTTTTTGGTGATTTTTCCGCTCCCAATATCCATTCCTTTGTACGCTTGTCGAGAGTCCGCAGAAACGATTTCCGTGCCTTCAACGCCGAACAGCTTTTTGTTGGCACCAACAAAACAGGCGATTTGCACAGCAAGATCCGATTTCCCGCTCGCGTTCGTCCCGCCGATTACGATAATTTTCTTATCTCGAGTCATTGACCTTCCCATTATACGGGATTATCCTGAAGGTGGATATTAAATAACTTGGGAGAAAGGGTCGTGAAAAAAATTCTGATTTTTTCGTTGTTATCTCTCGGCACCCTAGTGGTTGTCGGAGGAGGAGTGGCTTTCTGGAGTAAGGTCCAGAAGCAGAAAGATTTTAAGAGGCGCGATAATACCGATGCGCCAAGTGAATGATTTTCCGGATATTAAAAAGCTCGATTCTGAACCAACAGGATTGAGCTTTTGCATTTTTGGGGTGTGGATAAGTGGGGAGATATCCCCGTACGGCATACCTACCGCTCGGGCGCTCCGGGCCGCTTGGCCAAGTCTTACCCTCGCGGTCGATATGCCATACGGGGATGGGGTTGTATGCCGTGAGGAGGTAGTTGCTGATAAGCGAATGATTGAGAAAAGATAAGATTTTTATTTCTCTTGAAGAAGCATCGTGAAGCGAGATATATGTCTTCCCGAGTGAAGACGAAGGAAACGAGGAGGTTCTACACTATACGAATCCCGAAGTGAAACGGAGGTTGAGTTGTAGAACCCCTCAATTTCCAAGGATGAGCGAGGAGAAGACAAATCGAGCGGAACGCGAGCTGATGAGAGAGGAATAAAAATTTTATCTTCTTTCCCTCGTCTCTTTTGAAACTCTTTCAACAAAACTTCCAAGCGAAACCGTCTCGGTTTCTTTCTTGTGTCTTGTACGAACGTTTACCGTATGCGCCGTTTCTTCTTTCTCTCCCACGACGAGAATATAGGGAATTTTTTGTAGCTCCGCCTCGCGAATGCGCTTCCCGAGCGTCTCGTTCGCGTTTCCGAACTCGGTGCGTACCTCGTTCTTTTTCAATTCTTTTTCTACCTCTCCCGCGTATTTCGAGAACTTGTCACTCACGGGAAGAATCGCGACCTGCACCGGCGCGAGCCATACGGGGAAGTTTCCCGCGAAGTGCTCGATGATGATCGAGAGGAAACGCTCGATCGATCCCATAATCGCCGCATGTATCATCACAATTCGCTCCTCTTTCCCTTCTTCGTTCGTGCACGAGAGATCGAAGCGCTCCGGCATGTTCATATCGAGCTGGATCGTCGCGACCTGCCACTCGCGTCCCAAGGAGTCCTTCGCCATAAAGTCGAGCTTCGGGCCGTAGAACGCCGCTTCACCCATACCATCGAACGTATCGGCACGCTTCTCCTTCACAATCTCCTCAAGCATCGCTTCGGCGAACTTCCATTTCTTCTTATCCCCGAGGTATTTCTCTGGATGTTTCGGATCGTGCGTCGAAACGCGGATCCTAAGATCGAATCCGAAGGCGGCGTAAAAATTGTGGATGATGTCCCATATTTTCAAAAACTCTTCCTTCGCTTGGCTCAAGCGGCAGAACACATGCGCGTCGTCCTGCGCGAACGCACGTACACGGGAGAGTCCCGCGAGTTCCCCCGTCTGCTCGTCGCGATAGCACATTGTGGTATTCGCGTAGCGCTGGGGAAGTTCGCGGTAACTCCACTTTTTTCTCGCATAAATCTGCGTGTGATGCGGACAGTTCATCGGCTTCATCGCGAAGAGGTGTCCCTCGCGCGTCGTGATTTTGAAAAGTTCTTCGCTGAACTTCTGCCAGTGACCGCTCATCTCGTACAGTTCTTTCTTCGTGATGTGGGGAATCTCGACTTTCTCGTAGCCGTACGCTTTTCTAAGCTCCCAGACGAAGTCGTCGAGGGTATTTCTGAGGAGTGTACCCTTCGGGGTCCAGAGAGGGAGTCCGCTTCCCACGAGATCGGAGAAGGTAAAAAGATCGAGTTCGGGGCCGAGCTTCTTATGATCGCGCCGTGCGGCCTCCGCGAGCATCGAGAGATACTCATCGAGTTCTTTCTTTGTCTTAAATGCGAGGCCGTAGATACGGGTAAGCATCGGCCGCTTCTCGTCGCCTTTCCAATAGGCGCCTGCAATCTTCTCGAGCTTGAACGCTTCGGGGTTGATCTCCGAGGTATTCTTCACGTGTCCGCCCCTGCACAGATCGATAAAGAGGTTGGAATTAGGAATTAGGAATTTGGAATTAGGGGATAATTTGCCGGTGATGTAAATGGTGAGGGGGCTTTTTGCTTTTATGAACTCCTTGATGAGTTCGAGCTTGAAGGGCTGATCTTTCAGGGCTTTTTTCGCGGCGGCGGGTGTTATCTTTTTCCCTGAGAAAGGAAGTTTCGCGCGGATCATCTCCCGCATCGTTTTCTCGAATTCCTTCAAATCCTCATCCGAGATGGGACGGGGAAGTTTGAAGTCGTAGTAGAAGCCGTTTTCGATTACGGGCCCGATGCCCAATTTCGCTTTCGGAAACTTCTTTAAAACCGCTGCTGCCAAGAGGTGTGCCAGCGAATGACGGACTCCTTCCAATGAATCTTTCGGTTTCATATAAATAGTATAAAAGATTCGGACAAAATTCGCACGTTTCAGTCTCCGTCCCAATAAAACAAAAGAAGGGATTTCCTTCTCTCTTGAACACGCATAGCGGAGTGAAGACAAACACTCTTTTCACAACAAAACCCCGCCACGAGTTCTTATTCTCGAAGAAACCTCTTGGAGCGAGGTGATAGCTTTATGAGTGATGACGAAGGAGCAGGAATTCAACACTGTTCGAATCCCTTCAGGTTGAGTTTGTTGAATTCCGTTGCGTATGAGGAGCGAATAAAAAGCTATCCGAGCGGAGAGTCGGTTGATGAGGGAATAAGAACTCGTGGCCTATAACACCTGAACCTCCTCGCAGATATACTTCGTGTCTCCGTTCTTCCACGAGATATACCCGTCTATCAATAGCACTTTGTTTTCCTGCCACGCCTCGGGATTCTTTTCGAGAAGCTCGGAGAAGACGAGGAGTTCGATCGTATCGTTCTCGCTGTCCTCGAGCGTCACGAAAAGCATCGGCTGGCCTTTCTTCGTGATGATTTTTTTCGTGACACTCACGACGCCCGCAAGACGGAACTTGAGCGACCGATCGCCCTGCTTCGGAAGCGAAAGCGCAAACTTGATGGTCTTCGCCCTGCCGTTCAGCTTCGGAAGATGTTCGCGCATCGGATGATCCGTAAGATAGAGCCCCAGGAGTTCTTTCTCCCAGCCGAGCATCGTTCCTTTGTCGATCTTCTCCGCTCCACGGAGACGGAGCGTACCGAAGGTTGCGACGCCGCCGAAGAGGGAATTCTGATTGCTTCCCGAGATTTTTTTCGCGGCTTGGTTGAATTTGAGAAGGTCATCGATATTTGCGAGAAGTTCGCCCCGTTCAATGCCGAACGAGTCGAGTGCGCCGGCTTTTGCCAAACTCTCGAGTGATTTCTTGTTCATGTCCCGGTGATGTACCCGCGAGAGGAAGTTCTGGAGGTTCTCATACGAGCCGCCCTGCGCCCGCTCGTCGATAATCGCGTGTACGATGTTCGCCCCGAGATTCTTGATGGCAAGAAGCCCGAATCTGATGTTCGCTCCGTCGACGGCGAAGTCCTGAAAACTCAAGTTCACGTCGGGCGGGAGCACTTGGATGCCGAGATGCCGCGCTTCGTTTACGAGAAAGTTGATGCGTTCTATCTCGGTTCCCGAAACGTTCAATAAACTCGTCATGAACTCGACGGGGAAGTTGGCCTTAAGATACGCCGTCTCGTAGCTTACCATCGCATAACACGCCGCGTGACTCCTGTTAAAACCATACCTCGCGAACGGAGGAAAGAGATCCCATATCTTCACGGCGGTCCGCTTGTCGATGCCGTTCTCGACCATCCCTTTGATGAGCTTCTCCTGCTGTTCGTCGAGTAAACTCTTGATTTTTTTACCGATCGCTTTCCGGAGCGTGTCCGCTTCCGCGAGCGTGAATCCCGCGAGATCGCGCGCGATACGCATCATCTGCTCCTGGTAGATGCCGACGCCGTAGGTTCCTTCGAGAATCGGTTTCAGTTTCGGATGAATGTAGGTGACGGTCTCCTTTCCAAATTTCCGGTTGATGTACTGGGGAATAAGTTCCATGGGGCCGGGACGATATAAGGAAATCATGACGATGATATCCTCGAGTTCCGTCGGCTTCAGTTCCTTCAGGTAGTGGCGCATGCCTTGCGATTCGAGCTGGAAGATGCCCGTCGTGTCGGCGCTCTGGAAAAGTTCGAAGCTTTTCTTGTCGTCCAAAGGAATCGAGTCGATGTCGATCGTAATACCTTTGTTTTCTTTTATAAGCCGGAGTGTTTTTTCGATGATGGTCAGGTTTTTGAGTCCCAGGAAGTCCATCTTCAAAAGTCCCAAGTCCTCGACGCTGTGCATCTCGAACTGCGTGAGAATCGTTTCTTCCCCCTGCGGTGCGCGCTGAAGCGGCATGAAGTTCGTCAAGGGTTCCGGCGAGATCACGACGCCGCAGGCGTGCACCGAGGCGTGGCGCGCCGTACCTTCGAGCTTCAGCGCCGCATCGAGAATCTTTTTCGCATCCTCGTTTTTCGTGTACATTTCTTTCAGTTCCGGAATCATGCGTATCGAATCCTTGAGGGGGATGTTGAGGCCGGTAATAAGCTTCGCAATCTGATCGCAGAGGCCGTACGGGTATCCCATCGCCCGCCCCGCGTCTCTCACCGCCGCCCGCGCCATCATCGTTCCGAAGGTGATAATCTGGGCTACGTGATCGTTTCCGTAACGCTCGCGGACGTAGGCCAATACCTCATCCCGCCGGATGTCCGTGAAATCGATATCGATATCCGGCGCCTGGATTCTGTCCGGATTCAGGAATCGTTCGAAGAGAAGCTCGTACTTCAGGGGATCAAGGTTCGTGATCCCGAGAATGTAGGAAACGATACTTCCCGCCGCGCTTCCGCGTCCCGGCCCCACGACAATTCCGTGATCCTTTGCCCAGTTCACGAAGTCCTGCACGATGAGGAAGTAATCGGAGAAGCCGGTTTTTTCGATGACGCCGAGCTCCATCGCCACGCGATCCTTCACTGCGTCCGTGGTCTCCGGATAGTGTTTGTGAGTTCTTTCTTTCACCAATTTTTCCAGATAGCCGAACGACGAGATCTCTCCTTCGGGGAGCGGGAAGCGGGGGAGAAGCGTCTTGCCGAGTGTGAGTTCCCAGTCGCACTTCTCGGCGACTTTCGCCGTGTTCTCGATCGCCTCGGGAATGTGCGCGAAGTGTTTCATCATTTGTTCCGGCGATTGAAGCGAAATATCGTAGCGTTTCATGTTCAAACGATCCTCGTCGTCGAGTTTGCTGTTCGTCTGGACCGCGAGAAGAATCTCGTGCGCCGTCTTGTCGTCGGCGTTCACATAGTGAATGTCCTGCGTCGCGACGAGCGGAATGCCGAGTTTTTTCGAGAGTGTTTGAAGCGGCGCATGAAGCTCGGGCGCGTGCGGTTGTACTTCGAAATAGTAATCGTCGCCGAAGACGTTTTTGTACCATCGTGCGACTTCTTCCGCTTCGTCGAGTTTTTTGGCGGCGACGAGCCGTCCGATCTCTCCCGAGAAACATCCCGAGAGACAAATAAGCCCCTCATGGTATTTTTCCAGAAGGGTTTTATCGATCCGCGGTTTGTAATAGAAGCCATCGAGGTAGGAGATAGTGACAAGCCGGATCAGGTTCTTCCAGCCGGTTTCGTTTTTTGCGAGGAGAATCTGGTGAAAACGCCGCTCGTCGATCTTGGGGCGTTTGTTGAGGTATCCGTTCGGCGCGATGTATGCCTCGACGCCGATAATCGGTTTGATGCCCGCTTTCTTGGCTTTCTTGTAGAACTCAACCGCACCGTAAAGATTGCCGTGATCGGTAAGGGCGATCGCCTCCATGCCGAGTTCTTTTGTGCGATTCACGAGTCCGTCGATTTTCGCAAGCCCATCCAGCAATGAATAATGGCTGTGAGTATGCAGATGGACAAACTTAGACATAGAGAGTGTGAAGACCTGCCCCGTAGCATTCGAGCGAAGCGAGAATTGCTACGGGGTGGACGAATTTGGGCATATTTTCCTTCTTATTGTATTCGGGCGGGGGAGTATGCGCAAATCCTTTTTCTCTCCACTCGCCAAAAACTCCACTCAGACAAATTATATTCACTCTTTCCGCTACGCTCATTTAAGAAAAAAAAGGGATTTGCTTCTTGTGATTGTAAAGAAAAAAACGCCGAAGTGAAAAGTGTGAAGTTTGACGATTTCATCGCTTTGGTAGACCTTGTCCATTAAGATTATTGGTTTACCAAAGTTGCATAATGACATAAATATGTCTCTGGAGGTCGAGTTCTCGTGAACTTGAATTCTGAGAAAGTATTATAATCAGTAAGGAAGCAATGAAGTATAACTACATCATCGGAATAGACGAGGTGGGACGGGGACCTTTGGCGGGGCCGGTTACGGTCTGCGCCGCGGCGGTGCCGAGGGGAATGAAATTCAACCCGCTTCCGAACGGGGTCAAACTGGACGATTCGAAAAAACTCACCGCGCGATCAAGAGAAGCGTGGGCAAAAAAACTCAAGGAGTGCGGCGTGATATTTGCGATCTCAAGTATAACGCCCGCAGTGATCGACAGGATCAATATCGCGAAAGCGGCGAATCGTGCGGCGGAGCGATCGCTTATGAAACTCGTCGAGAAAAAAGGAATTCCCCTGAAGCGGTCGCTCATATTTCTGGACGGGGGACTTTATGTCGACGGAGGACGCACGGTCATCAGGGCGGACGGGAGAATCAATGCGGTGAAGGCCGCTTCGATCTTGGCGAAAGTAAGAAGAGACCGTTACATGAAAAAAGCGTCTCTCGAGTATCCTAAATACGGATTCGAGAAACACGTCGGTTACGGCACGAAGAGCCACATCGCGGCGATAAAAAAACACGGAATTTCTCCCGTGCACAGAAAAACGTTTTGCAGATTTCTGAAAGGGTAGTGTTTTTTTATCCTCATTATAGGAGGAAAGACTGTCGCTTGAAAAACTCAAGCGTTTAAGTATAATAACCACGGCACGTCAAGCGATAGCTCTTTCTACAAAAAGAGAGGAAAGTCCGGACATCCGCCGGTTCGTATCGGCAAAGGTAGCGGCTAACGGCCGTCGAGGGAAACCTTAGAGGTGCGAGCAGAAACGCTCCGGTTCGAAAGAATCGGGGGGGCCCAATCCCAAGCTAGTCAGGTCCAGTTCCGTGATAGGGATAACAAAGCGGAAATGAAACGGCTAAATCCTTACCGGATGCAAGACCGTGTCCGCCGATGAGGCGGAAGAGTCGCACAGATCCTGGGAGTAATCGAAAGGACAAGACGAATTATCGCATAAACAGAATCCGGCTTATGACGTGCCAAGTAAGAACCGCGGATTCATCCGCGGTTCTTATATCGCCACTTTAGCTCAGCTGGTAGAGCAACACTTTCGTAAAGTGTGGGTCCCCGGTTCGAATCCGGGAAGTGGCTCAGAAAAATTTATGCAAGCGAATCCGAATATAGCGATTGTTTCCGTCTTAGCGGGTGCGGGAGGAGATGATGCGAAGGACTGGGCGAATATGCTCATTCGGATGTACACGCGCTTCGCGCAACTCAAGAACTGGAAGCTCGAAATAGTAAACGATACGACCGTGGAGCTTCGCGGAGAAAAGATATACGAACGCCTCAAAGGCGAGTCCGGTGTACATCGTCTTGTGCGTATCTCGCCGTTCGATGCGAAGAAACTCCGCCATACGTCGTTCGCGCTCGTCGAAGTGTTGCCGGAATTGCCGCAAGTTGAAGCGGCGCATTTTCAGATTCCGGAGAAGGATATGAAGATCGAATTTTCGAGATCGTCGGGTCCGGGAGGGCAGAACGTAAACAAGGTTGAGACCGCCGTGCGTATCGTTCATCTTCCAACGGGTCTCTCCACCGCTTCACAATCGGAGCGTTCACAATCGAGTAATAAGGAAAAGGCCCTTACGCTTCTCAAGGCAAAGCTCATTCACGCGATGGAAGAACGTCACGAGAAAGAGCTTGCGAATTTGAAGACGAGAGTCGAACCGGAGTGGGGGCACGAGATACGTTCCTATGTTTTGCATCCCTACAAACAGGTGAAAGATCACAGGACGGGAGAGAAAATAAGCAGGGTGGAAGAGGTGTTGGAGGGAAATTTGGATATTCTACTGGGAAAAAACAGACCCAAGGCGTAGTTTTTTCCCTATCTTTAGGAAATTTGATTGTGTAAGATGGGTTTCTGTAGTATAGTTAATCCCGTGAGAGAGTGATGGTGAAATTGAGTATTCTATGCTCAATTCTATGGTTTCGCTTCGTTAAAATGGAATTGGTATGATTATTTTTCAGAACGTCTCTAAAAACTACAATCACAACTCGGTTGCGCTCGATAAGGTGAGTTTTAAGATTCAGCCGAATGAGTTCGTCACCTTCGTAGGGCGATCGGGGGCGGGGAAATCGACCGTAGTAAAGCTCCTTATCGGCGAGGAAAAGCCCTCGAAGGGGCAGATTTTTTTCGGATCGTACGAGGTAAACAAGCTGAAACCTTCGGAACTCCCGGAGTTCAGAAGGCATATCGGTGTCATTTTTCAGGACTTCCGTCTGCTTACCAAGAAAACGGCGTTCGAAAACGTCGCTTTTGCGCTTGAGGTGGAGGGGCGGCTTCAGAAGGAAATCAACGAACTCGTGCCGCAGGTTCTGGATATGGTAGGATTGAAGGATAAGATGTTTAACTTCCCCGCGGAGCTTTCGGGCGGAGAGAAACAGCGCGTTGCGATCGCGCGGGCGATGATCAACCAGCCGGACGTTCTGATCGCGGACGAACCGACTGGAAACCTCGATCCGTTCAATACATGGGAAGTCATCAAGCTTTTGAAAAAGATCAATGAGTTGGGGAGTACGGTGATTCTCGCGACGCATGACAAAGAGATTGTAAACACCTTGGGGGAGCGTGTGGTTACCCTCGAAGACGGTCGGGTCCTGAAAGACGAAGCGCACGGGAGATTCCTTATAGATTGAAAGTTACAACCATGGTTACGTTATTTCGAATCTTAAAGTACGGATGGCAAAGTTTCCTTCGAAACGGATGGCTTTCCGTTTCAACGATCGGCATCATGATTCTCGCACTTCTGGTGTTCGAGGGATTAATTCTCTTCAACGTGATGAGCAAGGGCGCCGTGCAGGCGATTCAAGAGAAGGTGGACATCAGCGTGTATTTCAAGAGCAACATATCGGAAGATACTGTGTTAAACTTGAAGAAATCACTTGAAGGATTGGATGAAGTGAAGTATGTCGAGTATGTTTCGAAGGATCAGGCGCTTGCCGATTTTAAGGCGCGACATGCGGACGAGAGCACCATTACCCAGACACTTGAGGAACTGGATGTGAATCCTCTCCTTGCATCGCTCAACGTGAAGGCGAAGGATCTTCATCATTATGATTCGATCGCGAGTTATCTCGAGAAACCGGATTTCAGTGACAGCATCGAGAAGATCACCTACGCCCAGAATCAGGTGGTGATTGATCGCCTCACCTCCCTTATCGATAACTTCCAGCGCGGCGGTTTCGTGCTCACGATCTTTCTTGCGTTTCTCGCGGTCATGGTCACGTTCAATACCATCCGACTTGCCATTTTTTCGAATAGGGAACAGATCGGCGTGATGCGGCTCGTGGGTGCCTCTAATAACTTCATTCGCGGTCCGTATGTTATTGAGGGAATCCTCTACGGCGCGATCGCCGCAATCGTGGCGTTTCTCATATTCATTCCGCTTATCGGTTTTATGTCGCCTCACGTCGCGAACTTCGTGCCGGAGGTGGATTTAGGGGGATATTTCGGCGCCAACTTCGCATCACTTATTCTCTACCAGATACTGTTCGGCATACTTTTGGGTATCGTATCGAGTGTGGTGGCTACGCGGCATTATCTGAACGCGTGACGTGGTCTACGGCTTCTGGGAACAACTGAAGAAGCCGATATTCGCATTGGCTCCGATGGCGGACGTGACGGACGCCGCGTTTCGGTTCGTGATCGCGAAGTATGGGAAGCCGGATGTGATGTGGACGGAGTTTGTCTCCGCGGACGGCTTATGTTCCGAGGGGAAAGGTGCGTTACTCCACAATCTTCGGTTTGACGAGTCGGAACGCCCGATCGTCGCGCAATTCTTCGGCGCGACGCCGGAACATTTTTACGAATGTGCGCTTCTCGCGCGCGAGCTCGGTTTCGACGGGATCGACATCAATATGGGGTGCCCCGAGAAGAACGTGGTACGGCAAGGAGCGGGAGCAGCGCTTATCAAAACCCCCGAACTTGCAAGGCGAATCATTTCGGAAACGAAGCGCGGTGCGGGTCCGCTCCCCGTTTCGGTGAAGACAAGAATCGGATTCAACACACAAGAAGAGTCGTCATGGATCCCCGCGCTTCTCGAGACGGAACCTGCGTGCATCATCGTTCACGGAAGAACGAAAAAAGAAATGTCTCTTGTGCCGGCCGATTGGGAAGCGATCGGCCGCACGGCGGAACTCGCAAGAAATTATCGTTCCTCTTCGGGAAGAACGCTTATTCTCGGTAACGGAGACGTGAAAGATCTTGCGGATGCGGCGGAGAAGGCCGATCGTTACGGCTTGGATGGCGTGATGATAGGACGGGGAATTTTCGGAAACCCGTGGCTTTTTGCCAATGTGTTCCCGTCTGTCGAGGAGAAACTCCGCGTGATGGTTGAACATACGTTCCTTTTTGAAAAATTTTTCAAAGGCATAAAGTCCTTCGATGTCATGAAAAAACACTATAAGGCGTATGTAAACGGATTCCGAGGAGCGAAGGAGTTGAGGATAAAACTTATGGAAGCAAAAGATACAGAGAGTGTAAAAAATATAGTGGAAAGTTTCGAACGAGGGTAATCTTCTTTCCCTCACAGTTTCTTCCTCCCCTCGATCAGCACAAAGCTTCGCTCGGACAACTCCTGCTCGCTCATCCTCGGAAAATAGAGGGTTTGCACAACTCAACCTGAAGGGATTCGCACAGTGTGCAACTCCCTCATTTCCTTCGTCTTCGCTCACGGAGTTGTTGCCTCACTTCGCTATGCTTCCTCGGGGAGAAAGGAACCGTGAGGAAACAAAGGGAGACTGCCTATTAAGTCAAATTACTTCGATATACTGCCTCGAATGCACGGGAACCAACCTTCTTCTCGATGAAGCATTGCGGAGCGAGATTTATGCCTTCCCGAGGGAGGACGATGCACACGGAGCAATCACGCACTGTCCGAGTCCCTTGAGGTCGAGTTTGCGTGATTGCCGCGTGTGCAAGTACGAGCGAGGAGGAAGGCATATCGAGTGGAGCATTCTGCTGAAGCGAGAGGGAGGTTGGTTCCCGTGGGTGATGTCTTGATGTCTTATGAACGAGAGGAATAGTTACTGATGGGAGTAGGAATCTCGTATACCCGACCTGAAGAGAGGTGCGGCGGGGGCATGAGCAGGGTATAATAGAAGTATTATATGAATCTGAGACCACGCGTCATTCTCTATGGCATTCTCATCGTTATACTCCTCGTTCTCGGGGGATTTTTGTTTTTTACGGTAAAAAACAGCGTGGGGATTATTCCTCCCGACCCGAAGGCCCAGCTACCGGAGAAGATGGGGGCAGGAAGCAATAAGCCGACCGACATCGGGCCGCAGAAACCTCTCCAAAATCCTCCTTCCGTGATTCGCGCGGTGTATCTTACGAGCTGGTCGGGAGGAAGCAGAAAAAGAATCGAGTATGTGTTGAACCTTGCGCGCGAAGGAGCGATCAATGCGGTGGTAATCGATATCAAGGACTACTCCGGCTATCTCGCGTATGAGGTGGCAAACCCCGAGGTCGCAAAGTATCGTACCTTCGAGAACAGAGTTCCAAGGATCAATACACTCCTGAAAACGCTTCACGATGCGGGGATCTATGCGATAGGAAGAATAACCGTGTTTCAAGATCCGTTGTTCGCGCGTGCGCGTCCCGATCTCGCGGTGCACGATCTTGCGAAGATGAACTCAACTTCGTCCGAGGCGTTCAATTCGATCGATTCGCTTTGGCAGGACGGGAAGAAATTGAACTGGATGGATCCTGCGGCGCGGGGAGCGTGGGAATACAACGCGGCGATCGCGCGCGATGCGGCGGAAAGGGGATTCGATGAATTGAACTTCGACTACATCAGATTTCCCTCGGACGGGAATCTCGATCTTGCCGTGTTTCCATTCTGGGACGAGCATATTCCCCAACACGCGGTTATAAGAAATTTTTTCGAATATTTGAGGAGTGCGTTGCCGAACGTGAAACTATCCGCGGATCTCTTCGGATTTGCGGCGATCAGGAAGGATGACTTGGGAATCGGACAGAGAATCGAGGACGCGTTCCCATACTTCGATTATCTTGCTCCTATGGTATATCCCTCGCATTACGATCCCGGGTTTCTCGGATTCGCGGATCCCGCGATGTATCCGTATGAGGTGATTTCGCACTCCTTGAAGGAAATGGATGCGCGCCGTGCGGCACTTCTTTCCGCAACGAGTACGCGAGTGTCGGGGCCGATTGCAAAAATCAGGCCATGGCTCCAGGACTTCGAATTGAATGGCGTACCCTACGATGCGGTGATGGTAGGGAAGGAGATTCAGGCGACCAAGGACTCGCTTCCGGATGGTTACTCCGGCTTCATGCTTTGGAGTCCCACGAACGTGTATACGAAGGAGGCACTTCTCAGCGGTTTGTAAATTCGTTTCTCCTTATGCGTACTCAAGAAGAAACAAATTTACAAACCGTTTTTTGTTGTTTTATACGAGGGGGTTGACTAATAAGTAACTTTCAGTTATAGTATTGGCTGACTATTTTAAATATTTTCATTAAATCAAAGAGGTATATCTTGGAAAATCAAGTAGAAAAAATCGAAAAAAAGAATGAACTGCTCGGGAAATTACTCAAAGCAGTTTTTCATGACATTAGAAACCCGCTCCACAACCTTCTCGCGTTTGTTGATATGTTTATGAACGCCTCAGACGAAGAAGAGAGAAAAGAAATTATGGACGGCATGACAAGGTCTGGAAAAGCGTTGGCCGGTTTACTCGATAACTTTTCCTTATGGAGCGGAGAGCTTATGAATGATTCAAAAGAGTTTTCTGAAGTTGTTCTTGATTCTGTCGTTCAGAAAATACTGGCTCTCTTTTCCCAACAGATCGCCAAGAAAAAAGTTGACGTTGGCATAATGTTCCGTGACGTTAGATTTATTTCTCACGAAAGAACTGTCTTTTTTGTGGTAGGAAACATTATCTATAACGCAATCAAATTTTCGAAGGAGGGAGGCGCAATTCTTATTTACGCCAGCGAGTTGAAGGAAAAGACAAGGATTCTCATCTCTGATTCCGGGGTTGGAATGTCCAAGGAGCAGATACCGGAACTATTCACCGAGGGAAATACAACCCCGGGCACGAATGGGGAATCCGGTACCGGTCTAGGCCTTTCTTTGGCAAAATCCTTCCTTGAGGAGATCGGGGGCACGATTTCTGTCGAGAGCACCTTGGGAAAGGGGGCGAGTTTTACCATTGATTTCCCGAAGCAAGTTTTTTGATTTAATCTTCATTTTTTGGAAGCGCCATTTCGAACATCGAATGGCGCTTCAAATTTTTCATGATTGGTAGAGTGATGCCATATTAGTATATAACTCTACCAAACGTATCTATTTCTTCTTCTGTATCTCGTTTAGGATTTTTTTCACTTTTTCCAAACTTGTCTCGTCGTAGATGGAAATCGGAGTGGGAAAGAGCTTCATCTTTTTTAGTGAGGCGATTTTTTTCTTCATTTCTTTCTCATCCACCATATCCGTTTTCGTGAGAAATACGTATTCCTTCTTTTTCAAAAGTGGCGCACTGTAGTTTTTAAGCTCGTTCCGTATCGTCTTGTAGTCCTTTGCGGGGTTTTCCGACTCGGCAGAGATGAGATGAAACAGGGTCTTGGTGCGTTCGATGTGACGCAGGAACTTGATGCCGAGTCCTTTCCCGCCCGACGCCCCCTCGATGAGTCCGGGGATATCCGCAAGAATGAGTTCGTAGTACGTACCAAGATTCGGTTCGAGTGTCGTGAACTGGTAGTTCGCGACCTTCGCCTTCGCATTCGTAAGTTCGTTCAGTAAGCTGGATTTTCCCGCATTCGGAAGACCGATAAATCCCACGTCCGCGATCATCTTGAGCTCGAGACGTATCGTGAAACGCTCTCCCGGCGTACCTTCCTGGAACTCGGTGGGACTCGTATTCGTCGGTGAGCGGAAATGGAAGTTGCCTTTTCCACCGTGTCCGCTTTTTGCAACGAGTACACGCTCGCCGGTTTTTGTAATTTCAACCTCGGTTTCACTGGTCAGATTGTGGAGTACCGTTCCCACGGGAACTTTGAATATCAGATCTTTTCCCGTGACGCCGTCGCGAAACTGCGATCGTCCGTCTTCCCCATTCTCTGCGCGGAGTTCTTTTTTAAACCTGAACTGATTCAAGGCGCTCAAATCGGATACTCCCTCCGCATAGACATTCCCGCCGTTCCCGCCGTGCGCGCCGGCGGGACCTTTCGCCCCGAGATTTTTATCGAACGCAACGGCGCCCTTCCCCCCGTTTCCCGCCATAATTTCGATTGTGACGTCATCGATCAACATACATGAACATTGTAGGTGTTTTGGTCGTTCTTATCCATCGCGCTTCCAATGAAAGTTTTTTCTCTTTTAGAGTATCTAGTAGTAAGTAGAGAGTATTAAGTATAAGAACGCATTTTGATACTTGTTACTTGATACTGTATACTTGCTACTGTAATTAATCCTATGGCAAAGAAGTTCGGGGTACTCCCGTCACAGATGATACGGGAGATAATGGAGGCCGGTTTTGTAAAAGGCGGGAATCCCGCGAATATCAATCCTGGATCGCTTGACCTCTCACTTTCCGATGAGATGTATCGCGTGGAGGGGATATTTCTTCCCAGACCGGGGGAAAAAGTTCGCGAGCTTTTAGAAAAAGTTGACCATTCGCCGCACACGTTCGAAGAAGCACTCCAGAAAGATGTGACGTACCTTGTGCGTTTGAATGAAGTATTCACACTCCCTGCCGATGTATACGGATATTGCAATCCGAAGAGCTCGACGGGAAGGAATGACGTGCATGTACGCATACTTGCGGATGGCGTCTCCCGATATGACATGGTACCCGGAGGATACCAGGGCGAGTTGTGGCTCGCCGTGCAGCCGAACTCATATCCGATACAAGTAACCGAAGAAGCGATGCTCGTGCAACTGCGTCTTTTCAATCACGACACAAGATTAAGCGAGCTTGAGCTCGAGGTAGCGATGCGGAAAGACAACCTTCTCTTCGATTCGCACGGAGAACCGATTTCCTACGATCGGCTCAAGATAAAGGACGGGGACGGTTCGGTTATTCTCCGCCTCGATATCGAGCGTGATCCGATAGGGTACGTGTGCTTCGGAGCCGACGAGACGATCGATTTTTCGAAGCTGAATTTCTACGAGCCCGACAAGTTTTTCAAAAGAATAGAACGGGAAGGCGACTTCATACGACTGAAAAAAGGCGGATTTTACATTCTCTCCTCAAAGGAAGCGGTGAGGATTCCTCCGCATTTTGCCTGCGAGATGGTACCGATGGACGAACGGAGCGGGGAGTTTCGGTCGCATTACGCGGGATTTATCGATCCTGGATGGGGGTGCGGAAAAGAAGGCGAGGGGAAGGGAAGATCACTTACACTTGAGGTGCGTCCCTTCGAGGATATGATCGTACGCGAACGGCAGGTGATCGCGAAGATCAAGTTCGAGCGCATGATGGACGCTCCCGACACGCTTTACGACGCGTCCGGAAAGTCGAATTACTCCGTGCAGTCGGGAGCGCGCCTCTCCAAGCATTTTATTTCTTGATACTTTTTCAATCCCCCCGCCGCATTCCTCCTCACTCGGGCGCTCCAAGGCCGCTTGGCCGGTATTACCCTCGTTCGGAGGAATGCGCGTGGGGATTGTGTGATAGAACAACTATACCTTCTTGTATTACAATTTCAGTATGAAATTAATTCTTTTCGGCGGAGCGGAGGTGGATTTAGGACAAGTTGAACTTGAGTTAAAGCAGATCGGGGAAGTTATAAATCAGCTGGCGCCAAAACAGGTACTTCATATTCCGTTTGCGAGGACGGGAGCGAGCGGAGGCGAGTGGAATGAAAAAGATTGGTTTCGTAAATATATCCACGCAGAGAGAACTGAATATCTAAACGCCGAAAACAGGGAGGACATCGAGAAAGCCACGACTCCTCTGGTATTTTTAAGCGGAGGAGGCGGGAATATGGTGTTGCTGGAGAAAATAAAGGCAAATGAAAAATTATTGGACTTGATTCTTAATGCTTCTTGTATCATCGGAGAATCCGCGGGAGCCAAGATACTCGGGGCGTACTTCCGCGCGAAAGGGGACGATGATGACAGTAAGATGATAGAGGGATTAGGGATAATAAGAGATGCCGTGATCGAGCCTCACTACACAGAAAAAAAGAGGCAGGATTTGCTTCTTAAGGATATGAAAGAGGCTCGGGTACATTATGGAATCGGCATCGATTGCCTGACGGCGATAGAGTTTGAGGTTGATGAGTTTCCGAAGACGTACAAAAAGATAGGGAGTGGGACTGTAGCAATAAGAGAAAGATAGCAGAAACTGCCCCCGATTCTGTTGACAGTAGCATTTTAAAATGCTACTGTATTTTAAGAGTTTTGCTCATTTATAAGGAGAAAAAAGTTGAGAACTCTTTGCATAACGGCAATAATTTTCTTTTCTTCCTTTATCGCTTACAAATACCCGAGGATAATTGCCGAAAGAGCGAAGGAAGAAAATGAAACACCGTCCTTGGGGATGTGGCTCATATTTGTGCTTGCGGTCGGCTTAAGCTTTATAACGATGATTGTGAGATCTGTACAATCATCATGGAGTTTTGAGGGGATCGTTTATAATGCGGCGGACGTTCTTATGGTATCATCCATTCTCTGTAGTCTTATGAAGAGAGCTGGCGGTAAAATTATTCTTGAATCCTATGAGCTCTTCTACATCCTGGGTGTATTTGGAATCTGTATCTTCTGGGTGTCGTCGGGAGGTACCTATAATACGAATATTCTTTCCCAGATCTTGATTTCTTTAGGGTATGCTCCAACAATCCACAAGATGAAGGAGAAAAAGAGAAACACAGAATCATTTCTCATATGGATACTGCTTTTCTTTAACGCACTGGCTTCCATCTACCCTGCAGCGTTAAGCGGGAAGTTAGAGTCCTTTATATACTCGCTCAGAGCCACTATTATGACGTTTTTGTTTCTTGTTTTTATGGTAATCTATGAAAATAAAAGCAAAAAAATTGCCCGGAGCCCGTCTTCGAATTAAATCGAAGCGGGCTCTCGTATTTTATAAAGTACACACCTGAGGTATAGTGAACGAGATGATCGTAGGCGGGAAAACAATGGAAAATAACAAGGTCAAAAAAGATAAAGAACTTTCTCCTGAACTGCGCCATGTCGCGCGGGAGAAAGGAACGGAGGCGCCCTTCACGGGGAAGTATGTGGATAATCACGAGAAAGGGATGTATCGCTGTGCGATCTGCGGAAACGAACTCTTCTCGTCGGACACGAAGTTCGATTCGGGAACGGGATGGCCGAGTTTCACCGATCCGACGAACCTCGAACACGTCGAACTTAAGGATGATGCGAGTAGCGGGATGCATCGCACCGAGGTGATATGCCGGAAGTGCGGCGCGCACCTTGGCCACGTATTCGACGACGGTCCGGAAGAACAAGGGGGGAAACGGTACTGTATCAATTCGGTCTGTCTCGAGTTCGAGAAAGAGAAAAAATAGCAGACGGTTCTTCGCTCGCGAAAGTTTTTGAATAAAGGTACAGTAAGAACGTATGGTTTTCTCTCTTATCTCCGGGATTCTTTCTCTTATAAGCAATATAATAAGCACGCTCGGATATGCGGGGATCGTGATTCTTATGACGATCGAATCCGCGGCGACCCCGCTTCCTTCGGAAGCCATCATACCCTTCGCGGGATACCTTGTTTCGACCGGAAGGTTTTCTCTTTTCGGGGTCGCGCTCGCGGGTGCGATCGGCTCGGTAATCGGCTCCGTGATCGTCTACGCGATCGCGCGCTATGGGGGACGTCCGCTCGTCGAGAAGTATGGGAAGTATATCTTTATTCCCCACAAGAGTTTAGCCGCCGCGGATAAGTTCTTCAGCGAGCACGGTATCTCCTCGCTTCTTATCGGGAGAATCGTACCGGTCGTTCGTACCTATATTTCCATTCCCGCGGGGGTCGCCAAAGCGAACTTCTGGATATTTACCATAACCTGCTTCATCGGATCGTTTTTCTGGTCTCTTCTTCTCGCATGGGGAGGGCAGATGCTGGGAAATGATTGGCATCTCGTTACTCCCTATGCGAAGATTGTGAGTTACTGTCTTATCGCCATTCTACTCTTTCTTCTTATATATTGGTTTCTGAAACAGGTACAATCAAGGAATAAATAACATGAACCGGTAACGCATGACGGATGAGATGCTCGCGGAGCAGTATCAAACCCTATTGATGCCTTGCGGTATAAATAATCTCATTACAAAGCATTTTCTAAGAAGCATTAACTCCCACCTATCGTAAGGAACATCGCGATTGCGGAGGCGCACATAAAAAGGAACGTCGTCCACACGAACGCGGAAGAAATCAAACCGCTTCTCTCGTGGCCCATTATTGTTTTGTTTCGTGCGATGCGCGCGATAATAAAGAGAAGCGGTACCGCCGCCACGCCGTTCAATACCGCGGTGAAAATAAGCGCCTTTATCGGATTGATGCCTGCGAAGTTGATGGCAAGTCCCACGAGCGTAGCGGTTATAATCACCCCGTAGAAGCCGTGCGCTTTTTTAAACTTCAGATTCAAGCCCTCTTTCCAGTTGAATGCTTCGGAGAGCGCGTATGAAGCGGAGGCCGAGAGTACCGGGACCGCGAGAAGCCCCAAACCTATAATGCCGACCGCAAAGATTATTTTTGCGATAAGTCCCGCGTTCGGAAATGTCTGCACCAACGGCTCAAGCGCCTTCGCCGCGTCGGCGGCAGTACCTATGTCGGTAATACCGTTCCCGTGGAGCACGGTTGCGGCCACCACGATAATGGACCATGTGGCGATTTCCGAGGAAAGCATCCCGAGAAACGTGTCAATCCGCAGGAAGCGGATGAATTTTTTTGTGAGATGCGGAACGCCGTGTCGTATGAGGTGCCGCTCTTTTTCCTCTTCCACCTCCTCGGATGCCTGCCAGAAAAACATATAAGGAGAAATGGTGGTTCCAAACACTCCCGTGATAATGAAGAGAAACGCAAAGTCGAATTCGATATGGGGAATGAATGTTGCGCGGAGCAAAATGTCCCACGGCTGTTTCACAAGGAAAAGCGTTAGGGGATAGGAAATGAGCGCGAGCGCAAACCACTTCAGAATGCGCGCATACGTCTTGTAGGGAACAAATATCTCGAGGAGAAGAATGATTGCCGTAAATCCGAGTGTGAGGATTGTGAGATCAGCCGGAATGATGAGCTGTGCCGCCGCGCCCATCGCTCCCAGATCGGCTCCGATATTGATGGTGTTTGCGATAATAACCAAAAAAAGCGCGGCATAGAGCACTTTTTTGCTATAGTGCTCTTTTATGACCGCAGCGATCCCTTTTCCCGTGACCGCTCCTATGCGTGCACACGCTTCCTGAACGGAGATCAGGAAGGGAAGCAAAAAAGCCGCGACCCAAACTTGTCCGTAGCCGAACTGCGCTCCCGTCTGCGTGTAAGTTGCGATTCCGGAGCAGTCGTCGTCCGCCGCACCGGCGATAATGCCGGGACCCGCAGATTTGAAAAATCTTCGTGCGCCCTTGAACATATGAATCGTTCTTCTTGAATAGTATACGGTTTTTTGCCCCATAAATACAGAGAAATGCAGGACGTGGTACTATATAATAAAGAATCAGGGTTGTGTATGACGACACCGGAAACAACAGGGTCGAAGAGACCATTCAGGAGTTTACGAACCACATTGACGCTCGCTTTTTTATTTTTGAGTATCGCCGTCCTCATTATCTCGACTGCACTTGAAGGATATTTCGGCTCCATCACTCAAAGGGATACTATTGAGGAGCACCAACAACTTATTGCAAAGAACGCGGCAGAAGCAGTACGGGGTTTCGTGGAAGAACGTTTTAATGCGCTTGATGCGGCGGTTCGGTTCAGCGATCTCGCGGCGGCAAATCCGGAAGCGCGAAGGCTGGCGCTTGAGAAATTACTAGGATCGGATACCTCGATTCGCTGGCTTACGTTTTTCGACACGAACGGCGAGCAACTTTCCAAGATCTCACGGTTGTCGGGTTTTGCCCAGGAAGAACCGATCGGGGAAAGAACAAAAACCGGATTCCTCGACTCGGTCGCGGGTCGCGGGGAGAGGTATATAAGTCAGGTGATCATTGATCGGATTACGAACGAACCACTCGTCGTAATGGCGACCCCGGTTAAAAACGTATTCGGTGACGTGAAGGGGATACTCGCCGCCGAAGTGAATTTGAAATTCATGTGGGATCTCGTGGGGAAACTCGCGATCGGGAAAAACGGGCTCGCCTATGTCGTCGATCGGGGAGGCAATCTTATCGCGTTTGGCGACGTAGGTCTAGTGTTGAAAAGGGATAATCTCGCGCGTCTTCGAGAGGTGAACGAGTTCATAAACAACTCTTTCGAGGCGAACTCGCACGTGTCGAAAGGGATTTTGGATACCTACGTGATAACAACCCGCGAGACACTCGGTATGCCGGACTGGGCTGTTATGGTCGAACTGCCCGTTACGGAAGCATACGAGGGTATTATAAGAATGTTATTGCTATTGTTCTTAATCCTTATTTTCAGTTTCGTTCTGGCGATTGTCGTCGGATCGCTTCTTTCGGAGCGGATTACAAAACCGATCATTCGTCTTCGCGACGCCGCCCAGGAGATTCGGAGGGGAAAATTAGAAACGAGGATACAGGTTGGATCAAACAACGAAATCGGACAGTTAGCCGAGAGTTTCAACGATATGACCGGACGATTAGCGGAACTGATCCGCGAACTTCGTGAAGAGCAGGCGCGTCTCCTGGCATCCATCAACAATCTTCCGTTGGGGTTCGTCTTGGCCGATGTCCGGGGGCGTATCGTGCTCCGGAACGCGGCTGTGGACGCGGTTCTCGGGTTGGGAAATGCGGAGGTGACGCTTGATGTTATAGCGAAGACGTTTGAGGGAACCTTCGATTTTAAGACGCGTGCGGCCGAATGTATGCGTGAGCGAAAAATAATCGAATTAAAAGAGGTCTCATACGGAAAGAAAATCCTTCGCGTGGTCTTCATCCCTATTGTGATGATTCGCGACCACGAAGAAATCATCGGCTATGTGCTTCTTATTGAAGATATAACGGAAGAAAAGGCGCTTGAACGCACGCGGGACGAGTTCTTTCTTATCGCGTCGCACGAACTCCGGACGCCGCTTACCGCGATTCGCGGGAACATCGAGATGATCCAGGACTTCTACGGGAGCAAAATCCAGGAAAAGGAAGTGCTGGACATGATAAGCGACGTGCATGATGCGAGCATCCGTCTCATTGCGCTCGTGAACGACTTTTTGGATGTTTCCCATATCGAGCAGCATCGAATCGAACTCAAGAAAGAAACCATCGATCTTGCGACGACGGCGAAAGAAGTCATGCATGAACTTGGAGGCCTTGCTCTGAAGAAAGGGATTACGCTTACTCTTAATGTCGCACCCGATGTTCCACGTGCGCTGGGGGATAAGGATCGCACGAAGCAAATATTGTTCAATCTCGTGGGGAATGGTATTAACTACACCCCGAAGGGAAGCGTTACCATTACGATAGGAAAGGAAAAAAACCGTACCGTGAAGGTCTCGGTTATCGATACGGGAGTGGGAATCAGGGAGGCGGGCAGGCAGTTCTTGTTCAAGAAATTCCAGCAAGCGGGGGAAAATATCATGACGAGAGGTGTCACGAAAGGAACGGGACTCGGGCTCTATATCTCGAAACTTCTTATTGAGGATATGGGAGGAACCATTCAGCTCGAAAAAAGCGAGGAAGGAAAAGGAAGCACGTTCAGTTTTACCCTTCCCTATGTTGAGGGACACAATACGGGAGGGCGAGTGCTTCCCGAGAAGGTGTGATATACTAACCGTAGTATGGAGGAAAAGAAAAAAATACTCCTTGTTGAAGATGATCCTTTGATGATACGGCTCTACGAGCGGGCGCTTGCCTTGAACGGATTCGAGGTTGAACTCGCGACGACCGGCGTGGAGGCAATCGAAAAACTTTCCGCAGTCGGAGCGAAGCCGGCAGTCATACTTCTTGATCTCATGATGCCCGAGATGAACGGCCTTGACGCATTGAAGAAGATGAAACAGATGCCGGAAGCGGAGCGCATTCCCATAATCGTGCTCACGAATCTCTCGATGGGGGATGAGAGCGAAAAGAAAGCGATTGAGGGAGGAGCGACGCTCTTTCTTGTGAAGAGCCAGCATGCTCCGAAAGAGATAATAGAAAAGATAAAAGAAATAACGGCATAACACTTTATGGAACTGGAAGGGAAAACAATTCTTCTTGTGGAAGACGACGAGCTTTTGGAACGAATGTATGAAAAGCGGATCCAGCTCGCGGGAGGAAAAGTTATTTCGGCCCTGACGGGAGAAGCGGGACTTTCGAAAATGGAGACGGAACAGGTGGATCTGGTGCTTCTTGATCTTATGATGCCGAAAATGAACGGATATGAAGTACTTCGGAGAATGAAGGCGGATCCCCGTACGAAACACATCCCCGTTATTATTCTCACGAACCTTGATGCACATCCCGAGTACGTCGAGGAGGCGACGGGCGTCAAAGCGGACGAGTATCTCGTGAAATCGAATACCTCCGTCGAGGAGGTAATCGGAAAAATTGCCGTCCACCTCGGGTTACGGAAGAACTAACGCTCCTCGCTCTTTCTTTGTGGTTTGAACACGCGCTTTCGGAAGCGAGAAGGTGAATGTTGATCCTTTGCCTTCCGTTGAAGCGAACGTTATCGTTCCTCCCATCCGTTCGATAAGCATTCTTGCGATGAAGAGCCCGAGTCCCGTGCCGAGAACGCTCTGCGTTGCCGGGGTCTTCGCGCGGAAGAATTTCTGGAAGATTTTTTCTTGGTCTTCTTTTGGAATCCCGTAGCCGGTATCTTTCACTTGAACAACCGCAAGGTTTGGTTTCTTTGAGGTGATGGAAATCTCGACGAAGCCGTCTCTCTTATTGTATTTTATCGCATTGCTTACGAGGTTCATAATTACCTCTTCCAGTTTTTCCGCATCCGCGGACACCCAGGAGGTACTTGTACCGGCTCTCACTATAAAACGTACATGGTGTTTCTTCGCGAGCGGTTTCAGTTCGCGTACCACGGAAAGGATTATTTTGGAGAGCGCGACGGGTTTTGTTTCCACTTTCATCGTATCCGCGTCCGATCGCGCGATTTCAAGGAGATCGTTAATAAGATTTCCCAGATTTTCGCTTGCACGCGAGATGGCGTCGAGATATTCGTGTAGTTGTTTCGGCGATCGTTTCTCCGACGTCGACATAAGCTCGAGAAATCCTCTGATTGCCGTAACCGGAGTGCGGAGTTCATGCGCCGCGATGAAGACAAACTCATCTTTGAGGCGGGCTACGTCTCTCGCTTTTGCGAGCTCCCGTTCTTGGGTTTCCCTAAGCTCTTTTGTGCGTTCTTCGACAAGTTGCTCGAGTTCTTGGCTGAATTTTTTGATTTTTTCGTAGGCCAGAGCGTTTTGTATGGCAATTCCGGCTTCGGAGGCGAATGTGCTCAAAAATGAGATATCTCTTTCGTAATAAATCTCTCCCGATTTCTTTTGTCCGAGTATAAGAAGCGCCACCTCGCTCGTTTCGACCTTCACGGGAATGGCGATCGAAACATCGAGTGTTCGAAAAAGCTCTTTCAAGGACCCTTCTTCGAGATCTTCGAAGAGAAAGTACGAATGGAGCGCGGTCGTTTCATGGAAAAGCTTTTCGAGTTCGGGGATCGATGAACGATGATCCGCGTAACCGATACCCAATACGTTCGTAATCGCATGATTCTCGATAACGAGAAACGCTCCTTTTGAGATGTTCATTTCCGTCGTGAGCGTTTCGAGAAGCTGTTTGGTGAGATCGCCGAGTTCGATCGTTTCCGCCATAATGTGCGTAACCCTTGAAAGCAACACGTCGCTGTCGTAATAGGCGGTGAAAAAGATTCGGTTCGTGATGCGCCGGACGATTCGTTCGAGAAAATGAAACGAGATGGCGATTATCGCAAGGAGTGTTTGGAATATAAGAAGAAGATTGAGATCGATGGGAATGAAACGGTTCACCACAAGGAGAAGTGCGGCGGAGTAGAATCCCGCAAGGAGGAGCAGAAGGATAATGAACGAAACGCCGCGCGCGATGATCGGTCTGATGTCGAGAAAATGATGCCGCGCGATGGCATAGGCGAGGAATGTCATGAGAATCACGGGGAAGATGGGACCGAGAAATACAAGCGAAGCCGTTTCGAAAACCACCACGGAAAATACCGTGGCAAGCGTCATTAACGTGAAGGTACCGATGATGCCGCCGAGGAAGTATTTGATGCGGATTTTTTCAGCTCCTTCCGCCGCACGATACTTTCCTATGATGATCGCGAATGCGAGAAGGATGAAGCCCGCAAAGTCGAAGAAGAAAAAAGGCATCCCTATTCCCGGCGCGGGTACGGGGTTCCCGGCGGGGTAAGAAATCGATTTATAGACAAGATCGGAGAGGGCCGCCCCCGCAGTGAGTGCCATTATGAGAAGAGTGCCTGCGAGGTAAAGAGGGCGAAGTGAGATGCGGCTCTGCGGAAAGGTATGCGCGAGAAGAAAAAGAAGAGGACCCATGAGCGCCGCAAAGAACATCACGATCCGAATCCAGAGAAGCTGACCTTCCGGCGTAGGGGAAAGGGGATGGAGAGAGACGGGATTTACGACGATATATGCATCAAGCACGAGCACCAAGATAAAGAAGAGGCGGTTAGTCCAGCTCTTCGGGTTTTTCATATACACGGCGAGCCCGAGATAGGTGTTAAGAATAAACGCGATGATACCAAGTGTGATTTCAGTATTGGTAATGGCGGTGACCACGGGCATGAGAAGGTATTGATTCTTATTATAGCATCAAAAGAAGAAGCCCGTGGATTTTTTGTCCACGGGCTCTTTATTGGATTTGTTGTTTTTTGTTTTTAACCGATATGAACCACCTTAGTCGCTCCGAGTATGGCATCTACACTTTTTCTCAACTCTTCAAGGGGAGTGATTTTAAGCTCGGGGCCGTCGGATACGCATATATCCATCAGATCCCGAATTTCCTCTCCGGAGCGTTTCGAGCCGATCACTTCTCCTTGTACGGTAAGAAGTTTCCAAAGATGTTTCAGTCGTTCTACGACTGTCATTCCCTTTTCCTTCAGTGCGGCTTCTATTCTGAAGTCACTCCCGAGGTAATAATTGAATGTATCTTGGGTGATACTCCCTTCTTCAAGCGCGCATTTCAGAAAATCAAGAAGTTCGCGCACATTGAACCAGTACGCGGGATAGTGATACGCATAAAGCCCGCGGCTTCTTCGATCCAGTGTGATGAGTTTTGGATCGTCAATACGCAGTACTTTATGTGCGGGCGTAAATGCAATCGGATATTTCCGGTCGACGGTAAGGGTGCTTTCGACAAACCGATCGATGATAACACCGGTGATGAAACGGGCGGCGGTGTTGTTCAGATAGTCCTCGAGCATATGTAAGCTCATGAGCGCATAACACACCGCACTGTACACATGGCGCGAGGTGAGTATTATACCGGACTGTTCGTCTTCTTTACGGACAATATAAGGATCCACTCCGCACATGCGTGAGCAACCGGGGAAGATTTCTGTGTAGTGTTCGCCCGGGCGGCAAAGCGTTTCTTGCACCACATCCGTAACAAGCACCCCCTGATGTTTAAAGAAATCGAGTTCTGCGGCGCCCATCGGCAGATTGGTCGAGGGAACAAGACGAATACTTAGCCACTCCTCGACAATCGGACTATCCGGTTCTTCGCGGTAGGGGTAATTCACCCGTACCGCATAGATTCCCGACTTTGCGTCGAACTCATCCAGGGGAGGACGATCGCCGTAGATATAATATGAACCTCTCATAGAAAGGAAAAGTTCATAGAGAGAATCATCGCTCCATTTCAAGCTGTGAGGAGGTTTGATGAGATAAACTCTGTATGTTTCTTTCCCGTTTTTCCATATTGATATTGGTGAGGGAAGTTCTTTCACAAGAGTGCGTATCTCATCGGTAGAAAGCTGTCTTTGCAGACAGGTAAGCGGATTGATCTCTGTATTTAGGAATCTCATTTTCATAATCCTATTCTCCTTCCATTTTTTGATTTTTTACTTCGATGAGTTCTTCGGATACGCGCGGTGAATGCGGAGGAATCGTTGCGTCAGGGAGTGGGTATCCAAGTCGGCAAATAACCGCGGGATCTCCGGAGCGCATGAGACGGACTTTCAGTGCCGCTCTTAGAAAAGTCACCTCCGTCATTGCGGCATGAACCGAGAAACCGAGATTGTTCTCCTGTGCAAGGAGCGCAATCGACTCGAGCGCCCTTCCGGCAATCACCCGGAAATAAGATGTATCTTCGGGGATGCTTATTACGAGGATGAGAGAAGCGGACTTAAATGCTTCCCGATCTCCCGCGGGGAATGCTTCCGCGATATACGCGTCGAATGCCCCCTCTTTCAGCAGTTCATCGTGGATTTTCTCCGACATTTCGTCATCCAGACCAAATGTAGATCCGGGCATACCGCGCTCTTCCGTGGTGTTGTTGGGGAGAAAGAACCTTCCGAGCTCGTTTCTGAACTCATCCATTGCAAGCACTACTTGATCCGCTTTGTATTGCGTTTCGGCCAGAATATTCTTAGTGATCCAATCGTTCACTATATCCACCGTTAGTCCAAGGTTGTCGGCTATCTTTTTTATCTCCTCGATGATCTCGAGTGATATCTTCCGCTTCGGATCAAATCGTTTCCGGTTCATCCTTCTTTCCCGCATCATATCCAAAAGGCGGGAGTCGTATCCGATGCGCGCGGAAAGTTCTCCCACACGTACCGTAATGAACGGTTCAGGATGCCCTTCTCTTGCAAGCGGATACGTTACTTCGCAAGGCACTCCGTAGTAGTCGGCGGCACGGAGGAAGTTCTGAAGTGCGCATCCCATACTTATCATCGCTTGTCTTCCCTCTTTATCGGAAGCAGGAAGTATCCAGTGTGGATCAAGGCAAAAAAACACAGAGGAGTTATGGGGTTCAACCATAAATTTCCACGGTTGCGTGTTGTGAGTACTCGGTGCGAGTACTGCCCACCCTATAAGATGCCGCAGAAACGTTTCAACGGTCGCGAATCCTTCAAGTGGTTGTAGTTTCCACGCATCATAGTTTTTTACCTCGGGTGTTATATCTAATACATTCATACACATTCTCCTTCTGTGATGGAGAAACCATCACGTTTATCGATGAACATTCGTTCGGGCACTTGATATCCGAGAAGAATATGCGCGGTCGCATCGGCGGCAAGGGCCCCCGACATTGCGGCGGTAGACCCTAATTGGGGGAGTCCCTTGAAGAGGGGTGATGTTTCTCTTACTATTGGCATCTCATTTTTCTGCCGCTCGGTAAGTCCCCGGATCATAAGTTGTTTGAATTCGGGAACTCTCAAACAGTATGTTCCGACAATAGCGAAGAAAACGTTCATAAAGTCCGTTTCTTTGCCTGTCTTGCGCCATTGTTTGAGTGTGGCGTACAGCGCGTCGTCGGAGATGCCGCACCCCATGAGAGGAAGCGATGGATTCTTATCGAATCGTCTGATATCGAGTTGTACTGCGGTTCCGATATCGGATGCCATTACTACCGGTATCCCGTGTTTGCGTGCAACCTCCCTCATGAGGATTTTTGTTTCAAGATCATCGATCTCCTCGATGATGATCGTACTTCCGGCAATGAAATCTTCTATGTTTTCTTCGTGGACTCCGTCGGGGAATACCGAGATTTTCAAGAACGGGTCCGTGCTGTGAAGCTGTTCGGCGGTCACTGTCGTTTTATTTCTTCCGAAGTCACGGTAGGAAAGGCGAACTCTATTACCAGTCGCCATGTGAAATTCCTTGAAATCGGCGATTCTCAGGAAAAAAGGTCGGAGATCCCACGCGATGGAATGGACAACATTATTACCCAAGCTGCAGCCAGCTACCGCGATAACCGCCCCCTCAAAAACATTTCGTACCTCTTCCCAAGACAGTTTCATCTCGGGATCCTGGTAGAGTGTTTTGTTGCGCAGAAGAAGCGAGATTCGATGCCAGAACTTCGGTGCAAATCGCACGAGTTCCTTGGTGCGGGGGTACCACACCAAAATCCCGTAGCGGTTCGGTTCGTCTTGATATTGTTGGAATAACCCCCACTCTTTGAGTAGTTCGTTTTTTAACTGGGAGCCGGGGATGAGGTCCTCGAACAGTCCTTCCATGGTTGGTAAGACAAGATCGAAGTAAGAAGAGAGAGAAATTTCTACCGTTTTTTCCAGACGGACGGACAATGTTCCCTTTGGGCGGTCAAAACCGAGGAACTGCCCGGGGGAAAGAAATACAGGAGCACTTTCATAGTGCGCGTATGATTGATCATTTGTTTCCATGACCGATTCTCCTTTTATTGGTGGTTTTGTGTTCTTATTTTATTGTGAGTTGCTTTTTTCACAATAGAACAGCGGAGTAACTCTGTAAATTTGCTTCGTTCATTCTTGAAAAAACCGGAGTATGGTATACTTACTCTGTTGTTATGAAAAAAGTTCTTATCGTTGAAGATGATACGCTGATCTTGAAGGCATATCACGACAAGTTTGTCGAGGAGGGATTTGAGGTACACGACGCCATGGACGGGGAGCGTGGACTTACCATGGCGCTCGCCATGCACCCGGATGCGATTCTTCTCGATTTGAACATGCCGCGAATGGACGGCATGACGGTGATGAAGAAACTTCGGGAGGATGCGTGGGGGAAGAAGGTGCCGATAGTAATTATCACTAATCTTGAGTTGAACGACGATCGTCTGAAAGGAGTGGTGCGCGACGAACCCGCATTCTATCTTTTGAAGAAAAACTACACTCTGGAAGATCTTGTCTCCAAAGTGAGGGAAATCACGTCTTAATATTCAAGAATCTTTCTCAAGGAGGTTCGGTATACCGAACCGACATTATCTCTGTTTCTCGTCTGAAACAATTCTTCCGTCCTTCAGGGTTATCACACGATGCGCGCGTTTCGCGTATTCCGGCTCGTGTGTTACCATCACAATCGTCTGACGTTCGTGGTGCAGTTCCGAGAAGGCGTCCATCACCACACGCCCGTTCGCGGAATCGAGGTTCGCGGTGGGCTCGTCCGCGAAAAGAATGAGAGGATTGTGAGCGATCGCGCGTGCGATCGAGACCCTTTGCTGCTCTCCTCCCGAGAGCTGACTCGGCAGGCTTCTCACTTTCTCTTCGAGGCCGATTCTCGAGAGCGCGCGCTCGGCTTTCTCCCGCGCCTCATGATGCCCCACTCCTTGCATAAGTATCGGAAGCATCACATTCTCCGCGGCCGTGAGTTCGGGAAGGAGCGCGTAGTCCTGGAATACGTATCCGAACTTGTTGAGCCGCATAACTGTTTTCTCGGTCTCATCCAGCTCGGACGTTCTCGCTTCGTCGAGCCATATCTCGCCCGAGGTGGGCTTGTCGAGAAGCGAGAGCTGATACAAAAGCGTCGACTTGCCGGCTCCGGAGGGGCCGATGATCGCGACAAACTCGCCGGTCTTGATCTCGAGATCGAGATGTTTGAGGACGATCGTTTCGGACGTTCCATCCTGATATTTTTTGAAAAGTTGTGTGGCTCGTATCATGTATGTAGTGTCAGCGCCCGAGAATCGAATCGAGCGTGTTTTTTCTCACGATGAGTTTCGCGGGGATGAATCCCGCAAGAATCGTGACGAGGATAAGAATCGTAACGCGGATTCCCGCGCTCCACGGCGTGACGACGAGGATACCGTCCGAGAAGGGAAAATCGATCGGATTTGCCGCGAAGTAAGGTTTGAGCATCCCGAAGGTGAGAAGGAGTCCAAGCACGGATCCCGCGAGTCCGTAGAAGATCGCCTGAAACACATACGACAGCTCGACTGCGAGCGGCTTGATGCCGATACCCTTCATAATGCCGATGAACTTCCTTTTAGTGATGGCGTTGATGAAAACCACGATGAAGATCGTGATCGAAGCGACGACAAGCGCAATGGAAGACAACGCATTCCCGAGAACCCCCATGGTGGTCTCGATGTCGCGTAAGAACGAGGGGATTGCCTCGTCCGACGTCTGGACGCGGACCGCATAGGATCCCATAAACCCCTTGATTGTTGAAGCAAGCGCCGGCGCGCTTGCATAATCAGTTCGTATCGCGATTTCCTGATACTGCTCCTTGTTCACGGGAAGCAGGCGCCGCAGTTCCTTGTCGAGTACGAACATTCTGGTCGAAATCTCGTCCACCTTGCTCTTCACGATGCCTTTCACAATAAACTCCTTCACGACTCCGTCGCCGCCTTCACTCGAGCTTGAAATGCTGCGCCCCCGCTTCACGGTCGCATCGTTGCCTTTACTCGGAATCGTCACGCGCACGCGACTTCCCACATCAACGTTATCTAAAAAATCGAAACCTGGGATGTTCGCATCGGCATACGTGGAGTATTTCTTAAGGAGCGTCGCGCCGATCAGAATGTATCCCTCCTCGTTGGGATCGAGATTGCTCCCGTATTTTATATATTCGGAGAAGCCAGTGGTAGCTTCTTCCTTTGCGGGGTCGATGCCCACGAGCCGGCCGCTCACGCGGTTTGCCCGCTCGTTTTTTTCCGGATTGTCATTCAAGGTACCGAGGAGCTGGATGCCCACGCCGTACCTTGCGGAGTAACTCGTTACCTGCGGATGGTGTGCTATAAATGTGATAAGTTCCTGGGAGTTCTCGATGTAGTCCCGTCCTTGCGCGGCGGTGATGATAATTTCCCCCGAGTAGCTCTTGCGATACTGCTCAAATGAACCGCTGATGAGACCGAGGAGAAGACCGGAGACCACGACAAGATTCAGGAAGGTCAGAATCATGATAAAAATAATGAGCGCGGTCGTGCCTTTGTTGGAGCGTTTGATTTGCCGCAGGGCCAGAAACCACCCCACGCGGAGCGCCCTCAGCCATTCTTTTCTGCTTTCAATGAATTTTTTCATCGATTCCTCCCCAGCATACCACGAAAGGGGGGAGGAGGCGCAAGGTAGTGTGTCAATCTATCGAGGCCGGGCCTCGATAGAATTGATGTCTTGAGGGGGACAGTTCACTTTGCTATAATCATCCTATGAATAATTCTATTTTTTGCCGAGGCGAGAAGACGTGCGAAGGGTGGGGACTCTTCGTGCTCCGGGTGGTCACCGGAATCATCTTCGCCGTACACGGCTATCAAAAACTTTCGGGCGGCATCGAAATGGTCGGCGGATTTTTCGCATCGCTCGGGATTCCCGCGGCGTTGTTCTTCGCCTATGTCGTTACGTTCGTCGAACTTCTTGGCGGCATCGCGCTCATCATCGGTCTTTTTACCCGTTGGGCGTCAATCCTGCTTGCAATCAACATGATCGCGGCATTGTTCTTGGTGCACATCGGGAACGGCTTCTACGTTTCGAAGGGAGGATACGAGTTCGTGCTTATTCTCCTCGCCGCGACCGTGGCGCTTTTCCTCGAAGGTTCAGGATGTTGCGCAGTGAGCGGAAAGAAAGGAACTCCCTCTTCCTAGTGCCGCGTTATCTTATTTTGTCCGGAAAGCGCTCGTGAGAGCGCTTTTCTTTCGCGTGAAAGCCATGCCGCGTTCGAGTGTATTTTCTCGATTGCCTGTTTGATCGTTCTCGAGGCGCCGGGGGCGGGATTCTTCTCAAAAAAACGTTCCGCTTCTTTCGCGTGTGCAGCCGAGGTGAATGTTCCCAAGGGAGTTATAAGCCGCGCGAGCGCTTGACTGCTTGCGTATCGTTCAAGGAACAGGTTCCAATTTGTTTTCACGAAAGCCCACGCGAGATCCCGTCCGTCGGGATTCAGCCATACCGCCGAGATGATACCTACAGTGTCCTGAGGACGCACGTGGTGCGATGTCGAAAATGCGAGCGTCTTCTTGAGGAGGTCCCTGTTGGTGAAACCCCCGAGCGCCTTTCCAATCCTGTTCTTTTCTTCGTGGAGTGTCGCATGTCGATACATCGCAAGCAAGGCGGCGTGTTCTTTCGCGCCGCCACGGTTTGCGACGATATAGTAAACAGATTCCCGCAGATCCGCATGAATCGGATTCGCATGTCGTGTTACCTTTTTGAATGCGTCTTTTGCCTGCCGTATTACGTCTTTGTTTCCATATATTCCGGCATTGAGAAGAATGAGTCCTCTTAGGAGCACGCGGGTGTGATCCTCATGCGGCGATGGGTTCCAACCGACTTTCTTTACGATCGGAACGAGTAATGTTTGCACGAAGGAATAATAGCGTTCTTTAAAACGCTCCTTTGCGACGAGGGGTCTTATTTTGTTGAGAGAAGAAACCAACTCGGACCATACGGTATAATCGGTTTCTTGTGAGTAACGGGAAGCGAGCTCCAGGGCTTCTTCGGTCCCGCACTTTCCCGATTCCGCGAGCATCATGATGTCTCTTATAAGACCGAGTCGATCGCAGGGTTCAAGCTGCCCCCCTTCCAGCGATTTTTTGAGAGCGGTGAGGAGATTTTGAGGATACTGCGTGATGAAGAACCCCGGCTCGCCGTAATTCAATTTTATCGGCACGTCGGATTTTTTCGGAAGAGAAACGGTTTTCTTTGTCATAAGTATTCTTTCTTTTCCGCCGTTTTCCGTCCTGAAAGTAATGGGCACTGACCAGATGATTTTTCCCCGGGAATGCGATTGGGAAACGGAGCTCAAAAAGAATCGCTCCTGTTTTAAATAAAGCGTCTCTCCTTTTTCCGATACGGAAATGAGCGGGTAGCCGGATTGTTTCGTCCAGTTCTTCATGATTGCCGCGATTGGCCTTCCCGAAATCCGTTCGAACGCACTCCATAGGTGGGTGGTCGAAGTATTGGAGTAGCTGTGTTTTTTAAGATAGCATCGAAGGCCGTCGCGGAATTGCCGCTCCCCGAGGTATCCGGCGAGCATGCGGATAATGCTTGCGCCCTTCGAATAACTTACCGTGTCGAACGCTTCTCCTATCTCATCAGGATGATATACATCCACTTCTATCGGGTGTGTATGGTTCAAGGCGTCGAGTTCGAATGCGGTGCCGGATTCGCGATACACGAATTGCGTCCAAATATCCCATTTGGGGAAGAGATGGTCTACCGCGAGATATTCAATGTAGGTGGCAAACCCCTCGTTCAGCCACAAATGCGTCCACCATTCCATCGTCACGAGATTTCCGAACCACTGGTGGGCGAGTTCGTGCGCGATCACAAGCGTGACCCACCGCTTGTTTGTTGCGGACGAGTGTTTTTGGTCGACGAGAAGCGCGGTTTCCCGGAACGTGATCGCTCCCCAATTTTCCATCGCCCCCGCGGCGAAATCCGGCGCGGCGATAATATCGAGAACGGGAAGGGGATACGGAATTTTGAAGTAATCGCTGAAGAATGAGAGCGTTTTCACGGCGCACGAGAGCGCGAACTCCGCCTGATGCTTTTTCCCGGGAGTTACAAACACCCTGACCAGTACGCCTTCTTTGGTTTTCTTTTGGATAAACTCGAAGTCGCCCGCGATGAATGCGAGGAGATACGTGGACATCTTTGGTGTCGGGGCGAAGACGACACTCTTCCAACCGTCGTCGTGTTCCCGTATTTCCGAGGGGATGGTGTTCGAGATGGCCGTCTTGTCTTTCGGAACGACAAGCGTTACGTGAAAGACCGATTTCATGGCGGGTTCGTCGAAGCAGGGAAATGCCCTCCGCGCATCCGTCGCCTCGAACTGCGTCGTCGCCATGTGGCGCGTTTTGCCGTTCACTTCGTAGCGGCTCCGGTAGAATCCGCGCATTGTGTCGTTCAGGACTCCACGAAACACAAGCCGCAAATCCGCGGTTCCTTTCCGGATTTTCTTTGGAAATATGAATGTCGCGGTCTCCGCTTTTTCGTCATAAGTCGTCTTGAGTGCAAACTCTTTTTCTTTTCTTCGTATAATTTCCGCCGCTTCGATCGCGAGCTCTTTTGAGTGGAGGGTTATCTTCTTCGTTTCTTTTCCGATTTGAAGATGAATGATTTCTTCTCCTTCGAATGTGAATGCCTGCAGATCCGGCTTGAGCTTCAGTGTGTACTTGAGGGGGATTATGTGGGAAGGGAGTCGTACCGACATCCGCACCGTGTTCTTCCTCACTCGGGCGCTCCGGGCCGCTTGGCCAAGTCCTACCCTCGTTCGTAGGAACGCGGTGCGGATGTGTTTCCTTTTTTGAGGTTTCACTTTCATTGGTCGTCGTAGTTAGTTTATTAAATTCAGCTTCTTTTCTCTAGACCAACTTTGGATTTCGCGTTCGCGCCGCCTCGCCCGGGCAAATGTCTTAAATGTCTCGGAGTATTTCAAAACAACGGGCCGTCGGATTTTTGTGTAGTGGGCGCCCCGTTTCGAGGCGTTATGTTCCTTCAGTCGTTTTTTGAGATCGTTGGTAGACCCCGTGTAAAGCGTTCCGTCCGCACACTCGAGGATATATACGAAATAGCGCATGGAATGATTGTACTCCAAAATCGGAGAGGAGTTTCAGGAATGAGTGGACATATCCTTTTGTCAATTACTTTTGATAAAGTTAAAGCGGTGCGGAATCAATTTCCCGCACCGCTTCAGTATTTTTATCAAGCTGGCCATTCGGGCTAGAACCGATTGGGTTCAAGTCCCGTAAGGCGGATTTGAGCTAGTTTTACATTATCCTACGACCCATCTCGAGCGCTCCGAAATTTACCCCAAAGTTACCAAACTCATACCCCCATCAATGGTAAGGACCTCTCCGCAAACAGCATCATTCTTAACTAGAAAAATAATGCCTTGAGCAATTTCTTCCGGTTGGATCATTCGTTTAATGAGATGCGCTTTGCCCAGTTGTTTTTGCTCTTTTGCGTTGGGATTACCCCACATCGCCGTTGCGACTCGCCCTGGAGCAACCGCATTAACCAGTATGTCGGGCGCTAGGTCTTTCGCTAGATTTTTGGTATAGCTTTCCAGTGCGGCTTTGAATGCCGAATAAGCGATCGCGGTCGGTCTTCCGTGACCAAGCCGTGCATGAATAGATGAGATATTCACGATTTTTCCTGTTTTCATGAGTGGCACGGCATATTTGGTCACTAGTACACAACTCAAGAAATTATTCCGGTATACATTCTCGAAGGCGCCAACATTCATCGGGCTATCGGCTTCATCAAATATGCCCGCACTGTTTACAAGGATATCGATGCATGAAAATCGTTTTTTAATCGTTTTGAACATCTCAACGACATCGCCCTCTTTAGAAACATCCGCCTGCATCGTAATATTTCCCATGGAATACTTAGAACATTCATCCACGACGGCTTGAGCATTCTTAGCGTTTGATTTGAAGTTAACGGCAACCGAACACCCTTCTTTTGCAAGAGCGATTGCGGCTGCCCGGCCAATACCACTCGAAGCGCCGGTTACTAGAGCGATTTTCCCATCCAATTTTTCCATAATTTGATTATATCGTTTCAGGAGATATGTTTAAACCACACCCCTCGAGCGGGATAACCTAGCTCAAGTTGGCTGGGGGACAGGGAGTCAAACGTCGCTTCGCTCCTGTGCTGAACCTAGGTTTTTTGTTATAATAACAGTAACCCTAGTACAATGGAAGCCACATCCAAAGAAAAAGCGATTGCTTTAAGAAGGAGGGGCCTGTCTTATTCGGAAATTTTAAAAGAAGTGTCTGTAGCAAAGTCGACACTTGCTCTATGGCTTCAGTCAGTAAATCTTTCAAAAAAACAAACGCAACGCCTCACCGAGAAAAAATTGCTCTCGGCACGGCGCGGTGGTATGGCACGTCATACTGCGAGAATCGCGCTCACACAGAAAATTTACCAGGAAGCGAGAAAAGATATAAGACATCTCACGAAGCGAGAACTTTGGCTTGCTGGTGTTTTGCTTTATTGGGCAGAGGGATCGAAAGAAAGAGATAGTAGTGTCGGCACTCAGCTAAAGTTTAATAATTCCGATCCGAGGATGGTTCGACTCTTTCTGATATGGCTTAAAGAGGTTTTCAATGTACAAGAGGATGACATTGTTTATGAGCTTTACATTCACAAGACGGGAGATGCTCAAAAAGCAATCCAATTCTGGGAAAACGCAACTTCTTGTGAAAGAGGGAAAATTAGGATATATTTCAAGCGTCATAGAGTTAAAAAGACAAACCGAAAGAACGTCGAGGAAAACTACCACGGGCTTCTAAGAGTGGGTGTAAGAAAAAGCTCGTCGCTTAACAGGAAGATAGATGGGTGGGTGAATGCGTTGTGTGAATATTGGGGGATCGTCTAATGGTAGGACGAGTGACTTTGACTCACTTAATCGGGGTTCGAATCCCTGTCCCCCAGCAAAATCGAGATAAATCTTTTACTTTAGTTTTAGGAACGGGAAAATAATAGAGAGAAAAACATGAATGAAATAGAAATCCAAGTAGAAGGAAAAATCTACAGACTAACTGATTTGAATAATGGAAATAAATACAGCCGTGCCAAAAAGGATGCTGGTCAATACGCTAAGCCACAACAAATTTTAGCTTACTACGATAGACTTGAAGGTTATATTCAGGATAATAACGGTAATAAGGTAAATAATGGTCAGTTTTGGGAGGAGGTAAGGAAAATGACAGAAACAAAGGAGAGACGAAAGAAGAATTTGAAACAGATTGATGAGTTTTTAAAACATCCGATCATTGCCACAGTCATTGCGGCGCTTTTACTTGCTTTTGTTTATTGGGTAGTTGGTTTAATCTTCTAGAGAACTAGATGACATCTATATGATCGAAAACAGCATCGTCTATCGAAATTTCAAAAGTAAGTACGAATACTTTCCTCTCTTGGAAAAGTAGTATTATTATTTTTTACATGAAACTTCTACTTACGTCCGCGGGATTGAGCAACAAATCAATAGCGAAAGCTCTTTTTGAGTTGGTAGACAAGAAACCGACGGATACGGTTGTTGCTTTCATCCCCACTGCAGCGAACATCAACGATGAGGATAAAGGATGGTTGGTAGAAGATCTCTATAACATCAAGAAACTGAATTTAAAAAAACTTGATATAGTAGATATCTCCGCGCTCCCGAAGAATGTCTGGCTTCCGAGGTTGAAAGCGGCGGATGTGCTTTTCTTTTCCGGGGGCAATTCTCCTCATTTGATGTATTGGCTGGAAAAATCAGGATTGAAGAGACTTCTTCCGAGTTTGTTGAGGACGAGGGTATACGCAGGTATCAGTGCCGGAAGCGTAGTGACCGCACCGACTCTTGAGTTGAGCAATAAAGATAAAAGACTCTACTACGAAAGAAAATTCGGATATAAAGCAAACAAAGCTCTTGGATTCGTTGATTTCTATACTCGTCCCCATCTTAATTCGTCTTATTTTCCCAAACTGAGAAAAAAATTCCTTCAGGAAATTGCCGATCGGATTTGCGAACCGCTCTATGCCCTAGACGATAAGTCCGCTCTTAAGATCATCGGCAAGAACGTTAAGGTGGTGAGCGAAGGAAAACACCTGATTTTCAATAAGTAATCTTCTGACATGGCACTATGATGAATTTTCTCATCGGTCCGTTTCTTGAGTGGGTTCCAAGAATATTCTCGTGGGTGATTTTTTTTCTCGCCGTTTTCTTTTATTTCAAGTATCACGGCGAGAGAGCAGCGGAAAGAAAAAAAATATTCCATACCCTTATTTTTATAAGTATCATCTTCGCGTTTCTCTATACGAGCTTTCTCGCCTGGGGACAGTACTACGTGTGGTCACAGGATCAATTCTCGCAATCGTTTCTCGCAACCTCACTTCCGAAGGACATTCCGGTGCCGCTCGTCGAGTCGCTCCCCGGGGTTTTTCACGCCTCCTCGGGATACTTCATATTCTATTCGCTTCAGCACTTCTGGTTTCCGTTCGTTTTGAATGTTCTTATCGCATTCGTATTCTTCTGGTTTTTGGGGACGCTCAAGAAGTACAACGGACGCTTTTTCGAGGAAGGGGAGACGGAACTCGGGTTTTTGCTTTCGCTTCTTGTGGGATGGCCGATTTTTCTGGTTTTTCTTCCGCTCGCGTTTCTTTGCGTGATACTCGTTTCGATCGTAAAAACGGCATTCTTCAAAGAACGCTATACGACGCTCGGGGTACCGTTTCTTCTTGGAGCATTTGTGGCGCTTGCGCTCGCACCATGGCTTCTCTCAACTCCGTTTTTTCTCTCGCTTACGCTTTAGGTTTTTTCGAGGATTCCAGCGTGTCGATAATCGCCACCTCAAGGGGGATAATAGGGAACTGGCTGTAGCGCATTTCACTGTACGCTTCCATAAGCGCCTCAAGGAGCTTCACGTGTGCGGGCGTAAAAAGTTTCGCCGCGTCCGTAATCATCTTCAGGTGCTCTTCCATAAGTTCCTCCCTGAAGTACTGTTCCATCTTCGGATTCGTTGCGAGCACCGTGACACGGCGGAGATATTGAATCAGATCTTTTGTGAACTGCACGAGATTGAAGCCGCCGTCCTCAATTTCTGCAAGTGCCGCGAGCGCTTCATCCACTTCTGCCTTGAGCAAGAGGTCGGCAAAACGAGAGAGCTTGTCGAATCCCACTTTCCCGATCATGTTCTCCACCTCGGGGAGCGTGATATCTTTGTCGTCCAGGGAAATGAGCTGATCGAGGAGCGATTCCGCGTCCCTGAAACTTCCCTCGGCGGAGGTCGCGACGAGATTCATCGCTTCGTTCGAGATTTTGATTTTTTCCTCATCGATCACTTTTTTGAGTTTCTTGATAATCTCCTGGAGCGTGGCGCGTTTGAAATAGAATTTCTGCGTGCGCGAGCTGATGGTCAGAGGTACTTTTTCCATCTCCGTCGTCGCGAGAATGAGTATCACGTGCGCGGGCGGCTCCTCGAGTGTCTTCAAGAGCGCGTTCCATGCATCTTTTGTGAGCATGTGCGCTTCGTCGATGATGAATATTTTGTAGCGTGCGGTCGAGGGAGTAACACGAACGCTTTCTTTCAAATTCCGTATCTCGTCGATGCCGCGGTTCGAGGCGGCGTCGATCTCGACGACGTCGATCGCGTGTCCTTCATCGATCGCGCGGCAGGCCGGGCAGTCGTTGCACGGCTCTCCTTTCGCGGTGAATGTCTGGTCATTCGCGCGCTTCTCGCAGTTCGCGATCTTCGCGATCAAGCGCGCCGTTGTGGTCTTTCCCGTGCCTCGGGGCCCCGCGAAGAGGTAGGCGTGCGCGAGCTTGTCCTGCCGCGCCGCCTCCTTCAGGATGCGCATAATCTGCTCCTGTCCCACGAGATCTTCAAAGGAGAGGGGTCTGTATTTGCGATAAAGCGCGAGATGAGACATACGAGTATATGGTATCTAGTATTAAGTATATAGTATGCGAAAGAATTAGAAAATCCGTATCGTATACTTACTACTTACTACTGGATACTCTATACTAAGTCCATGGGAAATCTTGCACTTAAAAGTTCAACCTTCAGGGACGGGGATCCAATCCCTGCGAAGTTCACCTGCGACGGGGATAACGTAAACCCGATGCTCGAGATCAGGAACGCACCTCACGAAACGAAATCCTTCGCGCTCGTCGTGGACGATCCGGATGCCTCGAACGGCGGGGTCTGGGATCACTGGATCGTGTGGAACATCGATCCGAAAACGCAGTACATCATGGAGGATAATATTCCCTTCGGTGCAGTCGAGGGGAAGAACAGTTTTGGAAAAGAGCATTATGGGGGTCCTTGCCCGCCGCGCGGGAATTCGGCACATCGCTATATGTTCAAGCTCTACGCGCTCGATGCGATGTTCGATGTACCGCAAGGCGCGTCGAAAGCGGAGCTTGAAGCGGCGATCAAAGGGCACATACTCGAAGAGACAGTACTCATTGGGAAATACGGGAGAAAGTAGTTCATGTTTCTCGCAGAAAAATATCTCTGGACCATCCATGCACGTGTGAAGATGAAATATTACGGCATCGCGGAGAGCCGCGTGAAACGGATCATCCGGTTCCCCGCGCGGTATGAAGAGGGGATTGCGCCCCGTACCGTTGCCGTGATGCAGCCCGCAGGCACGAAGCGATACTCGGAGATCTGGGTAATGTATAAGCTTGTCGCTCAAAAGCGACAAGCAATTTTCAATGATCAATTTTCAATTTCCAAACGAAGAATAAATAAGTTCCCTCTCACTGATAATGGGAAGAGCAAGCAGAAAGTAATAAAAATAATCACAGTGTGGCGATACCCGGGGAAAGCGCCAACAAGAGATCCTGTTCCTGGAAACGTGCTCGAGGAGATAAAAAAACTACTTTAACGATCAACATAAGGAGGCCCGGCCTCCATAAGTGAGAGGCCCGGCCTCCGGACTTTGGAGCGTATGCGTAAAGCCCTAAGCAAAAAATTCTTCGATCGGGATACGCGGATAGTGGCGGAAGAACTACTCGGGAAGTATTTGGTGCGAAGATGGCGCGGACGGGAAATTGCGGGGATGATTACGGAAGTTGAAGTGTACGACGGGCCGCACGACAAGGGATCGCATGCTTCGCGGGGGATGACGCCGCGAAATAAGGTTATGTTCGGACATCCCGGATTATGGTATCCGTACTTTACCTACGGTATGCACTGGCTCGTGAATATCACGACGCGGGAAAAGGGGTATCCTGCGGCGGTTTTAATCCGAGGGGTTGAACGCGTGAACGGCCCTGCGCGCGTCACAAAATTCTTTCATATCGACGGGAAGTTGTACGGAAAACCCGCCGCGAGATCATCGGGACTCTGGATTGAGGACAGGGGGGTGAAAATCAAAAAATCGCAGATTCACAAATCTGCGCGTATCGGCATCGAGTATGCGGGAGAGTACTGGAAAAAAAGGAAGTTGAGATACGTACTGAAAAGTTAGTAGTAAGTAGATTGCCTGCCTGCGCAGACAGGTAGTAAGCAGTCACGGCATTGGTAGACCAATAATCTTAATGGATAAGGTCTACCAAAGTATTGCTAGTGTTATTTTGAATGTTTTAAAAATATTCAGAGCGTCGATCTTTCGAAACGACGCTCTTGTTTTTATAAAACTGTTAGTAGCAAAACCTGAAGAGAAAACATCCAGAAATCGCTTCTATCGGTGCGAGTATTGGCCACCACCATCCCATGTCACTTTCAATTTCATCCAGATCTTCCTGTTTGAGATTGATTAATGAGTCAATGGCAATAGTTTGCACTTTTGGCATGTACCATTTCTGCGCTATTCTCTCGCCGATTCTCTTATAGATGATCACGGTGGCTAGGATAGCAAGAATCCCGAGAGTGACCAAAATCTTTGTCATGCGTTCCTCCTTATTGTTTTTCTGAAGGCCAGACGGTTTCAAGAATCCAAAGGCCCAATCGTGCCCATGGGCGGAATAACAGTAAATGATAGAGAAACACCATCCTCCTCTCTCGCGGAACCCATGTTTCGCGGGATGCCCAGTACGGTTGCCCGAAAATATTGGCGTCATATACCTCCTCTACCGGTTGGGGGACAATATGGAATATGTTTCTGTGACGAAGCCGATTCACCACATCAAAGACAAATTTTGTCCTTTTGATGTGACGCGGATGATCAATCAAGTGAATCGTCGTGTCCTTTGCCAGATAATAAGAAGATATTAACCCCAGGGCGCGGATAGCGTTGTTGTGAGTTCGGTACGATTTTGACTCGATAAAGACGTAATCAAAAAAATCGAACCCTTTGCACAGAGCAAATTCTCGCATCGCTTCTGCCTCCGTGAGCCCGTCTTTATTCTTATAACCCCCGGAAAACATCAAGACACAGCCCTTTTTACTTTTTTCGTTTGCAAAACCGTGCAGGGCGGAATCAACTATTTTTGTGTTGATGTTTCCAAGATTTCCGTCCTCTCTGATGCCGTTTCCGACACAGAGAAATACTCTTCTCACTATCAACCTTCACCCCCTTTCTTTTCTTTTTTTATTCTTTCGTCGAGTGTTCTCTTGATCTCCTTGAGGAGAGATTCAAGAACCATCTCCGGGGTACTCCGAATTATCGCCCAAGCGAGTGAGCCACCCGCTACCATGGAAGCTATCATTCCAAGTTCAATTGGGATGTTCTTCCAGGTGAGGATCCACATAGCGGTTATAAAGAGTATTGTTGGCAGAAAACCAAGAATGTCTCTAGGTTTCATTCATATTCTCCTTTCAATTTATTCTGGAATGATTTTACAACTAAAAGGGGCTTGCGTCAAGCTGGAGTGGATGGGTTGTTGTGCTATAGTAGAAACCATGAATGAGGACAAGATAATCACGAAATTGGAGGAGCACGACAAAAGATTTGATGTGCTGGAAAGTAACTTCGGCGAATTCAAGCAACAAGTTCTTACCTCCCAAGACGAGATGTTGACCATTCTCCATCGTCTGGATCAAGAACGTATTTTTACGACTGCGTGGGTTTCGCGTATTGAAAAAGAAGTGGAAGAGCACTCCAAAGAAATTGCAAAAGTAAAAGCGGCACTCAAGATACAGTGAAACTCTCTATCGGAATAGTCGGGTTGCCCAACGTCGGGAAGAGCACTCTTTTCAAACTGCTCACGAAGCAGGAGATTACGATCGCGAACTACCCCTTCGCGACGATCGATCCGAACGTGGGTGTCGTGCCAGTACCGGACGAGCGGGTGGAGAAACTTTCCGATGTCTCCCGCTCGAAGAAAAAAATTCCCGCGGTCGTGGAGTTTTATGACATTGCGGGGCTCGTGAAAGGCGCGAACAAGGGTGAAGGATTGGGAAATCAGTTCCTCGCGAACATCAGAAATGTGCAGGCGATCGCGCATATTGTCCGAGTATTCGGGCAGAACGACATTATCCATGTGGAATCGAGTGTGGATCCCGTTCGGGATATCGACATCATCGAGATGGAGCTCATCTTCAAGGATATCGAGACCGTGGACAAGCGGATGGGGAAACTCGAGGCGGAGGCGCGGGGAGGCGACAAGGCGGGCGTCAAAAATCTCGGCGTTCTCAAGGAGATTCGCGCGGAGCTCGAGGCAGGGAATCTCACGGGACGTTTCAAGCACGAACCGATCGTGTACGAACTCCAACTCTTAAGCGCCAAGCCGCAGCTCTTTCTTTTGAACGGATCACCCGAAGAGGTGGGTGAAGATTTGAAGAAGAAAATAGGGGAGATGGGATTTGATTATCTCATCGCGGATTTGAAAGATGAGGATACGGTGCCGGAACTCGTCAAAAAAGCGTACTCGATCTTGAACCTCATCAGTTTTTTCACAACAGGAGAAGACGAGACGCGCGCGTGGACGATCGAACGCGGCACGAAGGCGCCGCAGGCGGCGGGTGTGATTCATACGGATTTCGAGCAGAAATTCATCCGCGCGGAGGTGATAAGCACGGAGAAGTTACTTGAGGCGGCTCATTCGGGGGGATCGGGGCATACCGACGCGTGGGGCATCGCGAAGCAGAAAGGATGGTTGCGACTGGAGGGGAAGGAGTATGAAATGAAAGATGGCGACGTGATTGTGGTGAGGCACGGGTAGGGGTTTTGAATCTTCCATTTTTCTTCTCTCTCATCGGCAGAATGCTTCGTTCGAATGTCCTCCTCCTCGTTCACAAAAGAGCGCACGCTTCCTTCCTCCCCTCGCTCAGCACAAAGCTCCGCTCGGACACCTTCTTGTTCACTCGTCATTAGAAACTAGAGGGCTTGCACAACTCAACCTCCGCTTCGCTTCGGGATTCGTACAGTGTGCAACCCCCTCATTTCTTTCGTCCTCGTTCACGAAGGTGTACTCTCGCTTCACTATGCTTCCTCGGGGAGAAAGGAAGGGTGTGTTCAATTCAAGATGGGATGACGGAAGATAGCCCCTTCCCTCCCGAACGAGCATACGTGAAGGAGTAAAGGAATCCCCGAGTGAGGACGAAGCATGCGAGAAAGTATGCACTGTCCGAGTCCCGTAAGGTCGAGTTTGCATACTTTCCGCGTGTGCGAGGACGAGCGAGGACGGATTCCTGCGAGTGAACGTTTCTGCTCGTGAGGGAGTGGAAGGGGATGGTTTCTGCGGTGGGGTGAGGAGAAATTCGAGGAAAAAGTTTACTCACCCTCCTTCTTTCTCGTGAGGAGAAAGAGTGCGAGGGCGGCCATCATGAGACCGAAGTCGCGAAAGGAGATGTCATCCACGCCGTAGAAGACGATAATCGAGAGCATATCGAGGAAGGTGAGTATGGAAACAAAGGGGAGAAAAAGTCCCGCGAGAAGCAAAATTCCCAGAATCAATTCCCCAATCCCGTGGATCGTAAGAAAGAAAGAAGGATCAATGAGTTTATAAAGCCACGGAGGGATGAATCCCGCCCAAGTCGCCGTATCGCCCAATATGTGCGCACCCGCGTAGATGAGTGTAAGTCCGAGTCCGATGCGGAGGACGAACGCAGGAGTGAGTTTTGTGGTTCCTTTCATCATGGTTTCATTATATCATAGTGAGGTGGCATATAAGCTCGAATTAACCGCGTTCCAGGGGCCTCTCGAGAAGCTCCTAGAACTCATCGAAGAAAAAAAACTCGAAATTACGACCGTAAGCTTGGCCGAGGTCACAGGTGGCTTTTTCGACCACCTTCATCGTCTGGAAGCGGAGGGCGCGAATCATTCGCTCGTTGCCGACTTCCTGGTCGTCGCCTCGAAACTCCTTCTCATCAAATCAAAGACGCTTTTGCCGTCCTTGGAGCTTACCGAGGAGGAAGAAAGCGACATCAAAAATCTCGAGGCGCGTCTCAAGCTCTATCAGGAACTCAAGAAAACGAGAGAGTATATCAAAATGGGATGGCATCCGGAACCCGCAATTTTCTCGCGCGCGTTTCTTATGGAGCGTGCGCCCATTTTTTATCCGCCAAAGCGGTTCTCGGAGGAGAATCTTGCAAGCGCCGTTCGGCGCGTCGTAGGAGAGCTCGAGCGTTTTATGCGTCCCGTCGTGCGGGTCAAAAACGAGATTATCCACCTGAAGCAGAAGATCGAGGAGATTTTCGCGCGACTCACGGAACATCCGGTGAGTTTCAAGAGCTTCGGGAGCGGGACGAACGGACGAAGCGAGCTCGTCGTGCTGTTTCTCGCGATCCTGCATCTCGTGAAAGAACAGCTTGTGATGGCGGAGCAGAGGGGTCATTTTTCCGATATTATGATCGCGAAGAAAAAAGGGGAATAGTTTTACTCGAAAAATATTTTCAGGATGGTCATGGGGATTTTGAGGTGAATGTAGGGAGGAGGTATAATAGGAGTATTCTTATGGAACCGAAACATTACGAAGTGAAGTACGCGGCGCTTGAGGCGCTTCTTTTCTATTATGGCGAACCGATGGAGCTCAAGCGGATCGCGAAGTTTCTGGGAATGGATGAAAAATCCGCGGAAGGACTCTTGATCGAATTCGGCGAGGTGCTCGGGAAAGATGAACACAGGGGATTGCTTTTGCTTCGGAACGGAAACGTGTTTCAGCTCGGCACCAAACCGGAGTTCCGCACCTTCGGCGAGGCCTTGGCACAGGAGGAATTCAGGGAAGAACTCACTCCCGCAGCCGTCGAAACACTCTCCATTATTGCGTACCTGGGACCCGTTACGAGATCGACGATTGATTTTATCCGCGGCGTGAACTCGAGTTTCATTTTAAGAAGTTTACTTATGCGCGGACTCGTGACGCGCGCGCCGCACGAACGGAAGAAAAACGTATTCGAGTACTCCGCGAGCTTCGACTTTCTGCGTCATATGGGGATCGAATCGCCCGGTGCGTTGCCGGAGTACGATCGCTATCGCCATATTCTCGAAGAGTTCGGCGTGACGGCCGCGGCGCAGGAGGAATCGGTACTATCGCAGGAGACGTCTCCCGCCGAACCCCCTTCGTCCGAATAAATATTCATGCACTGGCAAGTTATCCTTCTCATCGTCATTATTCTCGTCTCGGTCGGACTCTCGAAGCTCCCGTTTTTGGATTTTTGGAGAACGGGCGGTGAAGTGAATATGACTACCGTTGCCACTTCCACCCAGACGATTTCCGCTCCGTCTGAAGAAAGGAAGACGCCGGTACGAAACTGGGAGGTCCCCGATCCGGTAACGAACGCGCGTGCGATTATCGTGCAGTCCCTGGATGATAATTTTCCGTTTTTTCGCTACAACTCCGATGCCGCATGGCCGATGGCTTCACTCACGAAGCTTATGACCGCCGTCATCATAATGGAGCGGGGAGGGTTGAACCAAAAAACAACCGTCTCCGGTTCCGCGGTGAAAACAGAAGGAACTGCCGGAGACCTTCGCGCCGAAGAGATGTACACGATAGAGGATCTTTTGAAAATCATGCTCATGTCTTCTTCGAACGATGCCGCAGTGGCGATTGAGGAACATATTGGGAAAGATGTCCTTCTGGATTCGGTGAATAAAAAAGAAAAGGAGATCGGGATGACAGAGACCGTTATCAATGATGCGTCCGGGCTCGATGACACGAATACGACGACGGCACGGGATATGCTGATGCTCCTAAAATATATTCTCGCCAAAGACCCGGATATCTTAAGATGGACACGGCTCACCTCGCTTCTGGTTCAGCCTGTAAACTCCGAAAGAAGTCACGCTGTTCCCAACATCGACTTCCTCGCGACTCGTCCCGACTTTTTGGGCGGAAAGACGGGCACATCACCTTTGGCCAGAGAAAATCTCACCGCGATACTTTCCTTCAGAAACAGAAGAATCGCAGTCATTATTCTCGGAAGCAAGGATCGCGTGAAGGAAACGAACGATCTTCTCGAGTGGATCGAGAAGGCGTATACATTCGGCCCTTAGGCGTGGCTCGGATATGAAGTCGTGGTATAATTGATACATTCTATGGTTGTGTTTGCGGCAACACGGGTGCTCATCATGTTCGCGCTCTCCTTCACGGTGGCGCTTCTTCTCACGCCGTTTGTGGTCCGCCTTCTCGAACGTTTCAACTTGAGAAAAAACAACATTCGTGACGAAGCAAGCGCGCCGGTATTTCACCGGTTCCATAAAGATAAAGCAAACACGCCCACCATGGGTGGTATTATCATCTGGGTTACCGTACTCGGGCTTGCGCTCCTTTTCTTCGTACTCGGTAATTTACTCGACGGGTTCGCCGACTACTTTAACTTCGTGAACCGTTCCGAAACGTATCTTCCGCTCGCCGCGCTTTTTCTTGCGGCGGTCGTGGGACTCATTGATGACCTTATGGGAATCAGGGGGAAAGGACCGCACGGGGGAGGATTGAGGATGAAACACAAACTGCTTCTCTACATGGCCGTTGCGGCGCTCGCGGCATGGTGGTTCTACTTCCGTCTCGGCTGGCAGACGTTATACGTTCCGTTCATAGGGACATTCGACATCGGCGGGTGGTATATACCGTTTTTTATCTTCGTGCTTGTTGCGAGCGCATTTTCCGCGAATGAGGCGGACGGACTCGACGGTCTCGCCGGCGGCGTACTGCTCTTCTCGTTCGCGGCGCTCACTGTCGTCTCGTTCGTATTGCATCGCTATGATCTCGCGGTCATGCAGGCGGCGATCATAGGGTCGCTTCTCGCATTCTTGTGGTTCAATATCCATCCGGCAAAGTTTTTCATGGGGGACACGGGATCCATGTCCTTGGGAATCACGTTGGGCGTGATCGCGATGCTCACGGATACCGCGCTGTTCCTTCCGTTCTTCGCCTCCGTATTGATTTTCGAATCGGGTTCCGTGATTCTTCAGGTGATAAGCAAGAAATTGCGGAAGAAAAAATTGTTTTATTCGACGCCGATTCATCACCATTTCCAGGCGCTCGGATGGCCCGAGAGCCAGATCACGATGCGGTTCTGGATCATCGGCGCGCTTACGACGGTATTGGGACTCGTAGTATTTTTTCTCGCCCAGTTCGCATGAGTATTCTCATCAAAAACGGAACGGTGTATGACGGCACGGGGGCTCCGCCCCAGAAGACGGATGTGCTTCTCCAGGAAACGAAAATTGCGCGGTTCGGAAGTTTCCGGAGAGAGAGTGCGAACGTCACAATAGACGCGACCGGTGCGATCGTGACGCCCGGATTTATCGAGATCGGATTCGATGCGGAGGGACCGAACGGAATTTTGAATCCCGCCTCGGCATTCTCGCTTCTCGGGAAGGGTATTACCACGGTTATTGGAGGAAACGACGGCATTTCGTTCGCGCCGTTTTCCTCGAAGACGGGCGCCGCGATGCGGGAATGGGGGAGTATGTCTCCGAACGTCCACTGGAGCTCGATGAAGGAGTTCCTCGCGATACTTGAGGCGAAGCGGCTCGGCGTGAACTTCGGAACTCTGGTTGGAGGATACACGCTCCGGAGCATGTGCGGGGCACAACCGGGGGGGGATATGACGATTCAGGAAATCGAGGCGGCGAAGCATCACCTTACGAAATCGCTCTTGGAAGGTGCGTTGGGCTGTTCAATCAATATGGCGCTTCCGCATTCCGAGACCATGCCGCTTAGCGAATGTATCTCCCTTTTCAAGGTTATCGCCGAGAAGAAGGCGGTAGGCGTGTTCCATCCTCGCATCTCGGACGAGAATCCAGTTGTGCCGATCGAAGAGGCCTTCGTGCTTGCAAGAGAATCAAATGTCAATATGGAACTTAGACATCTGCAATCTCTTTTTATCGCGGAAGGATACGAAGATGCATTACAACTCCTCGATCAAGAAGTGGAAAGTACGAATACCCACTTTGACGTATGTCCCTCGCCGACGGCACTACTTCCTCTTGCCGCATTCCTGCCGCGTTGGTTTCGAGAGGGAAATATGCATGCGATGACGAACACGCTCAAAGAGAAACACGCGAACAATCGTCTTCTTGCGCATTTCAAGAAGATTACAAAACAGAAAGGAGAACGAATGATCATCGCGGAGGTACCATCGTCTTTGAATTTCCTTCGCCACACGACGCTCTCGTCTTTTGCCGTCGATCGGGGCGTTCAGCTTCCCCGGGCGCTCCTTCTCCTTATGCGACTCACGGGACTTCGTGGTTCTATCTCCTATGAGGGAGTCCGGAAGGCGGCATTCGAACATCTTTTGACTCATCCGCGCGCGCTCGTCACGTTGCATAATCACACTTCGGAAAAAGAAGGGCACCCTGTCCGTATGTTTTTTGAGTGGGCGGAGAAAAAAAAGATGCCGCTCGAGAAGGCGATATATAAACTCACGGGATTGCCCGCCGAGAAGTATCGAATCGAGAAACGAGGAGTGCTTAAGGAAGGAAACCATGCCGACCTCGTGATACTTCGTGACTTCAAGCCGGAGACGGTGTTCGTAAACGGTGCGCGGGCAATCGAAGGAGGAATATTGAAAAATGCCTCCGCGGGTCGGATCGTGCGCGCCTCCCATCCGTAATCCATAATCACGATGAGGCTCGTTTCACGATTCACGAAAGGAGGTTCTCCCGATTACGTATTTATCGCGTTTCTCATCATACTCGTGGTGTTCGGGCTCGTGATGCTCACGAGCGCTTCATCCGATCTTGCGAAAACAAAATTCGGCGACAGCTATTATTACTTGAAGCATCAGATCACGAACGGATTGATTCCCGGCATTATCGGCTTTCTTCTTGCGCTCTTCCTTCCCATGAAAGCGTGGGAGAAAATCAGTTTACCCGCGCTCTTTGTGAGTATTGTTTTTTTGCTTCTTGTGTTTAGCCCTTTGGGGTTCCGCGCGCTGGGGGCGGACCGGTGGCTCTCGATCGGCGGATTCATGTTTCAACCCGGCGAAATCGTGAAGTTCACCTTCCTTATCTATATGGCCGCATGGATCGGGAGAAATCGATCGAGAGCGAAGAGTGTTACCCACGGACTCCTTCCGATACTGGTACTTCTCGCATTCGTGATTGTGCCGCTCATCCTTCAGCCCGCGACCACAACCGCGATATTGATCTTCATCTCGGTCCTCACGATGTACTTTACCGCCGGCGCGAAGATGCGGTATCTTTTCTGGATCGGGATTGTGGCGGCGGTCGCGCTCGTCGCGCTCATCTTCATCACGCCGTACCGCATGCAGCGCATCTTGAGTTTTATGAATCCGGAGGCGGATCCGCTCGGGAAGACCTATCAGATCAACCAGACGCTCATCGCGATAGGATCGGGGGGGCTGTGGGGCGTAGGATACGGACGCTCGACGACAAAACTTCACTATCTTCCCGAACCGATCGGGGACTCGATCTTCGCCGTGATCGGGGAAGAGCTCGGATTCGTCGGTTCCATGGCACTTATTCTTTTCTTCCTCTTTTTTGTCTGGCGGGGTCTCTCGATCGCAAAGAAAGCGCCGGACGGATTCGGGCGTCTTGCGGCGATGGGCTTCTCGACGCTCATAGGGATTCAGGCATTCGTGCATATTGGGGCGAACTCGGGGCTCATTCCCTTGACGGGTGTTCCACTTCCTTTCATTAGTTACGGAGGGACGGCACTTGCGGTGTTTTTGACCATGAGCGGTATTATTGTTACGATTTCGAGGAGAAGGGGATAGCGAGAATTTTTAATTTCCAATTTTTAATTTTGTAAATAAACCCGTGTTTAAAAATCCGAATATTTAAAACATTATTTTAAAAATTAAGAATTACAAAATTTAAAAATTATGAACATCAAGCGTATTGTTTTGACGGGCGGGGGGAGCGGGGGACACATCTTTCCTCTTCTTGCGGTTGCGGATGAGTTGAAAAAAGTGCCGTACGAACTTGAGGTGTATTACGTAGGACCGAAGAATTCTCTGCAGTCGGAGTTTCTGGAACGCGATATCCCCGTACACACCATTCTCGGGAGCAAACTGCGCCGCTATGCTTCGATCGGGAATATCCTCGATGTTCCGAAATTTTTCATAAGCATTATTCAAGCGCTTGTCCGGCTTTATGCGCTTATGCCCGATCTGGTGTTCTCGAAGGGCGGCACGGGGGCATTTCCCGTTGTTTTCGCCGCATGGTTCTACCGCATTCCTGTCGTCATTCACGAGTCGGATGCGGCACCGGGTATCACCAATCGTCTTTCTGCGAAATTCTCCAAGAGAATCTGCATTTCATTTCAGGGTGTTGCGGATTATTTTCCAACAAAGAAAATTGTATTTACAGGAAACCCGATCCGGGAAGAGTTGATCTATGCTTCGAGGGAACAAGTAACCGAAGGGAAACTTTCACTCGGGCTCAAGGAAGAGATGCCCCTTCTTTTTATCTTGGGTGGATCGCAGGGTTCGGTACGCATCAATCGCTTCGTGCTCGATAATCTCGATAAACTGCTTCGAGAGTTTCAGGTGTATCACCAAGTTGGTTCCGCAAATATTGGAGAGTCGGAGCTCTTGGCGGATTCGATGATCCAACAACTCGACAGTGAGACCAAACACCGTTACAGGATGGCAGGTTTTTTGTCGCTTCACGAGATGAAAAAGGCGTATGCCGCGGCGGACATCGTAATCTCACGATCGGGCGCGAGCGATATCTTCGAAATCGCCGCGTTCGGCAAGCCCTCGATTCTCATTCCGCTCGCGGAATCGGGAAATGATCACCAGCGTCTCAATGCTTACGAGTATGCGAAGAGAGGAGCCGCGGTGGTGATTGAAGAATCGAATCTCTCCCTGCATGTGGCGGAATCGCAGATCATGAATATCTTAGGCAACAAGAATATCTGCGCGGCGATGAGCGCCGCGGCAAAAGCATTCTCCACACCGGATGCCGCAAAGATGATAGTAGGGGAGTTATTGAATGTGCTCGGATTTACTTCCATGGCTTCTAGAAAGTAACTCCTTTATCTCTCCGCACCACATCCCTCCTCAACATTATCGAGGCCGGGCCTCCTTAGTGAGGCCGGGCCTCGATAGATTGGCCCGAAATCCATGTGGAAAAGGGCTTAAAAATGAGATATAATCAAGGATATGCCTGTACGAGTACGATTTGCGCCATCTCCGACAGGTCCGTTCAGCTTGGGAAATGCCAGAACGGCCATTTTTGCTTGGCTTTTTGCAAAGAAAGAAAAAGGGAAATTCCTCATCAGGATCGAAGATACCGACAAGGAACGATCGAAAAAAGAGTATGAGGAGGGGATTTTGAAGACCCTCGAGTGGCTTGGGATTACCTCGGATGAACCGGTTGTCCGCCAAAGCGAGCGGGGCGCCGTCTATGAATCATATCTCAAGAAACTTCTCGAGGAGAAAAAGGCCTATTATTGTTTCTGCGCTCCCGAGGAACTCGAAGCGGAACGGCAGGCAATGATAAGCCAAGGATTTCCTCCCCGCTACAGCGGAAAGTGCAAGTCGCTCTCGCTTGATCTCGTTGCGGAAAAGATAAAAAAAGGAGAGGGAGTGATTCGCTTCAAGATGCCCGAGACGACGATTAGTTTCCAGGACGCAGTTCACGGGAAGGCCTCGTTTGATGCGTCACTCCTCGGGGATATTATTATCGCGAAATCACTCCGCGAGCCGCTCTATAACTGCGCGGTAGTGATCGATGACTACGAAATGAAGATCACGCACGTAATTCGCGGAGACGATCATTTTTCAAATACGCCGAAACAGATTGCGATCCAGGATGCGCTTGGATTTCCTCACGTGCACTACGCACACCTTCCGCTTATCCTCGGGCCCGATCACAAGAAGCTCTCGAAGCGGTATCTCGACGCTTCGATGTACGAATATAAATCGGCGGGATATCTTGCCTCGGCGGTTTTCAACTTCCTTGCACTCCTCGGATGGCATCCGGAGAAGGATCGCGAGGTGTTGAGCATAAAGGAGATCCTCGAAGAGTTCAGTTTGAAACGCGTCCAGAAATCGGGAGGGATATTCAATCCCGAGAAGCTCGAGTGGTTGAACGCCCAACATATCAAAAATACACCGGACGAAACGCTTGTCGAATTACTTGAGCCGTTCGTGCCATCCGCATGGTTTAAGAACAAGAAACTTCTTCAAAACGTTGTCGGGATCGAGAAAGAACGTGTGAAACATCTTTCCGATTTCCAGGATCTTGCGGGATTCTTTTTCGAACTTCCGGACTACGAAAAAAAACTGCTCATCTGGAACGATACGCCCCGGGCGGCAATTCTCGACAATCTCGGGTTCGCGTTGAACGTAATACAAGAAATTCCGCCGCATGAGTTCAAGAAAAGTACGATCGAACAGTATCTCATGACGATTACGGAAAAGCGGGGCAGGGGAGAGGTGTTGTGGCCGCTCCGCGTCGCGCTTTCCGGGAAGGAGGCCTCGCCGGGACCTGCGGAGATCATGGAGGTGTTAGGGAAAGAAGAGTCGGTGAGAAGGATTGAACTCGCGCTTCGGAAAATGGAATTATGAGAATTCGATTTGTGCAAAGAGGGTTTTATAGCATTGTTACGGCAGTTATCGTAACCGGGCTCTTGTGGGTTCCTTCAATACTTGAGGCCCAAGAAGCCGCGACTTCTTCTCCCGTCGCATCTCCCTCCGATCTTCGGAATATAATCGATGAGAAAAACGCCGAGCTCCAGCAGATTCAGGCAAAACGTGATGCGCTCGAGGCCCAACTTGAGGAAGTAAGCAAATCGAAGCAGACGCTTTCGGGCACGGTCAAAAAACTGAATTACCAGATCAGTCAGATGGATCTTCTCATCAAGTCGAGCAGGGTGAATATCGAAAAGCTCACGTTTGAGATTGGCTCGCTCCATCAGAATATTTCGGTGGCGGAGGACGATATTCAGAAACGGAAGGAAGTAATTGCCCGGCTTCTTGTGAAACTTCAGGAACGCGATCACGAAAACCTTCTCTACCTCGTGCTGAAGGAAGGAAACCTTTCGGGAAGTATTGACGGAGCGAGTTCGCTCGTAACGCTTACGGACGCGCTCACGAAAAACATCGGTGACCTCCGCGCGCTTCAGGGAACACTCGTCGAGAAAATTCAGGAGGAACATCAGAAAAAATCCGCCCACGAGATGGAACAAAGTAATCTGAAGAATCGTCAGTACATTCTTAAAGATCAAGAAAACGAGAAAAGTGATCTTCTGGCCCAGACCAAAAATCAGGAGCGCCTCTATCAGGAGCAGATAGAAGAACTCGATGAACAGCAGTCGGAAATCAGTAAGGTAATAGGGGAGATCGAAGACAAACTCCGCGCCGGATTCGATCCGTCGCTCCTTCCCACCAAGCGTCCGGGAGTGCTCGCGTTTCCGGTTGGAAATCCCGTGATCACGCAGTACTATGGACCCACCAAGTTCGCCGCGCGGGCATACCGGACAAAATTTCACAGCGGAGTCGATTTTTCCGCGAGCGTTGGTACTCCTATCTACGCGGCGGCGAACGGCATGGTGTGGCGTGCCGATAACAACGATAAGGGGACTTCACGATGGAAAAAATACCAATACGGGCGCTATATTCTTTTAAAACACGAGAATAACTTGAGCACCCTCTATGCACACCTCTCGCGTGCAGTCGTGAAGAATGGTGATATAGTAAAAGCGGGAGATCTCATAGGATACTCGGGAAATACCGGATACGCGACGGGGCCGCATCTTCACTTCGGGGTCTACTGGTCGGCGAGTGTCGAATTCAAATCCATTCCGCCCGCCGCAGGCCTTGTGCCGCTCGGGGTCACGATCGATGCGATGGATTATCTCCCGAACGAAAACGTCGTTTCCATTAAAGGAAGTCGTTAAATGAAATACATTATTTTTATTCTTATCGTCGTGGTATCGCTCCCGTTTCTTGCGGGCGCTCAAGGAGTGAACCCGAATACGAACCCGCAGGGGATTCAGAATTTGCAGTTGAATAACGTAGATTCCTCCGGATTGGTTCAAGATGCCATAAATCTCTTCAATAAGGTGAAGGAAAACGTACCGCTTGTTGATACCCAAGGCACGCAGTCGGGAGAAACCCTTCCTACGGCGCCCGTAACAAGCTTGTCCGGCATCGTAAATTTGTGGAATAGCGTGAATGCCTGGTGCGAGCAGCATATTGGCATCAGTTTGCGGGAGATTATCAATACCGTGATCAACTTCATGATTTGGATATGGGAACTTATCATCAAACTCATCCGCGCGGCATTGTCGTATCTCTAGAAATTTACTTAAAGGGGAAGGGAACCCGGGCAAATTCGCCCGGAGTTTTTATTTCAAAGCGACTGGACTGAATTCGCCCATGTTGTTATGTCGTGAAAGGTACATTGTGCGACAAATTAGAATAGCTCGAAACCACTACTCCCTATCGCTTCAGGTCCCTATAAATAATTGTCCGGTTAAGATACGAGATCCTAACCGGATTTTTTATTTTTTGCGGCGCTGCATAACCACTTTCTGCTTCTGCCGGGGAATAACTTTTTTCTTTCTCAAGAAGGACCTCATTACGATATGCTTCTTCTTTGGGTTTGTCGTTATCTCATCGATGGAGTTATCGTCGAGTATATCTCCCATATCCCCCAAGTTGTTGATCTCATTATAGAGATCCTCAAGTTCTTCTTCCTGGTCTGGCATTTTTAAGCCCTCCCGATAAGTAAATGATTAATTATTTAAAATGTCTATTAGGTAAATAATGCAAGCGTTTCTTTGTCGTGTCAAGAGTTTTCCTTCCACTCTTCGATCATTTCCTTCCTTCTTTTAGACACTTGGTTTATAGTGATTGAGAAAGGAATGGAAAGACGAAAAATCGTCCATTTTGTGGGTATCGGAGGCATCGGTATGAGTGCTCTCGCGAGGTGGTTTGTAGCTCGAAAATGGGCTGTTTTTGGCTCCGACGTGGCGGAGGGTAAAATTACCCTCGGTCTCAAAAAACAGGGCTTAAAGGTCAAAATAGGGCATAAAAAGGCCAATTTAAGGCCTAAAACGGACCTTGTCATATATAGTAGCGCTGTAACAAGGGATAATCCGGAACTTAAGGAGGCAAGAAAAAGGGGCATCTCGATATTCTCTTTTTCGGAGGCGCTGGGCGAGCTCACGCGCCATTACGAGACGTTCGCGGTTGCCGGGGCTCATGGGAAGAGCACGACGACCTCACTTCTCTCTTTGGTGCTTCTCAAAGCGCGATGGGATCCAACGGTAATTGTCGGAACGAAACTTAGGGAGTTTACTCCGCCTGCCGACGGATCGAACTTCAGGATGGGAAAGAGCAATTACTTGATACTCGAAGCGGATGAGTGGAAAGCGGCGTTTCTTCACTACTCCCCCACCTACGCGATCATCACGAACATCGATAGGGAACACTTAGACTTCTACAAGAACTTTCCGAACATCAAGAAAACGTTTTTGAAGTTCATCGGCAACATGCGGCCGCGCGGTGTGCTCGTCGTAAATCGCGATAACAAAGACCTCTATGCGCTCCGTCCGCAAATCCGAAAAATCGCGAAGGCGCGCCAGGCGAAAGTGATCTGGTATTCGATCGAACAATCTTCCCCCTCCCTTGTTACGAAATTAAAAAAGAATCTTTCGATTCCCGGCACGCATAACCTCTCAAACGCCCTTGCCGTATATACTCTTGCGCGCCATCTGAATATCAACGAAAAGATAATTTTTTCGGCGCTGAAACGTTACCGCGGTTCTTGGCGTCGCTTCGAATATCGGGGGAAGTTAAAATACAAGATACTTAATACTAAATACTATATACCCGTATATGACGATTACGCCCATCACCCGACGGAGATCGCGGCAACCCTTCAGGCATTCAGGGAAAAGTTCCCGAAATCGCATCTTATCTGCGTCTTTCAGCCACATCAGGCAAAACGGCTGAAGCTGCTCTTCAAGGAATTTACCCATGCCTTCAATGATGCCGATACGCTCGTACTCCTTCCCGTGTACAAGGTAGCCGGGCGCGATAGGGTGAGTCCCCGTTACGATTCCCGCGCGCTCGCGAAAAAAATCGAAGGCGCACTATATTTGAGTAATCCCGCTAAGTTACCGAAGATGATTCGGAAGATTATCATTGATCATTGGAAATTGTCCTCCGAAGGAGGATCCGCCTCTGGCGGAAAAATTGAAAATTACGTAGTGGTTATGATGGGCGCAGGAACGATAGTGGAAGAAACGGACAAGCTCTTATTGAATTTTTAAAACGTGTTTATTTATAAAATTACAAAATTAAAAATTTTCTTCTTATGAACACCTTTTCCTCTCCTGAAGAATTTAAAGAAACGTGCGGTTATGAAATAGATAGTTTCTGGTATCCGCGCGTGACGAAGATCGTGGAGATCAAGGCCAAACCGGCGCTGTATCGTTTCTACGCTTCAATGAATAATTTCGACGAGGGAGAACGGATGAAACAGAAGTCGGCCGAGGAAGGTACCTTGATTCACGAGACGGTCGAGGCACTGCTTCTCGGGGAACATCCTCTAATCCCCTCCTCCGTCGCGCCTTCCATCAGGGCATTTGAGGAGTTTACCGATAAGAAAAGTATCCAGGTGGACAAGGAGTTCGTCGAGCGGCGGCTCGTGAACTTCGAGGAACGCTATGCGGGAACACTTGATGCGATCGCTTTAATCGACGGCAAGATGGGAATTTTGGACATCAAAACCTCACAGGAAGTGTATCGGGACTACAACCTCCAGACCTCGGCTTACATGGCAGCGATGAAGGATATCGTGCCGGAACTTGAGACGAGATGGATATTGCGGATCGACCAGACGCGGCACTGCACGAGGTGCGGAAGCATTCTTCGGAGCAAGGGTGGCAGGGACAAGGTGCGCCTGAACTGGAGAAACTACGCCTCGAAAACGTGTACCCACGAATGGGGTCCGATGGAAGGAGAAATTGAACTCAAGGAGTTCCCCTACTGGCACGAGGACTACCACGCCTTCCTCGGCGCAAAGAAACTCTGGGAATGGGAGAATGTTGATTGGCTGAAGAAGGTGGGGTATCTGTAATATTCACGTAATAATGAAAAGAGCGGATATGTTCCGCTCTTTTTTGATTAATTTAGATTACACTCTCTCTATAATATCTTCTTTCCACATCTTAGCGCGCAGAGCATTCTCAACGTAATTTATTACGAATATCATCTGATGTTGAAGATCCCAATCCATTCTTGGAATTGGTCTCACTTCTATACAAAGGTTGTCCTCGAAGCGCCTTAACCTGAAATACCACCAGATTGAGCGAAGATACAGAGGAATGTCGATATTTTTTGCCCTCTTGAATGGCACGAGTCCCTTAGGCGTTACCACATCATGTTCCGCAAGTTTTTTACAGTACTCCTCGATATCTTTGAATTCGCAGGGTCCGCCATAACGATCCGGTCTATATCCGGCGTGAGAACTGGCGATATATTGTTTCCATAACTTGTCTTGCGGAAACACATTCAGAAACTGCTGTCTGTGCCGATTCAGTTCATTCAAGATAGTAATTGCATTCCAGGGCTCAACGGTAATCATGAAGTGAACAGAGGCCGTTTTTGCAAGGATGTTAAGAGCTCTACGTCCATCGAGCTTCAACCACGTGGTGTCCCGTTCATCCGGAATTACCAAAAGATCTTTGGGCCATTTCATGGTTGGTCTTTGAAACGGAGCGGCATCAGTGACTTTTTCCGCGGTATCACAAAGTATGTGGAGTATTTTATAGGCCGACTTGATGAGAGCTGATTCTCCATATTTGCGAAATTCTGGATCGAGAGTCGGACGTACGGCGATCTCGATGTTATGCCATCCAAGTTCGTATGAAATCACATCTCCCTCCGTAGAAGTTAATTTTGTGATCATGTTCCCCTTCTTTTCCGCCACCTTCCAATCTTTTCTTTGGGAAAGAGCTTCGAATATCTTCTGAGATTGCTTCACCGTGATGGGTTCGTATGGTCTCGTCTCTACCGGGCCCGGTATCCATGATCCAAAAGAACCATCGTGGGTTATTGGATCGGGAAGCGAATTTACGAACATTGTTTCGATCTCCATCCCTATCGTTTGCAGGGATTTGGAGGTTACTTCTACGCCCTCGGTAAAATAACTTATCAGTTCAGAGGTTTTCATAATAAACTCCTTCTTATTAATTTTTTAAGAATCTATGTTCGCCGTTTTGTATCGGGTAGGCAAACAAAACCCCCTCCAAGCAAGGAGGGGGTTGGCCTTATGAAAACTTATAACCGCATCAAGACAATCCCCTCCTCGTTTGGACAGGATTGTGATGATGGAGTTTTTTGAGAATACTTCTGTATCCGCCTTCTTTGCCGTTCAACCACTTTGCGACACGAGCCACGGTGGTCGAGCTAAGGCCGGTTTCCTTTTCTATCGTGGAATACGGTACTTTCCGGGAGAGCATCTCTGCGGCCTGTAGCCGTTTCGCGAACTCGAGGATTTCTGGCTCGGTCAGGAGATCACGCAGAAATCGCCTGGCTTCGTCGGGTGTTTCGAGAGCAAGAATTCCACGAACTAATCTTATGTTTTGCCTGGTATCCCAGTCCATAATGAGCACTTTAGCAGAGTGGAGTGGTTTAGTCAAGTGGAGTGATGCGATTATTATGCCTCGAGCGGACACTAAAAATACGAAAGCCGCGAAAGATGTTCTCTTCGCGGCCTTTTTATTTCAATATCAATCACGAGAGTAGCGATAAGCACATACAAACAAAAGGAAGAAAGGTAGTAGTAATAAAGTTTTTAGAATCTCCAGAGTCGGACCAAAAAGGAAAGCCAATATGAAAGAAACTTTTTTCATGTAGGCCTCCTTGTTTTTTCTTCCGCATACACGATATGCGGAGAGGAAAATTTCTTTACTTTCACTTTCGGAAGATCGAAACACTCGTTCTCCCACGGAAGAAGTTCATCAAGCTCCTCAAATTTCACTTGGAGCTTTCCTTCCGATAAGCGAAAATATTCCACAGTAAGTCCATCACCTACCGGGATTTCTTTAAATATGTTCATTTTCCCGGTGCAGTAAAGGACGTAGAGAGAATTTGTAAGGGGCTTTATTTTCCTTCCGGCGAGTTTTGTTCCTCGCTCGGAGGGAAAAAGCATTCTTTTCTTGATGGTCGCGATCGTCGGGCCATCGTTACGGAAAAAAAGCTCATACTCCCTTTGAGTAAGAAGTGCTACTGACATACATCCTCCAGTTTAGTTGATTGACTCTTTATTAAGTTCAGCCGGTTACATTCTAGCTCCGATGATAAGCAAAATGCAACTATTTATTATCTTCTATCATTTAAACGCAAAACGACGTTCCTAAAAAGAAACGTCGTCATTTGGTAAATAAAAAGTGGTGGCTTGGAGAGAGATAGATACCCTCCTTTGCTATCTTGAATTTTGACACCCAGCCAGTGTTCAGACTCAAGACAGCTTGGTTCCGAAGAATAATTTGATACTTCCTCATTTTCAGATCCCTTTGTTTCACTGCATAGTCCACGAAGTGAAATAACTCTCAAAAAGAAATCTCCTTGTAGAAAAGGCATTCTCAAGAGTTTTTAGCCACCGACACGTCCGCAGACCCTGCCTTGTGTCCCCTCTCTTTGAGAAAACAAGGTAGAGTCAGCGGATAAATGTCTATTTCAAGTTGCCTTGATGTTGTACTCTTGTCCCCCGTTTCCGTCAACCTCTCGATATGCGGAATTTTAAGGACGTTAGCTATTTGCTGTATTTCTCTATAATGATGGGAATCTGATCTTTCTCCTGTCCCACGAGATACCCCACTCCGAAGCTGGTGAGCGTGAGGAGCACGAGTCCTCCCCAGAAGATTATCCACGCGCGATTATTCTTAAACCATCGTAAGAGGTTCGAAATTGACATATTTCTTGATATTTCCTATTATTATACCGCTTTTAGTTCGGATTTTCCGGTGAAGCATTAGTAATTTTTAGTTTTGGTTTGTAAATAAAAATGTGTTTTGAAATTAAAAACATTCAAGTTTTATTTAAAAATTAAAAATTAAGAATTAAAAATCACGCATGGCACATACAAAAGCAAAAGGATCTACCAAGTTAGGGCGAGAATCCGAGTCCAAACGACTCGGCGTCAAGCTTTTTGACGGCGAGATCGCAAAGCCGGGCAACATCCTTATCCGTCAGCGCGGTACGAAGTACCATCCCGGCATGAACGTGAAGCAAGGCAGTGACGATACGCTCTACGCGGTAAAGAACGGAACGGTGAAGTTCACCACGAAAATGAAGAAGAATTTCAACGGCTCCTCAAAGAAAGTAAAGGTAGTAAACGTACTCGAGAAGTAAATATACTTTAAGCTACGGAACACAGAAGCTCGGTCTTCAACGGAAGACCGAGCTTCTTTATTTTTATCCACCCCCCCCCTTCTTGCGTCGTGTTCCTCCGAACGAGGGTAAGACTTGGCCAAGCGGCCCCGGGCCCCCGAGTTGAGGAGGAACACCACGCAAGGCTATCCCCGTTCCTCCGGCTTAACTTGGCAA
>Ga0082335_1000367_pt1 | contig 116229 bp, 101 predicted proteins | sample Subgrocontami58m_FD_72375 | JGI IMG/M metagenome (GOLD analysis project Ga0082335, IMG submission 72375) | Subsurface groundwater microbial communities from S. Glens Falls, New York, USA - GMW37 contaminated, 5.8 m (SPADES assembly) (version 2) ... | reverse complement strand
CAGAGAAAAAAAGGGGAAACAAAAGAGAAAGAAAGGGGGGGCGCCCGGTTATGGGGCCCCCCTTTTTATTTGTGGTACCTGCCGTTCTCCGCCGTTCTCCGCCGTTCTCTGCCGTTCTCCGCCGTTCTCTGCGTCTACCTGTTCGCTTTCCTGAACTCCTCCACCAGCCGCTTCATCATCGCCCCGCGCTTGTCGTACAGCCGCTTCAGCTTCCGCGGCTTCCGCTTGGCCAGCGCGTAGCTCGTGAGCACCGGGAGCGCGATCGTCGAGTCGAGGTAGCAGACCACGGCGTCGGGGAGCCGGTCGGGGTCGATCTTCCCCCAGCTTACCGCCTCGGCCGGCGTCGCGCCGCTCAGCCCGCCGGTGTCGGGGCGCGCGTCGGTGACCTGCAGGAAGTAGTCGTGCCCCGTCTCGTCGATGCCCAGCACTTCCTGGATCTGCGGTTCGGTCTGCAGGGCGAAGTTCTTGGGGCTGCCACCGCCCATGACGACGATCGCGCTCCTGCCCCCCGCGCGCTTGGCGTGCAGCACGAGGGCCGCCGTTTCGTTGACGTCGCGGCTCGGGTCGACCACCAGCCCGTACCCCTCGAGCTGCAGCGCAGCGACGTTCATGCCGATCGAGCTGTCGCCCGGCGAGCTCGTGTAGACCGGCACGCCGCAAGTCCATGCCGCACTTAGTAGCGATTTGTTACCAATTCCCAGCGCCTGCTCGCGCGCCGCGATGTACTTGCCGCACAGCCAGTGGAACTCGGCGCTCGACATCGATCGCTGAAACTCCGGCGACCGCAGGATCTTCCGGAAGAAGGCGTCGGTGCTGAGCAGGACGTCGTAGTCGAAGAAGATGTCGTAGATGCGCACGACCCCCTGCTCGCGCAGCACCGTGTCGCTCGCCGTCGCCGTCCCGCGGTGCATCGCCAGGCCCAGCCCGAAGTGCGTGTCGTGGTACAGGTTGGCGCCGGTGCTGACGATCCAGTCCACGAAACCCGCTTCGATGAGCGGGATGATCGCGCTCATCCCCAGCCCCGCCGGCGTCAGCGCGCCGGTGAGTGTGAGCCCCACCGTCACGTCGGGCTTCAGCATCTTCTCGCTGAACAGTGAGCACGCCTCGCGCAGGCGGCCGCTGTTGTACGCCTGGAACGTCCCCTCGACGAGCTGCACCACCGTCTCGGTGCCGTCGATGACGCGCGGATTGATCCGCGCGCCACGCAGGAACGGGTTCCGTGCCTGTGCCTTCGGCGCGGCGCCCTTGGCCTCGCGCTGCTCCGCTGCCTTCTTCTGCCGCGACTTGTCCCCTGCCGGGCTCGCCTTGCCGTGCCGGCTGGCCTTGATGCCGCCGCGTTCCCGCTTGCTCATGACCTGCTCGCTGTTCGTCGTGGGATGTCGTATCAGATGCCGCGGCGCGCCATCGCCGCCAGCCGCTTCGCTTCCTTCTCCATCCGCTCGACCTGCTCCGCCAGCGCCGCGCGCGCCGCGCCGGCGGCCTCCTCCATCTGGGCCTTCCACGCCGCTGCGATCACGTCCGCCGCTTCCTTCGGGTCGTCGGTGATCACCAGCAGGTCGAGGTCGCCTGGCGAGATCTTCTTCTCGCCCAGAATGCGCGCCTGCATCCAGCGCACCAGCCCGGCCCAGTAGTGCGTGCCAAACAGCACCACCGGGAACTGCGAGATCTTGCCGGTCTGGATCAGCGTCAGCGCCTCGAACAGCTCGTCGAGCGTGCCGAAGCCGCCGGGAAAGATAACGTACCCGATGCTGTACTTGATGAACATCGTCTTGCGCACGAAGAAGTACCGGAAGTGCACGAGCGTGTCGACGTACGGGTTGGACCCCTGCTCGAAGGGGAGTTCGATGTTGCATCCCACCGAGTGCCCGCCCCCTTCCTGCGCCCCCTTGTTGGCCGCCTCCATGATCCCGGGACCGGCGCCGGTAATGATCGAGAATCCCTGCTCGGCGAGCAGTCGCGCCGTCGCCGTGGCGGCGATGTACTGGGGATCGTCCGGCGCCGTGCGGGCCGACCCGAAGAAGCTCACCCCTCGCTCCACCTTGGCGAGCGTGTCGAATCCCTCGATGACCTCGCCCATGATGCGCATCACGCGCCACGGATCGGTGCGCGTGAAGTCGTCGCTCGCCCGCGGGGCGAAATTCAGCAGCTTCTGGTCTTCCGTCACCAGCGGCCGCGCGTCGCGAATGGCCTCGTCGATGCGGAGACGCCGCGCTTCGCTCGCAGTCACCACCGGGGCTCCCGGCGGCACGCGTCCCGCGGCGAGATGCCCCACCTGATGCCGCTCCCGCACGCCGGCGAGCGCCGCATGCTCGGCGCTGCGACGCAGGAGCGGATCCACCGCCTTGGCGCGCGTGCGGCGCGGCGACGCCTTCTGCGTTGCCTTCGCCGAGGTGGTCTTCTTCATCGCCTTTGCCGAGGTCGGCTTCTTCTTCACCTGCGACGACGGTGTCTTCTTGGCTGTCGACATGATCTGCGTTGGCTCGGGCCTGAATGCGCATTTACGCGCAAGGGATGATGCAGTTTACGTGACGCCGTGATCCAGTGCGACTCGTCGGTGCGCTATTGCGTCCCGATGTCGAGGAGGTCGTTGAGGTGCCGGGCGATGGCCACCTGCCGCGCGCGCATGCGCCCCAGCCGCCGGCGGTGCAAGTGCCGCACGAAGAACCGCCGCACCGCCATCCAGCGCAGACGGCGCTGCTCCGCCACCATCGCCGCGCCGGCACCGGCGGCCGGCATCAGCAGGAGCGCCGCCAGCCCCCATCCCCACCCCAGCCCCCACGCCGCCGCGCCGGCCAGCAGGAGCGTCCAGATGGTGCAGAAGAGCGCTACGCCGAGCACGCGGTAGGTGGACTCTGAATCCGGCCCCTCGCGGTTGTGCTTGGAGAACCAGTCGGCGCCGGCCAGCGGCGGCCAATAGACGAGCACCGCCAGCGAGGCGAGCGGGATGGACGCCAGCAGCGGGAACCGCAACAGGCTCCAGCGCAGCGCCGCCGTCCAGCTCACGTCCTCCTTCAGCGCCTGCGGCGACAACCCCATGCGCTGCAGCATCCGCGCGTGCGCCCGCAGTTCGCGGGCGGTCGCACGCCACTCGGCGTCGCCGCGCAGCCGGAACTTCTGCAGCACGCCCGCGATGAGCGCGAGACGCGACACGGTGGACTCGGAGTCGCGCGGCGACCCATGCTCGGCGGCCCAGATCTGCTCCGCCACGTGCACGATGGCCGCGTCTTCCCACGAGTCGAGGTTGAGCGTGACGCGGCGCATCGCCCCGTCGATGCGCGCCGTCAGTTCGCGCACCGCGAACTTCTCGTCGGCGCGACTGGCGAGGTCGCTCCAATCGAATGGCTCGCCGACGACGATGCGCACTTCGCTGCGCACGCTGTTGCGGTCGCGGAAGACCAGCCCCACCGGAATGATCGGGAATGACCCGCCGATGAGCCGCGCCGCGCCGAGCGCGATGCGCGCGGCTCCCGTCTTGAGGGGCGAGAGGCGCGACCCCGAATGGCTGGTCCCTTCGGGGAAGATGCCGACGGCCGCCCCCTCGGCGAGCGCCTGGTGCACGGCGACGAAGATGTCCTTGTTCTGCCCCAGCAGGCGGCGATCATCCTGGGCGCGGTACACCGGAATGGACCCCACGAGCTTGACGAGCCAGCCGATCTGTTTGTGCGTGAACAGCGTGGACTTGGCGAGGAACCGCACCTCGCGCTGCGCCGCTACCGTCACGAAGGCGGGGTCCATGAGGCTGTTGTTGTGGTTCGCCACCAGCAGCACCGGCCCCTCCGCCGGCACGCGCAGCCCGCCCACCGTGAACCGGTAGTAGGCGCGCGTCGCGAGGCGCGAGATTGCGGGCATCAAGCCGCGGATGGCCAAGGGACTGATGGTAGAGGGTGGATGGTAGATGGTAGAGCTGACGCCGGACGTTATGGCGGGCGCGGCATGACTGGAAGGGCGGCCTCGCGGAATGCCCTCGGTATCCTCCCCTGCCTCCTGCAGTCTACCATCTACCATCGACCATCAACCATCTTTATCCCATGCTCGGGCTCTTCGCGCGCCTCACTCTCCGCGCCCTCGTCAATCCGGCGGTCGCGGCCGACCTGTTGCGGGTCTGGTGGCGGTACCGGCGGCGGCGCTGGTGGGCGCAGGCGCCGTTCATTCCGTGGCCGGACCGCACGTACCTGCGCTGGCGGATGTACACGGCGTACGGCAGCGAGGACGCCATCCCCCCGGTCGCCGACGTCCTGCGCTACGCGCGGTGGACGCGGCACCACCCGTGAGCCGGGCGCTCCCTGCCGGCTTCGAACACCGCCTCAAGACGCAGGCCCTCGCGGCGGGATTCGATCTCGCCGGCATCGCCACGCTCGGCGCGCCTGAAACGGCGAGGCACTTCGACGATTGGCTCGCCGCCGGCCATCACGGCGAGATGTCGTACCTCGAGCGCGGCGCCGAGCTGCGGCGCGACACGCGGCGCCCGGTGGCGGGGATGGTCAGTGCACTCGTCATCGCGCTCAACTACGGCGGCACCCAGCCGCCGGGCCCCGTGGCGCGGTACGCGCGCTTCACCGATTACCATCGGGTGATGTGGGACAAGCTCGATGCGCTGCTCCTGTGGGTGCAGGGCGAGCTTCCCGACGTGAAGGGCCGGTCGTTCGTGGACACCGGCCCCGTGCTCGAGCGCGACCTCGCGCAGCGTGCCGGGCTTGGCTGGTTCGGCAAGAACACCTTGCTGATCAACCCGCAGCTGGGGTCGTTCTTCTTCCTTGGCGCGCTCTTTCTCGACGTCGCCCTGACACCCGACGATCCGTTTGTCACGGACCACTGCGGTACGTGTACGCGTTGTCTCGATGCCTGCCCGACGCAGGCGTTTGTGGCGCCGCAGGTGCTCGACGCGCGGCGGTGCATCTCGTACCTCACCATCGAACTCAAGGGTGCGCACACGCCGGAGCAGGCGGCGATGGTGGGCGATCACCTGTTCGGGTGTGATGTTTGCCAGGAGGTGTGTCCGTGGAACGCCAAGTTCTCGCGGGCGGCGACTGAGCCGGCGTTTTCGCCGCGTGCGGAGTTGGTGGAGCCTGACCTTGCGGCGTTTGCGGCGATGGATGACGTCGCGTTCAAGCGGCGTTTTGGCGACACTCCGTTGAGTCGGGCCAAGCGTGCGGGGCTCGCGCGGAACGCAACGGCGCTCCGCGGCAGTCTGGGCGAGCGCTGATCAGAACCCGAACCGCACTCCAGCGTTCGCCGTAAACCCGGTCAGCTCCGTCCACGCATCGGTCGTCCACCGACCGCCCTGGCCGCGCGTCGGCAGCAGCAGCGGGTCGTACCGCGTCTGACGGACGTTGGTGAGGTTCTCGAGGTTCAGGAACAGCCGCGCGGTGCCGGCGCGCGTCGTGAACGCGCGTTCGCCGAGCAGCCCGAAGATCACGTACGGCCGGCTCTCGGTGCGATACGGATTCTCGTCGACTGCCTGACGCCCCGTGTAGTAGACCTCGACGCCAAGGCGGCTCTTCCCTTCCCGCTCGATCGCGGCCACCACGCCAGCGGTGTGCCGCGGAGTCAATGGAACCGTGCGGCGCGCGCAACCGTTGCCGCCACCTGCCAGGCCAGGATCGCACTCTGTCGAGCGGAGATACGTGTACGTGCCGGTCACGCGCAGCGCGGGCGGTTCGACTCCATTGACCTCCTCTCCGAGTTCGCGCACGAATCGGCCGAGCAGCTCAACACCCCACGTGCGCGTCGGCTGCGCCGCGTTGACGAGGCGGATGCGCGCCGCGCCGAACGGCGTAGTGCCCTCGGCATCCCGCACCTGCACGGGGTGCGCGACCCGCGAGGCGAACGCCGTCGCGTTGAGTTCCACATGACCCATCGCAGTCTGCAGTGGCCCGCTGATGTCCACCGATCCGCTCGTCGCGCGCTCGGCCGCGAGGTTCTGGAGCCGAAGCAGCGGCGACAATCCGGTGGCTTCGGTGGTCTCGGTAAACGGGGACGGCGCGAACTCGCCGGTCCCGACCGAAAGTCGGCTCGACCAGCCCGCAAGGACGCCCTGCGAACGCCGCACGAGCACGGAGAGGCGTGGGTTCACGACCGTGCCATACTCGCTGTGCGCATCCGCGCGCGCGCTCGCGGACAGCGCCATCCACGGCGCCGGATCGAGGTCCACCTGTCCGAACAGGCCGGGCACCGTAAAGGTGTAGTCGAAACCGGCGACATCGTGCGCGCGATACAAGTCCTGCTGAAGCGCCACGCCGCCCACGTAGCTCACACGCCCACGCGGTACGGCGATTGCCGCCTCTCCGAACCACGTGCGGTGGCGATCTTCTTCACGTGCCAGGCCGAACTGATGGCGATGCCGCTGCTCGACCGCCGAACCGCGTACCGTCAGGATCGCCCCGCGCAACACGTTCGCGGAATCCGTCACCACCCACCGGGCCAGCCCACCGACATCGGCCCGACGCGTGGTGAGCCCCTCCGCGAACGCCCTGCCATCAGGCGCGCTGCGTCCCGGCAACGTGCCCCCTTCCCGATCCTCGGCGGTGAAGCCCGCGGTGAGGAAGGCAGTGCGATTGCCGTCACCGAAGTAGAAGCGCGGGCGAATTACCGCGCGTTCGTATCCGGGCAGGTCGGTCCAGCCGTCGGCGTCGAGATCACGCTGCGACTGGCGATGCGCTCCGGCGAGGAGGGTGTAGCCCCACTGGTCCGACAGGGGTGCGGTGAGGAAGACGACGCCGTCGGTGCCGCCGCGCGTGGTCTGGTTCACCAGCGCGGTGTGCTCGGCTTCGGCGCCCGGCCGACGCGAGAGCAGGTTCACGACACCGCCGAGCGCGGAGCTTCCGTACAGCGCTGACGCGGTGCCCTTGATGACTTCGACCCGCCCGAGATCCACCGGGGGGATCTGCAGCAGCCCCAGACCTCCGGCCTGTCCGCCGTAGAGCGGCAGGCCATCCGCAAGCAACAGCGAGTACCGGCCTGCGAGTCCCTGAATGCGGATGTTCGCGCCGCCGAGCGAAGGGCTCGTGGTCTGCACGCGCAGTCCCGACGTCTCATTCAGCATCATCGCGATGTCGCCCGGCGTCATGGCAACCTTCTCGGCGATCTCCTCTTCGTCAATAACCTCGACGCGGAGTGGCACGTCCTCGACGCGCCGTTCGCTTCGCGTGGCGCTCACGACCACCGCTTCGACCTGGACGGCCTGCGTCGCAAGCGAGATCGTGATGGCGGTATCGACTCCTGCACGAAGGGTCAGGTGCACCGAGTCGGTCCGCAGCCCGAGCTTCGTCGCGACAAAGGTGTGGGTGCCGGGGGTCACGCGAAGCTCGGCTTCTCCTTGCGTGTTGGTCTGCGCACCAACGCGTCCGGCGCGCACGATGGCCGCCTCGACGCCAATTGTGTCGCTGACCACACGCACCTTCACGCGCGCCACGGCACCTGCCGTCGGCGCCTGCGCGTGAGCCGTGACGGCCGATATCACAAGCGCCGCGGTGATGACCAAAGACGCCGCGCGACTCGCGACACGCAATTCTGATAGGCGGGACAGAACCGGACGGTAGGCTACGCGCACTGGCAAGACTCTCGGATGCGGGGCAGAAGTTTCGGATGGTACCCCAATTTGACACGAGGTAGGTTCAGGCTTGAAGTGGGGACGGGTCACGATGCACCTGACTGCCATGCCCCGTGCGGGAACACACGCGACTCGGCTTCGGTTCAAGCGGACGTTGTCGCCCACGATCACGCCGTCAATGCGAACGGCGCTCGCCGATCTCCAGCTGCAGCGTCTCGATGTGATCCACGGGGGCGGCAGCCGTTTCCGCTCGCCCCACGGATCGGGGCGGTACCGCTCGATCAGGTCACGCGGGAGATCGGTACGCGGAGGTAGCGGTTTCGCCTCAACGGATCAGTTCGCGCCGATCCCCGAGCGCATGGCGAGCCATGCACCCACTCGCTCGCCGGTGCGCACGCCGTCCGATGCCGCGTCGGCGAAGGCGACACCGCGCAGTCCGAAGCCGGTGATCGCCAGTCCCGGAAGCGCCGCCAGCGCCTGCTCCACGACAGCCACCCGGTCGCGATGGCCCTGCTCGTACTGCGGGATCGCGCGCGGGACGCGCACCACCGCCGAGAATTGTGGCTCCAGATCGAGACCGTACAGGCGCCGGATTTCCGCGCGCGCTGTCGAGAGCAGTGCGTCGTCGGACAGCTCACCGATCGTTGGATCCACCGCGCCGCCGAACATCGCGCGAATCATGATGCCGCCCTCGGGCCCACGTCCCGGATAGAGCGAGGTCTCCCAGAGGTTGCCAAGCATGCGGAACCCTTCACCGCGCGCGATCAGCACGCCAAAACCGTCAGGGACGCGTGCGCGCGCCTCCGGGCCGAACCCGAGCGCGACGACGGCGATCGGCGGACAGGGAATGGCGGCCAGTGCTCGCGCCGCGTGGGCGTCCACGGGTTCCATCAACTCGGCAGTCACCCACGGCTCGGTAGCCAGCACGACGGCGTCGGCCGTGATCGTCTCATCGGTCTCGGCGAGTGTGACACTCCATGAAGCATCGGATCGGCGAAGCGAGGCGACCGTGGCATGGCAGCGCACCGCAAAACCGCCGCGTGCGACCAGCGCCTGCGGCAGGCTTTGCATCCCTCCGCGGAACGAGGTCAGCTGCCCGGTGGACGTCTTCCCGCGGCGGGCGATGAGGCCGCGGATGAGGGAGCCATGCTCTCGCTCGAGCGCCTCCATGCGGGGAAACGCGGCCGCCAACGACAGGCGGCGCGCATCGCCGGCAAAGATGCCGAGCGCCATGGGCGACACGAGGCGATCGGCGACTTCGGCGCCCAGGCGACGCGCCGCGAACGCCCAGACGGTTTCGTCGGCCGCGTTGCCGTTGGCGCGCGGTACGAAAGGTTCGACCATCATCCGCATCATTCCCACGGGGCTGAGAATTCCCGAGCGCGCGAACCCGAAGGGCGATGGCACGATCTCACGCAGGCGACCGCCGCGATAGATGAACCGCCGCTTGGCCGTCTCGCGGGCGATAACCACATCGTCGGTCAAGCCCGCGCCGGCGATGAGGCGCGCCATCTCCGGCCGGCCGTCGAGAAAGCCGGATGGACCGCCCTCGACCAGCCAGCCATCGCTGAAGATGGAACGCGCCTTCCCGCCGACCTCTCCTCCGCGCTCCAGCACCATCACCTCAAGCGGCAGGCCACGCTGGCGGGCGGCATCGGTGGCCGCCCACGCTGCGGCCAGTCCCGCGACCCCACCGCCGACTATCACCAGACGCGGCATCGTCACACGGTCCGGCTGAAGACGGGACGCAACTCGGCGTCGTGCCGTTCCCGCTGATACCGGTCGAAGCAGATCGCGAGGTTGCGCACGAAGAGCTCGCCGGTCGGCGTCGCCTCGATGCGATCCGGGTGAATGCGCACCATGCCCTCGGCTTCGTGCGCCGCGAGGAGTGCGAGGTCTTCGCCGAAGTAGGTTGCGAACTCGATGCCGTACCGGCGTTCGACGGCCGCCGTGTCGATGCGGAAGTTGCACATCAGGTCGTGGATGACGGTGCGCCGGACTTCGTCGTCCGCGGAGCGCCGCACCCCGCGTGCCACGGGCAGGCGTCCCGCCCGGATGGCCTCCTCGTAGGTCGACAACTTCTTCTCGTTCTGCACGTAGTGACCGCGAACGTCGCCGATGCCGGACACCCCGAGCGCCAGCACATCGTCGCCGGGAATCACCGCGTACCCCTGGAAGTTGCGGCGTAGACGCCCTTCGCGGCGGGCACGGGCCAGTTCGTCATCGGGCCGGGCAAAGTGGTCCATGCCGATCGGTTCGTAACCGGCCGCGAGGAAGCGTTCGCGCGCGATCGCGAACAGTTGCACCTTCACGTCCGGCGCCGGCAGCTGATCCTCCTCGATCCTCTTCTGGTTGCCGCGCACCCACGGGACGAAGGCGAACGAGTAGACGGCCACGCGGTCGGGTTGCAGCGCCACCATGGCGTCGATGGTGCGCTCGAAGCTGGCCGGTGTCTGCAGCGGCAATCCGTAAATCAGGTCGACATTGATGCCACGGTAGCCGCGTGTCCGCGCGTGCTGCACCAGCTGCGCCACCTGCTCCAGCGGTTGAATCCGGTTGATCGCGGCCTGCACGTCGGGATCAAGATCCTGCACGCCGAACGAGATGCGGTTGAAGCCGAGCGCGGCAAGTGTGTCGAGATGATCGGGCGTGGTGACCCGGGGGTCGGCTTCCACCGCCATTTCGGCGCCGGGCAACGGCGTAAAATGCCGGAGCAAGTGCCGCAGCAGCCCGTCCAGCTGTGCCGGCGTGAAGTAGGTGGGCGTCCCACCGCCCAGATGGAGCTGCGCGAAGTGCCGACGGTTGGGCAGGCGTGCGGCCAGAAGCTCGATCTCCCGCTGCAGGAGATCGAGGTACGGCGCGGCGACATCCTTGCGGGGGCTGATGATCGTGTGACAGCCGCAGAACAGGCAACGCTCGACGCAAAAGGGAAGGTGCGCGTACAGCGCCAGCGGCGCATCGCCCAGCGCGTTGGCCTGGTCGAGGCACTGGAGGTAATCCTCGTACGTGATGCCGTCGTGAAACTCGATCGCCGTGGGGTAGCTCGTGTAACGCGGCCCCGGCCGGTCATAGCGCGACAGCAGGTCGGCCGTGATGGCGCGCGCCACCGGGCGTTCGGCGCCGGGGGCAGCGGCAGAAACGTTGGTGTGTGGCGTGATCATCGCGTCGGCTCCGCGTGCACGGCATCAATGAGCGCATGCACGCTGTCGATGGGGGCCTCCGGCGTAATGCCATGGCCCAGGTTCACGATGTGCCCGCGGGCGGGGACGCGGGACAACAGCTCGCGCGTGGCCGTGCGCGTCGCGTCGGGTCCGGCAAGCAACATCGCGGGATCGAGGTTGCCCTGCAGCGCCTTGCCCGCCCCGAGGCTGGCACGCAGTGCCCCCAGATCTTCGCGCCAGTCGACCGCGAGGGCCTCGCTTGGCAGTTGCCCGCAGCGCGGTACGAGATGCGACGCGTCCTGCACGAAGAGAATGCGAGGCCGGCCGAGGGCGGCGGTCTCGTCGAGCAGGCGCACCAGATGCGGCCGCACCAGGCGCGTCCAGGTGTCCACGGACAGCACGCCGGCCCAGGTATCGAAGAACTGGATGGCATCGGCGCCGGCCTCGACCTGTGCGTGCACGTAGTCGATCACAAGGTCCGTGAGGCGGGTCAGCAGCGCGTGCAGCAGCCCGGGATCGGCAAACGCCATGGCGCGCAACGCCGGAAAGCCGGGGGCACCGCGCCCTTGCACCACGTACGCCGCCAGCGACCACGGCGCACCCGCGAAGCCCAGCAACGCCTGCTGCTCGCCGATGGCGGCCTTCACCGTGCGCAACGCGCCCATCACCGACGGGGCGATCTCCTCGCGAGTCGGCACGCGCAGCGCGTCGACGTCGGCTGCCGTCCGGATGGGCCGCGCCAGCACGGGGCCGGGCGCGAACCGAACGTCGATCCCAAGGGCGCCGACCGGGGACATCAGGTCCGCAAAGATGATCGCGGCATCGAGCGGAAAGCGGGCGAGTGGTTGCAGCGTCACCTCGGCGGCGAGCGCCGCGTCGCCGGAGAGTTCCTCGAACGAGTGACGCGCGCGGAGCGCGCGATATTCCGGCAGGTAGCGCCCGGCCTGACGCATGATCCATACCGGACGCCGGGGCGTCGCCCTCCCGGCAATGGTGTCGAGAAAGAGGCGGCGGCCGCTGGATGTGCTGGTCATGTGGGGAACTCCGAGCTGTCGGTGAATCGGTACCCGGCGCCTCGCACGCCCTGGATGAAGCGCGGCGTGGCGGGGTCGGCCTCAAATCGCTGACGCAACTGGTCGACGTACTGGTCGATGATGCGCGACGAGGGGAGCACCTCGTTTCCCCACACCTTCTCGAGGATATCTTCGCGCCACAGCACCTCGCCGGGCCGATCCGCGAGCGCCTTCAGGATCATCGCTTCCTTCTGTGACAACACCTGCTCTGTGCCGTCCGCGGAATGCCCCCGGCACGTGCGGAAGTCCAGCTCATTGCCCCCGAACCGAAGCACGGGCTCACGTGCCGTCATTTCGTCGAAACGCGCGCGCCTCCGGACGATGGCCGCCACGCGCAGCAGCAGTTCGCGCAAGTCGAACGGCTTGGCGAGGTAGTCGTCGCCGCCGGCCCCAAGCCCCGCGATGCGATCCTGTCCGCCAGCGCGCGCCGAGAGAAACAGCACCGGCGTGTCGATCCCTTCAGTCCGCATCTGCCGGCATACGGTGAACCCATCAAGGCCCGGCAACATGACGTCGAGGATGACGAGGCTGTACTCCTGTCGCCGAATCCGGGCCAACCCTTGCACACCGTCGATCGCGACCTCCACGGCATACCCCTCCGCTTCGAGGTTCTCGCGGACCCCGCGCGCGACGTGCGTTTCGTCCTCAACAAGGAGAATGCGGGCGGCCATGGTCAGCTCCGGCGTGGGGCGACTGCCGGCCAGCGCACCGTGAAGCAGGCGCCGCGCCCCGGACCGTCGCTCGACGCGCGCGCGGATCCTCCTTCCAAGTCGAGACAGCGGCGCACGAGGTACAGCCCCAATCCCGTGCCCGGCAGGCGTTCGGCTCCCGCGTGCTCGATGCGATAGAACTTCTGGAACAGGCGATCCCGCTCCGACGACGCGAATCCCATGCCCCGGTCGCTCACCTCGAGTCGTACGCCCTCGCCCTCGCGTGCGGCGGAAACGGTGACGGTGGCGTCAGCTCCCGCGCCGCGGGAAGCCTTGATCGCATTGTGGACGAGATTGCGCACGGCCGTGTGCACGCCCTCACGATCAGCGTGCAAGGTCAGGTCGTTGGGCACGTTCGTCTCGAGACGCACGCCGGACTCGTCCGCCAGCAGCCGCAGGGCGTCGACCACTGCCGACACTTCGGCCGCCAGCGAGAATTGCTCGCGTACCAGGTGCGCGCCCCCCGCGAGGCGTGACGCCTCCAGCAGGTTCGCAATGGTCCGGTCGAGGCGGGCGAGGTCGGCCTGCACCCGCTTCACGAGTTCCCAGCGGCGGTCTGGCGGGGGATCGCGCAAGGCGAGTGTGTCGGCTGACAGCCGCAGGCTCGTGAGCGGACTTCGCAATTCGTGCGACGCCGCCGCGAGGAACAGGTCCTGCTGTTGTCGCAGCGTCGATTCTTCCCGGATGGCCGTGTAGACCACGGCCATGGCGGCGAGGAGGACGCACAGGAAGAAGGCGCCTTCCCACGTGTAGCGGTTGAGGCGGTGAAAACGATCCGCGTCGAGCCGCGCCAGGGCCGCGGCGGAAACGCCGATGGTGCCGTCCGGCTTGCGGGTGAGTTCGGCGTGCTCAAGGGCCACGCGCTCCCACGGCGCGCCGGCGCGCACGAGCTCCGTAGCCAGTGCCGCACTCGCCTCGAACTGCGAGCGGGCGCGGGCGCGAATCGTGTCCGTGTAGCGGTATTCGTCGACCATCCAGTAGGCCAGCTGCGCGATGCAGACCAGGAGCAGCGCAAGAAAACCGATTTGCATCGGACGGGTGCCGCCGCCGGCGCGCAGCCTCTTCACGAGACCGCGGCAGCCATGAACGCCTCGTCCAGCGCGACGGCCAACCGCGCGAGGTGCTCGGTCGTATGGGCGAGTGAGAGAAACCCGGCCTCGTAGGCCGACGGGGCAAGCGCGACGCCGCAATCAAGCAGCGCATGAAAGAGCGGCCGGTACCGGGCGCCGGCTCTTTCGTCGATTTCCTCCGCCGCGCGCGGCGGCGCCCCCGCTTGCAGCGCGAGCCAGAAGAGCGAACCGAGGCGCACGAGCTGGACGGGGAACGGCGCCCGCGCCAGCACGGGCGCAAGCTGGCGCTCGAGCGCCTGGCCGATCTCCTCGAGGCGGCGCCATCCGTCGGCCGCCTCCAGCGTCCGGAGCGTCGCGAGCCCCGCCGCCATCGCCACTGCATTGCCGGACAGCGTGCCGGCCTGATACACGGCGCCGACGGGTGCGAGATGCTGCATGATGGCGCGGCGCCCTCCAAATGCGCCCACCGGCATTCCGCCGCCGATCACCTTGCCGAAGGTCGCCAGATCCGGCGTGATGCCGAAGCGCTCGGCCGCACCGCCGCGCGCCACGCGGAACCCGCTGATGACCTCGTCGAAGATCAGCAGCGTGCCGGCACGTTCCGTCTCGCGGCGGAGGGTCGCCAGAAACTCCGCGCGCTGCAGCAGCAGTCCGTTGTTGGCCGGCACCGGCTCAATGATCACCGCGGCGATGGTGCTGCCCTCGCGTCGCAGGAGGTTCGTCACCGCCTGCTCGTCGTCGAGCGGCAGGACGATGGTCTCGCGCACGAAGGCGTCGGGAACGCCGGCCGACGTCGGCCGGCCAAACGTCACGAGTCCCGATCCCGCCGAAACGAGCAGGTGGTCGGCGTGTCCGTGGTAACAGCCGGAGAACTTGACGATGCGGTCGCGCCCGGTGAAACCGCGCGCCACGCGGATGGCGCTCATCACCGCTTCGGTGCCCGACGAGTTGAACCGCACCTGCTCGAGACCCGGATACCGCGCCGTGAGGTGCTCGGCCAGTTCGATCTCGAGCTCACACGGCGCGCCGAAGCTCGTGCCGCGTGCCGCGGTCTCGGTGATCGCCTGGAGCACGGCGGGATGCGCGTGCCCGAGGATCAGCGGACCCCATGAACCGACGAAGTCGACGTACGTCTTGCCGTCCACATCCGTGAACTCCGCCCCGCGACCCGAGCGCAGGACGAGGGGCGTGCCACCCACCGCCCGAAACGCGCGCACGGGAGAGCTGACGCCACCGGGCAGGACCTTCTCGGCCCGCGCCATCCACCCCGTGGAATTCGGTCCGGCGCCCATTAGAGCCACCGTCCGGCCAGCGCCTCGCGCGCATGGTACGTGATCACCATGTCGGCACCGGCACGCACCATCGCCTGCAGGTTCTCGCGTACCACGCCGGCTTCGTCCAGCCAGCCATTGGCGGCGGCGGCTTTCACCATCGAGAACTCGCCCGACACGTTGTACGCGGCCAGCGGGAGCGTCGACACCGCACGCACGCGCCGAATCACGTCGAGATACGCCAGCGCCGGCTTGACCATCAGCATGTCGGCGCCCTCCGCTTCGTCAAGGCGCGCTTCGCGTTCGGCCTCGCCGCCGTTGCGCGAGTCCATCTGGTAGCTGCGACGGTCGCCGTGCTGGGGGGCCGAGTCCGCGGCCTCGCGGAACGGGCCGTAGTAGGATGACGAGTACTTGACGGAATACGACATCAGGCCGACACGCGAGTGGCCGCCGCGGTCGAGGGCGTCGCGGATGGCGGCCACCCGGCCGTCCATCATGTCGGACGGCGCGACCACGTCGGCGCCGGCATCGGCGTGGGCGACGGCCATCTCGGCCAGCAAGGCGAGCGACGGGTCGTTTTCCACTTCACCATCGACGATGACCCCGCAGTGCCCATGGTCCGTGTACGCGCACAGGCACACGTCGGTGATGACGACGAGATCGGAGCCGAAGTGCGCGCGCAACGCGCGCAGCGCGCGCGGGACGGCGCCGTCGGGGTCGTGCGACGCCGTGCCCGACGCGTCCTTGGCACCGACTGGCGGCTGGCCAAAGAGCAGCACCGCACGGATGCCCAGCTCCCGGTCACGCTCCACCGTTCGCAGCAGGTCGTTGACGCCCACGCGTGCGATGCCCGGCATTGACGAGATCGGCTCGATGCCGTCGTCCGACGGCAGCACGAAATGCGGCATGATGAGTTGCCGCGGCAGCACGGTCGTCTCGGCGACGAGATCGCGCAGCGCCGCGCTGCGGCGCAGGCGCCGCGGCCGAATCCGACGGCTGCCGTCGAGGGTGGGTTCGGTTGCTACGCTCCAATCGTGCATTGCATGGCCTCCAGGAGACCTTCGAGATTCGGGGTTTTCGCTTCGCCAGCAACCATCAGCCCCGCCGCGCGGGCGGCGGCGCTGGTCGTGGGACCGATGGTGAAACAGCGGGTGTCGGCGCCGACGTCCGCCTGATTGAGCAGTCCGGTCACCGCCGAGGGACTCGCCAGCAGTACGGCATCGATCCCTTCACGCCCCAGGTCGCGGCGATGCGGCGCAGGGGCCGCGGCAATCGTGCGATACACGTCGACGCGCGTGACCAGCGCCCCCGCGCGGACCAGCACCCGCTCGGCGTCGTCGCGGCCGCCTTCGACGCCGATAACGACGACCTGCATACCCATCACCGCAGCGCCCCACAGCTCCAGCAATTCGTCACCCAGCGCCGCGGAGGTGCCGCCATGCGCCACGAACGGCTTCGCCGCGCTCCACTGGCGGACGGCGTCAGCGGTGGCGTTGCCGACAGCGGCAATCCGGACTCCCCGTGCAAGCGTCACGCCAGCGCGCGCGACCGTCTCGACCGCGCGCGCCGACGTGAACAGGACCCACTGCGCCGACCGCAGCGCATCCTTGAGGGCTACCCGCGTCTCGTCGGGAATCCGCGGAAGCGCGCGTACGCACGTCAGGATGATTGGCGCCATGCCGAGCGCCGCGACCTGTTCGGCCCACTCCGCCGATCTCTCGGCGTCGCGGGTGATCAGCACGCGCGTACCAGCCAGAGGGTGCGGCGTCACGGGCGCGCGGCTCCGGCCAGGGCACGCCACGCCTCCGCGGCAACGACGTCCGGCTCGTCGCCGGTCGCCGTGCTGCGTGCCACCACCGCGTCGTCACGTCCGAGGACCGTGATCAATGTCAGCATTCCCGCGTCATCCGAGGTGCACCACGCGCCAAACGGCAGCGAGCAGCCGGCTTCAGCGAGCGCGAGCACGCTCCGCTCCGCGCGCAGGGTGCGGCGGCACATCGCATCGTCGAGCGCGGCAACAACCTGTCGCACCGCCGCATCGTCCTCGCGCACCTGGAGCGCGATGGCGCCCTGCGACGGAGCGGGCACGAACCAGTGCGGATCGAGGCGCACGGTTTCGACGTCCGCCGGCAACGTCAGACGGTCGGGGCCGTCGACGCGCGCCAGCCGCGCCAGCCCGGCGGCGGCGAGAACGATGGCATCGAACTTCCCATCGGTGAGCGCCCGGACGCGGGTGGGCACGTTGCCCCGCAGCAGGCCGACCTCCAGATCGGGGCGCACCGAGAGGAGCAGCGCCCGACGCCGCGTGGCCGACGTGCCGACGCGTGCTCCCTCGGCCAACGGCAGCCCGCCGCGCGGCGCGATCAGCGCGGCACGGCGGACCAGGAGCACATCTGCCACGTCGACCCGCTCCGGCACGGCGCCGATGATGAGGCCGTCGGGCGCGCGCGACGGCAAGTCCTTGTACGAGTGCACCGCCACGTCGACCGCGCCCGACAGGAGCGCGGACTCGATCTCGCGCACGAAGACGCCGAACGCGCCGACCTCGATGAACGAACGGTCGACCACGCGGTCCCCTTCGGTGGAGATCACGACAATCTCCGGCTCGTGCCCGCACGCGGTGAGGCGGCGTGCCACGTCGTTGGACTGCGCGAGGGCAAGGGCCGAGCCTCGCGTACCAATGCGGATCTTCACGAGGTCATTCGCTCCGGCATCTGGGCTTCGTTGCTCACGTCGGCCGTGGCACGGGCCACCGCACGGCGCACGGGCGTTCCGCCGCCAAAGAACGTCTCCACGGCCGCCGGACCGAGCTCAATGGCCAGGTCACGCAGTCCGACGGAGGGGAGGTGGGCCATGCGATTGGCGAGCGTCTCCGCCCATCGACGGATCTCCTCGCGCTCCGACTCCGGCAGGGCAGGCAGCGACTTGGCGAACAGGCGTTCCACGCCTTCCAGTGCCGTGCGCCGGTAGTTCAGGCGTAGCTCCGCGATCATGCTGCCGACCAGTCGTTCTGCGGTGTGCTTCCGAAACTCCACGACCGACTCGTCGATGATTTCGCGGGCGTCGGCGAAACCGAGCAGGAGTTTCTCGCGCCCTTCGGCGGCTTCGTCGCTGATGCGATCCATGCCCAGGCGTGGCACGTCCGCTGCAGCGGCCGCCTCCGGCGTCACGTTTGGGGGCACGCCCAGGTCGATCAGGAGGACCGGCTCACCCGATGCCGTGCGCGCCGTGATTCGCTCCAGCTCCGCGCGCCCCAGCACCGGCTCCGCGGCGCCCGTCGCCAGGATCACCGCCTCGACCGTGTCGGGCACGGCCCCGAACGCCTCGAGCGAGCGCGCCTGCGCGCCGACCCTGGCCGCGAGCGCTTCGGCCCGAGAGAGCGTGCGGTTGACGATGAGCAACGGGATGCCATTGGCGGCGAGCAGCGTCGCGCATTGCTCCGTCATCGGCGACACTCCCACGAGCGCCACGACGCCCGGTGTGCGGCGTGCACGTGCAAGCGCATGGTGTGCGGCGATCTCCGCCAGCGACACCGTGCCGATGCGCCCTTCCGTCAACGGCCGCACGCGGCGAGCGACTTTCAGCGCCTCATCGACCAGGCGGGCGAGACGCGGCCCCGCCGTGCCGCACGCCGTCGCGAGGGTGAGTGCATCACGCAGCTGTCCGGTGATTTCGCTCTCGCCCACACGGGCCGAGTCGAGTCCGGAGGCGACGACGAACAGGTGCTCCGCCGCGCCCTCGCCATGCCACGCGCGCAATGCGTGCTCCGCTTCGCCCGCCTGCGGGTCGCGGCCCAGGAGTGCGGTGAACACCCGGCGACGAATCGTGTCGAAGGAGACGCTGCCATCCGTGGCGAATGCCACTTCGACGCGGCCGCAGGTGCCCAGATAGACCAGTTCCTCGACACCAATCGCGTCCCGCAACAGGGGGACACGGGCTTCCCGCGCTTCCCGGGCGATCGTCATCGCGGCGAGCAATTCCGGCCGCCGCTGTCGCCACGACATGCCGACGATGCCGATGCGGTGCATCACGAGTCTTCTCCCCGGGCCAGAGGTACCGCGTGCCGGGCCTCGGATGTGCCGGTAGCGATGTCGACCAGCGACTGCGCGAGCGCGTCGTGGTGTTCGACGGCTGGAATCAGCAGCAGGTGGTGGCCGCCACGCGCCTCGAATTCCTCACGCGCACGAATGCCTATTTCCTCGAGCGTCTCGAGGCCTTCCGTGAGAAACCCCGGGGTGATCACCGCCACGCGCCGGATGCCCTTCGCGGGCAGTCCATTGATGACGCGCGCGGTCGCTGGCGCCAGCCAGGGCTCGGGACCGAATCTGGACTGATACGCGAGCGTCGCGCGGGCGCGCGGCCAGCCGATGGCACGCAACAGTGCTTCGGTGGTGTCTGTGCAGTCGCGCGTGTACTGTGTGCGCTCGCGGAGGTTGTACCGCAGGGGAATGCCGTGGAACGACACGACCAGGTGTTCGGGCGGCGCGTCCACCGTGTCCAGCGCCTCCCGCCACCGCGCGGCAAGCGCCCGGATGTATCCGGGGTCCGCAGGATGGATCAGTCGTTCCTGGAGCCGCGCCGAAACGCCGGCGTCCGCGGCCGCACGACGTGCTCGCCGAAACGCCGTCCCGGTCGTGGCGCTGGTCCGCTGCGGGAACAGTGGCACAACGACGATGGGGCCGCTGTGCACCCGCGACAGCCGCTGCATCTCGCGGTCGATTGACGGTTCTCCGTAGCGGTAGGCCGCGCTTACGGTCAATCGGTCTCCGGCGTGGTCGCGTGCCGCGCCGACCATGCGCTCGGTCGCACTGCGGAGCGGCGACCCGTCGGGGCGCCAGATAGACGCGTACGCGCCCGCCACCCGCTGCGGCCGCGATCGCAGCACCACGTGCCGGAGGATGGGCTGCCACAACCAGCGCGGCAGGTCCACCACGTCCGCGTCGCTCAGGAACTCGCCAAGGAACTCGCGCACCGCATCCGGCGTCGGTGCGGTCGGTGTGCCGAGGTTGACGAGCAGCAGGTGCGGGGGGGGCATGGTCGACTGCGCACACGTAGAGGGTTCGTACTCATTGGCGCCGTATGCACCTTACCCACCGGCTCCAGGGCGAACCATTGGTAGAATTACGCAGGTGATACGCACTACGACGTACTCGATTCATGGTGGGCGGCCATCATGCGGCATTCGGTTGCCGTCGGTGCCGCAGGCCTCCATGATGAGGTGCCGACAACGCAAGGCTGTGTCATCGATTAACAACCGGAGCCCTGGACCCTCCCGAGCTCTGCCATTTGCACGATCACACCCAGAGTCCCCTGTGCGCTTCGACGCTTCCATCCTCCGCTGCCTGGTGACGCGTGTTTCGCTCGTGGCAGTGGCGACCTCCGCCTGCGGCCGCATGGAAGGCGCGACACCAGCCTCCGCGGCGCGGGCAAGCTCGACGCCTGTCGACCGCCCCAACATCGTCTTCATCCTCACCGACGACGAGGACACGGCACTGCACGCCTTCATGCCGAAAGCGAAGGCGCTCTTGCACGACATGGGCACGACCTTCGACAACTACTTCGTCACGTATTCGCTCTGCTGCCCGTCGCGCGCCACCACCCTGCGCGGGCAGTACCCCCACAGCACCGGCGTGCGCGGCAACACGCCGCCACTCGGCGGCTTCGAGACGTTCCGCGCGCTCGACCGCGAGACGTCGACCATCGCCACCTGGCTGGGTGCCGCCGGCTACCGCACGGCGATGTTCGGCAAGTATCTCAACGGCTACCAACCCGCGGCGGGCGTGCCCCCGGGGTGGTCCGAGTGGTACGTGGGCGGCAACGCCTACCGCGGCTACGACTACGTGCTCAACGAAAACGGCAAACCCGTGAGCTACGGCAGCCGCCCCGAGGACTTCCTCGTGGACGTCATCGCGCACAAGGCGGCCGACCTCATCCGCCGCAGTGCGGCCGACGGCACGCCGTTCTTCGTCTACGTGGCACCGTTCACCCCGCATGGACCGTCCACCGCGGCGCCCAGGCACGAGGGACTTTTTGAGGACGCCGTGCTGCCGCGCACCCCGGCCTTCGACGAAGTCGACGTGAGCGACAAGCCCGCCATCATCCGCAACCGCCCGCGACTGCGCCCCCGGATGCTGGCGCGGCTCGAAGACGTGTATCGTCGCCGCCTCCGTTCACTCCAGTCGGTGGATGATCTTGTCGACAGTCTCGTGACGGCGCTGCGTCAGTCCGGGCAACTCGACCGGACGTACATCGTGTACACATCGGACAACGGCTTTCACCTCGGCGAGCACCGCCTCTTGCAGGGCAAGAACACGGCGTACGAGACCGACATCCGCGTGCCGTTCGTCGTGCGCGGCCCCGGGGTGCCCGCCGGCAGGCACGAGAACGCACTCGTGCTGAACAACGACCTCGCACCAACCTTCGCGGCGATGGCGGGCGTGCGCATACCGGAGTTCGTCGAGGGACGCTCGTTCCTGCCGCTCCTCACCGCGCGACCCGCCCCGTGGAGCCGCGTCGCCTTCATGATCGAACGCCGCGGCGGCCGCAATGCACAGGAGGAGCCGGGCGACACCGACGGCCTGTTCGGCGCCAACAGCTTCAATGCCCTGCGCACGCGCAACCACACCTACGTCGAGTACGCCACCGGAGAGCGGGAGCTCTACGACCTGCGCATCGATCCATTCCAACTCGACAACCTCGCCTCGCGCGCCGACACGGCGCTCGTGCGCCGGCTCTCCGCCTGGCTCAAGTCGCTTGCGACATGCGTGGGCGCGAAGTGCCGCGCGATAGAAGACCGGCTGCCACCGTAGCGCGTACATCGCCGAAGCACGCACCGAAGCACGCACCGAAGCACGCACCGAAGCACGCACTCGCGCCGGTGCGCTGTTATCGGTAGAATGTGCAGCGTGTCGCTGGCTCATGCCGTGCATGGCACCGGCCTGCGTCCGCCCTTCCACGGCGAGGCCCCCGCTGACGCTGACCCTACGACGCAACGTTGCACGCCGTGCGCTGGCCACGCTTTCGGTGGTGGCGTGCGCAATGGGCTGCACTAGGGACAAGGACGCCCCGACCGTCCCGGAACTCAAGGAGACGAGCGAGGTGGCCGCACTCCACGTCCCGTCGCTTCCCGTGCTGCTCGACCTGCGGACCTACGATGGTTCCGACCAGACGGTGCATCCGGACTACGCCGCGCCGACGGCGCCGTGGCGCCGACGGTACTTCTATCTGGCGCTCACACCGTATCCGATGGGCGCGTCGACGTACGAAAACCCGTCGCTGTATGCCAGTTTCGACGGCGTGAAATGGAAGGCGGCTCCCAACGCGCCGATACCATTGGCCCGGCCTGAGCAGGGGCACCTCTCCGATCCGGATGTGGTGCACGCGCCGATCCGGAACGAGTTGCTGCTTTACTACCGGCAGGCGGGACAGACCGACCGCATCTTCCTCACGCGCTCCACCGACGGCGCCAAGTGGACGCTGCCACGCACACTGTTCGACGGCCCGCGCAACGGCGTGCTTTCTCCCGCCGTGGTTCGTCGAAGCAGCGGCGACTGGCGCATGTGGAGCATCAATGCCGGCGCGGGATGCCAGGGCGGCACAACCGCCGTTGAACTTCGTCGCTCGTCCGATGGAGTGAACTGGTCGGCTCCGGAGCCCGTGGCGCTGCCCAACCCGCCAGGCCAGTTCGCCTGGCACATTGACGTGGCGTGGATTCCGTCGCGCGCCGAGTTTTGGGCGCTCTTCCCGGTCAAGGCCCCCGGCACCTGCGCCACGACGGCGGTCTTCCTCGCGACCAGCGCCGACGGCGTCAACTGGCGGACACTGCCCAGTCCCGTGATGACGGCCGGGGCGATCCCGGCCTTCGCCGACGTCGTCTATCGGTCCACGTTCGCGTACGACGCGCAACGCGATGTCGTGACGCTCTGGTTTTCCGGCGCCCGCCGGCGCGACGGCATCTACACGTGGCGCACGGCGGCCCAGCAGCGCAGCCGCACCGAGTTGTTTGCGGCCGCCGCACACGCCCCTACCACCCAGCTCCCGAAGGCTCGCCGTGCGGTGCGTGCGTCCTTCAATCCGCCCTGATGGCGTGCGACTTCATTTCATCCAGCCCTGCGCAGTCGCTCGCTCGATCGCTCGCTTGGCGCTCTTGTCGCTCGGATCGATGGCCAGCGCCGTCTGCCATTCGCCCCACGCCTTGTCCGTCATGCCGAGCGAGTAGTAGATGTCGCCCTTGAAGCTGCGCTGCGTGGCATTGTACCGCCTAGCCACGCTGTCGGTTATCGCGGCCGTTGCACCGGGTGTATCGCCCAGATGCGTCAGCAGGGGGGCGACGCTCTTTCGCGAGCGCTGCAAGACGGTCAGGTTCCCGAGCGCGTAACGCTGGCCAAGGAAGAATGACCACGCGGGCGTGAACTCGAGGTACGGACGGTTGTCGGTGTTCAGCTTCGCGCCGGCCACATATTGCCGCAGGTCGTCGTCGCCCATGACGAATCCGGCCAGGAAGTCGAGCGGTTCCTCCGCGTCCACGTGCGCCAGTTCCTGCCGCACGCCCGGCCGCTGCATTTTGCGCCGCAAGGCCTGTACGTCGATCTGCAACGGCTTCCGGGATCCCACCAGCAGGCCGTGGTACTTGAGAGGGGACAGCCAGAGCGTCGTGTGCGGGAAGACCTGCATGAAGGTCCTCGCCGTCATCTTCATCTCGGCGTCCGACAGGAGATGGAACGGGAGCCACTGCGCGGCGATCCCGTCCGCCGACAGCCGCTCGTTCAGGAGCTCGTAGAACTCCATCGTGTAGAGGCTTCCGTTGCCGGCCATCTTGGGCGACGTGGCGTCGACCGAAATCACGTCATACACCTTCTCCGTCATCAGCACATGGTTGCGTCCGTCGCCCATGATCAGGTTGTAGTCGCGTCGCTGCACCACATCGTGGTTCACCTCGCGGAACCACGGCGATGCCTCGATGACCCCGCGCACCAACTCAACGCAGTCCACCGCGACCACGTCGTACTGCAGCGCCTCCCACGACGCGCCGCCCGCCCCGAAGCCGATGAGGTTCACACGGGGCGACGGCACATTGCTCAGCAGGAGCGGGTAGTTACCCAGCGTCTCCTGGGCGTCCCGCATTCCCTGCGTCGTACCCGCCACGGGGAAGCCGTCAATGCTCAGTACCTTCTCTCCGCGCTTGTCCCGGAAAACCTTCACCGTGGACCCGACCCCTTCCTGATAGAACAGCACCTCGGTGCCGTCGGCCCGCTCCCGGTACGACGCCAGCACCAGTTGTTGCGCGGCGAACCGGGACAACACAGCGAAGAGCAGCACGACGCTCGCGCCGATGGCCGCCTGCGCCACACGCCGACCGTGCAGAGCGGGTTCGGTGAGGATCAGCACGATACCGATCAGGACGCTCAAGCCGGCGACAGCCATGATGCTGTGGCGCACGCCGAGTACGGGAATCAGCACGAAGCCCGCCAGGGCGGAACCGACGACGCCCCCGATCGTGTTCGCCGAGTACACGCTCCCGAGTGAACCGCCAAGGCGGCGCAGCTCCCGGGTGCAGAGTTTCACGGCGAGCGGGACCGTCATGCCCATGAGCACCGTGGGCACCAGCATGATCGTCAGGCTCCTCAGAAAACGCAGCCCGCTCCACTTCCACCAGAGCATCGAGTCCACCGCCTGTCCCTCCATCCCCGTCAGGACGGGCGTGGAGCTGGCGAGAAGCGGAATGGCGAGTAGGGCCGAGAACCCGATCAGCACTTCCACGACCCCGAACGCGCTCACCAGGCGCATCCGCCGATCGGCGAACTGGGCCACCACGGCGCTGCCCAGGGCGATGCCGAGCAGGAAGGCGGTCAGCACCGTGGTGAACGCGTGCGTGGAGTTGTCGAGGTAATAGACGAGGGCCCGGGTCCAGAGCACTTCGAGCGCCAACGCGGCCACGCCCGAGAGCCCAACGGCCCAGAGAACCACGCGCGCCAACGCTGGCGAAAGGAACTGGTTCGCTGCCTCGCCGGTCGGCGCGGTCGACGCGGCCTCGTCCTCTGATGGCGATGACGCTGCCGCGATGTCCGTGCCACGGCTCAGCGCAAACGCGACACCGGCGATGAGCAAGTTCACGGCGCCAGCAAGGTACGCGGTCTCCCGCACGCCGAGGAGCAGGATGAGGAAGAACCCGCTCGCGAGCGCACCCAGTACGGCGCCGAACGTGTTGATGGCGTAGAGCCGCCCGACATCGAGCCCCAGTCGGTCCTTGTCTCGCGCGAGAAACTTCACGATCACAGGGAGCGTCCCCCCCATCAACGTGGCGGGAACGATGAGCACCAGCACCGAGAGGCCGAGCCTGACGAGGCTCAACGGGTAGAAACCCAGATCAAAGTGGCGCGCGAGCGCAACGTACGTCGCCGTGACGCCCGTGAGCAGTACCGGCAGAAGAAAGGCGAAAAGGCCGACCCCCGACTCAAGCACCGCATAGAGCGCGAGCGGGTTGCGGCTCCTATCCGCGACCTTGCCTAACAGGAGGCTACCAAGGGCGAGGCCGGCAAAGAAGGTCGAGAGGATGGCGCTGGTGGCGAACACCGTGGCGCCGAAGACCAGCGTGAGCATCCGCATCCAGACGACTTCGTAGACCAGACCACACGCCCCCGACAGGAAGAACAGGGCAACGATGATCGGTCGAATGCTTCGCTCAGTGGTGCGCCCCACGTCGCCTCGCTCGTCGGTTCAGGACAGGAATTGCATTTCGAAACGATGGAGTATGCGCCGGGCGACCAGTCACGGCAACGCGGCGCACGCAGCGACGCACGCGGAGACAAGCACCGACGCCGCCGCCCATGCAATTCGCGCGGGCGGCGGCGTCAGGGCCAGCGACCTCAGGGAAGTCGGCTACGAAGATTCGGGTTCGTCTGCAGCTCGTTCAGGCTGATCGGGATGCACTTGTTCCGAGTCTCCAAGAACATGTTCTTCGCCGGGCCGGTCTCGGCGTTCCAGCGTCGGAGGTCTCCCAGACGGCGACCCTCAAGCCAGAGGACGGCCCCCTTCTCCTTCTCCAGAACCGGCCAGGCGGTGGCGGCATCCGCCGGTGCGGTGAGTGGTGCCATGCCGTACACCGCCCGCTGCTGGTTGATGAGGGTCCACGCCCCCGTGATGTCCCCGCTTCGCAGCGCGTTCTCGGCCCTGATCATCAGCATCTCGGTCCCTTTTGCGACGGGAATGTCGGCACCGAGATCCTTGTACTTGGCCTGGCGGAAGAAGTTCGTGAGTCCATCCTGTCCCTTCTGGATCGCACCGCTCGACGTCTTGATGGTGTCCCACGGCACGCGCGGGTCCTTGAAGACCTGCGCCCACTGCGAGCCAAAGACACTGAACTCGCGCCGGACGTAGGTCTCCTGCACCAGCGAGTTGCTCTCGCGGGTTGAGTTGGTGGAGAAGTACCCGAGGTACACGAAGTTCGCGGGCACCAGCGTCGCGTCGGCGACGGCGCCCGACCAGTTGCCCTGCGACATGCGCACCGCGGCACGGCCAGCGTACGACGCGTTCAGGATGTCCGTGGCCCCCGTCGCCACCGAGGCAATCTTGATCGCCTCGGTGAAGTAGGTCTCGGCGCGCGAGAAGAAGGTCTTGAAGTCCTGCGCCGGTCCGTTGTCGAAGACCGCCTCGCAGCTGGTCTCGCCGAGTTGCCGGTTCGAGAAGCCGGCGTACATGTTGGCGCGTGCAGCGTATGCACTCGTAGCGTAACTGAATCCGGACATGCCCTTCATGCGCTCAACTCCCGACTCGGCCTCGAATCGGACCTGGTGCATGCCCGCCCAGAGACCGTTCACGTCTTCCGGCCGGATGATCCCCTTCACCCAGATCTGCTCGGATGTATAACTGCCGCCGTGACCACTCTCGTCGCCGGCAATCGACGTGATGCGCGTGATCTCGTCGAGGATGTTGGAGTAGTCCGACGACATGCCGACAACGAGGCTTGGAACCGCGTCGGGCGTGTACAGGCTGGCGTCGGCAATCGGGCCGGGATTGGTGACGTCGAGAAAGCCCGAGCAGCCGACTGTCGAGAGCGTGCCGGCGAGGGCAACCAGGAGAACTCTCTTGGTCTTCATCGTGAGATCCTCGCGGTTGGTCAGAAGGTGAGGCGAAGCGTCGCCATGAATGTCTTGAACGGCGGCAACTGATAGTACTCTCGACGGCCAAGTCCTGAACCGGCATCAGACGCGTCGTTGGCCTCGGGATCGGCGCCGTCGTACTTGGTGCTCTTCCACAGGTTGCGTCCAGAGAGCGTGAAGGTCGCCGTCTTCGACGAGCCCCGCAGGAAGCGCGGGGGAATCTGGTACGAGAGCGATACCGAGCGAAGCTTGAAGAAGTCGGTCTTGGACACCCAGAAGTCGGAACTGCGCACCGTCGCATCGATCGCGCAGCGCCCGCGGTCGCGTGCATTCACGCCATCCAGTGCGTTCAGGACGTCGTCGGCCGTCCCTTTCTTGCCGTCGACACCGTTGAAGGCACGTAGTTTCGCCTGCACCGCATAGCACGGTTGCCAGATGTTCCGCACGATGCCCTGGTACCCGATGAAGTTCGTCAGATGCCCACCGGCCTGAAACTCACCGAGCACGTCAAGCGTCAGGTTCTCCCAGACGGTGATCGTGGTGCCGATGCTCGTGATCCGCGTCGGGTAGAGCGCCCCGAGATACTGGTCGGACTTGACGACCGGATCGGCGATCTCGTCGGGGTTCATGATCTTGTAACCGAAGATCCCCGGCACGGGATAGCCCTCACGCACATAGCTGCCGAGGCCGGTCGCGATCGGTACGCCGCCGACATCGATGGTGTTGCTGGCAAGCGACGTAAGACTGACGCGCCCACTCCAGTTCACGTTCGAGCGCCGGAGGATCTCGCCGTTGACCTGCACTTCCAGTCCCTTGTTCTCCAGCGTGCCGATGTTCGTAAGCTGAGTACGGGAGAATCCTTCGGAAGGCGGGAAGACCACACCGATCAGCGCGCCGTAGGTGCGCGCCCGGAAGCCCGTCACTTCGACCGCCAGCCGGTTGTCGAAGGCGCCGGCGTCAAAGCCGAGTTCGACCTCGCGCGTGCGCTCCGGACCGAGGTCTGCGTTGCCACGCTGGAGCACCACCACGCCGGGCTTTCCTTCATCGCCCGACACCGGGTCCCAGGTGCGCACGGCATCAAACGCGCCCGGTGCCTTGCCCGACTCCCCTATGGCCGCGCGCAACTTGAGCGTCGAGACCCACTTCGACGGCCACCACTGCTCCTCGGACAAGACGTATGCGGCGCTCAGCTTCGGATAGCTCTGCAGCCCAAACGCTGACCCGAACGCGCTGTTCCCGTCGACACGCAGTCCGCCGGTGACGAACAGGCGATCGTTCCAACCGATCATCTCCTGCAGGAAGAAGCCCGCATTGACCACGCGCGGCTGGTTTGCCGTTCCGAGAGTCACGATGGCGAACGAGCCGAGCGTTGGATCGCCAGGGCCGGAGAGGAGGGTGCCCGTCAGGCCGGTATATCGCTCCCGGTCATCGAAGAGCTGCCCACCCCACGAAAACGTCGAGGCGAACTTCTTGAACAAGGTGTTCTGGAACGACCCGGCGTAGTCGAGCGAGAGCTTCGTGTGGTTCCAGTTCGCACTATTGAGCGAACCGCTCGGGAGGTTCAGGAAACCGAAGGGCTGGAGGTAGCTGTTGTTGCTGCTGTTGTAGTCGAAGCCGACGTTGAAGCGATTGGACAGTCCGTTGATCGGATTCCAGGAGATCGTGGCGCCGGTGATGAAGTGATCGGCGTCGTTCTTGATCTGCTCGTCAAGGATGTACTTGTTCGTGAGACAGGTCACGCCGGCAGGCACGTTGGCGCAGTCGGCGCCCTTGCCGCCCTTGAAGTTGCCGCTCGAACCACGCATCACGTTCAACGTGAAACCGTTGGCGAGGTTCCCGTCCCCTATCCAGCGAATCACTTTCTTGTTGTACGCGGTGTTGAGCCCGACCACGAGCGCCTTCGCCGGCATGAACGTGAAGTTCCCGCGGAAGCCGCCGTCCTTTTGGTATCCCGTACGAACAACGCCCTGATTGTCGCCGTAGTTGCCGGAGAGGAAGTAGGTCATGTTCTCGCCGCCGCCCTTCACTTCAACGTCGAGGCGCTGCACCGGGCCACGACGCAGCCAGGTGCCGCTCGATGGGCACGTGGGATCCATGTACTTGAGGCCCGTTCCGTCGGCGTGGATGCCCGAACAGTCGTTCAGGCCGAGGCCGGTTGGGTCTGACGTCGGGCCAACGTGCCCCATCACGTTCAGGCCGCTGCTCAACGTCGTCGACCATTGCGGGGCGCCCGCCGTGCCGCGCTTGGTGAAGATCTGGATCACGCCACCAGACGCTTCCGTGCCGTACAGCGTGGTCGCGGCCGCCCCCTTCACGATCTCGACGCGCTCGATCTCCTCGGCCTTGATGTCATTGAACGCGGCGGCGCTCTGCCGCGCTGCCGGTGTGATTGGGCCACCCTGGCTGTAGATGCGAATGCCGTCCACGTAGATGATTGGGTTGTTGCCCTGGGTGATGCTGTTGCTGCCGCGCAGCCGGATCGTGCCGCCCGCGCCCGGTTGGCCGGAGTTGCCGAGGACCGTGATGCCCGGCGCCCGCCCGCCGATCATGTCCTGCGCATCCTTGATCTGCGGCGACGCGGCCAGCTTCATGTCAATCGTGGCCATCGCATTGCCGACTTCCTTCTTGCGCGACTCGGCTGCCGTGCCGGTGACGACGATGGCATCGAGCGAGAGCGCGGCCGCCTTGAGCACGAAATCGACGGTGAGCGTGCCACCGCTCGCGACGGTGACGCTCCGGCTCTGCGACGCGTAGCCGAAGCGCAACGCGCGCACCGTGCTCGCGCCGGCGGAAACGGCGGTCAGGCGATACTTCCCGGCCTCATCCGTGCGCACGAACCGAAGGTTGCCGACAACGGAGACCATCACTCCCACGAGGGGAGCATTCGAGCCCTCGGCGGTCACGGTGCCCTGCACCACGCCGGTGGATTGTGCCTGCAGAGTCCACGGCGGCGCAGACGCCAAAGTGACGGCGAGCGCGCACGCGGCGAGTCGAAGGAAACGACGGGCGAACGGCGCTTTCATGAGGGTTCTCCATCGGGGTGAAGATTGAGACGGACCAGCGAACCCCTGTGACAGGGGTAGCGACCGAACTCCGGCCTGCGTACACGGGGGTGCATGCTGACCGCGCGTCGTTTCGAGCCGACCAGGACACCGTCCAACGACCGGCGATCGTCGTGACGAGTGAACTCTCGTCCCTGCACGCACTATATGGAGACGATCGTGCGCGGTGTCAACATTCGCCCGACAGGCTTGCCCTGCATGGCCCTACTTCGTCCAGAACAGGATCGCCCCGCATCCCGATCGCGTGCGCTGGAACTGCGGTGGCACCGTCGCCTCGCTGTAGATCTCGATGGCGGCCAGCCGATCGGGCGGTACCCAGCCGTCGAGCGCATCCACGCTGAGTTCTGGGATGAGGATGCCGTCGAACCACAGGGCGGGTTCGCACCAGTTGCCGGTGATCCCGCGCATCAGGATGCGCCGGTCGCTCAGTTGGTTCATCTCGGCGAGCGCGTCCGGGTTGGCGTCGGTCTCCAGCGTGTCGTAGTCATATCCGATGCGCATGCCGCGCAGCATGCGGAACAGGTCCGAGGTGGAGAACGCGCCGCGCCGCGCAATCTGCTGCGCCGTGAGGTACGTGCCGGCGCCGGAGCGCCGGCGGTCCTCGAATCCGCTGGCATGCCGGTCGGCAGCGCGGGCGACGATCACCTTCACCGTGTCAAGCACGGCCTTTGAGGTGGCGAGCGAGACGGTCGCCGGCGGAGCGCCCGGGATGACATCCACTGCCATCCGCGCCGGGTTGAAGCCGACCGCACGCACCTCGAGCATCCGCGTGCCCGCGGGCGCCTCGGCCAGCACGAACGCACCACGGTCGTCGGCGCGCGTGGGCGGATTGTCGCCGAGCCGCACGAGCGCACCGGCCACCGGGCGGCCCCCGCTTGCGGTCACGATGGTGCCGGCAAGCAGGCCGTCGCCAACGCGCGTGCGGCGCACCGGCATCAGCGTATCCGTCTCCGGCAGGGCGGCGCCGAAGACGATGGTCCGCGACGACCCGACATAGAGCTGGCGGTGCACGAATCCGCTCGCCGGAATTGGAAGGTCGAGGACGTCGGTGCTGTCACCGCCGCGGCTCGCCTGCAGGAACATCATCCCGCGCGCCGGCACGTTGCACAGCGCGAACCAGCCGTTCGACTCCGTCGTCGCGTCCACGCGACCACGCTGGCGGTCGATGGCGCCCTTTCGGAACGACATTTCGAGCCACTCCCCGGTCACGGTCGCGCCGGCGACAGGTTGGCGCGTGCGCGCGTCGCGCAGCACGCCGAGCACGACGCCGCCGGTCGCGGCCGTCAGGGGGGCACTGCAGATGGCCGAGCGAAGCCGCGCCGGCGACGGCGTCGCCAACTCGATGCGCGCGGCGCGGCCGCGTGACACGGTCACCTGCCGCAGGAGCGGCTCCACGCCGAGTGAATCGAGCAGGGCATGGAAGAAGCCGATCATGTAGCGGCCGTTCGGCACTCCGTCAAACGAGAAGCGGCCAAGCGAGTCGGTGATCACGGTGCGTGCGAACGTCGCCTGCCGGCCGGCCTCGACGAACTGCACCCAGGCTCCCGCCAGCGGGCCGCGCGCGAGACTGTCGCGCACCACGCCGCTGATGCTCCCGCCGGGAGTGGCGCCCGGCGGAACTGGCGCCTGCGCGGCCGCCAGGTTGGCGACGGTCGCGACGAAGAGCAGGGAATGGCCGACTCGTCGGGTCATGCGTTGGGGGGCTGCGCTACTTCGTCCAGATCAGGATCGTGCCGCATCCGGTCATCGCGCGCTGAAACTCGACCGGGGTTGTCTCCTGGGTGTACACCTCGATGCCCTTCACGTAGCGCAGGCTCACCATGCCATCGATATCATCGGCGCTGAGGGTCCACATGTACAGCCCATCGATGTGCACCGACGGTACGCACCACTCGGTAAAGGCGCTGCGCACCAGGATGACGCGCTCGCCCGTCTGCGTCCGCTCGAGGCGAACACCGGCAAGGTTCTTGAAGGCATCCGACGTGAAGATCGCCCCCCGCCGCGCAAGATCCTCGCTCGTCAGCATCTTGCCCAATCCGCTGCGCTTTCGATCCTCGAAGCCGCTGGTGTGGCGATCCGCAGCGACAGTGGCGATGATCTTCACCGTGTCGAGCACCGACTTGAAGGTCGAGAGCGCCACGTGCACCGGCGGCATGCCGCCGACAACGTGCACAGCGCGGCGGTCGGGGTAGTAGCCGACCGAGCGCACCTCGAGCACGCGCGTCCCCAGCGGCGCATTCGCCAGCGTGAACGCGCCGCGTTCATCGGCGCGCGTCGCGGGGCCGTCGCTGAGGTGGACAATCGCGCCCGCGAGCGGCCGCCTGGAGTCCGCACTCATCACCCTGCCGCTGAGCCGCCCCTCGCCGGACCGCACGATGCGCGGCGGCAGCGCGAGCGAGTCGGGACGGGGCGTGGTGTCGCGCACCACCACCGTGCGCGCGGCGCCGAGGTAGAGGTCACGCCGCAGGAATCCCTCGATGGGCACTGCCGCTTCGATGAGATCGGTGCTGTCGGCGCCGCGGCTTGCCGTCAGGAACACGTTGCCGCTGGCGGGGGCGTTGCACAGCGCGAACCAGCCGTTGGCGCCCGTGGTCACGACGACGCGCGGCCGGCGCCGGTCAATGCCCTGCGTGCGGAAGGAGATCTCGAGCCACTCGCCGCTGACCGTCACGCTCTCCACGGGCGCCCCGCTCCGTGCGTCGCGCACCACGCCGATGACGGCGCCCCCGGAGACCACGACGCCCGAATCGCGCGGCGAGCGCACGCCGCAGATGAGCGCGCGCAACGTGCCCCCCGACGGCACGGCGAGGTCGGCGCGCGCCGGCCGTCCGCGCCGCACGGTCAGGTCGCGGAGCGGCAGTTCGACGCCGAGGGAGTCGAGGACGGCGTGGAAGAAGCCGAGCCGGAACCGCCCCTCGGGCACGTCGTCAAAAGCGAATCGGCCCAGGGAGTCCGAGATCGCGGTGCGCGCCCCGCGCGCCTGCGCCGCGCTGTCCGCACTGGCGAGCTGCACCCAGGCGCCGGCCAGTGGCGCGTGGGCCACGCTGTCGTGCACGGTCCCACTCACGCGCACGCCGGGCGTGCGTTCGCCCGCGGCCTGCGCGCTGGCCACCGACGCCGGCACGACAAGCAGGATGACGAGCGGAGCGAGCCGAAGGCGCATCTCGAAATTCCAGGTTGCGGGTCTACTGAGCAACCTACGGAAGCAGGTGCCGCGCGCCAGCGATCCGTTTGCTGACGTCCCCTCCGCGCAGCTGAGCTGAGCGGGCGGACGCAGTGTACTACCGCATACCACGGATTACACCGAAGGGGACGGATTACACGGATCATGCCTGGGGACTCCGCCACGCTGCGCTTGACCACCGCAGTCCCCTCAGAGGTTCGATCCGTGTCCATCCGCCCCCGATCCGGGCAATCCGTGGTATGCAGTCATCTTCGCCGCCGTGCTCCGTGGTATGCAGTTGTCTCTGCCACCACGCTCGACGAGTCGCTACCCTCGCATCGGCTTCAGCGCCACGGCCCACCGATGCAGTTCGTCGAGCATCGCCTTGGCCTTCTTTGGGTAACTCTCTTCCGGCACGAACGCGCCGGTCGCGTCGATGTGCTTCGCCACCTGGTGGATCGAGACGACCTCGAGCATCGCCACCACCTTGAAGGTGCTCAGCACCTGGCGCGTCATTTGCACGCTGCGCAGCCCGCCCGACTCGCCGCCGTAGCTCGCGAACGCCGCCGGCTTGTACGTCCACTCCTGGTAGATGCACTGCAGCGCGTTGAGCAGCGACGCCGGCATGGAGAAATCGTATTCCGGCAGCACGAAGACGTACGCATCGGCGCGCTTCACCGACGCGCTCCAGCGCTTCGTGTGCTCGTGCTCGTATTGCGCGAGCCGCGGGTGCGCCACCTCGTCGAGGATCGGCAGCGTGAAGTCGGCGAGGTCCACCAGCTCCACGGCGAACGCGCCGTGGGCGCTGGCCTGCTCCAGCACCCATTTGGCGACGGCCGGGCCTTTGCGCCCGGGACGCGTGCTGCAGATGATCACCTGGAGGACAAGCGGTTGCTCGGTCATGCCAATGCCTTCCGCACCGCCGGGGCGACCACGGTGCCGTAGAGTTCGATGGCTCGCAGCATCTGCGCGTGCGGCATTGTGCCGACGCTCAGCTGGAGCAAGAAACGGTCCATCCCGAAAAGTTCGCGCTCGTAGAGAATCTTGTCGATCACCTGCTGCGGGCTGCCGAGCAGGAGCGCGCCGTGCGGCGCGCGCTCGCGGTCAAAATGGGCGCGCGTCGGCGGCGGCCATCCGCGTTCCCGCCCGATGCGTCCCATCACGTCCGCGTAGCGCGGCCAGAAACTGTCGGCCGCCTCGGTCTCCGTGTCGGCGATGAAGCCGTGCGAGTTGATACTCACGCGCGCCTTGGAACGTTCGTGCCCGGCGCGTGCCCAGGCATCCCGGTAGATCTGCACGAACGGCCTGAACCGCGCCGGTTCACCGCCGATGATCGCGATGGCGAGCGGCAAGCCCAGCGTGCCGGCGCGTGCCGCCGACTGCGGCGTGCCGCCAATGGCAATCCAGACCGGCAGCGGATCCTGCAGCGGGCGCGGGAAGACCGGCTGGTCCTTCAGCGCGGCCCGGTGCTTCCCCTGCCACGTCACGCGCTCGTTCGCGCGCAGGGCAAGGAGCAGGTCGAGCTTCTCCGCGAATAGCGCATCGTAGTCGTTGAGGTCGCACCCGAAGAGCGGGAACGACTCGATGAACGACCCGCGCCCCGCCATGATCTCGGCGCGACCGTTGGAGAGCAGGTCGAGGGTACTGAACTCCTGGAAGACGCGCACCGGATCATCGGAGCTGAGCACCGACACGGCACTCGTCAGGCGGATGCGCCTGGTGCGGGCCGCCGCGGCGGCGAGCACCACCGCGGGCGTGGAAACCGCGAAGTCAGGCCGGTGATGCTCACCGACGCCGTACACATCCAGCCCCACCTCGTCGGCAAGCGCGATCTCCTCCAGCAGGTCGTGCAGGCGCCGCGCCGCGCTCGCGCGCTCGCCGGTCGTCGGGTCGATGGTTGTTTCCGCGAAACTATAAATGCCGAGTTCCAGAACGTCCGCCTATTTATCTTTGTACTGAGATATATGTCGCGGCGAGGGACGAGGCAAGGGTGCGCTGTGCGGGGGCCGACGTCCCCTCTCCCGCCGTCGCGCGCGTACTTTTTAGACCATCATGTCCGCGCTGCACCACCTGCATCATGCTCCCGCGCCTCGCCCTGCCGCATGAGCGCCCGCGAGCGATTTCTCGCCTTTCGCCGAGTGGCGCCGCGAGCGCCGCACCTCGAGCCGGTCACGGTGACCGCCCGTGGGCTCGCGTTCGCCGTCTACCGCACGCCCGACGTCGCCGGCGCCACGCCTATGGTCTGCATCAACGGCGGGATGGTCTATTCGCACATCCTGCTCTGGCCGGCCCTCTCCCCGCTCGCCGCGCGACGCCAGCTCATCCTCTTCGACCAGCGCGGTCGCGGCCACAGTCAGGCGCCGCCGGGCGCGCGCGCCGCGCGCATCGAGCACGACGCGCTCGACCTGCGCGCACTGCGTGCGGCGCTCGGCGTCGCTCAATGGGACATGCTCGGGCACTCATGGGGCGGCGCCATCGCCATGCTCGGCGCCGCTGAGGATCCCGACGGGGTGCGCAATCTCGTGCTCGTGGATGCGGTCGGACTGACGCCGGAGTGGCTCAACGCCTTGCATGAGGCGGCCCTCTCGCGCCTGAACGGTGACGCGCAGGCGCGGCTCGCCGCCTTCGACCCGACGCTGCTGCACGACCCGGAACCCGGCCGGCAGGCCGAGTACAACCGCGCGCTTTATCCGGCATGGTTCCACGACGGCGAGCTGGGCGCGATGTTCTCGCCCCCGCTCGCACGCAGCGAGACCGGGGCCGCGGTTGTCGCGCGCCTGCGCCGCGACGGGTTTGACTGGCGCGCCACCGCCGCCCGCATCCGGGCGCGCACCCTGCTCGTGCACGGAGAGAGCGACATGATCCCCGTCTCGCAGGCACAGCGGACAGCGGCTACGATTCCCGGCGCGCAGCTGCGGTTGATACCCGAAGCCGGGCACATGCCGTTCTGGGAGCAGCCGGAGTTGTTCTTCTCGATCGTCGAGGACTTCCTCGCATGAACCGGATCGTGGCGGTGCTCTCGCTGCTTCTGATCGGCATGGCCGCGTTCATTGTCGTGCAGGCGCGCCGCGTCCCGCCTCGTCCGGCTCCTGCGGTCGTGACGGCCGTCGACACCGCCACCCCGCCGCCGGAGACTGCTGCCGCGGCGGCGCCGGCGCTGGTGGCGGGCGAAGCCGACCTCGTCAGCGTGCGCTCATCATCGTCGCCCGCGCCGCGGCGCGACCTCGCCGAGATCCAGCGGCGCCTCACCGACGGAGAGTCCGGCACGTACATCCGCGAGATCCTGCTGCAGCGCGGCGATAACAACGCCCGCTGGGCCGATCGCCAGATGGAACCGCTGCGCATCTGGATCCAGCCCAACAGCGGCCTCGCCGACTTTCACGCATCGTATCCCGTGCGGGCGCGAGAGGCCTTCGAGCGATGGACGCGCGCTGGCGTCCCCGTGTCCTTCACGTTCGTCGTCGACTCGGCCCGCAGCGATATCCCGGTGGTGTGGGTGGACAAGTTCGACATGCCCATCTCGGGGCGCACGCGGTGGACGCGCGACCAGCACTGGTGGATCGTCGGCTCGTCCGTCGAAGTCGCCCTGCACCACCAGAGCGGCACGCCGCTCGAGCCCGAGGCCATTTACGTGATCACCCTGCACGAGATCGGGCACGTGCTCGGCCTCGACCACACGCAGGATGAACGCAGCATCATGGCGGCGCGGGTGCGCGTGCGCGACCTGAGCCTGGCAGACGAACACACGGCGCAACTGATCTACAGCATTCCGCCGGGGTCCGTCACGAAGCCGTAGCCTGGCGGTGACGGCGTGCTATCGCACCGTCACCGACACCCGCACCAGGCGCGGCGTTCCTGGCTGCAGGTTGTTGTTGCCATTTGCGGACACCGTAAAGCGCGCGTTGGCAACGTTCTCGATGTTGACCTGCGCCGCCACGTGTGCCCCAAGGTCGTAGAAGAGTGCGCCATCGATGCGCGTGAACGCGGGGAGCGTGACCGCGTTGTCGATCGCGGCGTACATCCGTGCCTGATGCACCACCCCCAGCGCCACGGCCAGCGGTGCGCGCAGTTGCACGCGATTCCAGAGCGCCAACTTCTGCCCCGGCACCAACGGGATCGTGGCGCCGGCCGCAGCGGAGGTCGTGCGGCTCACGATGCGCGCCTGCTGCGCCGCGTACGCCCCGGTCAGCTGCCACCGCGACGTCACCTCACCCTGCACTTCCAGTTCCACGCCGCGCGATTCCTGTTTCCCCGTTTGCACCACCACCCCGGCGCGCGAGGGGTCCGGCGCACTCGACCGGCTGCGCGTCAGCAGGAAATAGGCACCGGTCAGGCGCAGACGCGACGACGGTTCCCACTTGGCGCCGGCTTCGCGCGTCTCGAAGCGCTCGGGTCGCAGCGCCGCCGTGGTGGCCGTCAGCGAGGCAAACTGGTCGCCCGCACTCGGCAACGCCGACGTGGCGAGACTCGCGTAGAGCGACGCCTCGCGACGCGGCTTGAAGACCAGGCCAGCCCGCGGCGTGACCATGACGTCCTCGCGCTGCAGCGTTTGCCCGGTGCGGAAGTTCTCGTACGCCATGTCGAGCCGTTCCACGCGCACGCCGACTGTGCTTTGCCAGGCGCGCCCCAGGTTCGCCTGATGCTGGGCGTACGCCGCAGCCACCGTGGCCTTCGTGCTGTTGTCCGCATCCGAGGCTGACTGACGGAACGTCACCGCCGGAGACGTGCCGAAGCTCGTCGCCAACACCGACGTGCTGGTCGAGCCGTTGGCGAAATAGCCCGTTTCCCGGAAGTTCGACGTGGCCTGGCTACCGAATTCGGCGCCGAGCAGGACGCTGTGTCCCACGCCGCCCGTGCGCGCCTGCCAGGTCAGGTCGGTCTGGCTGAAGAGGTTGCGCCGATCGGTCTGGTTCCGATACGCTGACAGCGAAACCGTGGTGCCGCCGGCATTCATCGCCCCCGGCACGAGGTTCTGGTACATCTTGTCGTACTCTGACCACGCCACCACGCTGCGCAGCTGCGCGTGCATGCCCGTCGCCCGTTCGAACTCCAGCCGACCGTGGTTCACCACGGCCCGCGCGCGGTTGATCGTCCGGTCGCCGTAGAACGCCGCCTGATCGATCGGGGCCGGCCTGCCACTGAATGAGGGGAGGCCGCGATCCACGGTGCGGCGATCCTCGAAATGCTCGAAATTGGCGCGAAGCAGGCCGCCCCCGACAACAAACGCTGCCGTCGGGTTGATTCCGGCGCGCGTGAGGGCGATGTCGCGAAACGACCGGCCGTCCTCGGCGACAGCATTCACGCGTGTTGCCAGGCGCGGACCCAGCGCCCCTCCCAGGTCAAGCGTTCCCCGCGCCTGCTGAAAGCTGCCGGTCTCCACCCGCATCGCGCGGTGCGACGCGAAATCCGCCTGACGCATGACGCGATTGAGCAGGCCGCCGCCGCCGCCGCGCCCGAACGCCAGCGCATTCGGGCCGCGCAGCGCTTCCACCCGCTCCACGTTGTACATGTCGCGCAAGTACTGCGCGTCGTCGCGAACGCCGTCGAGATAGAGATCGGCAGTCGAGGATATCCCGCGCGTGGTCGGCTGATCACGGTGCCCCTCGCCCTGCCCCATCGTGATTGCGGGCAGATACCGCACCACATCGGCCAGCGACTGCGTTGCCTGATCGTCGAGTTGGCCGCGGGTGAGGACCGTCAGCGAGAGAGGAAGGTCGACCAGGCGCGCCGCCGAGCGGGTGGCGCTGCGTGTGGCCTGCACGGCGTAACCCCGCGTACGGGAATCACGAATGCGGACGGTATCGAGCCGGGACACGGAGTCTCGCACACCGGCGGTCTGGCCAAGAGCGGGCAGCGGCAAGGCGAGAAGGCAAGCGGATATGAACAGGCCGGTGCGGCACATAACTTGGAGTAGGTTGGCGGTTAGAGTGACTTATAAGATACAAGTGTGCTTAACTCTGTGAAGCTTGGTCCACACAGTCAACCTAGCAAAACTACGGTTGTTTGTAGGGCTTTCTACTACAAAAAGTGAGAAGGCGGCGGACGATTTCTCGTCCGCCGCCTTCGTTCCAGCGTGAGCCGGGGGTCGTTTACGCTACCACTTCAACCACACCGTCCTCGCCTTGCCCTTCCGCATCACCTTCAGTTTGAGGGTGCTCTGTTCGCTGTCGCCGATCATCCGCTGCAGCAGGCGCGCGCTTGTCACCGGGCGGTCGGCGGCCTCGACGATCACGTCACCGCCCTTCAGCCCGGCAATGGCCGCCGGGGATTCCGGCACGACGCGTTGCACCAGCACTCCGGCGTCGGTGCCGAGTACTTCCCTGAAGTCGTCGGTCAGCGTGGTGAGCTGGGCGCCCGCCACGATGCTCGAGAATCCGGAGATCGCCACCGGCGGCGGTGCATCGAACAACCAGACACTGGGGGCCGCCGGCGCTGCGGCGGTGGCGGGAGCTGGCGCCTTGGCCGTCTTCGGCGGTGCCGGCGGACGCACCCAGGTATAGGTCCTGCCGTCCGGAGACCGCAGCATCTGCCCGCCAACGCGCACGGGTTCCAGCGTGAGATCGAGGTCGGTGCACTGGTCACCGAAGCCCTCGGGACGCTTCTGCACGAGCACGGTCACGTTCTGGTCGCGCCCGTCACGGGTGATGCGCATCGGCAGCTTGCGTCCGGGCACGAGGTACTGTGACAAGATCACGTCGCGTCCCACCACGTCGCGCCCACCCAGCGAGACTATGCGGTCGCCACGGTGGATGCCGGCGTGATCGGCGGGCGACGCCGCTTCCACGGAGATGATCTCGGGTGGCTCGTCGAAACGGTAGATCTCCGGCCCGTTATGCTCGCGCTTCACGCTCCCCGTGATGTTGAACGTGACGCCCAGGTAGCCCTCGGGTGCGAATTCCGAGCTCTTCTTGTTCGAGCAGGCCAGCTGGATCTTGGACATCAGCTGCACGTTCTTCTCGGCCAGCTGCTGCAGCTGCTCCTCGAGGGCGCGCCGACGATCCGCATTGGCCTGTGACGCGCCATACTCTCGCAGCGCCATGCCGATGCGCTCCTCGAGGATCCGCGACTGCGTCAGTGTCCGCAGCAGGCTGTCGAGCCCTTCGAGCACCACCGTCACTTTCGTCGCGTCGCCGGTGTCCACGCGCACGGTCACATGCCGCTTGGCACGTGGCGCGGGCGCGGGCGCCGTCTGTTGCGCGCCCGCAACGCCAATCGCCGCGCCCACCAAGGCGCTGACCACCAGCGCCCCCGGCACGATACGTCGCATGAACGGAAGGAAAACCATCATCTCATCAAATCCTTGAATGGTGCCTCTGTTGTCTCTCTGTTGCTTCTCTGTTGTCTCTCTGTTGTCTCTCTGCGCGCACGCTAGTATCGCTCTAGCGCCTGCTTCGCCGGCAACGCCGCTTCATACTGTTTGAGTGTGGCTTCCCGCGCCGCCATCGCCGAGAGGTAGTACTGGTTGAGCACCGGATCCTGCGGCGCCTGGTAGAGCGCGGCGCGGGTGGAGGCCACGATGTTGTCGAGCGCCGTGAGCCGCGCGCGGTAGGTATTCACGTTCAGTCCGATGAAATGCGACGTCGTGTCCTGCGCGGCCAGGTACGCGGCCGCGTCGGAGTACTGCTGCTGCGATGACGTCAGCACCTGCATGGCGGCCTGTGGCGACGCAAAGACCGGTGCGGCCGCGGAATCTGCCGCGGGCGAGCTTGATGCCGCCTGCTGCGGCGCGGACGGGAAGTCGATCCCGGCGCTCCACCGGCCGGCAAGCGCGCTCCCCGCCACCAGCACCAGCCCGGCCGCGATGCGCATCACCCACTGGAGACGCGGCGTGCGCGCCGACGCCGGCGGCATCGTCGAGATGATCCCTTCGGCCTTCAGCATCGCGCCCAGCGAGGCCCAGTCGTTGAGCGGCGGCCCTTCACGCGACGCCTCGGCCAGCGCGAGCCGGACAAGCCGGCGGTGCGCCGTCAGCTCGTCCGTGCACTCCGCGCAGGCGGCGAGGTGCGAGGCCTCATCGGGCATCGCCGTCTCGTCCACCAGGGCGGCCAGTCGTTCAGGAGAGATGTGCGACATGTGACGGTTCCTGCGAAATGGGAACATCGACCAGGTGTTTCAGCAGCGTGCGCAGCTTCGCGCGCGCCTTGAAGAGTTGCGACTTCGATCCGCCGGCCGTGATGCCAAGCTCGGACGCGATTTCCTCGTGCGTGTATCCTTCGACGTCGTGCAGCACGAAGACCGCGCGTGCGCCGGGGGACAGCTTCTGTACCGCCTCGTCGATCGTCTGCGCCAGCAGCGAACGATCGCCGTCGTGCTCGACCGAGGCGGTGTCTTCCTCGATCGCCGTCTCCGAACTGCCGATCCGCCGCAGCGACCGCAGCGCGTTGAGCGTGCGATTGACCGCGATGCGATGGGCCCACGTGCCGAACTGTGAATCGCCGCGGTAGGTGGGGAGAGCGCGGAAGATCTGGATCCAGACCTCCTGCGCCACGTCCGCCGCCTGGTCGGGATCGCCGACCAGCCGCCGCACGACGGCGTCAATACGCGGCGCGTATTGCACCCAGAGGGCGCGCAACGCCGCTTCGTCGCCATGAATGGCGCGTCGGATCGTGAGCTGATCAGCCATGAACGTTCGCTAGATGAGTCACCCGGCCCGCCCGAATGGTTGCCGCGCGGTGACTGCCGGTGAAAGTACTCGTCTTGCGTCTAGAGGGCTCGGACGCTAGTCCTTCCCCTTCCCGCGACTTCCGTACCGGTTCAGCCACCCGGTTGATTCGGTGTGGAGTTCTTCGTCTCCCTCGGCCCTCCCCATGCTCCTCTATCTCGTTGCCGCACTTGCGCTTGGCGACCCAACGGGGCGGCTCCCCATGCGGGCGCCCGAGAGCGTGGGCATGGCCGCCGAGCGGCTCGAGATTATCGACCGGATCGTGAGCGAGGGGATTCGGGCGGGCGGATACCCGGGAGCGGCCGTCGTCATCGGCCGTCAGGGAGCGGCCGTCTGGCGCAGAGGGTTTGGCACGCTCGGCTGGGGCATCGGGAGCCGCGCCGTCACGGCGGACAGCACCATCTATGACCTCGCCTCGCTGACCAAGGTGGTCGCGACGACCACGGCGGCGATGATCCTGTACGACGAAGGTCGCCTGCCGCTCGACAGCAAGGTGGCGGATTACCTCCCCGGCTTTGTCGGCAAATGGAAGGGCGAAGTCACCATTCGCCACCTGCTGACGCACCGCAGCGGATTGCCGGCTGGCCGCGAACTCTGGCGCGTCGCACGCACCGCTGCGCAGAACAGGCAGGCGGTCATCGAAACGAAGCTGCGGTTCCGTCCCGGTCGATCGTTCATCTACTCCGACCTCGGCGCTGACGTGCTGGGCTGGGTGGTGGAGTCCATTGCCAATCAGCCGCTGGATGCCTTCGTCCGTCAGAGGGTGTTCGAGCCGCTCGGCATGACCAATACCTACTTCCTCCCCCCGGACTCCGTGCACGATCGCGTGGCGCCCACCGACAGATCGGCACGTCGCGGATTCGTCGTCGGGGCGCAGGTGCACGACGAGAACGCCTACGTACTCGGCGGAGTGGCCGGGCATGCCGGGCTGTTCGGCACGGCCGATGACCTTGCCGTCTTCGCGCAGATGATGCTGAACGGCGGCAGGTACGGCGAAACGCGGATCGTCAGCGAGGAGACGGTGCGGCTCTTCACGCAGCGCGCTGCCGGGTCGCGGGCGCTGGGCTGGGAGATGGCCGAGGGGCGGCACGGCGCAGGTGAGTACCTCAGCCCGACGGCGTACGGACATGTCGGTTTCACGGGCACGTCGCTGTGGATCGACCCGCAGCGCGACATGTTCGTTCTCCTCCTCACGAACCGCGTGCACGCTGCGCGCGTGAAGCGTCCGGCCACCGTCATCTCCGACATCCGCGCCGACCTCTCTGACGCCGCCGCGCTGGCGGTGACCGACGAGGAGCTGCGCATCAGCGCGATGCCGGTGTCGTTCCGCGCCGATCGCGCGGTCAACTGGAACAAGCCGCTGCGCACCCGCCGGTCGCGCCGCGCGCGGACCGTGAAGCGTCCAACGGCCAGCAGCGTCAAGACGAGCGCCAAGAAGGCGGCGGCGAAGCCGAAGAGCACCACCGCCACGAGCCGGGCGAAGGCCAAGACGACCACCGCACAGCCGAAGGCCGCGTCGGTGAAGCCGACGGCTTCGGCCTCAACGGCGACGGCCGGTAAGGCGACCGCCAGCAAGGCGACCGCCAGCAAGGCGACCGCCAGCAAGGCGACCGCCAGCAAGGCGACCGCCAGCAAGGCGACCGCCAGCAGGGCGACCGCCAGCAGGGCCAAGCCGAAAGCGTCCACGGCCAACAAGCCGACCGCCCCAGGCAAGCGCTGACGGCTGCGGCTTGAATTCCTGCGCGGTGCGCAGCGATACTGCGATGACCCCCCAGGAGCTCCCCATGACCGACGACGTGACACCGCCCGCCGCGACTCCCCCCGGCGCAGGCGCCGGCCCGACTGGCGCGGACGCAGTGACTGAGGACCTCGTCAAGCTCGCACTGCGCCGCGTGAAGGACCCCGAGCTCAACCTCAACATCGTGGACCTTGGTCTCGTCTACGGCATCCACGTCGAGGGCACGAGCGTCACGGTGGAGATGTCGCTCACCTCGCCGGCCTGTCCGTCGGGTCCCGAACTTCTGCACGACGCGACGACGCAGGTGCAGGAGATCCCCGGGGTCACCAGCGCGACGGTCAACATCGTCTGGTCGCCGCCGTGGACGCCCGATCGGATCGAGCCAAGAGTGCGAACCTATCTCGGGTTTTGACCTTCTACCGCGAAGGGCGAGGGGCGCGAAGGGCCGCGAAGGAAGAAACGGGGGAACTGCGAAAGCGCGGTTCCCCCGTTTGATGTTGTTCTTCGCGCCCCGTCGCGCCCTTCGCCCTTCGGGGTATTAGTTGCGATCTATGTCTCGAGATATGGCGACTCGGCGGTTGGCGCCTTCTTGGGCTTTGTCTTGAACCCGCTGAGCGCCTTCACGAAGGCCTCTCCCATCTCGGCCACCTGCCAGCGGCGCAGTTCGGGGATCGCTGCGAGCTCTTCCACCGACCGCGGCACCAGCCGCGCCACCGCCTCGAGGCGCTCGCGCGAGCCCAGCACGCCGGGGTCGAGGTCCAGCCGTCGCGCCGCGTCGTCGCGCACCGCCTTGAGGCGCCCGACCTTGTCGTCGAACTCGGGGTCCTTCTCCCACCGCGTGGACTTCGGGAAGCGCGGCAGCTGCGCCTCGGGCACGGCGAGTCCGCGTTGCACCGCCGCCAGCACCTCGTGGCCGGAGCGCTCCAGCATGCCGCGCGGCATGCCCTTGATCGCGCCCAGGGCCTCAGCCGTGGTCGGCTGCAGCCGCGAGATCTCCAGCAGCACGTCGTTCGCCACGACGCGGAACGTCGCCCGGTCGAGCGCGAGTGCGGCGGCATCGCGCCAGCGGGTCACTTCGCGCATTACGGCCAGTTCCCGTCGCGTGAGGTCGCGGGCCCCCTTGATGCGCAGGAACGACTCGGCCGCATCCTCCGGCGCCCAGCGCGTTCCCTCGAGCCGCTCGAACTCCTCCTGCGCCCAGCTCCACCGCTCCTTCCGTTCGAGCTGCTCCTTCAGCACGTCGCGCAACTGGAGCAGGTGCAGGGTGTCCTGCGCCGCATAGTCGAGCATGCCCTTCGTGAGCGGCCGCATGGACCAGTCGGCGCGCTGGTGCTTCTTGTCGAGTTTCACGCCAAAATGCTGTTCCAGCAGCGCGGCGAGACCAAACGCCTTGACGCCGAGCAACTGGGACGCAATGCGGGTGTCAAAGATGCGCCGCACATGCCAGCCGTAGTCCTGGTGCAGGAGGCGGAGGTCGTAGTCCGCATCGTGAAAGACCACTTCGACCTTCGGATCCTCGAGCAGCGCGCCAAGCGCGGCGGGATGCGCAATCGGGAGCGGGTCGATGATGGCGTGGACGTCGCGCGTCGAAAGCTGGAGCAGGTAGATGCGATCGATGTACCGGTGGAAACTCGCCCCTTCGGTGTCGAGCGCCAGCAGTGGGGTGCCGCGAATCCCCTCGAGGAATCTCCCGACGGCGTCGTCCGAATCGAGGTACTGCACCGTCGGTGCTGCGCTCTTGGGGCTCACTCGCTTCCTTCCTCTCCGGGGTGACGTGTGGTACAAATGTAGCAGGGTCCCCCACCGAATACCCGCAGACCAACCATGCCAGCAGACTCCGCACCCCCCGAAATCCCCGTCGCTCCGGAGACCTCGCCGCGACCGGGCGCGTTGCGTGGAATGTCCGGCCTCACCGCGGAGCATGCCGACCTGGTCCGGGCGGCCCTGATCATCGTCTCCGTCCTGCTGGGGTTGCAGCTCCTGTGGGCGGCCCGGATCCTGGCGCTCACCGCCTTCCTTGGGATCCTGTTTGGGCTCGGCGCCGTTCCCGCGGTGGATGCGCTTGAACGGCGCGGCTTCCGTCGCGGCATCGCGTCGCCGCTCATCATCTTCGGCGTGCTCGGCCTGGTCCTCGCCCTCGGCGCCTGGTCGGCGCCGACGCTCGTCACGCAGTCGCAGGAACTGCGCACGCGCTTCCCCGAGGCGATCGAAAAGGTGGAGGTCTGGCTGGCCACCAAGCAGCCGCGGCTGCTCGACGCAATCGCGGGGTCGTCGACCCCTGGAAAGGCGACACCGGCTACTGCGCCAGTCGCCGCGCCGACGCCGGCGACCACTCCGGCACAGGTCGCGGTGCCGCGCACGCACGGCCGACTGGTCGAGGCATTCTACCGACAGGCGGGGCGGCTCAAGGCGGTCGCCCTTGGCATCCTGACCTCGACGCTCGCGGTTTTCGGCGGCTTCATCCTCGTGCTCTTCCTCGCCATCTACATCGCCGCCGAGCCGGACTTGTACAAGCGCGGGATGCTTCTCCTCGTCAGTCCGCCCACGCGTCGACGGCTGGAGCCCGTGCTGACAGCCATTGCGGTGAAGCTGCGCCGATGGCTGGGCACGCAGGTGCTGGCCATGCTGATCATCGGCGCGGTCACCACCACCCTCCTGAGCATCATTGGGGTGCGTGCCGCACTGCCGCTCGGGATCATCGCCGGACTCCTCGAGTTCATCCCGAACGTTGGCCCGACGCTGGCCGCCATTCCGGCCATCGTCATGGCATTCGTCGATTCGCCGCAGAAGGCGTTCATCGTGATGGTTGTCTACTGGGGCATCCAGTTCCTCGAGAACAACCTCCTCATTCCGTACCTGATGCGGGAGCAACTGGACCTGCCGCCGGCTCTCACCCTGATGACCCAGGTGGTGATGGCCTACGTCTTCGGCCTGATGGGGTTGTTCGTCGCGACGCCGCTGCTCGCGGCGGTCTTCGTAAGCGTCCAGATGCTGCACGTGCAGCCGGATTCCGACACTGCGGGCACGGGCACGGGAGCCATTAAGTGATCACCTTCGCCAACGGGCGTTCCATCGGATACGACGACGTCGGATCGGGCGTGCCCGTGCTCTTCCTGCACGGCTTCCCGCACAGCCGTGCGCTGTGGGCGCCGCAGTTGGGCGCGCTGGCCACGCCGGCACGCACCATCTGCATGGACCTGCGGGGCTTCGGCGAAAGCGCCCGCGACGAACCGGGCGGCCTGGACGGTTACGCGGACGACGCGGCCGCGTTGCTCGACGTGCTCGGCGTGGAACGCGCCGTCGTCGCCGGCCTCTCCATGGGCGGATACGCGACGTTCGCGTTCTGGCGCCGGCATCGCGCGCGCGTGCGCGCGCTCGTGCTCTGCGACACCAAGGCCACGGCCGACTCCGAGGCGGCGCGCGAGGCGCGCGTGCAGATGCAGGCGCTGGTGTCGGAGCGGGGGAGCATGGCGGTCGCCAACGAGATGATCACCGGCATGGTCGGCCGGACGACACGCGAGAAGAACCCCGAACTCGTGGACGAATTGCATCGCATGATGTCGCTCGCCCCGGTGCAGGGAATCGTGGACGCGCTCGACGCGCTGCGCACCCGCCCCGATTCGACGCCGACCCTCGCCACCATTGACGTGCCGACGCTCATCGTCGTGGGCGATGAGGACGTGCTGACGCCGCCCAAGGAGGCGCGCGCGATGCACCTGGCCATCGCCGGCAGCCGGCTGGAGGTCATCGCCGGCGCTGGGCACGTCAGCAACATGGAGCGCCCGGCGACGTTCAATCACGTGCTCAGCGAATTTCTGGTCTCACTCACGGCGCAGTAGGTGTCGGTTACGTTTCTACCGTCCACCATCCACCGTCTACCATCACTCGCCCTTGCCTGCACTCTCCGCCTCCGAGACCTCCCGCCCCGCCCGCATCGGCGCGGTGCTCTTTCGCAACCGCGGCTGGCTCCCTGTGCCGTTTCTGCTGGTCCCGCTGCTCGCGCCGGGCGGCATCACGCGACTCGGCGTCATTACCTTCGCCCTGCTGTTCATCATCGGCGAGGGATGGCGACTCTGGGGCGTCGCCACCGCCGGCACGGTGACGCGCCGCCGGTCGCGCAACGTGCAGAAGCTCGTGACGCACGGGCCGTTTGCGCTGAGCCGCAACCCGCTCTACAACGGCAACTATTTCCTCTGGATGGGCTTCGTCGCCCTCAGCGGCGTTTGGTGGTTTCTCCCCGTGGCGACGCTGCTCTTCGCCGTGGAGTACTACTTCATCGTGCGCTACGAGGAAGGCGTGCTCGAGACCATCTTCGGCGAGGAGTACCTTGCGTTCAAGCGCCGGACGCCGCGCTGGATTCCGACGGCCGCGTCAGGAAAGGTCGGCGGCGAGTATTTCTGGGCCGAGGCGTGGCGGAGCGAGATGAGTACGTTTTTGCAGTATATCGCCCTGCTCGTCGTGTTTGTGGCGAAGGATAGGTACTTCCCGGGGGGGTTGTTCTAGGGGAGAGTGATAGTAGCAGGTGGATGGTTGATGGTAGGAGTAGCATCGAGCCCGACGGATTCCCGCCGGGCTCTTCTACCACCTACCATCGACCATCGACCTTCTGCTACCTCGTCGGCTTCCCCGGCGGATTCGGCCCGCTGAACACGTCCTTGTTCTTGGCGATGTACGCCTTCATGTTCGCCGGCACGTCTTCCTCGGGAAAGATGGCGGTCACCGGACACTCCGGTTCGCACGCGCCGCAATCGATGCACTCGTCGGGATGGATGTACAGCTGATCCGGGCCCTCATAGATGCAGTCCACGGGACAGACGTCGACGCACGCCTTGTCCTTGGTCCCGATACAAGCTTCGGTAATGATGTACGGCATCGCTGCTCCTGAGGGTGTAATCATCCGGCCATAGCGGAAAGATAAGCCCCGCGCCGAAGTGGCTCAACCGGCAAACGGGCGCGCGCTCCTCCGTCCACCCTTGCTGGAACCATCCTGCCGTCCTCCGCCGTCCTCTGCCGTCCTCCGCCGTTCTCCGCCGTTCTCTGCCGTTCTCTGCCGTTCTCTGCCGTTCTCTGTCGCACTCCGCCGCACTCTGTCGTACTCTTTTACCCATGCGCCTCACCATCAACGGCTCCCCCCGCGACGTCGACCCTGCGCGCTCCCCCACCCTGCTCGCCGCGCTGCGCGACCAGTTGGGCCTTACGGGCGCCAAGCTCGGCTGTGACCACGGCGAATGCGGCGCCTGCACCGTGCGGCTCGACGGCGACCTCGTCTACGCCTGCCTCACGCTGACGGCCGCCTGCGAGAATTCGCGGGTGCAGACGGTGGAGGGGCTCGCCGAGGGGAACTCACTGGCTCCGTTGCAGCAGGCGTTCATCACGCACGACGCGGCGCAGTGCGGGTATTGCACGCCCGGACAGCTCCTCGCCGCCGCGGCACTGCTCGAACGGAATCCGCAACCGACGGACGCCGAGATTCGATCGGCCATGAGCGGCAACCTCTGCCGGTGCGGCACATATCCCAAGATCGTCGCCGCCATCCGCGCCGTGGCCGACGCCGGGACGAACGCGCCGTGAGTCGCGAACGCACGCGATTCGTTCAGACGACGGTGGAAGTCGAGGGACGCACCGAGACCCGCGTCGTCGAGGTGCCGGCCTTCGAGCCGGCCCCGTGGACTGCCGAGACGCCGCTCTCGATCGTCGGCACCAGTCCGCTGCGCGTGGACGCGTTCGAGAAGGTGTCGGGGCGCGCGCGGTACACCGCTGACATCGTCCGCCCTGGCATGCTCCACGCCGTCATCGTGCGCGCGCCGCGAGCCAAGGGGACGCTCACCAGCATGGATCTCGACGCCGCATGCGCGATGCCCGGTGTCCGCGCTGTGATGGGGACAGGCGACGCCCCTGCCGGCACACGGCTCTTCAGGCGCGAGGTCTCGTACGCCGGCCAGCCGCTCGCCGCCGTCTGCGCGGAATCGCTGGACGCCGCCGAGCGCGCCGCGCGCGTGATTGCCGCTTCAATTGTCATCGCGGCCGTGCCGCACGCGATAAACGTGGACGACGCCATCGCCCCGGACGCACCTCGCGTCCGCCGCGACGGCAACACCACCGAGCCCGATATCGTGGAACGCGGCGACGTTGCGCTTGGCCTGGCCGACGCCGAGGTCGCGATCACGCGTGAGTATCGCACCCAGGTAGCCCTGCACTCCGCACTCGAGACCCACGGCGCCGTCTGCGAGTGGAACGACGACCAGCTCACCGTCTGGGAATCCACGCAGGGGATCTTCCGCGTGCGCAGTGATGTCGCCAAGGCGCTCGAGCTGCCGCAGGCGAAGGTGCGCGTGATCAAGGACTATATGGGCGGCGGCTTTGGTGCCAAGAACGGCGCCGGCGCGCACACCTACACCGCCGCGCTCTTCGCCCGCACGCTCGGCGCCCCGGTGCGCTGCGTCAACGACCGCCGCGCCGAACAGACCGACAGCGGCAACCGCCCGGCCACGGTGCAGAAGGTCACCATCGCCGCACGGAAAGACGGTACGCTCACCGCGCTCGTGCTCGACGCGCTGATTCCGCTCGGTATCAGCGGCTGGGAGGGCGGTCCGGCGCAGATCTTCCACGAGATGTACGCGTGCCCGAATGTCCGCACCACGGAGACCTGCGTCTACATCAACGCCAGCGGCATGCAGGCGTTCCGCGGCCCCGGCTATGTGGAAGGCGCCTTCGCCCTTGAAGGCGCGATGAATGCGCTCGCGCGCGCCCTGCAGATGGACCCCGTCGCGCTGCGCCTCAAGAACCTCGCCACCCGCGACGAGCGCGCCAACCGCGAGTTCAGCGGTAATCGCCTCGACGAGTGCTACGCCGAGGGCATGAGGCGCTTCGGTTGGCACTCTTCCGTCCTCCGTCCTCCGTCCTCCGTCAGCCGCGTCAAGCGCGGCATCGGAGTCGCCGCGCAAACCTGGCCCACCGGCGGCGGCCCGCCGTCTTACGCCCACGTCCGCATCAACAGCGACGGGTCGGTGGACGTGCTCGCCGGCACGCAGGATCTCGGCACCGGCTCGCGCACCATCCTCGCACAGATCGCCGCCGAGGCGCTCGGCGCGCGGTTCGACACGGTACGCGCCGTCATCGGCGACACGGAACGCCTCCCCTACACCGGCAACTCGTGGGGCTCCATGACCACGCCGAGCGTCGGCCCAGCCGTGCGCATGGCGGCGGAAGATGCCAAGCTGCAGTTGCTCGAAGCGGCGGCGCAGCTGTTGGACCTTCCTCTCGAGCGGCTTTCCACGCGCGACTCGCAGGTTCTCTCGGACTCTGTCGTGTGTCTGTCGTTTTCAGATCTCTGCCGAAGGCTCGGCAACATCCAGATCGTCGGCCGCGGCTCCCGTGGCCCGAATCCGGAGCTTGCCGTGGTCACGGTCGGCGCACAGTTCGTCGAGGTCGAAGTGGACGCCGAGACCGGCGTCGTGCGCGTCGTGCGTGTCGTCGCCGTCCACGATGCCGGGCGCATCATCAATCCCGCCCTCGCTGAGAGCCAACTGCACGGCGGCATCATCCAGGGCATCGGGTATGCTCTTTTCGAGGAGCGGCACCTTGACCGCGCGAGCGGCGTGACGCTCAACGCCAACCTGCACGACTACATGGTACCGACGATGGCCGACATTCCCGCGATAGATGCGTCGTTCCTCGACGGCGCCGACCCCGCCGCCAATCACGTCGGGGCGCGCGGCATCGCCGAGCCGCCCATCATCCCCACCGCGCCCGCCATCGCTGCCGCCGTGGCCGACGCGCTCGGCGTCGAGATCTGTGCGCTGCCACTCACGCCGTGGCGCGTCCTGCGCGCGCTCGCCGAATGATCCCCGACAAGGTCGTCATCGCCGAGAAGCTCGCGTTGCTGCGTGAGCACTGGAGCCCGCGCATTGTTGGCGAGCTCAATGGCCAGCACGTGAAGCTCGCCAAGTTCCAGGGCGAGTTCATCTGGCACGCGCACGACGATGAGGACGAGCTCTTTCTCGTGATCAGCGGGTCGTTCGAGATGCAGTTCCGCGATCGCACGGTGGAGCTGCACGCGGGCGAGTTCCTCATCGTGCCGCGCGGCGTGGAGCATCGGCCGGTGGCGGCGGAGGAAGTGGCGATCCTCCTCTTCGAGCCGGCAGGGACGCTTAACACCGGCAACGCCGGCGGCGACCGCACCGTAGTCAACCCAGAGCGCCTGTAGGCTGTGCGCTCAGGTCGACGCGGCGGCGTTCGAGCCGCGCGATTCATCACACTCCATCTCCTCAGGCCATGAAGCGACTCTTTGTATTCGCCTTCCCCGGTGTCCCCGGAAAGCGCCTCTTCCTTCTCGCCTTTCCCGTTGCCCTCGGCGCGCAGGACCTGACGGCCACGGCCGACCGGATCTTCGCCCAGTGGAACAGCACGCACACGCCCGGCTGTGCGGTGGGCGTCTCGCGCAACGGCGTCCCGATCCTCACGCGCGGCTACGGCATGGCGGACCTCGAGAGCGGCACGCCCATCACGGCGCAGACCATTCTTGAGAGCGGCTCCGTCGCCAAGCAGTTCACCGCCACGGCCATCCTGCTCCTCGTGGGCGAGGGGAAGCTCCGGCTCGATGACGACGTGCGGAAGTACGTACCGGAGCTCCCGCAGTACGGGCGCACCATCACCATCCGGCACCTCGTGTCGCATACGAGCGGACTGCGCGAGTGGAGCAACCTCGTGGCCGACCAGGGCTATCCGCGCGGCACGCGCGTGACGACGCAGACGGATCTGCTGGACATCATCGTCCGGCAGAAGGCGCTGAACTATCCGGTGGGCGATTTCTACTCGTACACCAACTCCGGCTTCGCGCTGCTGCCAACAATCGTCGAGCGGGTGAGCGGCGTGCCGTTCGCGCAGTTCAGCAACGAGCGCATCTTCAAGCCGGCCGGCATGGTGGACACACGATGGCGCGACGACTTCACGGTCGTCGTCCCCGGACGCGGCCAGGCCTATTCGCGCACGGCCGGCGGCTGGCGCATCAACATGCCGTTCGAGAATGTGCACGGCCCCGGCGGGCTGCTCACGACCGTGGGCGACTGGCTCAGGTGGAACCACGCGCTCGACACGCGCGTTTTTGGCGCGGTGAGCGATTCGCTGCTGAGCCGGGCGACGCTCACCAGCGGACGGCAGATTCCGTACGCGATGGGCATGATCAACGGGACGTATCGCGGTACGCCGGAGTGGCAGCACAGCGGCAGCACCGCCGGGTACAGCACTTTCCTCGCCCGCTACCCCAGGGCCGGCCTGTCGATCGCGGTCATGTGCAACGCCGCCGGCGCAGCGGCGACGTCCTATGTCCGCCAGCTGGCGGACGCGCTCATCCCCGATCTCGCGGTACCGCTGGCATTTGACACCGTGACGGCTGATCCGGGGCGCCTGTCGCGCCTGACCGGCCTCTATCGCGATGAGCGCACCAGCGACATCTCAGAGCTCTTCGTCGAGCGCGGCCAGCTGCGCATCCGCGGCGGCGCGGTGCTGCGCGCACTGCGTGACGGCGATTTCCTGATGGGCGCCGCTTCGCGCCTGCGCTTCCTCACCTCGGCCGATGGTTCGCCGACGGGCGCACGGATCGCCGCGCCGGACGGCGACACGCTCGCCTGGGCGTTCATGGCCGCCGAGCGCTGGAAGCCCACCGAAGCCCAGTTGCAGGGCCTCACTGGACGCTGGCACCAACCCGAGATCGACGCCACCTGGACCGCGAAGATCGAGAAGGGCGCGCTGGTACTGGAACTCCGCCCCGGCACGCAGTTCACGCTCGTGCCGGCGTATGCCGATGCGTTTGAGGGAGGCAGTTACGGAAGCATCTGGTTCAGCAGGGACAAGAAGGGGAATGCCACACAAATGCATCTAGGGTCGGGACGGGTCTGGAAACTGAGTTTCCAGAGAGAAGCAACAGAGAGACAACAGAGAGACAACAGATAGACAACAGAGGGCGTCGCAAGCATCGCGGCGCCCTCTCTGTTTTTTCTCTGTTGTCTCTCTGTTGTCTATCTCCGCCACGGCGGCAAGTCTCCTTTCTTGCCCTCGATCTCCGGATTCTGGCGGTACAAAGTCGTGGTCTTCCCTATCGTCTGAATCACTTCTGCCCCCACCGCCTCGGCGAGGTCGGCGGCGGCGGCCTTCGCGCTGACGTCCACGGAGCGGTTCAGCGCGACCTTCACGAGTTCGCGCGTGCGGAGCGCATCGTCCAGCGACTGGATGAGGGCTGGAGTGAACCCCTCCTTGCCGACGTGAACGGTGGCCTGCAGGCCGTTGCATTCGGCGCGCAATGACGCGCGCATCTTTCCTGACATCGACATGACTGCTCCTCGACTACTGTTTCGGCACGGCGGCGGTCGAACGTGACGTCCCGCCCCGCGTTCCAGGCTGCGAAAGGAACGGGCGCGGATCCAGCGGTGGCCCGCCCCACCAGGTCCGGGCGTCGACGTATCGCATCACCTGAAAGTGCAGGTGCGGCGTGTTCTTCGGCGCATTTCCCGTAGTGCCAACGTACCCGATCACTTCGCCCTGCGCGACGGCCTGCCCCTCGCGGAGCCCCGCGGCGTACCCGTCGAGGTGGGCGTAGTAGAACACGAACCGCCGCTCCGGGTCCGTGGCGTAGATCGTGAGGCCGCCGAGGGTGCTCCTGGTCACGCGCAGGATCGTCCCGCCATCCGCCGAGAGGACCGGCGTACCGCGCTTGGCGAGGATATCGAGCGCCTGATGCGTGCGCGCACCGCCGTCCCGCGCCTGCCAATACGTGTCGGGCACCTTCTCCGGGCTGACCCCCTCCACGGGGACCATCAGGCCCCGCTCGATCAGGTAATCCTCGTCAGTCACGGCCAGCGGCGCCTCGGGCGGCGGCGACTCCGACGGCGGCTCCGGCAGCTCCTCCATGGCGGCATGCACGGGGGCGAGCGGCCCGAGCGGCCGAATGGCCGGGCCGCACGCGGCCGTTATCAGGGCCAGCGCGGGAAGGAACTGAAGCGGACGCATTGCAATTGACTAACGAATTCCGGCCCCCGGCGTCACGGGCGCCCCTTGCGATCTACTATATTGCTATTTAGTATTATGGTTATATGAAGACCCTTGCTGAGTACTACACGGGCGCCGCCTCCTTCGTGGACATGACGGCCGCCTCCGCCGAATACGGCACCCTGTTCCAGGCGCAGCGCGACCGCGCGGTCGTCCCCGCCGACCTGCTGGCCCGCGCCGAGGCGCTGGGCGGGGCCTGGCACCTGTTCGTCATTTCAGAGGACTGGTGCATCGACTCCCAGAGCGCCATCCCGGTCGTGAGCGCCCTGGCTGACGCCGCGTCCAATCTCTCGCTCCGCACCGTCAGCCGCGATGCGTTTCCCGAACTGATGGACACGCACCTGACCAACGGCATCTCCCGCTCCATCCCCGTGGTCATCGTCCTCGACGCCGACTTCGAGGAGCAGGGCTGGTGGGGCCCGCGTCCCAGGGCGCTGCAGGAGCGCGTGGCCGCCGAGTGGAAGCAGCTCGACAAACCCGAGCGCAACAGGGCGATCCGCCGCTGGTACGCCGTGGACAAGGGGCGCACGATCCTCGAAGAGGTCGTCGCGCTCCTCGAACGCTCGGCCGCCGCTCAGCCGGCGATCGCCACCGCTGGCAGGTAAACGAAGACCCGGTCGCGCCTGCGACCGGTGATCTCGCGGAGCAATCCGGCGCTCATCAGGCGTTCCACGGCGGCACCCGCCGTGGGTGTCGAGATCTCGAGCGCCACCGCCACCCCGGCCACCGTAATCGCGGGCCGACCCCCGAGCAGCTCGGCCAGTGCAACCGCCGTCGGCCCGCCTCGGCCGAACTCGCCGCAGTACGCCGCCGCGTGGGCGCACGCCTCGCGGTAGACCGCCACGCGCCGCCTCACGGCGCGCGCTTCGTTCGCCATCATATGCAGCGCGCTGGCCGTGTCGTCCGCGCAGCCGGAGACGACGAACACGTCGGCCGTGACTCCCCCCGACAGCGGCACGACCGCCCGGGCAATGGAGGCCGCGACGTTGCGCACGCGGCCGCACGCTCCCGACGAGAGTACCGCGGCCGACAGCAAGGCGGGCCACTGCTCCGTCTCTGCGGCGCGTACTGTCTCGGCGAAGACGCCCGGCATCCACGGCAGGGCCGAACCGCCGGCACGCATCGCCTCCTCGAGTAGCCCGGGCGTCAGCGCGCGCCCGGCACGCATCATCTCCGCCGCCGCGTCGAGGGCGACCGCGGTGCTGCGCAGATGCGGATCATCCGCGATGAACTCTCTCCCCTCCGGCGCGTACCACCAGCCGAGGAGCGCGGCAAAGGCCGCGTCGCCATCGATAGCGTCCCTGTCGCGCCCGTCGCTGTCGAGCCCGTCCACGTCGCGCAGGTCGCTGTCCAAGGCGTCGCCAATTGGCCGATCGTTTGCCGCAACGATAGCTTGAGCGCTGCGTAGTTTGAGGAGCGTTGCGAGCCCGGGCGCCGACACCGCCAGCTGTTCATCGAGGCGGGACAGGGCGTCAACGGCATCCTCCGTTGCCCGCAGGAGTCCGACGTCTAGTTCCAAGGACACTCCGTCTATTTAGCTTTAATAAGCTATTCTTATTTTACGTAAATCGCCACTTGAGCCTGCAGCGAACCACCACTGGACGATAATAATGTTTCTTGGGTCATTTTTAGTTTTCACTCTGCAGGTGCCAGCGGCCCAGACCGCGCCGACGCCTGACACCGCGGTCGCCCGGCACGTCGCGTCGGTCTCCTCATACACGCCGCACCGGGTCTACAAGTCCGGCAAGAAGCGCTTCGCCGACTTCGAGTCCATGCTCGCCGAGGTCGCGCAGCGCGACATGGTCTTCCTCGGCGAGCAGCATGACGACCCGGGGACGCATCGGCTCGAACGCGCCGCCCTCGAGGGGATTGGACGTCGCCGAGCCAAGGTCGTGCTCTCGCTCGAGATGTTTGAGCGTGACGCACAGGCCAAGCTCGACGACTACCTCGCCGGCCGCACGGACGAGGCCGATTTCCTGAAGACGTCGCGCCCCTGGCCTAAGTACGCCACCGATTACCGCCCGCTCGTCGAGTTCGCCAAGGCCAAGGGATGGCCGGTCATCGCGTCCAATGTCCCCCGCCGCCTGGCGTCGCTCGTCGGCCGGAAGGGACTGGTTGGCGTTGACTCGCTGCCCGCCGCTGACCGCTCCCTCATCGCCGCCCAGCTCGACTGTCCGCAGGACAAGTACTACGAGCGCTTCAAGGCCACGATGGGTGACATGAGCGGCCACGGCCAGAAGATCACCAAGGAGGAAGCGGCGGCGATGGTCCGGCGCTTCTACGACGCGCAGTGCGTGAAGGACGAGACGATGGGCGAGGCGATCGCCAACGCGCGCGCCAAGTACCCGGACGCCGTCATCGTGCACGTGAATGGCGCGTTCCACTCCGACTTCAGCATGGGCACCGTGGACCGCGCCGAACGGCGCATGCCCAGCGCGCGCTCGGCAGTGCTCAGCTTCGTTCCCGTCGAGAACCTCGACTCTGCCGACGGCAAGAAGATCCGCAAGCAGGGGGACTTCATCGTCTTCACGCTGAAGCCGCCCACGCCGCCCAAGGCGCCGGCCCCTGCAGCGGTGCCGCCGGGAACGCCGGCAGCACCGCCGGGAACGGCCGCCAAGCCGCCCGTCTCCCCGCCGGCCGCGCCGACGCCACCCGCTTCCAGTCGCTAGCCTCACGCGCGGCGCGCCTCACGGCGCGCCGTCGCTGCATTCACCCTTCGCCTCACTGAACGATGCGCTGCTCCAGATTCGGCGTTGCTGCCTTCGCGCTTCTCGCCCTCGCCTCGCTCCCGCTTTCCGCGCAGGACCGGCTCAAGTCGATGCCGGGGTACGACCGCTACACGCAGATGCTCCCCAAGATCCAGGGAGCCATCAAGCCGGGCGTGGCGGCGGCGCAGTGGGCGGATGACGGCAAGTCGTTCGACTTCCTGCGCGACGGCAAGCGCCTGCGCTTCGACCTCACCACGAAGCAGCTGGGCGACGCGCCGGCCGGCGCCGCCAACGCCGGTGATGCGCGCCGTTTCGGCGGCCCGGCACGCGGCCGCCAGGCGACGGTGGCGTGGACCGCGGACTCATCGCGGAAGGCGTTCTACCGGGACCGCAATCTCTATCTCGCCGGCAAGGACGGATCGGCCGAACGGCAGATCACGACCGACGGCAGCGAGAGCTTGCGCATCAAGTACGGCACCGCCAGCTGGGTCTACGGCGAGGAACTCGACCAGACCACCGCGATGTGGTGGTCGCCCGACGGCAGCAAGCTCGCCTACTACCGCTTCGACGAGAAGCCGGTGAAGGACTACTTCCTGCAGACCGACCAGACGACGGTGCAGGGATCGGTGATGACCGAGGGCTATCCGAAGTCGGGCACGGCCAATCCGATCGTGGATGTCTATGTCTACAACGATCGCACCGAGCAGACGCGGCGGCTCGAGGTGCGCGACGGCGTGCCGTTCACCGACGCCGCCATCGGCCACTATGTGTACGGCATCTCGTGGACCAAGGACGGCAGCGAACTGCTGATCCACCGCACCAACCGGCGGCAGAACATCATGGAGCTCGCCGCGTGCCATCCGATCACCGGCGTCTGCCGCACGGTGGTTCGCGAGGAGTGGCTGCCGAGCTGGACCGAGAACCATCCGACGATGCGCTGGCTCGACGACGGCAAGCGCTTCATCTGGGAGTCAGAGCGCACCGGGTTCAAGAACTACTACCTCTACGATATCTCCGGCAAGCTGCTCACCACGCTAACGCAGCATCCCTTTGAGGTCGCCGGCATCGTCAAGGTGGACGAGAAGGCGAATCTCCTCTGGTACTACGCGCGCAGCGGCGACAATTACATGAAGCTGCAGCTGCACCGCGTCGGGCTCGACGGGAAGAAGGATCTGCGCCTCACCGACCCGGCCTTCCACCACACGGTCAGCGTCTCCCCGGACGGGAAGTACTTCACCGACGTGCAGCAGACGCACGCCATCGCGCCGGTGACGGCCCTGCGCGACGTGAAGGGCGCCAAGGTGGCGACAATCGCCGAGAGCGACCTCACCGGGTTCGGCGCGGCGGGACTCAAGCCCGTGGAGCAGTTCACGTACGTCGCCGGCGACGGCGTGACCAAGCACTTCGGCATGATCAGCAAGCCGTCGAACTTCGACTCGACCAAGAAGTACCCCGTGCTGTTCTCGGTCTACAACGGTCCCGCAACGAACGGCGCCCGTGAGACCTTTGCCGCGCCGTCCCCGATGACGGAGTACGGCTTCATCGTCGTCACGCTCGACACGCGCAGCGCGGCCGGGCTCGGCAAGCGCGCTCTCGACGCCATCTACCTGAAGCTGGGCGAGACTGAGATTGACGACCTCGCGGCGGCCGCGAAATACCTCGGCACGCTCCCCTTCGTGGACGCAAAGCGCATTGGCATCTTCGGCACATCGTACGGCGGCTATGCCGCGGCGCTGGCGATCCTGCGCTACCCCGACCTCTTTGCGGCGGCGTCGGCGCAGTCGGCGGTGACGAGCTGGCACCATTACGACACGATCTACACCGAGCGGTACATGTACACGCCGCAGGAGAACGAGGCCGGCTACAAGAAGGGGAGCGCGATGGAGTACGCCGCGAACCTCAAGGGCCGGTTGATGATCTACTACGGCACCGCCGACGACAACGTGCACCCCAACAACGCCATGCAGCTCATCCGCGCGCTCCAGCGTGCCGGCAAGAGCTTCGAGGTGCAGGTGGGGCCCGACGCGGGGCACAGCGCGCTCAACCCGCAGCGGATGATGGAGTTCTTCATCCAGTCGCTGGTGCTCGAGCCGGGGCTGCGGACGGCGATGTAGCGTAGGGCGATGTAAAGCACGGCGACCCAGCCCACCGCGCTGCACTGCGGTGGGCTAGAAGGTCTCCCACACGAAGCCGGCGGCGAGACGCTCGGCGCGCTTCTTCGAGAGATCCAGGCGAAGAATCGCCGTGCCGCCGGCGCGGTGCGTGGTACCCCGCACGCCGAGGTCATCCACGCCGTCGCCGTCCGCGTCGAGGGCGGTGAGCAGTTCGTGGGCGCGGAAACGCAGGTCGTCCACGCGCAGCGGGGTCACCGCACCGTCCGGCGCGATGAGCACCAGCCGCTCGCGCACCCACTCGGCGTCGCCGGCGCGCACGCTGACGACGAGCGCACCTCGCGCCGTGCCGAAGCATCCGCGCACCTGGCTCGACGCCGTCTTCATGCGGCGCTGCAGCCGCTCATACGGCGGCGGGCTGGCGCGCAGCTCGGCGTCGAGCGAGTCGCGGACGAACGCGACGCGCGCGGCGTAGACGCTGTCGGCGGACTTCTGCACGGCCAGTTGCGCCAGACGCTCGGCGGGAGTGAGCGCCGTCTGGGCGGCCAGCGTCGCGCTGTCCGGATCCACTCGCAGTTCGCACATCGTGGCCACGGGAGGCATTGCACTGTCGGCGCGCACGGCGAACGCCGTCGACGAGCCCTTGGCGCGCGCCACGCTGTCGAGCGCCGCAGACCCGTAGACCCGCATGACGATGCGTCCATTGTAGACGAAGAACGAGTCTACGACCACGTCCTCCGCCCCCTTCGCCCACCAGAGGCGGAAGACCGCGCGCGGCGCGACTGGGCTCAACACGGGGGCCGCCTCGCGGAAGGCGCGGGCCTTGGCGCTGTCCTTGCGCACATCCAGGTCCATGCGCCCGACATCGAGCAGCCACTGGGAATTGCGCACGGCCGCCACGAACTGGCGTTCACCCGTGGGCGCGAAGACGAGGTACGGCGCAATGGAATCCGCCGACGGGGAGAGGCGATGCGCCGTGGCCGTGTCGTGCGCCGCCGCCATGGCGGCCGCGGAATCGGCAGTGTGCCGCATCGCGCTGTCTGCGGGCGAGGCCGCGCCTGTTCGCGAGCGATTGTCCCCGGCGCCGCCACTGCAGCCCGCAGTGCCGATCGCCAACGCGGCGACCAGCGCCAGCGCCGCGCGCCCCGCCACATGGTGGCGAGCGGGCGCACAATCGCTCAGCTTGTTCAGGAATCGCTGGTTCACAGCCGTGGAAGTTACGCTCGACGTCCCCTCGCCCGACACCCTCTCACGATGCATCCCTTCACGTACCATCAGGCCGAAAGCAATTCGGACGCCGTGCAGGCCCTCGCGTCGCCGACGGCGGTGCCACTGGGCGGCGGCACAGACCTGCTAGTCGCAATGAAGGAAGACATCGTGCGCCCTGGGACGCTGGTGGACCTGCGGCGCATACCGGGAGCGCGCGAGATCGCCCTTTACGACGACGGCTCGGCGCGCATTGGCTGTGCGGTGCGCCTCGAGAATATTGCGTCGCACGCGGGCATCGCCGAACGCTATGCCGCGCTTGCCCAGGCCGCCTCGGCGGTCGGCACGCCTCAACTGCGCACGATGGGCACCATCGGCGGCAACCTGGCCCAGCGCCCGCGCTGTTGGTACTTCCGCGGCGGGCTCCCCTGTTTCAAGAACGGCGCCACCGATTGCCTCGCCGAGACGGGCGAGAACCACTATCACGGGCTGTTCACGAATGGCACCTGCCACGCGGTGCACCCCAGCGATCCGCTTGTGGCGCTCACCGCGCTCGATGCGACGGTTGAGATCACGGGGGCCGCTGGAGTGCGCACGTGCACGCTGGACGCGCTTTTTGAGGGTGCGGCGCAGCGCGCGGAGGGCGAGGTAACGCTTGCGGTTGGTGAGTTCATCAGCGCGGTACTGCTGCCGACATCGGCGGCAGGTGGCGTGCAGTTCTACGCGAAGCTGATGCAGCGCGGCGCGTGGGACTTCGCCACCGTCTCGCTGGCGGCGCATCGCGCCGCTGACGGCACCGTGCGCATGGCGCTCGGCGGCCTGTCGCTGGGACCCTGCCGCGTGAATCCGTCGGTGGAACAGGACGTCACCACTGGCGGGCTCGACGACGACAGCCTTGACGCGCTCGCCGAGCGTGCGATGTACGACGCGAAGCCGCTCGAGCACAACGGGTACAAGGTGTGGCAGGCGCAGGCCCTGCTGCGGCGCGCGATGCGTCGGCTGGATCCGCGGTGAGCGCCGAGAAGAAGCATCCGTTCGCGGCCATCGTGCTGGCGGCCGGCGCGGGGTCGCGGTTCGGCGAGCCCAAAGCCGGCGCCTCGCTACCCGATGGCCGCCGCTTTCTCGACGCCGTCGTCGAGGGGTGCATTACCAGCGGCGCTGATCCGGTGATTGCCGTCGTACCGCCCGGCACCGATGTGCCAGCGGGCGCGCGTGGCGTCGTCAACGCGAAGCCCAAGGACGAGCAGGTGAAGAGCCTGCGACTCGCCCTCGCGCAGCTTGCCAACACCTCGGTCGGCGGCGTGCTGGTCTGGCCGGTGGATCATCCGTTCGCGCTGGCGACGAGCGCGCTCGCCGTGGTGGATGCGGCGCGGCGCACCGGCGCGCCGATCGTGGTGCCGGTGCACGACGGCAAGCGCGGGCATCCGGTCTGGTTTGGCCGCGAGACGTGGCGTGAGCTGATGACGGTGGCGGACGGCGGCGCGCGCGCGGTGGTGCATGCGTACGGAGAGCGGGTGCACGAAGTGCCGGTGAGTGACGCCGGAGTGCGGCGGGACATTGATACCAAGGCTGATCTGGGCTGATCTGAGGGGGCTTAGCTTTACTGCATACCACGGATCACACGGAAACGGACGGATTTCACGGATCAATCACTGGGGGAACTGCCGCGCACGCTGGCTTATCGTGGCGCGCCCCCTGAGCGCATGATCCGTGCGATCCGTCCATTTCCGTGTCATCCGTGGTATGCCGTAAGACCCCCTACCGCACCACCTGCACATCCACCCGCGACGCCTGCGTCGGCGTGCGCCAGACGCGATGCGTCTGCGCCCTGAAGTCGCTCTCCTTCGCCGTGAAGATGTTGGGCACCCACGTCTGCGGGTTGCGGTCGATGAGCGGGAACCAGGTGCTTTGCACCTGCACCATCACGCGATGCCCCTTCAGGAAGCGGTAGCTCTGCGTGTGCAGGTCAATGGTGATCGGCGTGACCTGATTCCGCACCATTGGCTTCGGTTTCTCGAACGACTCGCGGAAGCGTGAACGGAATACCTCGTTCGCGATCATGAACTCGTAGCCGCCCATCTTGCTGTTCGCCGGATAGTCCTCGGGATAGACGTCGATCAGCTTCACAATCCAATCGGCGTCCTGCCCGGTAGTCGAGACTTGCAGCTTCGCCGTCACGTCTCCGGCGAGCACAAGCTCCTTTGCGAGCGGCTCCGTCATCCAGGTGAGCACGTCGGGGCGGTCCTTCACGAAGCGCTGGTCTTCGGTGAGCCACGCCCCCCAGCCGGAGCCCTTGGCGTAGTACGTCGGCTCGATAGGTCGGTTGCGGTATGGCACCGGATGCGCGGGGTCGCTCACGAACGAATCGTTGCCGGTCGTCGTTGGCGCCGTGAACGACAGCTTGCCGTCGGCCTGGAAGTAGAGCGACTTCGTCACCGCCTCCTTGGGCGGCCACGCGCTGAACGTGCGCCACGCGTTGCTTCCGCTCTCAAACACCGTCGCCTCGGCGGTGACATAGCTCCCTGTCCCCTTGAGGTACTTCGCAAAGAACGGCGCCTCGACCTTCGCGCGGTACTCCACTCCCGTCGCCGCACCGAAGTCGATCTTGCCGAGTGTGCGCCCGTCGCGGCGCCAGCCGCCGTGGTTCCACGGGCCGACGACGAGGAAGTTTCTCGACGTCGAATCGCGCTTCTCGAGCGTGCGGTAGATGTGCACCGGCCCGTAGAAGTCCTCCTGGTCCCACCAGCCCCCGACATTGAGCGTCGGCACGGTGACGCGCGTGAGGTACGACTGCATCGCCTGCCGCTGCCAGAAGGAGTCGTAGTTGGGATGCGCCACGTAGTCGTTCCACGTGGGAATCTTCCCCATGAGGTACTTCGCGTTCACGTTGGCGAGCGACCCAAGCTTCAGGTACCAATCGAAGGTGTCGTAGGTGTCGAACGCGAACTGCTCGCTTTCCTTGGACGTCTCCATCATCGCCGCGTATTCGAAGCCGTAGCTCAGGCGGAACGCGCCGTTGTGATGGAAGTCGTCGCCGATCCACATGTCGGCCGGCGATGCCTGCGGGCTCACGGCGGCGAGCGCCGGATGCGGGTCGAGCATCGCCATGGCGGCGAGCCACCCCGGATACGAGACGCCGAACATTCCCACCTTGCCGTTGTGGTTGGGGACGTTCTTCAGCAGCCAATCAATGGTGTCCCACGCGTCGGTGGACTCGTCGATGCGCGGCCCCGGACCGTCCACGATGCGCGGCGGACGCTGCATCACGAACTGCCCTTCGCTCTTGTAGCGTCCGCGGATGTCCTGAAAGACGAAGATGTATCTCTCGGCCGCGAGTTCCGGATATCCACGCGCCACCGGATACTGCGCGCCCGGCGCGCCGTACGGCGTGCGGATGAACATGAACGGGAGCGGCTCGTGCTGGTCCTTGGGGGTGAAGATGGCGGTGTAGAGCTTCACGCCGTCTCGCGTGGCAATCATCGCCTCGCGGAATGCGTACTCGGGTGCGGCGGCGGACGCTGGGTTGGGTGCGGGGCTGGGCGCGGCGGTGGGCGCGGCTTGGGCGACGGCTCGTGGAGGAGCGACAGCAAGAGCGACGGCGCACACAGCGACGGGCGCCGCGGCGACGCCCACCCAGCAGGCAATCGTCCGTGCGCAGCGGGCGGCGCGAACCAGTCGAGCGATGAGCATCAGATCCCCCGGAGTTGCGACCAAACCTACGGCGACCGACTTCAGGCCGTAACAGCAACACCCCTCAAACCCTTCCGCGCCCAATCGTGTCTAATGGGGGAGTCCGTCTTGAGCGTCCAGTTCCGGGAAACCGGGAGTTGGCGCCTGTCGTAGTGCCAGTGTCCGACCACTTCTCCACCCCCACGAGGGGAGTCGTTCCATGCGTCTTCAGGCAGTCGTTGTCCTCGCGATTACCGCCGCCGGCCCTGCTTTTGGTCAGGATCAGCCGAGTGACAAGCCGGTGCGCCACGGCATCTCCATAGGGCATTACCCGAACGTCACCGGCCTTCGCATCAACTTCCGCGACCGCGCGCTTGGTGAAGTGCGCGGCGCGAACATCACGATCTGGTCGCCGTACGACGGGGATCCGGGCGGCACGGTGAGCGGCTTTTCCATCGGTCTTCCACTGACAACCGCCGGATCGGTGAACGGCGTGGCCACCGGCCTCTTCGGAGCCGGAGCCGCCAAGAACCTCACTGGCATCGGCATCGCGCCCGTCGGTATCGGTGCTGGCGGCCGCCTGAAGGGCATCGCGGTCGGCGGCGTAGGTGTCGGCGGCGGTGGCGATCTCGAGGGCATCGGAATTGGCGGCATCGGCGCCGGGGTCGGCGGTGATGCGCGCGGCATTCTCCTCGGCGGTGTCGGCGCCGGAGTGGGCGGCAACCTGCGGGGCGCGGCAGCCGGGCTGATCGGTGTGGGCGCCGGCGGGCGTGTGAAGGGCATCGTCGCCGGCGGCGTCGGGGCGGCGGCGGGCGGCGATCTCGAAGGCCTCGCCTTCGGCGGCATCGGCGTCGGTGCCGGCGGCGATGCGCGCGGCATCCTGATGGGAGGCGTGGGAGCTGGCGTGGGCGGCAACTTCCACGGCGCCGCAGTGGGCGGCATCGGCGTCGGCGCGGGTGGAGATGGAAAGGGGCTGCTCGTTGGCGGCGTCGGCGCGGGCGTCGGCGGCGACTTCCACGGCATCGCCATCGGCGGCGTCGGTGTTGGCGTTGGTGGCCGCCTCCGCGGCGTGGCGCTCAGCGGCATCGGCATCGGCGCGGGGCGCAGCATTGACGGCATCGCCATCGCCGGCCTCGGCATCGGCGCGCCGACGATCCGCAAGTTCGCCTTGGCGACGCTCATTGGCGCCGAGCGCATTGAAGGACTCGTCATCGCCCCTGGGATGGTGCGCCTGGAGAAGGGCGGCCGCATGCGCGGCGTCTCGGTGTCGAGCATTAACGCGATGCGCGGCCGCCAGACCGGGCTCGCCATCGGGCTCATCAACTACGCCCGCGAGCTCAACGGCATGCAGATCGGCGTGATCAACATTGCGCGGAACGCAAACGTCAAGTTTCTCCCAATCGTCAATTATCACAGACGATAGAGGATTGGGAATCCGGAACGTGAATTCGGATTTCGATCCAGGATTGCGACTTGCGATGAAGGGCGGGCGCCATGCCCGCCCTTCGTGTTGTATGGTTCATCGTGATTCGCTGCCGGCATTCTGATCGGACGCCGGATTCGTACGTCGCTTCCTCGGGTCTTCGATGCGCCAGTACTTCCGCGTGATGTCCGTTGTGCTCGGTTCGCTCCTCGCCGCGCGCGGCGCCGTCGCCCAGCCTTACGTCGCACCCGCGGCAGCGCCGGTTGTCATTGGTGCCGACCGCCTGCTTGGTGAATACCGCCACCTCTTCGCGGGAAAGCGCCTCGCCCTGGTCTCCAATCACAGCGGACGACTGGCCGACGGCACGCATCTCGCCGACGCGCTCTTCCAGCTCCCCGGACGACCGCTCCGTGCGCTCTTCGGCATGGAGTACGACATCCGCAGCAACGATTACTCGGCGCCGCGCGACCCCGAGCGCGCCATCGACAAGGCCACCGGCGTGCCGAAGTACAACTTGTACGGCGAACACCATCGACCGACGCGCGAGATGTTCGCCGACGCGCAGGTCGTCGTCTTCGACATTCAGGAAGTCGGCGCCCGCTTCTACGAGCACATCAACATCCTCGGCTTCGTGATGGACGCGGCCGCCGAGTATGGGCTGGAGGTCGTGGTGCTCGACCGGCCGAATCCCGTCACTGGCGCGGTGGTGGACGGGTTCGTCACCGATTCGGCCTACCGGTTCCGCTTTGGTTCCTACGCCGCGGTGCCGGTGCAACACGGCATGACGATGGCGGAACTGGCACAGTACTACAACGGCGAGCGGCTGCTGCAGGGCGGCCGCACCGTCACGCTGCATGTGGTGCCGATGCTCGGCTGGCGGCGCGGGATGTGGTATGACGAGACGGGTCAGTCCTGGCGCAAGCCGTCTCCCAACCTGCTGTCGCTGCAGTCGCTGCTCGCGTATGTGGGCACCTGCCTGTTCGAGGCGATCAACGTGTCGGAGGGACGCGGCAGCGCGACGCCGTTCGAGGTGATCGGCGCGCCGTGGCTGGACAATGCGCGGGCGGTGGAGATGCTGAACGGCCTTGGGCTCTCGGGCGTCCGCTTCGACACGGTGACGTTCACGCCCGTGCAGCAGCCCTTCCACGGCCGTCCGCCGGAGCTGGCGGGAGAACGCCTGGCGGGCGTCGCGCTGCGCATCACCGACCGCAATGCCTTTCGCCCGTATCGCGCCGGCGTGGCGCTGCTCTGGGCGGTCCAGCGCCTGCACGGCGACCGGCTGGTCTGGAATGACGCGGTGCTCGAGCGGTTGACGGCGACGCCGCGGCTCAAGCGCATGCTGCTCGAGGGTCGCACACCCGCGGAGATCTTCGCGTCGTGGGGCGCCGAGGTGGCGGCCTTCGAGCGGAACAGCGCGAAGTACCGGCTGTACTAGCTCGCGCGATCCGGGCCACGGTCGCACGTGCGTCGCGGATCTGGACCGCCGGCGCGCTCGGCGGACCTCGACCGCCGGCGCGCTCCGGCGGACGTGGCCGGAGGGTCCTTCCGTGAACGCCCTGTTTGGTTATTGCGTTAACCCGACAATGCGCCGCGTGGTCGGCGCGCCCCCCTTTCAGCCGAGACGCCCCCCATGCGTACTCTCTCGATTGTGATCGCCGCGGTCGCGGTGACATCCACCCCGCTGGCCGCGCAGTTGCAGAACATCGTCCCCACGCGCGAGTGGCAGGTGCCGTGGGAGACGACGCGCCCGCGTGATCCGTCGGTGCATCCCGACGGCCGCATCTTTTTCGTCGGGCAGGCGGGCAACTACCTGGCGTCGCTCGACCCGCGCAACGGGACGTTCAAGCGCTACACCATCGACGAGGGGACGTTTCCGCATAACTGCATCGTGGACGCGCGCGGTCACGTCTGGTATGCCGGCAATCGCAACGGGATGATCGGGCGCCTCGATCCGGTGAGCGGCGCCATCACGCGCTACCCGATGCCCGACTCCGCCGTGCGCGACCCGCACACGCTGACCTTCGACAAGGTCGGGGACATCTGGTTCACGGCGCAGAACGCAGGGTACGTGGGGAAGCTCGAGGTGAAGACCGGGAAGATCCACCTCGTGAAGATGCCGGAGCGCGGCTGGCGTCCCTATGGGATTGTCGTGGACGCGGCCAACCGTCCCGTCTTCGACCTGTTCGGCACGAACAAGATCGGCACCATTGATCCGGCGACGATGACGCTGAAGACGTATCCGCTGCCGCATGATCGGGCGCGGCCGCGTCGCATCGGCCTCACGACCGACGGCACCATCTGGTACGGCGATTACACGCGCGGCTTCCTCGGGCGCGTGAATCCCGCGTCGGGCGCCGTGGAGGAGTTTGCGCTGCCGGGCGGCCCGCTCTCGCTGCCGTACGCGATGGCGATTGACGACAAGGATCGCATCTGGTTCGTGGAGACCGGCAAGCAGCCCAACCGGCTGGTCGGTTTCGATCCCAAGACGAAGAGCTTCTTCGGCCACACCGACATCGAGAGTGGCGGCGGCACGGTGCGGCACATGGTGTTCGACCGCAAGACCGGCGTCATCTGGTTCGGCACCGACAACGGCACGATCGGCCGAGCGCAGGTTTCGGGGATCAAGACCGCGATGTAGCGCGATGCGCCGGCTGACGCAGGGACGTATACGCAGCTCCCGCACGCTCGAGCCGCAAAACACCAACGCCGCAGCGCTCTCGGAGCCGCTGCGGCGTTGATGTTCTCACCCCCACCCCTGGAGGCTGAGTGTAATACCTACTTCTTCGGCCGATGTTCCGCGGCCCACTTCTGCATCTGGGCCCGGGCCTGTTCCCGCGTCAGCTTGCCCTCCAGCACCTGGGCACGAACGGTCTCGCGCTGGGCGCGGAGCTGCTCGACGAAGGCCTTCTGTTCAGGGGTCGCGTTGGCGCGGAGCCCGGCGCGGTTGCCGGCGATGAAGCCGGCGCGACCACCGGCGCGGAGACCGGCACGCTTGCCGGCGGCAAAGCCCGCCCGGGCACCAGCACGGACACCAGCGTGGGCACCGGCACGGAAGCCCTGACGAGGACCGGCGAAGGCGCGCCCCTGACCAATGAAACCACGGCCTTGGCGAACGCCCTGCGCCATGCCAATGCGGCCGGCGCGCTGCCACGCAAAGCGGCGCATCTGCTGCTGATGCTCGATGCGCAGTACCTCGCGGCGGGCGAGGTTATCGATTCCGGGAAAGGCCCCGGGCTGCAGGCCACCCTGCGCGAGAGCCGGTACGGCGGCCGCGGCCAGCGCCACGGCGAAACCAAGGAACTTGATGGTGCGCATCTGCGCCTCCCAATGAGCGTCGGGGACTGGACTGCCCCGTTTGCACAATGGACGCTTGGGTACCGTCAGTGTTAAGCGACGGATCCGCGTCGTGCTGGTTCTACTGCATACCACGGATCACACGGAAGTGGGCGGATTCACACGGATCAAACATCTTGGAGGAACCTCGGAGTGACACCGGTAATGCGCGCCAACGCTCCCTCAAGAACGATCCGTGTCATCCGTCACCTTCCGTGTAATCCGTGGTATGCAGTAGATCAATAATGAGTTATGCACATGAGTTAATTAATTGTCATTTAATGCATTACATGATATAGATACACAAATGTTTGTGGATAAACCAGCCGCTTCTGTGCGCATTGAACTTAATCGACGGCACATAGAACCGAGTTCGCTGTATTTCCCACACACTTTCGTTTGCAAATCATCCCTGATCGACTAGCTTTCACCGCATGGCGGCCACCTCTCTCACCCTCGCCGGATTCAAGGGCATGCGCGGCGACATTCTTGTCGCCCTGCGCAAGGAGCAGCCGCTTACCATCAAGGCGCTGGCCAAGCACTTCGGCCTGACCGACAACGCGCTCCGCCGCCACCTCACCGAACTGGTGGATGCCGGACTTGTCGTCTACCACCGCGAGATTCACGGCCAGGGCGCGCCGATCTTCGCCTACTCCCTCAGCGATGCCGGCGAGGCGCTCTTTCCCCGCGCCTACGTGGACCCCCTCCTCGATGCACTCGAGTCGCTGCGCGAGCGCGAGGGTACCGAAGCGGTCGTCCAGTTGTTCCGCCGTCGGTGGGATGCGCTCGCCGAGGCGGCCAAGCCGCGGCTGGCGGAATTGCCGCTCCACGAACGCGCCCAGCTCCTCGCCGAGCTGCTCGCCGCCGAGGGCTACATGAGCGAGGCCGTCGCCGGGCAGGGCGAGGCCACCACCATCCGTCACCACAACTGCGCCGTGCGGGAGATCGCACTGCGCTTCCCGGAGATCTGCTCCGCCGAGGCGGAGTTCATGGAAACCGTGCTCGACGCGCCCGTCGAGCGCCGCATGCACCTCAAGGACGGCTGTCGCGCCTGCGAGTACGACGCCATCGGCCGCGCGCCCCTGCGCGCGGCCGGCTCCGTGCCCGTGCCCGTTTCTGCGCCCGCGCGTGCCACCGCACCCGCGCCCGTTTCTGCACCCGAGACCCCGCAATGAGTTCTTCGATTGAATCGCTGGTCAACAAGGAATACCAGTACGGCTTCGTCACGGACGTCGAGTCGGACGCCATCCCGATCGGCCTCACCGAAGAGACGGTCCGGCTGATCTCGGCCAAGAAGCGCGAGCCGCAGTGGCTCCTCGACTGGCGCCTCAAGGCGTTCAAGCGCTGGCAGTCCATGACCGAGCCGCGCTGGCCGAACGTGAAGTACAAGGACATCGACTACCAGGCCCAGACCTACTACTCGGCGCCGCGCAGCGTGAAGCCGCTGCAGTCGCTCGAGGAAGTGGATCCCGAACTGCTCAAGACGTACGAGAAGCTCGGTATCTCTCTCAACGAGCAGAAGCGGCTCTCCGGCGTCGCGGTGGACGCCATCTTCGACTCCGTCTCGGTCGGCACGACCATGAAGGCGGAGCTCCGCAAGCACGGGGTCATCTTCTGCTCGTTCGGCGAGGCGGTGCTCGAGCACCCCGAGCTGGTGCAGAAGTACCTCGGCTCCGTTGTCCCGTACTCCGACAACTTCTTCGCGGCGCTCAACTCGGCCGTGTTCAGCGACGGTTCATTCGTCTACATCCCCAAAGGCGTGCGCTGCCCCCTCGAACTGTCCACGTATTTCCGCATCAATGCGGCGGATACTGGGCAGTTCGAGCGCACGCTTATTGTCGCCGACGAGGGTGCGTACGTCAGCTACCTCGAAGGGTGCACGGCGCCCAAGCGCAGCACCAACCAGCTGCACGCCGCCGTGGTCGAGATCGTGGCGCTCGACAACGCGCAGGTGAAGTACAGCACCGTGCAGAACTGGTACGCCGGCGACAAGGACGGCGTGGGCGGCATCTACAACTTCGTCACCAAGCGCGGCAAGGCGTACACCAACAGCAAGATCTCGTGGACGCAGGTCGAGACCGGCTCGGCGATCACGTGGAAGTACCCCAGCGTCATCCTGCAGGGCGACAACTCCACCGGCGAGTTCTACTCGGTGGCGGTGGTGAACAACCACCAGCAGGCCGACACCGGCACCAAGATGATCCACATCGGCAAGAACACGAAGTCGACGATCATCTCCAAGGGCATCTCGGCCGGCCACGGGCAGAACTCGTACCGCGGGCAGGTGAAGGTGCTCCCCAAGGCCGCCGGCGCGCGCAACTACACGCAGTGCGACTCGATGCTCATCGGCAACCAGTGCGGAGCGCACACCTTTCCGTACATCGAAATCTCCAACCCCACCGCGACGCTCGAGCACGAGGCGAGCACGAGCAAGATCGGCGAGGACCAGATCTTCTACTGCAAGCAGCGCGGCCTCAACGCCGAGCATGCCATCTCGCTCATCGTCGCCGGCTTCTGCAAGGAAGTCTTCAAGGAGCTGCCGATGGAGTTCGCGCTCGAGGCGCAGCAGCTGCTTGGCGTATCTCTGGAAGGGTCTGTGGGATAAGTGATGGTAGAGGGTAGATGGTGGAGGGTAGATGGTGGATGGTAGACGTTGCAGTGAATCGCTGATCGCAGTCCTGAATCGCAATCATCAATCGCAATCCTGAGTCCATATCCTCAATGCTTAAGATCGACAATCTCATCGCCAACGTCGGCGACAAGCAGATCCTGAAGGGCATCTCCCTCTCGGTCGGCGCGGGCGAAGTGCACGCCATCATGGGCCCCAACGGCTCGGGCAAGTCCACGCTCGCGCAGGTCATCGCCGGGCATCCGGGCTACGAGGTCACCGGCGGCTCGGTGACGTTCGAGAACCAGGACCTGCTGGAGATGGACGCGGAGATTCGCGCCCAAGCCGGCATCTTCCTCGCGTTCCAGTACCCGGTGGAAATCCCCGGCGTCTCCAACGCCTACTTCCTGCGCGCCGCCTACAACGAGCTCCGCAAGGCGCGCGGCGAAGAGGAAGTGGATCCCATGGAATTCCTCGACGTCATGACCGAGAAGCTGAAGATCGTCGAGATGACCGAGGACATGCTCCAGCGGTCGGTGAACGCCGGCTTCTCGGGCGGCGAGAAGAAGCGCAACGAGATCCTGCAGATGGCGGTGCTCGACCCGAAGCTCGCCATCCTCGACGAGACCGACTCCGGGCTCGACATCGACGCGCTGCGCATCGTGGCTGAGGGCGTCAACAAGCTCAAGCGCCCCGACAACGCGACGATTGTCGTGACGCACTACCAGCGCCTGCTGAACTACATCGTGCCGGACTACGTGCACGTGCTCGCGCAGGGGCGCATCGTGCGCTCCGGCGGCAAGGAGCTGGCGCTCGAGCTCGAGGAGCGCGGCTACGACTGGCTGCTCGAGACGGCGGGGGCGACGGCGTGACGGCGCATTCGAACTACCGCGAGCTCTTCGACGCGGCGGCGCAGCGCCCTGCGGCCAGGGACTTTCTGCCGAAGCTGAAGATTGCCGCCATTGAGCAGTTCGAGGCCGTGGGCTTCCCGACCACGCGCGACGAGGACTGGCACTTCACCTCGGTGTCGCCGATCGCCGAGCGGATCTTCCGTCCCGTGCGGTCGACGGCGACCGCGCTGACAGCCGAGGACATCGCGCGCTTCACCTACGGCCGGAACGACTGGCACCTGCTCGTCTTCGTCAACGGCCGCTATGAACCCGCGCTTTCCTCGTTCGCCGAGCTCGACGTGGACGCGCAGGTGATGACGTTCGGCGAAGCGCTCAAGGAGGCGCCGGAGCTGCTCGCCGAGCGCCTCGGCACGCTCGCCCCGTCGGCGCACGCCTTCACGGCGCTGAACACCGCGTTCATGGCCGACGGCGTTGTCATCCGCGTCCCCAAGGGTGTGGTGCTCGAGACGCCGGTGCACATCGTCTACGTCACTGACAGCCATGCGAACGGCGCGTCGCTGCACCCGCGCACGCTCGTCATCGCCGAGCGCGGCGCCCAGCTGACGCTCGTCGAGACGTTCGCGACCATCGGCGGCGGCGCCTACTTCACCAATCATGTGGCCGAAGTGGTGGTGGGCGAGAACGCGCGCGTGGACCACTACAAGGTCCAGCGCGAGGGGGGTGACGCCTTCCACGTGGGGACGATCCAGGCCACGCAGGATCGCAACTCCATCTACCACGCCTTCTCCTTCGCGGTCGGCGCCCAGTTGTCACGCACCAACGTCTACTCCAAGCTGCTGGGGGAAGGGTGCGAGGTGCGGCTCAACGGACTCTACGCGCTGGAGGAGGCGCAGCACGCCGACCACCAGACCTTCGTGGAGCACATCGCCCCGTCGTGCTCGAGCCGCGAGGTCTACAAGGGCATCCTCGACGGCACGTCGCACGGCGTGTTCAACGGCAAGGTCTATGTGCACCCCGAGGCGCAGAAGACCGACGGCAAGCAGACCAACAAGGCGCTCTTGCTCAGCGAGGGCGCGCGGGTGGACAGCAAGCCGCAGCTCGAGATCTTCGCCGATGACGTGAAGTGCACGCACGGCGCGACCGTCGGGCAGCTGGACGACATGGCGCTGTTCTACATGAAGAGCCGCGGCATCGGCGCCGACCGCTCGCGCGCGCTGCTCACGTATGCGTTCGCGGCGGAGGTACTGGAGCTCATCGAACTCGAGCCGCTCAAGGTGGCGCTCGAGGCGCTGCTGTTCGCGCGCTTCATTCCGCCCGACACGGTCTAGGGAGCGCCTCGTGTCCGCCGAACTCGACGACCTGTACCAGAGCATCATCCTCGACCACAACCGCCGGCCGCGCAATTTCCGCGTGATGGACGACGCCAGCGCGCACGCCGAAGGGAAGAACCCGTTGTGCGGGGACCAGCTCACGATCTGGCTCAAGCTCGACGGCGACCAGATCAGCGATGTGTCGTTCCAGGGGAGCGGCTGCGCCATCTCCAAGGCGAGCGCGTCGCTGATGACGGCGGCCATCAAGGGGAAGAGCCGCGGCGAGGCCGAGCAGCTGTTCACCAAGTTCCACGGCGTTGTCACCGGCGTGCATCCGGAGGACGCCGAATCGCTCGGCTCGCTGAAGGCGCTGGGGGGCGTGTCGCGCTTCCCGCTGCGCGTGAAGTGCGCCTCGCTCGCATGGCATGCCATGCACGCGGCGCTCACCCAGAACGACGCGGTTGACGCGCCGGTCAGCACGGAGTGATTCCAGCATGAGTGCCGCCGGTGCCGGCTTGAGGGATGTGCGTCCCGACTTTCCGCTGCTCGTGTCGAACCCCGGGCTGGTTTACCTGGACTCGGCGGCCACGTCACAGAAACCGCACGCAGTGCTCGACGCCATTCGCGACTACTACGGGACGGCCAACGCCAATCCGCACCGCGGTGCCTACAAGCTGAGCGGCGCGGCCACCGACGCATACCATGGCGCGCGCAGCGAGATCGCCCGCTTCCTCGGCGCGGCCGATGCCGACGCGCTGATCTTCACGCGCGGCACCACCGAGTCGATGAACCTGCTGGCGACGGCGTGGGGGCTCACACACGTGCATCGCGGCGATCGCGTGGTGGTGACGCGCCTCGAGCACCACGCCAACTTCGTCACGTGGCAGCAGCTCGCGCGCACCGTTGGCGCCGAGTTCCGCATCTGCGAGCTGACGCCGGACGGCCAGGTGGACCTCGACCAGCTGCGCCTGCTCGTCACCGCCAACACCAAGGTGGTGGCCTTCGGGCACGTGTCGAACGCGCTCGGCACCATCAACAACGTGCGCGAGATCGTGAAGATCGCGCACGCCATCGGCGCGGTGGCGTTCTGCGACGGCGCGCAGGGGGCGCCGCACCTGCGCGTGGGCTTCGACGAGCTCGGCGTGGACGCCTACGCCTTCAGCGGCCACAAGATGCTCGGCCCCATGGGCATCGGCGGCGTCATCGTACGCCGCGCCTTGCTCGACACGATGCACCCGTACCAGTTCGGCGGCGACATGATCGAGTTCGTCTTCGACGGCGACTCCACGTGGAACGTGCTGCCCCACAAGTTCGAGGCGGGGACCCCCAACGTCGAGGGCGCGGTGGGGCTGGCGGCCGCCGTGAAGTACCTCGACGCACTGGGCATGGATGCGGTGCGTGCGCACGAAGTGGCGCTGACGCGCTACGCCATGGAGCAGCTCGCGACCATCGAGGGAATGCACCTGTACGGCCCCGCAGCCGCCGAGGCGCGCAGCGGTGTGGTGAGCTTCACGCTGGGCGACATCCACCCGCACGACCTGAGCACGATGCTCGACGTGGACGGCATCTGCGTGCGGGCCGGCCATCATTGCGCCCAGCCGCTGATGCGCGCGCTGCACGTGACGTCCACCGTGCGCGCCAGCTTCTATGTCTACAACACCGCGGCCGACGTGGATGCGCTGGTGGCGTCGCTGCGGAAGGCGCAGGTGCGGTTCCATGCCCACGTCGGCTGAACCCGGCACCGGCGCGCGCGACACTGGCGCCGGCACCGGAGCGCCTGTCGCAGGCGCGGACGCCGGGCTGGCCGCGCTCTATCAGGAGCGCATTCTCGACCACTATCGGCGGCCACGGCACAAGGGAACGCTGGCGCGCGCCACCGGCGTACACGGCGTGAAGAACCCGCTGTGCGGCGACGATGTGAGCGTGGCCGTCTTCGTGCGGAATGGTGTCGTTGTCGAGGCCCAGTACACGGGAATCGGGTGCTCCATCATGCAAGCGACGGCGTCGATGCTGATGGGGCTGGTGCACGGCCGCACGTGCGATGAGGTCGAGGCGCTTGCCCGCCGCTTCGACGCCATGCTGGCAAGCGGCACGGCAGATGCGGCGCTGGGCGAGTTGGATGCGCTCGCAGGCGTCGCGGCATTCAAGGCGCGGCATAAGTGCGCGAAACTGCCGTGGCAGGCGTTGCTGGGAGCGATGGCTGAGGGTGGGCGATAGGAGGCAGATGGTAGATGGTGGATGGTAGAGGGTAGATCATGACGGTCTGCCATCGACCATCTACCATCTACCATCTACCATCTACCATCTACCACCTACGATCTACCTTCAGCCCTCCCCACACCGCACCCCGCGTCGCACCTTTACTCATGCGCCGTTTTGCGATCGTTGCCGCCCTCGCGTTTGCCGCTGCCTGCTCCGGCGACGGTCCGACCGCTCCACCCGTGACGCCGCCGGTCACGCCGCCGCCGGTCACGCCACCGGTCACGCCGCCGGTGACGCCGCCGAGCACGGACCCGCCGGTCGTCGCGCGCGAGTTCCGCGGGCTGTGGGTGGCCACCGTCGCCAACATCGACTGGCCGTCGCGAACGGGGCTGAGCCAGACCGAGGCAATGGCCGAGATGCGCACGATCCTCGACAAGGCGCAGACGCTGCGGATGAACGCCGTGATCCTGCACGTGCGCGCGTCAGGCGATGCGCTGTACCGCTCGACTCTCGAGCCGTGGGCGAAGGCGCTGACGGGCACTCAGGGCGCGGATCCGGGCTGGGATCCGCTCGCCACGTGGGTGGATGAGGCCCACGCGCGCGGACTGGAACTGCACGCCTGGTTCAATCCGTTCCGCGCCGGCAACGTGAGCGATTCGTCGAGGCTGGCCGCCAACCACCTCTGGAAAACGCGACCCGACCTGGCGCGTGTCTGGGAAGGCCAGCTCTGGTTCGACCCGGGCGAGCCGGATGTGCACACCTGGACGATGAACGTCATCAAGGACGTCATCAACCGGTATGACATCGACGCGGTGCACATGGACGACTACTTCTACCCTTATCCGCAGGGGAGTACCCCCGTCTTCAACGACGACGTGTCGTACAACCGGTACCTCGCCGCCGGCGGCGTGGCCATGGCCCGCGCCGACTGGCGTCGCCGCAACGTGGACACCTTCATCCAGCGCCTGTACGCCGAGGTGCGTGCCGCCAAGCCGTCCGTAAAGGTTGGAATCTCGCCGTTCGGCATCTGGCGGCCCGGAAATCCGCCCGGCATCACGGGCCTCGACGCGTACAGCGCGATCTACGCCGACTCGAAGAAGTGGCTCGAGAACGGCTGGGTGGATTACTTCGCGCCGCAGCTGTACTGGTCGCTCGCCAGCACGGGGCAGAACTTCACCTCGTTGCTTGACTGGTGGATTTCGGTGAACGCGCAGAAGCGACACCTCTGGCCGGGGCTGGCCGCCTACCGGGTGGCCGACGGTGGGTTCACGTCGGCGGCGGAGATTACCAACCAGCTTGCGGTGACGCGTTTTCGGGCGGGCCCGAATGCGGGCGGCGGGAGCGGCTCGCTGCTCTACAACACCACCGCCGTGCGGACCAATGCCCGCGGACTCGCGGACTCGCTCGCGAAGAACAGCTTCATTTCCAACACGCTCGTGCCGGCGTACACCTGGCTCGACGCGACGCCGCCCGCGGCGCCGACTATCGCCGTGACCGACCAGAACGGGATGATCCGCGCCACGATCACGCCGGGCGGCGCCGAAGCGGCGCGGTGGTGGATGGTGCAGTGGCGCAACGCCACCGCGTGGAGCTACAAGCTCGTGCTGGCCACGAGCCCCGTGGCGAACCTCCCGTACTCGAGCGCGGCAGAGAAGGCGGACGTGGTGGTGGTGACCGCGCTCGACGCCGCGTGGAACGCGTCCACCGCAGTGACCTGGCGTGCGGCAGCGCGGTAACAGATGACGGCCCCCACCGATCCGTCGCGTCCGAGCGGCGGCCACCTGGTGGCCGAGGTGCTGCATCGGCACGGCGTGCGGTCGCTCTTTGGGCTGGCGGGCGGGCACATCGCGCCGATCTTCGTCGAGGCAAAGCGGCGCGGCATTCGCGTCATTGACACGCGGCAGGAGCAGACGGCCGCCTTCGCCGCCGATGCCACCGCGCGACTGACCGGCGTCGGCGTCGCGGTGGTGACCGCAGGGCCCGGCGTCACGAACACGCTGACCGCGTTGACCAATGCGCGCATGGCGCGGTCGCCGATGCTGCTCATCGGCGGCGCCACCGCCACCGTGCTGCGTGGGCGCGGTTCGCTCCAGGACATCGACCAGATGGCGGTGATCCGGCCGCACGTGAAGCACGCCGAGCAGGTGCGGCGCGCGGCCGACATCGTGCACGTGCTCGAGCGCGCCCTGCGTGTGGCGCGCGAGGGCGTGCCCGGACCGGTCTTCGTTGAGCTACCGCTCGACGTCCTGTACTCAGAGGCACTGGTCCGCGAGACGATGGGACTGGGCACGCCGCCGGCCGCCGGCGCGCCGCTGCGCAAGAAGCTCGAGCACTGGTACCTGAACCGGCACGCCAATAAGGTCTTCGCTCCGGGCGGCGCCGTGCCGCAGGATCCAGTGCACGTGATGCGCATGCATCCGGGCGCTCGCGCCGTGGCGCGCGCGACGGCGATGCTCGCACGCGCCGAGCGCCCGGTGATGGTTATCGGCAGCCAGGGATGCGAATGCGCGGCGGAGAGCGGCGCCCTGGCCGACGCGGTGCGCGCGCTGGATGTCCCCGTCTTTTTGGCCGGCATGGCGCGCGGGTTGCTCGGCGCGGAGAGCGCGCGGCAGGTGCGGCATCATCGCAAGGACGCACTGCGCGAGGCGGACCTGGTGCTGCTTTGTGGCGTGCCGATGGACTTCCGGCTCGACTACGGCCGGCACATTGGCGGTCGAGCCACGATCGTGTCGGTCAACCGTGACGCGCGCGAACTCCACAAGAACCGGCGGAGCTCGCTGGCTGTCTGCGCCGACGCCGACCTGTTCGTGCGTGCGCTGGCCGGCGCCGGCGCCCGCGCGGCCTGTGCGACGTGGGCTGCGCACCTCGCGGAGCGCGACGCCGCGCGCGACACGGCCATCGCAGCTGAATCGGAGTTGCCCCTGCCGCCGGTCAATCCGTTGGCGCTCTGCCGCGCGGTGGACGACCTGCTGACGGAACGCTCGACCGTCGTCGCGGATGGCGGCGACTTCGTGGCCACCGCGTCGTACGTCGTGCGCCCGCGCGCACCGATGCGCTGGCTCGACCCCGGCGTGTTCGGCACGCTGGGCGTGGGCGCGGGCTTCGCGATGGCGGCCAAGCTTGCGAGGCCGGACGACGAGGTGTGGTTGATGTGGGGCGATGGTGCGGCGGGCTACGGCATCGTCGAACTCGACACGTTTGTGCGGCACGGCCTCCCTGTCATCTGCGTCGTCGGCAACGACGGCGCGTGGACGCAGATTGCCCGCGGCCAATTGCCCATGCTCGGCGACGACGTGGGCACCCAACTCGGGCGTACCGCCTTCCACGAGACGGCCGAGTCGCTCGGCACGTGCGGCCTGCTGCTCGACGACGCGTCGAAGCTCGAGGCGACGCTGCGCGGGGCGCGTGAGATTGCGCGCGGCGGACGGCCGGTGCTCGTGAATGCGATGATCGGTGTCGGCGAGTTTCGACGCGGAAGTCTGAGTATGTAGAGGGCGGCGGAGAACGGCAGAGGACGGCAGAGAAAGGCAGTCACTACAACACGAGGGGCGCCGCGATCATTCGCAGCGCCCCTCTGCCGTTCTCTGCCGTTCTCTGCCGTTCTCCGCCGTTCTCCGCCGTTCTCCGCCGTTCTCCGCCGTTCTCCGCCGTTCTCCGCCGTTCTCTGCCGTTCTCCGCCGTTCTCTGCCGCTCACAGCGGCTCAAACCGCGCCTGAAAGAAGCGAAGATACTTCGGCTCGTAGATCATCTTGAGCCCCCTCACCGACTCGCGCTGCTCGTACACGGCCTTCACCGACTCGGCCACCACGTCCATGTGCGCCTGGGTGTAGACGCGGCGCGGGATGGTGAGGCGGGTGAGTTCGAGCTTCGGCCGGTAGTGGTCGCCGGTCTTGGCGTTGCGGCCGGCGCTCACGATGCCGCGTTCCATGGCGCGGATGCCGCTGTCCAGGTAGAGCTGTGCGGCGAGCGTCTGTGCCGGGAAGTCATCCTGCTTGAGCTGCGGGTAGAATCGCTTGGCGTCGAGGAAGATCGCGTGCCCGCCGATCGGCTCCATCATCGGCACGCCCCACTCCTCGAGCAGTCCGCCAAGGTAGCGCACCTGCCCGATGCGCGCGCGGATGTGCTCGTCCTGCACCGACTCCGCGGTGCCGATGGCCATCGCCTCCATGTCGCGCCCGGCGAGGCCGCCGTAGGTGTGCAGCCCCTCGAAGACGACGACGAGGTTACGGAGCTCCTCGAAGGTCTCCCAGCTGTTCACCGCCACCCAACCGCCGATGTTGACGAGCGAGTCCTTCTTGGCGCTCATCCAGGCCCCGTCGGTGTAGCTGCAGAACTCCTTCAGGATCTCGGCGACCTTCTTGCCGGCGTAGCTCGTCTCGCGCTCCTGGATGAAGAAGGCGTTCTCCACCGCGCGCGTGGCATCGAGGTAGATCTTGACGCCGTGCTTGTCGCCCCAGGCACGCAGCGCCTTGATGTTGGCCATGGAGACCGGCTGGCCGCCCGCCATGTTCACGGTCGCCCCGACGGACACGTACGCAATTTTCTCCGCGCCGTGCTCCTTCACGAGGGCATCGAGCTTGGCGAGGTCCACGTTGCCCTTGAAGGCGTTGCGGTTGGTCGGGTCGTGCGCCTCGTCGCAGATGACGTCCACGAAGATGCCGCCTGCCATTTCCTGGTGCAGGCGCGTCGTCGTGAAGTACATGTTGCCTGGCACGTACTGGCCCGCCTTGATTTCCGTGCGACTAATCAGGTTCTCTGCACCCCGCCCCTGGTGGGTGGGGACGAGGTACTTGTAGCCGTAGTACGTCTGAATGGCGTGCTCGAGATGGTAGAAGTTCTCGGAGCCAGCGTAGGCCTCGTCACCGGCCATCATCCCCGCCCACTGCCGATCGCTCATCGCGCTCGTGCCGCTGTCGGTGAGCAGGTCGATGTAGACGTCGGCGGAGCGGAGGAGAAAGGTGTTGTATCCCGCATCGACCATCGCGCGCTCGCGCGCCGGGCGGTCGGTCATCGTCAGCGGTTCGACCATCTTGATCTTCCACGGCTCGGCCCAGGAACGGCGGCCGGCCTGCTGGCCCATGGTGCGGGGAACTTCGTGCTTGTCGGTCATGGCGTGTGTGAGCGCAGCGGCGCCGGTGGGAGGAGATCCCGAAGGGATAGAGGCAAATTCGCCATTTGAGTCCACCGCTATGGATCAGAGTTTTCACGACACGGTGTCAGGATTCACCTGTCGTTGCGGCTTCGCCGGACGATTCACGGTACGATCTGGCGATTGGGCTCAACGGACCGCATGCTACATGATTGCGGCCGACGGACGACCCTCGGCCGCACGCCACTCCATCCGGTCCAGGACGCCATGCGCCGACTGATTGCCGCCTGTTTCGCCGCGCTGCTCGCCGTTCCCGTCTTCGCCCAGCCCCAGCCGGAGGCCACCGCCCTCGCGGCGCGCATCCGCCAGAACTACCGCAAGCTCGAAGTACGGATCCCGGTGCGCGACGGAGTGAAGCTCTTCACGTCCGTGTATGTGCCGAAGGACACCACGAAGCGATACCCCGTGCTGATGTCGCGCACACCGTACTCGGTAGCACCGTACGGCGACACGCTCTATCGCGCGTCGATGGGTCCGTCCGGCAATCCGAAGTGGGTGGACGACGGCTACATCTTCGTCTATCAGGACGCGCGCGGGCGCAACTTCTCCGAAGGCACCTTTCGCGAGATGACGCCGATTCTCGAGAAGCACGACAAGCCGACCGACGTGGACGAGGGAACCGACACGTACGATACCATCGAGTGGCTGCTGAAGAACCTCCCAACGAACGGACGGATGGGGATCTACGGCACCTCGTGGCCCGGCTTCTACGCCAGCGCGAGCTGCCTGGCGCGGCATCCGGCGCTCGTGGCCTGCTCGCCGCAGGCGCCGATGACCGATATCTGGATGGGCGACGACGACTTCCACGGCGGCGCCTTCCTGCTGGCGCACAACTTTGGCTTCTACACCGGCTTCGGGCGCGGACCGCGCACCGAACCGGGGCCGGACAAGCGCTATCCGTACACGCGCGAGTCCAATGACGCCTACCAGTTCTACCTCGACATGGGGCCGATCGGGCCGGGGTCGCGCAAGTACATCACGCCGGGGACCAGCCAGTTCTGGGAGGACATTCTCGCGCATCCGACGTACGACGCGTTCTGGCAGGCGCGCGATGTGCGCCGGCACCTGCGTGACGTGAAAGCCGCGGTGTTGACGGTCGGCGGCTTCTACGATACTGAAGACCTTCACGGACCGTGGTGGGTGTATGGGAGCATCGCCAAGCTGAGCCCGTCCACCGACAACACACTCATCGTCGGCCCGTGGTCGCACGGCGGATGGAGCCGCGGCGATGGCAACGTGCTGGGCAACCTGCGCTGGAACTACAAGACCGGCCCGTTCTACCGCGACTCGGTGGAGTATCCGTGGTTCGCGCACCATCTCAAGGGCGCGCCGAAGCTCGTGGCCACCGGCGTCCACGTCTTCCGTACCGGCGGCGAAAAGTGGGATTCGTATCCCACGTGGCCGGCCCCTGCGGCGAAGAAGACCGCGCTCTACCTGCAGCCCAACGGCAAGCTCGGCTTCTCACCGCCGGGCCATAACGGCGCCTTTGACCAGTATGTGAGCGATCCCGCTAAGCCGGTGCCGGTGGTGGGCCGCATCGAGCCCAACGGCATGCCGCGAGATTACATCACGGACGACCAGCGTTTTGCCTCGCGCCGCCCGGACGTGCTCGTCTACCAGACCGATGTGCTCACCGAGGACGTCACGCTGTCCGGGCCCGTGAACCCGGTGCTCCATGTGAGCACGACGGGAAGCGATGCCGATTTCATCGTCAAGCTGATTGACGTCTTCCCGAACATCGCCCCCAACTGGGCGGGCGACCAGAGCGGGTTCATCGTGGGCGGCTACCAGCAGCTCGTGCGCGGCGAGCCGTTCCGTGCGCGCTATCGCCGTTCATTCGAGAAGCCGGTGGCGATGGTGCCGAACCAGGCCGACTCGATCCGGTTCGAGATGCCGTCCATCCACCACACCTTCAAGAAGGGGCACCGCATCATGGTGCAGGTACAGAGCACCTGGTTCCCGCACATCGAGCGCAACCCGCAGACGTTCGTGCCGAGCATCTTCTTCGCGAAACCGAGTGACTATAAGACGGCGACGATGCGGGTGTACCACAACACGGCGAAGCCGACGCGTCTTGAGGTAATGCAGCTGCCGTAACTGCAACCACGAAGCGCGACGGGCGCGAAGGGGCGCGAAGAACTTCCTGGAGACACGACAGCGTGCCACGCAATCATCTGCGTGGCACGCTGTCTTGCGTCCCATTCTGGGTTGATCGACGGGGCGCGAAGATTTACTGCTTTGCCGCGGATTACGCGGATCAGGGGCCGGATGGACGCGGATCAATCTTGGGGGAGTGTGCCACGCCGACTCAGCGTGGCACACTCCCTCACGCATGATCCGCGAAATCCGCTCCCCTCCGCGTAATCCGCGGCAAAGCGCTAAGACCCGCAGCGACGCGAAGCCGCGAGAATCCGCGACGGCACCACATGCAGATCCGAAGGTCCTTCGCGCCCCTTCGCGCTCTTCGTTCTTCGCGGTATCAGTTGTACGAAACCATCACCGCCGCTCGAGCCACGACAGCAGGTACAGCACGTTCACCGCGCCGTCCATGATGGGCTCGTTGGTGGAGTAGTCGCCCCAGTCGTCGTGATAGACGATGTGCCCGGTGTTCCACTTGGCGTACGCATCGGGCTTGGTCAACGCGATGCCGGCGAGGTTCTTGAAGATCGACGTGTAGACCGGACCGTCGAGGAGCGCGCCATCAAGCTGGTACTTCAGCTTCACCGAGATCACCGCGTGCGGATCTCGCGCGAAGTTGCCGTCTGCCGGCACGCCGATGACCATCGAGACCCCCCACGGGTTGGTGCCGAAGAGCCAGTCGATGGCCGATTGTTCGAGTCCGCGGAATTCACTGTCGCCCGTGATGCGGCGGTATTGCAGCGCCGTCACCGCCAGTGAGGTGATGAGATCGTTGGAGCACCAGATGAACGGCACACCCATGTTGAAGCCGTTTTCAGCCTTCTTCGCCACGGCCGCCAGGCCGTCGCGGTAGTACCCGGAGAGCCGCAGGCGCTCCTGCAGGGTGCCGCGCCGCGCCGCCTCGTAATGGCCGATGTTGTGCCAGGGATACCACTGGTAGTGATTGGCGGTATCGGCGCCCATCCACGGCTTCACCTTGGCCTTCGCCGCATACTGCATGGCCTTGGCCTGATACCTGGCATCCGAGGTGAGCGCATAGAGCGCGGTGGCGCCCAGCTCCATGTCGTCTTCCCAGTCATCCTCTTCGTAGTAGTACGCGCCGCGTCCGGGAGCGGTTTGGCAGGCCCCGGGGTACTTCTCGCCGAGGGCGAAAGCGGCAATCGCCTTGCGCCGGAGCGTATCGGCCAGCGCCGGCTCGCGGCTGCGCAGTTGCTGTGCGCCCAGCGCAAACGCGGCCGCGAACTTGCCGGCGGTGGAGGCGTAGCCCGTGGCGCGATTCTGGTATTTCAGCAACCCCTGCGGAATCCCGGTGCACGGATAGAGCGGACGCGGGCCGCCTTTCCCCCAACCGTAGTCGGCCGAGTCGTTGTAGATCAGGTCGAAGAACATGTGGTCGCGATCGTCGCCGAGCTGGTTGAGCATCAGCGAATCGTCGGGGAACATCCGGAGCAGCCACACCAGCCCGTGGCGCGCCTCATCGAGCACGTCAGGCACGCCGTTGGTCCCCGGCCGGCCGTCGGCCAGGTGCGCGTCGCCGAACACCTTGGGGTTGTCGCGCCACGCTTGCAGTAGCTGGTACGTCGCGGTTGCCGACGTGGTGACGTACTGCAGGTAGTCCGAGGCGTCGGCCCAGCCGCCCGTCGCCGGCAGGTACTCGCCGGCGCGCGTGGGATGATCCACGATGATCCCGTCTTTCGCGTGGACCACCTTGTCGTGCGTGGGGTTGTAGCCGGACCGCTGCTGGCGCATGTACCGCAGTGGCATCTCGGCGAGGCCATTCCAGACTGTCGGTCCGATCTTCACCACAGGTGACATGAGGGCGCCGGCGCGGATGCGATACGCCCCCGTGGTGCGCAACGCGGTGAAGTCGAGGCGGTACGTCGCGGCGCACGGCCCGAACTTGCCGGCCGAGGTGGCCGGCTTCGGACCAAATACCCGTTTGCCGGCCTGGTCCACCACCTCGAAGTCCGCGACGGCGCGTGGTGCGAGGGCGCAAACTACCGCCACCTTGGGCGCGTCGGGGAGGTACCCCACCTGATTGACGCGGATGGCGTCGTCGGGCGTACCGTCGCCCTGTGCCAACGCAGGCATCGCGGTGACGGCAAGGAGGGCGAACGGCGAAGCGAGGGATCGCAGCATCGGTGTCATGCCGACGAAAGTACCGTCGCCGAAGGGTGCCCGCGAGTCGCGACCCTAGCCAACGTTAGGGTCGCCCGTAGAGTATTGCTGGTGACGAATTCCGCGTGCGCGTCCGAGACGCCGCGCGACCGCCTGGTGCACACGACCGAGGATGATACGGATGCGCAATCGCACGCTCACTGCCCTGGTTCTGGCCTTCGCTACCACGATTGGACTGGCCGGTTCCCTTCCCGCCCAGCGTACCGCTAAGCCGCCGCTGCACGGACGCCACTGGATGGCCGTCACCGGCAAGCCGCTCGCCGCGACCGCCGGGGCAATGATGTTCACCAAGGGTGGCAATGCCATTGATGCCGCCTGCGCGATGCTCGGCGCCGTCACTACCATGTGGGACGTGCTCAGCTGGGGCGGCGAGACCCAGGCGCTCATCTATCACCCAGGACTCAAGAAGGTCATCGGCATCAACGCGCTGGGCGTGGCCCCCACGGGCGCGACGGCGGAGTTCTACCGTGGCAAGGGCTACCGGTATCCGCCGGAGTTCGGCCCGCTGGCGGCGGTGACCCCGGGCACCCCCGGCGGCCTGATGACGATGCTGGCCGAGTATGGCAAGCTGTCGCTCAAGGAGGTGCTGGCGCCCGCGATCCAGATGGCCGATGGCTACGCCATCGAGGCGCAAACCGCCAACTCGATGGAAGCGAACAAGGCCCGCATCAAGCAGTGGAAGTACTCCAGGGCCGTCTACCTGCCGCATCTCGGCGAACGGCGCGAAGCGCCGGAGGCCGGGGAGATCTTCGTGCAGAAGGATCTTGCGGCGACGCTGCGCAAGCTGGTGGAGGCGGAACAGGCGGCGCTGAAGGCGGGAAAGAGCCGCAAGGACGCCATCTATGCGGCGTACGACCGGTTCTACAAGGGTGACATCGCCAAGGAAATCGTGCGCGGCGTGCGCGAGGAAGGCGGGCTGTTCACCGAGCAGGACCTCGCCGACTGGAAGGTGAAGATCGAGGAGCCGCTGTCCACGAACTACAAGGGCGTCGAGGTCTACAAGCTGCAGCAGTGGCAGCAGGGACCGGCATTGCTGCAGGCGCTGAACATCCTCGAGAATGCCGACCTCAAGGGGATGGGCTACAATAGCGCGCGGTACCTGCACACCGTGTACCAGGCGATGTCGATGGCGTTCGCCGACCGTGACTTCTACTACGGCGATCCGGCCTTCGCGAAGGACCAGCCCATGAAGGGGCTGCTGTCAAAGGAGTACGCGAAGGCGCGGTACGGGCAGATCAACTGGACGCGCAACGATGCCGGCATCAAGCCCGGCGATCCGTATCCGTTCGAAGGGCGTGCCAATCCGCTCAAGGCGCAGCTGGATGCGTGGACGGTGTTGCCGGCGGCGACAAGCCTACCTCGCAGTGGGCAGCAGGATCGGGCCGTGCCGCCGCCAGAGACGGCAGACGGCGAACGGCAGACGGCGGATGAGGCGTTCAAGCAGGCATTCTACTCCGGCACGACGTCCATCCAGGCCGCCGACGAGGAAGGATGGGTCATCTCCGTCACGCCGTCGGGTGGGTGGATTCCCGCGGTGATCGCGGGCAACACGGGCGTCGGGCTGTCGCAGCGCGCGCAGAGCTTCGTCACGGCGCCCGAGGACGGGCCGTTCAACGTCATTGAGCCGGGCAAGCGTCCGCGCGTCACGCTGACGCCGTCGCTCGCGCTCAAGGACGGCGCGCCGTACCTGGCCGTCTCGGTGCAGGGCGGAGACTCGCAGGACCAGAACCTCCTGCAGTTCCTGCTCAACGTCACCGAGTTCGGCATGACGCCGCAGGAAGCGGTGGAGGCGCCGAACATCAACTCCTTCCAGATGCGATCGTCGTTCGGCCAGCACGAGAGCCGGCCGGGACGCATGCTCGCCGCCGAGTCACTGCCGTTCTACGTGCGCAGTGAGCTACGGCGGATGGGATACACGATGGAATACGAGGAGCGGACGTCGGGGCCGATTACCGCCATCATGTTCGACCGCAAGCACAAAACCATGTGGGGTGCGGCGTCGCATCACGGTGAAGACTACGGCATCGGGTGGTAGGCGCATGTACGCACTGGCTGTCATCCGGTATCGGGCGCCGCTTGAGGTGATCGAAGCGGCCACCGAGGCGCACCGGGCCTACCTCCGCGAGCTGAAGGCGGCGGGAACGCTGGTCGTCTCGGGGCCGGTCGTTCCCCGCACCGGCGGCGTGCTGCTGCTGCGCGTCCCCGACGACCACTCGGCGGCGGCGCTCGATGCCGTGCGCGACGGCGACCCCTTCTGGAAGCAGGGGCTCGCCAATTACGAGTTGCTGCCGTGGAATCCCGTAATCGGACGCGAGGGACTGGACTCGCTGTAGGAGACGGAAGCGGCATTCGCGTATTAGGTTGCGACGTGGGACGCGACTCCGCCCGGCCTTTTGGTGCTACGCCATGACCGACGGGCTCTTTCCGGGACAAACAGCTATGGCACGCACGGAACCGGGCACCCTCGACATCGTGGTGCCCTGCTTCAATGAAGAAGCGGTCATTGAGCAGACGCACCAGCGCCTGGCGCAGGTGGCTCGCAGCATCCCCACCGTCCGCGCCACCGTGATCTACGTGGATGACGGCAGCCGCGACGGGACGCTCGCCAAGCTGCGCGCCATCGCCGCCGCGGATCCCGGCGTCCGCATCGTCGCGCTCTCCCGGAACTTCGGGCACCAGTACGCGCTCACCGCCGGACTGGACGCGTCAACCGGCGATGCCGTCGCGGTCATTGATGCGGACCTGCAGGACCCGCCGGAGGTAATCGCGGAGATGGTCGTGCGGTGGCGCGCCGGTGCGGACGTGGTGTACGGCGTTCGCGCCACCCGGCAGGGAGAGACGGCCTTCAAGCGCGGCACGGCGCACGTCTTTTACCGCCTCCTGCAGACGCTCGGGAATGCCGACATCCCGGCCGATGTCGGCGACTTCCGCCTGCTCGACCGTCGGGTCGTGGACACGCTTCGCGACATGCCCGAACGCGACCGGTTCCTGCGCGGTCTCGTGGTCTGGGCCGGGTTCCGCCACGAGGGCGTGTCGTACGAGCGACTGCCGCGCGCCGCGGGGCAGACGAAGTTCCCGTTCTCTCGGATGTTCAGCTTCGCCCTCGACGGCATCTTCTCCTTCTCGACCGTCCCGCTGCGGCTTGCCTCCTACCTGGGGCTCTTCGTCTCTATCCTCTCGATGATCGGCGTGGTGTACGCGTTCTACATCAAGCTGTTCACGGTAGGCGTAATTCCGGGCTGGGCCGCCCAGTGGATCGGCACGCTCTTCCTCGGCGGGGTGCAGCTGCTGTCGCTCGGCGTGATCGGCGAGTACGTGGGTCGCATCTACGGCGAGGTGAAGCGGCGGCCGCTCTACGTGGTGAAGGAACGCATCGGCTTCGACCCCAGCGCCTGATGTTCCCGTTCCGCACCAAGCTGGCGCTGGCGCGCGGCCTGCTGGCCCGGGGGCGGCACCCGCTGTACGTGCAGTTCTACGTCACGGCGCGGTGCAACCTGACGTGCAAGCAGTGCAACATCATCTATGCGAACGCCGACGTCGGCGAGGTGTCGCTCCCGCAGGTCGAGGCGATGGCCGCCAACCTGGCGGCCATCGGCACCGGCATCGTGCTGCTCACGGGAGGCGAGCCGTTCGTGCGGCGCGACCTGCCGGACATCATCCGCGCGTTCACGAGCCGCGGCCTTCACGTGCGCACCCAGACCAACGGCTTCGCCACGATTGACCAGCTGAAGGAAGCGGCCGCGGCCGGCGCACGCGACATCTCCATCTCGCTCGACTCGCTGGTCCCGGAGAAGCAGGACTTCCTCAACGGCTCGCACGACCGCAGCTGGAGGCGCGCCATCGAGGCGATCAGCCGCGTGACGCACGCATATCCGCCGCGCAACTCCTTCGCCGCGTTCGGCACGGTGCTCTCGCCGCAGAACCTGCTCGAGATCCCGAACATCATTCGATTCGCCACGCGCATCGGCTGGTACGTGTCGCTCGTGCCGGCGCATGTGGCCGACCCGGCAGAGCCGCACAACTTTCGCAGCTACGACCGCGAGATGATCTTCCCGCCGGCGATGTATCCGCTGGTGGACGAGACGCTCGAGGAGTGTCTCGCGCTGAAGCGCAGTGGGCATCTGCTGTATGACTCACCCGAGTTTCTCGACAACGTGCGCCGCTTCATTCGCCGCGAGCCGGTGACGTGGCGGCGGCGCAACGACAACGTCTGCGACTCACCGGGGCTCTACTTCGCCGTGCGCCCGAACGGCGACCTGCAGCCCTGCTGCGATCACGTACTGCAGGAGAGCTACCCCGTCTGGCACCCGGACTTCCCCCGCTGGTACCGCGAGACCGAGATGCGCAAGGCAGTGCATGCCATCACGAGCCGCTGCGGCGGGTGCATGTACGGCAGCTTCCCGGAGATGACGATCACCGCGCGCTGGCCGCTCACCACGCTGAGGCGTTCGGCCCTCTTTCTGGGCGGAACGTCGGCCCGGAAGCCGTGGCCGATGACCGCCGAACAGATGATCGCCATTATCAACGAAATCAACACGGCGCACCCGGTGGACCACGCGCGAGCCAGCGCGCTGCTCGAGGCGGTGCCGCGGCACGCCGATGTCACGCGCTCGCTTCCGGTGCTCTCGTGACGGGCACGAGCGACCTGCTGCACCGCGAGGAGGCGTTCCACGACGAGTGGGCGAGTTCGGTGGACCCCGCGTCCGTTCCGGTGCGCGAGTCCTTCACCTTGCCCACCTGCCCCGAGAACCGCTGGATCCACGCCTCGCTCGGCGACGTGCGCGGCAAGACAGTGCTCGAACTGGGCGCCGGGCTCGGCGAGGCGTCGGCGTGGTTCGCGATGCACGGCGCCGGCGTCATCGCCACCGACCTCAGCGGCGGCATGCTGGCGCTCGCGCGGCGCGTCGCCGCGCTCCACGGCGCCACCATCACTCCTGTGCAAATGGATGGGGCGGTGCTCGCGCTCGCCGATGCGTCCGTGGATGTCGTGTACGGTGCCAATGTGCTGCACCACGTGGACCAGGCTCGATGCATCGCCGAGGTGCATCGCGTCCTTCGGCCGGGTGGGGTGGCCGTCTTCTGGGATCCACTGCGCTACAACCCCGTGATCAATGTCTACCGACGCATGGCCACGGCCGTGCGAACCGAGGATGAGCATCCCCTTGGCCGCGACGACCTCCGCATGCTGCGGCGCACGTTCCGGCAGGTCGAGGCGCGCTTCTTCTGGCTCGCCGCGCTCGGCGTGTTCGTCTGGTTCTTCATGGGCCAGCGTGTCCACCCGAACGCCGAGCGGTACTGGAAGAAGATCATCACGGACTACGCGTCCATTGCAGCATTGCACGGCGTGCTGGTGGCGGTGGATCGTGTGCTGCTTCGCATTCCCGGCCTGCGATGGTGGGCCTGGAACATCGCCGTTGTCTGCCGGAAATAGCGCCGATGCTCTACGAACCTCGGGAGTCGATCAATCCGCGCACGTTCGCGCTGCGGCATGCGCTGCTGGAAGAACTGAAGCGCCGGCAGGGGCTGCTCGGTGACGGTGTCGGTCGCGAGCCGCTCATCGCGCTCGCGCGGGCGCTGGACGTGGGATACGATGCCTCGACGCGGCGCTACCTCGTGCGCGGCGGTGACGCGTTGGCCGAGGTGCCGCTGGAAGCGTTCCGATGCTACGTCCCGCGCACCGATGCATCGAGCGGGCACTGGGAGCAGGAGGACGAGATCCTGCGGGCCAATCGCGCCCTGACGTCCGGCCTCATCGATCAGCTCCTCGCAACGCCTCCGCGTAACGCTGCGCCGTGACCCGCGCCATCCCCTCCCCGAAGGCGCTCGCCGCCGCGTGCGGGGCCACGGCCTACCTGCTCGCGTATCGGGGGGCGCCGACCGCGTTCGACGAGTGGCTGGCGCTTCCGATCGCGCTCGAGACGGCCTTTCCCGGCACGTATCCCAGGGGCGACCTGCTCATTCAGGGCAGCATCGATGGTCCGTTTCACCTCTACAAGCTGGCGAGCGCGCTCTATTCGCTCGGCATCAATGTCGACGTCGCGTGGTACGCACTCCTCGCCGTCTCGCTCGTCGTTTTCTTCCTCGCGGTCTGGCGTCTGGCGGGCGCCGTGGGACTCGCCGATCGCGAGCGCGTGCTGCTGGTGCTGGCGATCGCGGCCACTCCGATCTACCGGGGCACGCTGCACTGGTCGGCGCAGCCGATGCTGTCATTCATCACCGCGTCGGTGGCCGTCCCCGTGGCGCTGCTCGCAATCACGGCGGCCCTTGAGGAGCGTCTGCGCCCCGCCTTGCTGTACTGCGCCCTTGCATTCGACATCCATCCATCGCTGGGCCTGTGTGCCGGCATTGCCGTCGTCGGTCTCGCGCCGGGCTTGTTCTCCATGCGGGCCCTGCGCACGGCGTGGCTTCCCGCCGCGCTCGTCGCGCTGCCAAACGTCGTCTACCTGCTCGGCCACCTCCCGGCACCGGCCGCGGCGGGCGGGGAACAGCTCTGGGAGGTGCATCTCACTCACGGCTACCACACCTTCTTCCGCGATCATGCGACCGGGTATCCGTGGTACGCACTCACGCTCGCAATCGCGCTGACGGCAGCCCCGCCCGAGGGCCGCGCCCGTCGGGCCGGGCTGGCGGCCGTCGGGCTGACGGCGATCGCAGCGGTATGGATTCTCGTCATGAATCTCGCGCCGATTCCGGCGCTCCTTCCGCTGTACCTCATTCGCGCGACGTTGCTGGCAAAGCCTCTGATGTTGGCACTGGCGATCCTGGCGCTGACGCGTGCGTCGTACGCCGGGCGATACGCTTGGCTGGCCCCGTTCGCCGGCGTGCTGGCGCTGGTCTACCCTGACACGGCCGTTGCGGAGGCGGCGCTTGCGATCCTGCTCGGCATCGTCCTGCGTCATTCGCCGGATCGCCGACTGGCTGCCGCGGGGGTCGCAGCGTGGACGGTGGGCATCCTGCTGTTGCTGGTGATTTTCGCGCGACAGGCATCGTCACTGGACCCGGTGACGGAGAACACCATGGCGCTGCGTTGGTCGGCGATGGTGGTCGGCCTCGTCGCGGCGGTGCTGCTCGTGTTTCCCAGACGCGTGGTCGGTGAGCCCAAGCGCGCGGATGGTGGCTGGGCCGCGCGGATGCCGGCGTGGGTCCTCCCGTTGATCGCCCTCGTTCTGGCGAAGCCGCCGGGACGGGTGTGGCTTCCGGACACTCCTGCCCGCATCAACACGCAACTGCACCTGTCGCGTCCGCTGCCGAAGGAGGCCGGGGTGATGCGGTGGGCCTACCGCGCGTCTCCGCCCGGCAGCCTTTTTGCCATTCCGCCGGTGAGTCACAGCTGGGTGCGTTTTCGGCTCGTCACCCGCCGCGGCGCCTACGTAACGGTGCACGACATCAATCAGCTGATGTACGCACGCAAGTACGTGACCGAAGCCGTGGCCCGGCTTGGTTCGCTGGGCATCGTCGTCCGGGGACTGCACCGGTTCGACCCACGGCCTTACGCCAACCCGACCTGCGCTCGACTGGCACGACTGGCCGCGGACGGCGTCGACTTCTACGTCCTGCCCGCGGAATCCAAAATGCCCGGGGGGAGTGTGCTCGTCTATCGCGACGAGAGCTATTCCGTGCTGGATGTGCAGCGAACGGCGCCGGGTTGCCGGCCGGCGGCGGGCTGACCATGACGACAGACCGCATCGCGCACCTCGGCGCACCGGCCGGGCACTGGCTTGCCGGACCGCTCACGCAGATCGGACACGCGCTCGCCCTCTGCTCCCGCTCCGCGCACAACCTCGAGATCTGGCGCGCGCGGGGCGTACCGTCGGATGTCGGTGCGACGGCCCCCTGCCCCTTCTGCGGAGCGGAAGCACTGCGTCAGCTCACGCTTCCACTGCACACCAGCGCCGATGTGCGGGAACTCGGCGATTGCCATGTCGTACTCTGCACCTCGTGCGCGATCGGCCGCACGGCTCCGGTGCCAGACGATTCGGTGCGTGTGATCACGCCGGACGTGCAGCGTGAAGGCATGAACGCCATGCAGCGCGCCCTGCTGCGGCGGTTCATGCGCCAGCGGGTGGCGCGTATCCGTCCCCTCCTCCCCTCCGGCCGCAGGCCGCGGGTCGCCGACGTCGGCGGCGGCGCGTGCGCCTTCGCCAACGCGCTGGCCGCGACGGGCTGTGACGTGTCGGTGTTCGAGCCGAATGCGGCGAACGCATCGTTCGCGGACACAAAAGCCGGCGTGCGGTTCATCGCCGCGCCCTTCGACGAGCGTGCGGTCGGTGCATCGGGCATCGCCGACGGGTCGCTGGACGCAGTCACGATGTGGCACGCGCTCGAGCACGTGCCCGACCCGGTCGCGACACTCGCGCTGGCCCGGCGGTTACTGCGGCCGGGCGGCGTGCTCTACGTGAGCGTGCCCAACCTCGATTCCTTGCAGGCCGATGTCGCCGGCACCCGATGGTGCTACGCCGACATTCCGCGGCACCTCACGCACTTCAGTCCCGAAGGCCTCGCATCGCGCATGCGGCAGGCGGGCCTCACTGGCATCACGCCATATTGGTGGAACGCCGAGTACGAGATTTTCGGCTGGTACCAGACCCTGCTCAACGTGCTGACGGGAAGCCATAACTACTTCTACAACCGGGCCAAGAAGGGACGGTTCGCGGATGCGGGGCCGCATCCGGGGTGGACCCGCGCGGCGACCGCTGTGGGACCGCTGCTGATGCCCGTCGTCGTGGCTGCCTCCTGGTTCGCGTCGGCGGCGTCGAAGCCCGCCTGCGTCGAGATGCACGGAGTCGCATCGTGAGGCGCGTCGTGATCACCGGCGCGACCGGCTTCATCGGCAGCCGCCTGCTTGAACGGCTGGTGCGCGACGGCATTCAGGGCCAGCCGGTGCATGTCGTCGCCATTGCGCGACATCCCGAAACGCTCCCCGACGCCCTGCGCGGCCAGGTCGAGTGCCATGGCCTCGATCTCGCCGAGGCGCCGCTCGACGCCATTGTCGCGGCGTGCGGCCAGGGCGCGATCGTGTATCACCTCGCGGCAAATGCCTCCGTCGCGGGGGGCAAGGCAGCCGCGCGCAGCAACGTGCGCGCCACGGAGCGGCTGATCGAGGCGCTGCGTGGCTGCGCGCCCAAGCGCGTTGTCTATGCCAGCTCCATCGGCGCGGTGGATCGCGCGCCCGATGATCCGTGCACGGAGCCGCTGGACGAGAGTGCTCCAGCGCACCCGCTCACGCGGTACGGCGCGAGCAAGCTCGAGGGTGAACGGCTGGTGGCGGCCTCTGGACTCCCGTTCTCCATCGTCCGTCCGACGTGGGTGTACGGCCCGCACATGCGTGCCGACAGCCACCTGCGGGTCTTCCTCGACATGGTGCGCGCTGGAAAGCTCGCCTCGCGCATCAACTTTGCGGGGCGCGTCAGCGTCGTGCACGTGGACGACCTGTGCGATGCGCTGCTGCTTGCCGGGCTTCACGAAGCGGCGCTCGGACAGACGTTTTTCGTGACGGACAACGAGCCGGTGTCGCTTGGCACGCTCTTTCACGAACTCGGCGAGATCACGGGACAGTCGGCCGGAGCAATCCCGCTTCCCGCGCTGTTGGCCTCGCCAGCCCGTGCGTTGCGGCGCTGGCTCCCGCTGTCGGTTCAGTGCCTCAATTCCGACGTCCTGATGGCCACCAGCGCGCGGCTCGGCGCGCTGGGTTTCGCGCCCCGCGTGGCACGCCGGCGGGGACTCGTGGAACTGGCGCGCAGTACGGCACCCATGGGGGACCGCTGGATCGTGACGGGCGCTGCCAGCGGCATCGGCAGGGCGCTGGCAACGATGCTGCACGCCGCGGGTCATGCAGTGGTCGCCGTTGATTACGATGCGGCGGGGCTTGAGGCGCTGCGACAGGAGTGTCCGGGCACGATACCGGTGCACGCCGACCTGGCGACCGGCAATGGACGCGCCCTCGTCGCGCGCGCCATTGATGACGGACCGCTCGCCGGCCTGGTCAACTGTGCCGGCATTGGCGCGCGCGGTGATGTGCGGGACGTTCCGGAGAGCACGCAATCGCGCGTTCTGGCCGTCAATATCGAGGCCCTCGCGGACGCCTCCACGCGAGCCGTGCGTCGCATGGCGCAACAGAAGTCGGGCGGCACGCTGGTCAACGTGGCGTCGTCGGCCGCCTTGCAGCCACTGCCGGGGATGGCCGCCTACGCCGCGTCCAAGGCCTTCGTACTGAGCTACAGCGAGGCGCTGGCGGAGGAACTGGCGGAGAGTGCCGTGCGCGTCATCACCGTCTGCCCCGGCGGCACGGATACGGGGTTTCAGGCGTCAAGCGGCGTGAAGCGCGTCGAGGGCGAACAGTTGATGCCGGCATCCGCTGTTGCCGCCAGAATGCTCGCCGCCATTCGCCGCGGTCGCTCCACCACAGTCCTCATGGGCGGACGTACGCACGCCATGGCGTTGATGGCCCGCGCCCTGCCACGGCAAGTGCTCGTTCGGCTGTGGGGACGGCTGATGGGGAAGCTGCGGTAGGCGACGCGTCAGCAGAGGTGCACGGCCATCGCCTTGAACGACGCCGTCACCTCCATTCCGACCGCGAGCGACAACTCCTTTGCGGAACGCGTCGTCAACGACGCCACGACGGGCACGCCAGCCACGTCCACCGTCACGCGCGTCAGCGCCCCCAACGTGTCGCGCTCTGTCACCACGCCGCGGAACCGATTGCGCGCGGAGCCGGAGGGCGGGTCGAGCGACAGCACGATCTCCTCGGCCCGAATGACCGCGTAGCCGTCGCCGGCGGGAAAATCCCCAACGGTGTAGAGGACCAGCGGTCCCGACGTGAACTCGATGGCGCGATAGCCGTGTGCGATTAGCGCGGAATCGCCCTCCAGCCAGTCAGGCGCCGCCTCATCCAGCACGCGCACGGTACCTGCCAGCACGTTCTCGGCTCCCAGGAACTCCGCGATGTACGGCGACGCCGGCCGCCGGAACACCTCGTCCGGCGCTCCGGACTGGAGCGCACGTCCACCATCGAGCAGCACGGCCACGTCGCCCAGCAGCCCCGCCTCGGTGAAATCGTGCGTCACCTGCAGCGTGGTCACGCCCCACTCGCGGTGCAGCGCGCGCACCTCGCGGCGCACGATCGTGCGGCGGCGCGGATCGAGTGCGCTGAACGGCTCGTCGAGCAGGATTACCGCCGGACGGCGCGCGAAGGCGCGCGCCAGCGCCACCAGCTGTCGCTCGCCGCCGGAGAGGGCGCGTACGGGACGCCCCGTCAGGAGGTCGGCGCCGAAGCGGCGCGCCACCTCCTCGGCGAGCTCGGGCGAGGCCGCGCCATACGCGATGTTGGCGGCGACGCTCAGGTGCGGGAAGAGAAAGGCATGCTGGTAGACAAGCGAGAGCCCCCGCGCTTCCGGCGCGAGCACAGTGCAGTCGCGCCCGTGCATCCAGAGCTGGCCGGACGTGGCCGGTACCACACCGGCAATGGTTTCGAGCAGCGTCGTCTTGCCCGAGCCGGCCGGACCGATGACCACGCCATACTGCCCGGTTGGCACGGCGAAGGACACGTCGGCGAGCTGAAAGCTCCCGTGGCGTGCGCTGAGGGATCGGCACTCGATCATCGGGTTACCCCGTCGTCGGCGCCCTTGAGGGTGCGCAGCGCGGTGAGCGGAATCAGCGCGAGCACGGCCAGCACAGCCGCCACCGGCAGCGCTTCGCGCAACCCGAAGCTGGTGAAGCGGTCGTAGCTCAGCACGCTCGCCACCTTTGGGTTGTACGTGAGCACGACGATGGCGCCGAACTCGCTGACGGCGCGCGCCCACATCACCACCGCCGAGGCGATGAGCCCGCGCCGCGACAGCGGAAGCGTGATGCGCAGGAACGCGCGCAGCGGCGGATCTCCCAGCGTGCGCGCCACCGCCTCGAAACGCGGATCCACGCGCGCGAATGCCTCGCGCGCTCCGCTGATGAAGAGTGGCGCCGCGACGAACAGCATGGCTGCCACGATGCCCAGCGGCGTCCCCACGACGCGAAGCCCGGCCGCAAGCATGGTCCCGCCTACTGCCGACTCGCGGCCGAGGAGCAACAGCAGCGCGATTCCGGCCACGGGATGCGGAATCAGCAGCGGCAGGTCGAGGACGGCGGAGAGCACGGCGCGCCCGCGGAATTCACGGCGCGCCAGGAGGTACGCGAGCGGCGTGCCGCCCAGTACGCCAAGCAACGTCGCCGCGGTGGCGGTGATGGCCGTCAGCGAGAGCGCGCTGCGGAGTTCCGCGTCGCTCGCCAGCTGCCGTACGCCATCGGCACCGCCCGCCCCAATCAGCTGGCCGATGGGAACGGCGAGGAAGAGCAGCAGGAGCGAACTGGCGAGCGCCGCCAGGACGGCGATGACACGCTGAAGTCCGCGGCTGGGTGCTGTGGCGGCGGTCGCGGCTGCCGCGGAGGGTGTCATGACACGCGTTGGCGTCACGGCACCAGGCCAGCAGGAGCCCCGGTGCCCACCACCCCGGGCACCTCGAGTGCATCGAGTCCCTCACTCCGCAGCACGCGCCGCCCGTCCGCTGAGAGCAGGTATCGCACGAACTGCTCGGCAATCGCGCGGTGCGGAGCCGCGGTGGGCACCGACAGCGCGTAGACGATGGGGCGACCACGGAATTCCACCGAATCGGCTCCGCTGCCGCGCACCTTCACGCGGGCCGTCGCGTACCGCGCGGAGTCGGCCGGTGACGACAGATCGATGGCTTCGGGAAGCCGCACGAAGTTCAGCCCGAGGTTCTTGGCCATGGACTCATACGACCAGATGTAGTCGAACTCGCCCGCCTGCAGGAGTCCGACAAGGTCGGCCTCCTTGGGGCGCACGTTGCGCGCCGGCATCGCCCGCAGGAGCCGCTTGGCGAGCCCCGGCTGCGCGTAGTGTTGCTCGGCGAGTTGCAGCACGAGCAGGGTGCGGTACCCGTTCGGATCAAGATTAGGGTCGGCGCGCCCCGTCTCGACGTCGTCGCGCAGCAGCACCTGCCACCAGTTGTCCCCCGTTATGGCGTCAGCTCCGCGCGCCCGGGACGTGTGCGCCAGCACCATGCGGTTGTGGGCAAAGCGCACGTACCATGAGACATGGTCCGGCATGAGCAGCTGGGGAAAGACCTCCTCGTCCGCGAGCGCGATGACGTCCGGCACCGACCCCAGCTCGGTCAGCTTGCGCGCCGTCTCCAGTGAGCCGGCGCTCTCCTGCTGCACCTGCACTCCCTCGCGGGCGGCAAACGAATCGAGCGCTGCCCGCATCGGACGCGCCAGCGACCCCGCGTTGAAGGCGACGAGCATCTTCGGCTCGCCGGGCTGCTCGGCTCGGGGCCCGCAGGCCACGGCAAGCACGGCGCACGCAAGAATCAATCGAAACAGCATGAGCGTAGTGTCACCTAATTACGTAGTGGTCTCAAGGCGTCGCCCTTTGCCTCTTTCCACACCCCGCACCCTTCCCCTTTCCACACCCCGCCCCCCGCCCCCCCCACCCGCAGTCGTATATTCGCTTGACCCTCAACGTCAGGACCCATGCCTGAACTCGCCCTCGAACTCCGGGGGATCACCAAGCGGTTTGCCGAGCACGTCGCCGTGCGCGATCTCTCGCTCGCGGTACCGCGCGGGTCGGTCTATGGCCTGCTGGGGCCCAACGGCGCCGGCAAGACCACGACCATCCGGATGATCCTCAACGTGATCGCCCCCGATTCGGGATCGATCGCCGTACTCGGCTCTCCCCACCTCACGCCTGGCCTGCTCGACCGCCTCGGCTACCTGCCCGAAGAGCGCGGCCTCTACAAGAAGATGCAGGTGCGCCGTCTCCTGCGCTTCCTCGCCGAGCTCAAGGGCGTGGACGGCAAGACGGCCGATCGCCGCATCACGGAGTGGCTCGAACGCCTCTCGCTCCGGAGCCCCGAGAAGGACTGGGGCAACGCCAAGGTGGACGAGCTCTCTCGCGGCATGCAGCAGAAGGTGCAGTTCATCGGCACGCTGCTGCACGACCCGGACGTCGTGATCCTCGATGAGCCGTTCAGCGGCCTCGACCCGATCAACGCGCAGGCGCTGAAGGACACGGTGGTCGAGCTCAAGAAGCGCGGGAAGACGGTCGTCTTCTCCACCCACCTCATGGACAACGCCGAGCGCCTGTGCGACTCCGTGTGCATCATCGCCCGCGGCGAGAAGGTGCTCGATGGCACCGTCACCGGCGTGAAGTCGGAGCACCACAAGCTCAACGTGGCGCTGGCACTGGGAGGCGATCCCAGTGCGGACGTCTCCGCCGTCCTGTCGGACCGCGCGCTCGTGCTCAAGATGGATGACAACAACCGCTACTTCGAGATCGAGATGACGGCGGGCGGCAACCCGCAGCTGCTGCTGCAGCGCCTGGTCGGCGCCGGCGCGCAGGTGCAGCGCTTCGAGCTCATCCAGCCGTCGCTCCACCAGATCTTCCTCGACCGGGTCGGGGCGACTGGCGTGGAGGAGGGGATGCAAGGCCATGGCTAAGCTCTGGACGGTCATCAAGCGCGAGTTTCTCGAGCGCGTCCGCACCAAGTGGTTCATCATCGTCACCATCTTTGGCCCCGTCTTCTTTGGTGTCATCATGGTGCTGCCCGCCTACCTGTCGGTGCGGGGCATCAAGGACGTGCGCGTTGCCGATATCCGCATCATCGACGCCACGACGACGGGGCTGGGCGACCGCGTGGCCACGCGACTGAACGGCGGCCCGATGGGCGATGCGGCCGCGACGCAGGTGGTGGTGGTCGCGCCGAACGAGGTTGCCGCCGCCGAATCGCTCGCCACCCGGGATGTGATGGCGAAGCGGCGGCGCGGCTACCTGGTGGTTGACTCGGTCACCATCCAGGAGCAGAAGGCACGCTACGCCGGGCGCAACGCTTCCTCCCTCCAGGAACTGGAGCTCATCCAGAACGCGCTGCGATCGGCCATCCTCGGCCAGCGCCTGGAGCGTGAGGGGCTCGACCCAAAGCGCGTCGAGAACCTCACGCGCGTGAAGATCTCCATGAGCGCCGAGCGCATCACCGACAAGGGACGCGGCGGCTCGGGCATCGGGAGCGCGATCTTCGGGTTCCTCATCGCCTTCCTGCTGTACATGATGATCGTGCTCTACGGCCAGAACATCCTGCGCGGCGTCCTCGAGGAGAAGACGACGCGCGTGGCCGAGGTCATCGTGTCGTCGGTGTCCACGGACGTACTGCTCGCCGGCAAGGTGATTGGCGTCGGCGCGGTGGGCCTGCTGCAACAGGTGGTCTGGATCGGCAGCGCGGTGGGGCTCTACCAGTTCCGGGTGCAGATCTTCTCGGCGCTCGGGATGCCGGCCATGCCGAACCTGCCGCTGCCGCAGGTGCCGCCCACGCTCATCGTGGCGCTGGTGCTCTTCTTCATCCTCGGATACGGCCTGTACGCCGCGCTGTTCGCGGCCGTGGGCGCGATGGTGTCGAACCAGGAAGACGCCAACCAGGCAGCGCAGCCGGTGATCATGCTGCTGGTCTTCAGCATCATCTTCGCACAGCCCGTCATGCTCAACCCGACGAGCCGCCTGGCGGAGATCGTGAGCTGGATCCCCTTCTCGGCGCCGGTCATCATGCCCATGCGGATGAGCGCCATCTCCATTCCATGGTACGAACTCGCCGGAACGCTGGCGGGCGTCGCCGTGACATGCGCGCTTTGCGTCTGGCTGTCGGCGCGCATCTATCGGGTGGGCCTGCTGATGTACGGCAAGCGGCCGACGATGCGGGAACTGGCTCGGTGGATACGACAGTCCTGAACTGAGAAAAACAACAGACAAACAACAGAGAGACAACAGAGAAACAACAGATGGACGGCGTGCGGCGAGTTTTGGTCGTACGCCGTCTGCTTTGCGGTCATTTGAAGTTCCGCTTAAACGCTGGGCCGCTACGCGGCATCTCAGTACCGACCCTCCATGCCTCCGCTCCCCGCCGCACCCTCCGCCCCGTCGCCGCTGGATGACGACATCGCCCGCGCCCAGCGCGGCGACGTGGACGCGTTCGAGCGGCTGTACCGGGCGCACGTGGGACGCGTGAACGCGCTCTGCATCCGGCTGACAGGGGGGCGGGGTGCGGAGGAGTTATTACAGGATGCCTTCGTGCGCATCTGGGAGAAGCTTCCGTCCTTCCGCGGCGAGAGTGCGCTCGGTTCCTGGATGCACAGGGTGGCGGTGAACGTCTATCTCGTTTCCAGGCGCAGTGAACTGCGGCGCGAGGCGCGGGTGGTGACGAGCGACGATCCCGAGTCGCTGGGCGTGGATCCCGTGCGAGGATTCGTCACCGATGATCCCGATTCGCGCATCGACCTTGAACGCGCCATCGCCCGCCTCCCCGCCGGCGCCCGCGCCGCCTTTGTACTGCACGACATCGAGGGTTACCTGCACGAGGAAATCGCCGAGATGCAGGGCATCGCCGCCGCCACCGTGCGGGCCCAGCTGCATCGCGCCCGAAAGCTGCTCATCCAGGGACTCGAATCATGACCGACCATCGCATTCCTCCCGACGACCCGCGCCTCGACGCCCTGCAGCGTGCGGCGGACGACCTGCCGCGTGAGGTCGCGCCCGCCGAAGACGCGTGGCCCGCCATCCGGGCACGCATCGAAGCGGCGCGCGTTGTCCCGATGGTCGCCCCCACGGCGCCTCAACGGCACCGCACGGCGACGCGCTGGCGCGTTGCCGCGGCGGCAGCGGTTCTCGTGGTTGGCAGCTCGGCGGCGACCGTGCTCGTGATGCGTGGAGGGTCCGATGCACCCGCGACGGTCACCGCGCCCTCCGGCGATGGCAACTCGGCTTCAGTGTCGAATCCGGGCGCTGCCCTGCCGGGCAGCGGTGGCGCCGCACGGCCGGTCGTCCTGAGTATCTGGTCCGACTACGACGCGGCGTCCGCAGAGCTGGAGCGGGTGCTTCAGGCACGTCGGTTGCGGCTGTCTCCTGCGACCGTGCAAGCCGTCGAGGAGAGCCTGCGCACCATCGACCAGGCTATTCGCGAGGGCCGCGCCGCGCTCGAGAAGGACCCGGCCAGCCGTGACCTGATGGACCTGCTCGACTCCGTGTACCGCCAGAAGCTCGACCTCCTGCGGCGCGCCAATGCACTCCCGCTCCGCTCCAGCTAGGACCTGACCATGCGACTGCGCTTACTCGTGATGCTCGCCTGCGGCGTTGTGCCGCTGGCGTCGCTCCCCGCCCAGCAGAAGATCGACCGGCGGCTCCCGCTCGACCCGAACGGCATGTTCAAGTTCTTCGTCTCCTCCGGCTCCGTGCGCGTCGTCGGGTGGGACGTGGACTCGATCGTCGTGACGGGGACCATCTCCGCGAAGTCGCAGTTCTACTTCGGCGGCGGCCGCCAGGGCGTGAAGGGCGGTGTCGAAGGCGACGGGGTGGAGGCGATGGCCGACCTTACGGTGAAGGTGCCGCGGCGCGCCCGCCTCTGGGTTCGCGGCGGTGAGGCCGACGTGCGCGTGGACGGCACCAGCGGCCCCCTCGATTGCGGCTCGGCGTCCGGCACCGTGCGCATCAACGGCACGGCACAGGAGATCACCGCCGAGACGATGGGCGGCGATCTCGTGGTGCAGGCGTCCCCGGATTACCTGCGGCTGAAGACGGCCACCGGGCGCGTCGAATTCACCGGCGGCTCGGAGGACGGCGCCATCGCGACCGTCAGCGGGCGGGTGACGGTGCGCGACGGCGGGTTCACGCGCCGCGGACGCATCGAGACGGTGACGGGCGACGTGCGCTATGAAGGCAGCATCGGCGCCGGCGGCGCGCTTGCCGTGGACACGCACGCCGGGCATGTGGATCTCGTGCTTCCGCGCTCGACGAACGCGTCACTGGTCGTCACCGCCGCGGTCAGCGACCTGTTTGGGATGCGTTCGATGGCCGATCCGGCGCGCGCGCCGCGCGCCGTCGTGCAGGAACTCGGCGGCGCCACCTCCGGGGCCACCATCACCGTGCGCTCGTTCAAGGGGCGAGTGACCGCGGCCTCGCCGTAATCCCACGTTCTTCGCCTGCCGGTGCACCCCCGCGAGTGCGGGGGTGCGGGGCGGGTGCGTCCCCCGAACCAGGAGGAAGGATGTTCACCAGACTGCTGCGTCTCGCCGCTGTTCCGCTGCTCCTCGTCATCGCCACGCCCGCGATGGCCGGACCGCCCTGGATCACCATCGAGTACCCGGGCAATCCGTTCGACCCGAAGGCACGCGATGCATTCCTCGTCGTGCATGCGTTCCATCACAACACGCCCGTGGGGCTGCCGGTGAGCGGCACCGCCGAGGGAATCGTGAACGGCCAGCGTCGCACGATCACGCTCAACTTCGTGCCGCTGGCGCGTGAAGGCGCCTTTGCGGTCCGGAAGCAGTGGCCCGATGAGGGCCGGTGGCTGCTCGTGCTGCGCGTCACGCAGGGCGCAGGCGAACACAACACGGCCACGGCGCTCGTGCGCCTCGCCGCCGACGGCAGCGTGGCATCCACTATCGTGCCAAGCAAGGCTGGTGAGCGGGGCATGCGGTTGCCCACGACGGTGAGCAAGGCCGACGTGGAAGCGGCAGTGGCACAGCTCAAGTAAGAGAGACAACAGAGAGACAACAGAGAAACAACAGAGAGACAACAGACCGCGACGGCGATTGGCTTGCTCGCCATGAGCCCGTTGTCCTTCTGTTGTCTTTCTGTTTTCTCTCTGTTTTCTCTCTGTTGTTTCTCTGTCCCTACCGTCCTCTTGTTGCCTCGATCAGCGCTTCCATGTGGCCTAAGTAGCGCTCCAGAGCCCGCTTGCCGGCCGCCGTGAGTCGGAACTCGCTCTTCGGCACGCGGCCGTCGAATCCTTTCGTACAGGTGACGTAGCCGCCGTCCTCGAGCTTGCGCGCGTGCACGCTCAGGTTGCCGTCGGTCAGTGCGAGCAGGTCGCGCAGGTCGGTGAAACTCAGGCGGTCATTCACCGCCAGCGCGCTGATGATGCCCAGTCGTACCCGGTCATGAATGAGCTTGTCGAGCGCGGCGGGCACGGGTTCGCCGCCGAGTACGGGGGCCAGTACCGGCGCCGTCGGCGTCGGCTTGCGGTCGCCGCGTTTTGCGGCGGAAGTGGTTGCCTTAGCCACCGTGATACCTCGCGATCAGAGAGCCGAACAGCAGGTGCGCGGCCCCGAAGCCGGCACCCAGGATCCACGCATGCGTCGCGACCGGCAGGAACAACGCGGCCGCGCCGAGTGCGACAAGGACCGTGCCGAACACCGGCACCGTCCGCACCGAAAAGGCGCCGCCGGAGACGACGGCCGCGCCATAGCACACCAGCCAGGTGCCGGGCAGCAGGTGCGCCGAGTCGGTGCCGGCAAGCGCCGCGGTCAGCAGCGCGCCGGCAGCGAGGGGTGGCGCGAACGCGAGCGCAAAGGTCCTCGCCGGTCCCGCGCGCAACGACTGTCCCGAGCGAATCGCCTTGCGGGCCATGGCACCGAGGGAAACGACAATGGCCAGCGCCGCGGCCGCGAGCCAGATCAAGAGCCACTGCTCCTGCGTCGCGGCACGCGGCGCCAGCACGGCCGCGATGCTGCCGATGATTCCCGTGCCGATCGTCCCCGCCCCCGACACCGCCGTAAACCGCCCCGCACGCACCATCGTGTCGCGAATGAACGCGAGCTGATCGGCGGCATGATCAGCCAGAGCGGTGGCAGGCCGAGCAGTTGAGTGAGAGTCGGGTTGCATCATTGGCACTTTGAAATATAAAGAGAAAAAACAGAAAAACAACAGAGAAACAACAGTACGCGCGTACGCTGTCGCCTCTCTGTTGTCTCTCTGTTTTCTCTCTGTTTTCTCTCTGTTGTCTCTCTGTTGTCTCTCTGTTGTCTCTCTGTTGTCTCTCTGTTGTTTCTCTGGGGTTAACAAGAAGGACCGGCTCCCGGAAGCCGGTCCTCTTGTCCGCTGGCGGCGCAAACCGCCGCGATGACCAATGCCACGTTCGCATTGGTAAGCCCCAAGCTACAATCAACTTGTCAATTCGCGCCAGAGCCCCGGCACACCTTTCTTTCAGGCCACGCCAGCGGCGCAATGACGATCGAACGCCGCCATGAGGTCCTCTGCGATCTCGCTCGCCGTGCGGCTCTCGATCTGATGGCGCTCGAGCATCGTCACGATGCGCCCGTCCTTCAGCAGCGCGATCGACGGTGACGAGGGTGGATAGCCCGTGAAGAACGCACGCGCCGCCTTCGTCGCGTCCACGTCCTGACCGGCGAACACCGTGTAGAGGTGGTCGGGCTTCACCGCATGCCGCAGCGCCGCTTCCACCGCGGGGCGCGCGTTGCGCGCCGAACATCCGCAGACCGAGTTGACGACGACCAGCGCCGTTCCCTTCGCATTGCCGAGCGCTTCGGCGACGTCGGCGGCCGTGCGGAGCTCCTGCATGCCGAGGCGGGTCAACTCTTCGCGCATCGGCGCGACCATCGGTTCCGGATACATCATCTGACGTTCAGTCCTGATTGGGGGGTCAACGTGCTCACTGGCTTGCCGGTGCAACGAGGGCGCGACCGGCGTCTACTGGAGAATAACCAATAGCCGCGCCGCCGTGTTCCGCCGGCGGCTGATCAGCGGGACAAGGTGAGGATCGCCGCCTGCGGCACCACGAGGTAGCGCTCGCCCTCGAACGTGATTTCGACCGCCGCCTTGCGGAAGAACAGGGCGTAATCGCCCACGCGCGCCTGCATCGGCACGTGCTTGGTCTGCGCGCCCGAAGTGATGCGCCACGGCTCGTCCAGGTGATCCTCGACGGTGGGCAGCGGCTGCCCCGGCCCCGTGGCCACGATGGTGCCGCCCTGCACCTGCTGCCCCTCCACCGCCGTGGCGGGGAGGTACAGCCCAACCTTGGTGCGCTCTTCCCCATCCTCCACGCGAATGAGGACGCGGTCGCCCACGACGATCAGTTCCTTCTTCATCTGCTACCTCACCAGCCAGAGCGTCTTCTGCTGACCGCGCGCCCACCGCGGCGTGCCGTCAGTCCCGATCATCATGTCCTCCTCTAGCGCCATCCGCACCTGCTGCCCGTTCCACTCGGCGACTGGCGTCGTGGCCTGCAGCTCGATGGAATACCACATGTTGGCGATCACCTTCGAGTCGCCGCGCCCCGGCACGCCAGCCTGGTAGTCCCACAGCCCCACCAGCGGCCCCGCGCCGTGCCCGTGCATGCCGATAGGGTGCGAGTAGATGGTGCCGGTGATGCCACGCGTCGTCATCTGCGTGCGCGCCGCCGCCAGGATCTCGTTGCCACTCCGGCCGGGGCGCATCTCCGCCATCACGATGTCCTGCAGGGCATTCCCGTTCTCGAGCGCCTTCTGCAGCCCCGCCGGCGCTGACTTCTCCCCCGTCTTCAGCACGTAGGCCATGTGCTGGGTGTCGGTGTTGAGGCCCAGCGCGGTGATCCCGACGTCGCAATGCAGCACGTCCCCGCGTTGGATGATGGGATCGCTGCCCAGCGACTCTTCCGTCGCCCCCGCGCGCTGCACCTCGATGCTCGGCTGGAACCACGTCCCCAGCCCGAGGTCATTCACGCGCTGGCGCCACCACCAGACCAGGTCGCTGGTCCTCGTCTTGCCGGGGACGATGACCTTGGACGAGTACATCTCGCCGATCAGCTCCCAGACGAGCTGCATCATCTCGCCGTAGAATGCGTCCTCGTCGGCCACGCGCGATGCGATGAACTGCAGCGGCAGTTCCTCCGCCGGCTTCAGCCGGGCGTTCCAACGGTCGCCGAGCGCCTCGGTCATGCCCAGGTACTCGCCGTGCGTCAGCCCGTCGGAGAAGGCGAACGTGCGCGAGTAGTCGATGCCGATGACCCGCGGTTTGCGTTCGTCCACGACTTTCTTGAGCAGCTTCCACTGTTCGTCGCCCCACAGCTCGGCTTGCTGGCCGCCGACCGGCGCTTCCACCGCCAGCGTGGAGCGCATCGCCTGCCAGACGCCCCCCTGTGACGAGCCGCCGAGGGCGATGCGCTCGACGCAGGATCCGTCACCCGGGTCGGTGCGCCCTGATGACGAGCACTGGTCGAACATCACGTAGATCGTGCGGCGCCGTGCGGCGAACGTCGTTGGCGATACGAGCGACGAGAAGACCGGATCCTCGGCGTACTCGCGCATCGGCACGACCCACATGTCGATGCCGTGCGAGCGCATGAGCGCGGGCAGGACCGTCTTCATGCGGGTCTCGAGCCAGCGCTGCTGGCGCACTGCCTGCTCGCGCAGCGTGCCGAACGGACGGCGCTGGTCGGCGAGGCGGCCCGCCGGGCGCTGGGCGGCGATCGGCGTGGCAAGCGGCGTCACAAGAGGCATGGCGGCGCACAGCAGGGCCGCGGCAAGGGAGGAGCGCACAAATCGAGTCATAGGTCCCGCCAGAAGGTAAGTCTCAGGCCGGAGGTGCCGGCGGCACCGGCGGCGGCGGTGGCGGCACCTCGGTGTCTGCACGCCGCGCCTCGGACACCCGCTGGGCCGTGGACGAGCGGTGCTCGCTCGCGAGCAGGAGGCGGCGTACGACGGTGACCACCAGCGCCAGCAACGCCGTGAACGGGATGATGAGCAGCACGCGCCACGCGAGCACCTGCATGGCGCTCGGCAGCCAGTCGCTGAAATCGGCCACGCCGGCGCCGATCTTCTCCAGTCCCACGGTCGTGAGCACCAGCGACATGATGATCTCGGTGCCGGCCTCGAGCGCGGCAAACATCGGCGCGCGCCACCACCAGTGCCGGACCGTGTAGTTGGCCAGGTGCGCGGTAAGCAGCACGAGCAGCAGCACGGCGCCGAGGACGAGTGTCGATCCCACCCAAAGCCCGCTCTCCGGTGAGCCGTGCGAGAGCACGTAGGCGCGGTAGAGCCGGAGGGTGACCCCGGTGAGCAGCGCCATCTCCGGGAGTGAACTGGAGAGGCGCCGGAGCATCGTCGGGTCCTCGACGACCTCCCAGGCGATGGTCTTGCGGGGGAAGAAATCAGCCACGGAAGAAGATTACCGTGCGGCCAACTGCGTCGCGAGCCACGCCAGGCTCTCGCGCGCGTGGGTGCGCCAATAGGCCCAGTCGTGCACGCCCGGATGTTCGTCGTATACCAGCGTCACGCCGCGCGCGCGCAGGGCATCACGGAAGGCGCGGTTGCCTGCGAGGAAGGGATCGCCCGTGCCGCAGTCGACCTTGAGCGCCGGCAGGGCGAGACCCCGCGTTCGGGCGCGGTCGAGCATGCGGACGGGATCGCGGGAGTACCACGCAATGGTGTCGCGCCCGAACACCGAGCGGATGCTCCTGCCGACGGCGTTGCTCCGGATCCGGTTCCACGTCGAGTCCGGCGTTCCCGCGGGGCGATCGAGCACGCCGTCGGGTGCCCACTCCAGCGGCCAGACGACGCCGGAATGCGAGGCGGCGGCGGAAAAGGTCTCCGGATACTGCAAGGCGAGCAGGACGGCCCCGTAACCGCCCATGCTGAGTCCGGCGATGCCGCGGTGTGCCCGGTCGGCCCGCGTGCGATAGGTGGCGTCCACCCAGCGTACGAGGTCGTAGTTCACGTAGTCATCGTAGTGCGGCCATGGCACGCAGTAGGAACTGCCGTCGCCGGCGTAGTTCGGGAGCGTCCGCAGGCAGCCGGGCACGTCGGGCAGCGCGAACGACGTCGTCCACCACGAGTCGTCGCCGTCGGGCATCACCACGATCATCTCGCGCATCCCGACCGCCACGAGGGTGTCCATGGAGGTGTTGATGCGCCCGGCCTTCACCCAGTTGGTCTCGTCGCCGCTCCACCCGTGCAGGTAGTATGCCACCGGGTAGCGCGCTGACGATCCGTCGTACGAGGGCGGCAGGTAGACCTGCACCTTCTTGACGGTGCCGAGCGCGTACGACCAGAGGGAGTCGGTGACGACGCGCCCGGTACGAACGGTCTGGGCGCGGCCAGTGACTGGTGCGAACAGCAGAAGCGCCAGCACGAATGCCAGCGCCGTGGCCGCCAGACGCCGCGTCCTGACGGCCCTCCGCGCCGTCCAACTATCGGTCACTTCGCGACCGCGATGCACTCGATCTCGACTCGGGCGTTCAGCGCGAGTCCGTTGACCCCGAGCGCCGAGCGTGCCGGGAAGTTGGGCGCCGTGAAGAAGGTGCGGTACACCTCATTCATCGCATCCCACTCCTTCATGTCGGCCATGAAGACGGTGCACTTCGCCAGCCGGTCCATGGACGAGCCCACCGATTCCGCCACGCGCTTGATGTTCTCCATCACCTGCCTGGTCTCGGCGGCAATGCCGCCCGTCACCACGGTGCCGCCCGCCGACGGGTCGGTGCCGATCTGGCCGGCGACGTAGATCAGGTTGCCCACGCGCACCGCGGGCGAGAACGGCCGGGTGGGCGCGCCGAATGGGTGCAGGAACTGGAGGTCGGTGGCCGGCGCCGCGGCCGGCGTCGCGCTTGGGCGAGAAGTGTCGGCGCCGCACGCGCTGAGCGCGAGCGAGGCAAGAATGAGGGTCGCGTTGCGGATAAGCATGGATCGTCTCGAAAGAGGTCCCTCAAAGTGTGCGCGCCCGCTCCCAGCGGGCGCAACTGTCGCCCCCCCCTCCGCATCCCTCTATCTGTTGTTTCTCTGTTGTCTCTCTGTTGTTTCTCTATTTGATGAGGTGTCCGATCCGACCCCACCGAATATCGGTAATGAACGACAACGCCTTGTCCGATTCGTCCTGCGGCACGTAGGTGTAGTAGACGAAGATCGGTCGCCCACGCACGTTCTCCCGGGGGACGAACCCCCAGTAGCGCGAGTCCTTCGACTGATATCGGTTGTCGCCCATCATGAAGTAGTGGCCCGGTGGCACCACAAACGGACCCCAGTCATCATGCGTCGGCTGCTCAGGCGCGGCGCCGAAGCGTGACTTGATGATCCCGACCTGCTTCTGCCAGTCGAAGAGCGGGTGGACTTCGTTGGGATCACCCTTGGGATTCTGCTCCGCGCCGTACCCCTGTCGCTGGGGCGTGCCGTTGATGTACAGCACGCCGGCCCGCATGTAGATGGTGTCGCCCGGCATCCCCACCAGGCGCTTCACGAGCGTCGGCGTGGGGTCGTAGCCTCTCTCGGCCTCGTCCGGCTGGTAGGGCGACTTGAAGACCACCACTTCGCCGCGCTTGGGATCGGCGTAGCCGGGCAGGTTCACCGAGGTGAACGGGATGTTCGGCCCGTACACGAGCTTGTTGACGAAGAGCCAGTCGCCGATGAGCAGCGCCGGAATCATGGACCCCGACGGAATGCGGTACGCCTCGACGAAAAAGGCGCGGATGAACAGGAAGATCGCCAGCGTGGCGGCGATGGACTTGAAGTTTTCCCAGGCTTTCCTGGCGAACGGCGTGCCGCCGCCCCCGCGGGCGGCGGCAACGGGGTTCTTGGGCTTCTCGGTCTTCTTCTTGGCCACGGGGCGTGCGTGGAGAGGAAACAGCAGGGGTGATCCTCGAAATCTGGGTGCGGCGAGGACGCATTCAAGGGGCAGACGAGCCGAGGGGGCGCTCCCGCAATCGGGAGCGCCCCCTCGGATACGGCCTCACGGCCGTGCAGCGAGACTACTTGACGTTCTTGCTGGCGAACTTCGTGAGGTCGAACATCGACGCCTGCGCCTTGCCGCCGAACAGCTTCTTCATCTTGTCGTCGGCGTTGATCATGCGGCGGTTCTTCTTGTCCTGCAGGTTGTTCTTCTTGATGTACGCCCAGAGCTTCTTGGTGAGCTCGGTGCGCGGCATCGGGTTGGCGCCGACGATGGCGGCAAGCGTCTCGTTCGGCTGGACGGGCTTCATGAACGCCGCATTCGGCTTGCGAGCGGTCTTCTTCTTGGCCGGCTTCTTCGCGGCCTTCTTCGCGGCCTTCTTCGCCGGCTTCTTCGCAGCCTTCTTCTTGGCAGCCATTCGGTTTTCTCCTGGAAAGGATGTTCGCGGTCGGCGCTCTCCCGGTAGAACACGCGCCCCGACGTCTCGAAAGTAAATTGTTTCCCTCTGAGCGCAATAGCGTTTCCCTCTGAAAACGACCGAATTTTCAGCCGAGGGGTCGCGCCCCCCAGAGGGGAAACAGCCGAATCCGGGGTGCGCGGCCCGCGCTCACCGGGCGAATCCGGCCCTTCGAAAACCCAGTTTTCAGAGGGGAAACGCGCCCTACGACGCGCCCGAGCCCGTCCAGGCGCGCAGGAGGTGCATCATCCGCAAATCGGCGGAATCCGCTCCGGCGTCATCCTCTGCCGGGTCTCCATAATCGTGCGGCGTCTCGAGAATGCACGGCACCGCCAGCGCGCGCGCGTCGGCCAGCAGCCACTGGAAAGGGGCCGCGCCAATGGCGCCCTCGCCCAGCAGGGCGTGCCGATCCTTGTTCGAGCCGAATGGATGCTGGCTGTCGTTCAGGTGGAAGAACGCGGGCGGTTCGCCGATGACCTGCTCGAACCGGTCGAGGACCGCCTTCAACGATGCCTCGCTGGAGGCGATGTCGTGCCCCGCGGCGAACAGGTGGCAGGTGTCGAGCCCGTACCCGGTGCGGTGACGCAGCTCGGCGGGAACCTGCGCGAGCATCAGCGCGATTTCCTCAGGGTTGCGCCCCATCGTCTTCCCCGCCCCAGCCGTGTTCTCCACGAGGACCCGTGACGTGCCTGGCACTGTCTCGACGGCGTGCCGTATCGTTTCTCCCACCTGGATGGCCGCGCGCTCGGGGTCGCCCGTCCCCGCCGAGCCGGGATGGAAGCAGCACCCGAGGGCCCCAATCGCCTGCGTACGCTCGAGCTCCTTGGTGAGGCCAGCGCGTGCCCGCACCGACTTCTCTTCCTCTGGCGACGCCGTATTCAGCACGTACGCCGCGTGCACCAGCACGTCGCCGGGAGCGATACCGCCGTCGGCCAGCGCTGTGTGGAAGCGGGCCGCCTTGTCGGCTTTCATTCCCGCCTTGTCGTTGTAGTAGGTGGGGACGGCCGTGAAGACCTGCAGGGTCGTCATCCCGGCCGACGCGGCGCGTCGTGCCGCCATGGCGATGCCGCCTGCGTCGCTCGGATGCGAACCGAGCAGCCGCCTCACCGCACCTTGCCCGGGGCGGCGTGGCCGCCTGCGGCGCGCAGGTCAAGCATCCGCGCCTCATTGAGGTATTCCACGGACATCGCCCGCTGCTGGCGCTCGATTTCGCCCAGCCGCTTCACGACGTCGGCGATTCGGCGCGCCTGCTCGGCGATCAGGCCGAGGGACTCCTTCACTTCCCCCTCGCCCATGATGCCGCTCTGGATGAGCGAGGTGTGCGTCAGGAGCGCCGCCAGCGGATTGTTGATCTCGTGGTGCAGAGCCAGGGTCGTTTCACCGATGCCCGCCAGGTACCGCGCACGGCGCAGCTCCTCCTCGGCGGTCCGGCGCGCCCGGGACACCTCGATGCGGCGCTCGGCGATACGCAGCCGCGCCTGCAGGTTGTCGGGGGTCACGGGCTTGGACATGTAGTCGTCGGCCCCGGCGTCGAGCACCGCGGTCAGGTCGTCGGCGCGGTCGCGGGCTGTGACCACCAGCACGAAGGTGATGTCACCCTCCGGGTGCGACCGGATCCGCCGGCAGACCTCGAGTCCATCCAGTCCCGGCATCTGCCAATCGAGAATGACCATCGGCGGCACCTCGCGCTCGTATGCCGCCCACGCCTCGGTGCCGTCGCTTGCCGCTATCGGTTGGTGCCCGCATGCCCGCAGTACTTCTTCGAGCAACAGCCGCATGAGGGCGTCGTCATCAGCCAGAAGTACTCGCACGAGACCACGTGGTGGAAGTTAGGGGACAATTTGTACCGACACTCCCCCTGAAGCGAGGGGGACGGCCATTCGGGCGCTCCGGAGGGCCGCCCGTTGGGCCTGCTCCGGGCACGGGACACCGGCGGCAGTCGGCGGTTATCTTTGAAGGGTTCCACCCAACCATACCGTTTGAGGCCCGATTTCATGCATATCCCCGCCGCACCCGTGAACGGCATCCGCCGTGTCCCGCCACCGGTCAACGAGCCGGTCAAGTCGTACGCTCCCGGCTCCCCCGAGAAGGCCGAGCTCAAGGCCCGCCTCGCCGCCATGTCCAAGGAGTGCGCCGACATTCCCGCCGTCATCGGCGGCAAGGAAGTGCGCACCGGCGACCTCGTGGACGTCCGCTCGCCGCACAACCACCAGCAGGTGATCGGCCGTTTCCACCGGGCCAGCAAGGAAGACGTCGCGGCGGCGATCAAGGCGGCCGCCGAAGCGCAGAAGGAGTGGGGATCCTGGAAGTGGGAGGACCGCGCCGCGGTCATGCTGCGCGCCGCCGAGCTGCTGGCGACCACCTGGCGCAGCACCATGAACGCCGCCACGATGCTCGGCCAGTCCAAGACCGTCTACCAGTCGGAAATCGACGCCGCCTGCGAAATGACGGACTTCTTCCGCTTCAACGTGCATTTCGCGCAGGAACTGTACACCGAACAGCCCTTTTCCTCGCCCGGGATGTGGAACCAGACCGACTACCGGCCGCTGGAAGGGTTCGTCTACGCCGTGACCCCGTTCAACTTCACGGCTATCGGCGGCAACCTGCCCACGTCACCCGCCCTCATGGGCAACTCGGTGCTTTGGAAGCCGGCCAGTACGTCCATGCTCTCGTCCTGGTACATGTTCCAGCTGCTGGTCGAGGCCGGCCTGCCGCCGGGCGTCATCAACTTCGTCCCGGGCGAGTCCTCGGCCGTCTCGGCCATCGCGCTGTCGCATCCCGACCTCGCGGGGGTGCACTTCACCGGATCCACCGGCGTCTTCAACTCGATGTGGGAGACGATCGGCAAGAACATGAACCGGTACCGCTCCTACCCGCGCATCGTGGGTGAGACGGGCGGCAAGGACTTCATCGTGGCGCACCCGAGTGCCGACGCCAAGGCGGTAGCCGTGGCGATGGTGCGCGGCGCATTCGAGTACCAGGGCCAGAAGTGCTCGGCGGCGAGCCGCGCCTACATCCCGAAGTCGCTCTGGAAGGACGTGCTGCAGTACGCGCAGGAGATGATCGCCGACATCAAGATGGGCGACGTCGCCGACTTCAGGAACTTCATGGGCGCCGTGATCGACAAGAAGGCGTTCACGAGCATCACCGAGTACGTGACCGAGGCGCACAAGAGCGCCAAGGTGCTGGCGGGCGGGAAGTTCAACAGCGAGAAGGGGTGGTTCATCGAGCCCACGCTCGTGCAGACCGACAATCCGTCGTACCGCCTGCTGTGCGAGGAGATCTTTGGCCCCGTGCTCACGGCGTACGTGTACGACGACGCCAAGTGGGCGGAGACGCTGCAGATCGTGGACCAGACGTCGCCGTACGCCCTCACGGGGGCCGTGTTCGCCCGCGAGCGGCGGGCGGTGCTCGAGGCGCACACGGCGCTCCGCAATGCCGCCGGCAATTTCTATGTCAACGACAAGCCCACGGGCGCCGTCGTCGGTCAGCAGCCGTTTGGCGGTGCGCGCGGCAGCGGCACCAATGACAAGGCCGGCTCGAAGCTGAACCTGATGCGGTGGGTCAGCGCGCGGACGATCAAGGAAACCTTCGTGCCGCCGACCGACTACAAGTACCCATTCATGGCCGAGGAGTAGGCGACGTTGCCCACCATCCGCTACATCACCACCGACGTCTTCAGCGGCGTCCGCTTTGGCGGCAATCAGCTGGCCGTCATCCCGGACGCGAGCGGGATTCCGGAGGAGCTCCTCCTCCCGATTTGCCGCGAGTTCAACTACTCGGAGACGACATTCCTGTACCCGCCTGACCATCCGGGGCACACGCGACGCGTGCGCATCTTCACCCCGGGAGGCGAGGTGCCGTTTGCCGGGCACCCGACGGTGGGTACGGCCGTGGTGCTGGCGGCCACGGGGGCGATTCCGCTGACCGACGGGGCGGCGCGCATCGTCCTCGAGGAGCAGGTGGGGCCGGTGCCGGTGGTGATTCGCGCGGTGCATGCCGGGGGCGGCTGGGCGCAGCTCTCGGCGGCCAAACTTCCGGAGATCGGGCCGCCGGTGCCGTCGCGCAGCATGCTGGCCAAGATGCTTGGGCTCGGCACCGACGACGTGCTGGCGACGTCGGAGCGTCCGCAGGCCGTGTCGTGCGGGCTGCCGTTCCTCATCGTCCCGCTCGCCAGCGTCGCGGCCGTGAGCCGCGCGCGGGTGAACGTGGAGCGGTGGGAGGAGACGCTGGCCAATGCCTGGGCGTCGATGATCTGGGTGTACGCCGCTGACGCCGAGGGCGGTGATCGTCACTACCGCGCCCGCATGTTCGCGCCGGGCATCAGTGTGCCGGAGGATCCGGCCACGGGCTCCGCCGCGGTGACGTTTGCGGGGTATCTCGCGGCACGGGCGCGCACGCGCACCGGTACGCTCGCCTGGACGATTGATCAGGGCGTCGAGATGGGCCGGCCGAGCCGGCTGGAAATCGAGGCCGACAAGGCGGACGGCGCCATCACCGCGCTGCGAGTGGGTGGGGAGGCGGTGCTGGTGAGTGAGGGAGTGATGACGCTTTAGTAGCGGACGCTCTTTTCATCACAGAGACACAGAGGAGCACGGAGGGCCACAGAGGAACACAAAGGCAACTGCTTGCTGGAACTACAAACGCCACGCTGAACTCAGCGTGGCGCGATGTCTTTAACCCTGGGTTGTTGCAGTCCTGTACGGCCGGGCTGATGGGTGAGGATTAGACCGGGCTGATGGGTGAGGTCAGGCCCTGGGTGAGCGACGTGAAGCGGAGGGCCTGCACGTCGAGGGTGCCGAGGAGGTAGTCGGCGAAGT
>Ga0082335_1000366_pt1 | contig 116479 bp, 89 predicted proteins | sample Subgrocontami58m_FD_72375 | JGI IMG/M metagenome (GOLD analysis project Ga0082335, IMG submission 72375) | Subsurface groundwater microbial communities from S. Glens Falls, New York, USA - GMW37 contaminated, 5.8 m (SPADES assembly) (version 2) ... | reverse complement strand
GCTTGGGGACGGAGCATTCGTCCATACACGTCGTGGGCAAGCGCGCCGGTCATGGAAACCAGCAAACCGCTGAACGTGCTCATGAATGCGGCAAACGCGCCGGCGCACGTGATCCCGCTCAGGATCGAGCCGAGCGGCGCGTGGCGGGCATTAAGGAGGCGCGGCAGTTCGAGCACAATTTTGTCCGTTCCTTTCGCGCCCGTCGCTGCGTAGAGGTCGGGCAAAAGATTTCGGCCGAGCACGCCAAAGACTGGCGGAAAAAGATAGAACATCCCGATAAGAATCATGACCCACATGGTGGTGCGCTTGGCCGCGACGCCGTCCGGGTTCGTGTAAAATCGGACGAGGATGTGGGGCAATCCGGCGGTGCCGCAGACGAGCGCGATGATCAGGGAGTAAGTGTAGAGCAGCGAAAGTGCGCGGGCATTCACGGGCGGAAGTTTGTAACGATCCACCTCCGTCGTCGGGACGGCCCACACTTCTTTCGAACTCGCATGGATCAGCGTAATGCCGTTTTCCGCGAGTGTTTGCTCGAGGGCGGGCCTGGCTTCGTGGATGAGCAGCGTTTCGAATTTGGGATTGAAATCAACCGGCTTAACCGGAAAATCCGGCGCCATAAAAAGCGTGATGTCGTCGGCGTGATCATTCCCGCCAATCTGGCCATACTGAAACGCCAGCGCTTTGGTGTCGGCATTCACGTGCGCGGCGAAATATCGGTTCGGAACAAAAACGATTCGCTCGGGTGTCCTTCGATAGATTTCCCAGTCCGACGCAGCGAGCGCTTTGATGCCATCGTTCTCAAAGCTCAGGCGCACTCCATTCGTGAGAAAAAGCGCTTCGAGGTATTTCTGGAATTCATCCTGTGAATGGAACGAGCCGTTGAGCAAAAGTTTCGGGCGGGGCAGATTCGTGGCGACCAGCACAGGTTTTCCCGCCATCAACCCAAACTCCCGCAACGTCGACAGCATCGGAAATCCGGCCGGCATCGAGCGCGAAACATTCGCCGGCATGTTCGTCCAATCGGCAAATGCAAACAGTGGCGCTCGTTGTTTGTTCCTAACCCCGCGTTCGATGAGGCGCTCCGCGCGGTTGGCCGCGGATTGCCAGAGCGATGGCGGCGGTTGGCCATGGAAGTCCAAGAGGGTCGAGCGAAGCTTTCTGTTCCAACGGGGCGACGCCGCCTTGGCAGCTTTGGTCGTGAGTGGCCCGAACGGATTCAGCCAGACATCGTCTCGGGGGGCTTTTTCGGGCAAAGGAACTCTGTTCGACGTTGATTGGGCCGACCGATTCCCATGATTGGCGTCCAGGTGTGTCCCGTAATGCCCGTACACTGCCATCAGAACAAATATGGGCACGGAGATCGCGAACATCTTCGCCCAATACTGAAACGCTTGCACGAGCGTGATGCCTTTCATTCCCCCGAGCGCAACGTTCAGCGTAATGACAGCGCCCACCAGCACGACGCCGGCCCAGTAAGGAAGCCCGGGAAAAATATAGGCCAGCGTCGTGCCGGCGCCTTTCATCTGCGGCATCGTGTAAAAAAATCCAATGAACAGGACGAAGACCACGGCAATTTTTCGAAACAGCGGCGAATCATAGCGGCCCTCGGCAAAGTCCGGAATTGTGTACGCCCCAAAGCGCCGGAGCGGCCCGGCAATGAACAAAAGCAGGAACAAATAGCCGCACGCGTAACAGACCGGATACCAGAGCGCGTCGTAGCCCGAACTCATGACCATTCCCGCCACGCCCATGAAGGATGCGGCGCTCAGATACTCGCCGGAAATGGCTGAAGCATTCCAGCCAACGGAGACGGATCGTCCCGCCACAAAAAAGTCGTGGGCGGTTTTGGATTTGCGCGCGGCCCAGAAGCCCATCCAAATGGTCGCAACCACTGTGCTGGCGCTGAAAGCGAGGATGTACGGATCGATCGTCATGGCTTGGCAGCCGGCAAGCCAGATTGTTCGCGCTGGACCTCCGCGACTTCGGCTTCTTCCAAGGCGATGGAACGGCGGATGAAAATCCAGGCGATCAACCAGACCGCGGGCAGAAAGCCAATGCCCAGAATCAGCCAGGAGAGTGTAAAGCCAAGGACGCGCCGGGACATGAGTTCAGGCAGGAAATAATTCGCGAGCGGCAACCCGAGCAGCACCAGCATGAAGGCGGCGGCGCAGGCCAGGGAAAGCCGGAGTTGGCGTTGCACGAGCTCTTGAAGAAATTTTTCGCTGTGGATATCGAGGTTCGGGGGCAATGGCATAATGGGTGACCGCGAAAGAAAACGCATTTCAGAGGCGCAAGTCAAGAATCGTGGCGGCGCGGGGCGCGATTCAGATCGTAGTCAGTTTCGAGCCCACCGCCGAAAGAAACCGCTCAATTCCCTCAATCAAAACTGGCAGGTTCGGGCGGCTGAAACGCATCTGCACAGCTGGAATTCAGTTGTGCTTGATCAGGCGGGACGTGTTTGTGATGCGGATGCGAACTCTGCGATTTGGAATCGTCGGGATGAGGCTGCGGATCGTACCAAAACAGTTTTTCCTGCCCAGGCCAAAGGTCCTAACCGTACCAGTCAATCGCGGCCGGCAGACGGTCGAACACGATGCGCTCTCTCACTGCGGTATTCTGCCTGACGCGTCAGCCAGTTTCGATACACGCTCGCCATTCACCGAAACCCAGTATCCAGCCGTCGTTTTCTGGTTCTTCGAATCTCGCCCCTTCCGCCAATTCTTCATTTCGCCTTTCGTCTTATTCGACGCGAACGCGGTAGAAGCGCTGGCCATTCATGGGTGAGGCATCTGAAAGGATCTGCATCGATCCGTCAGCGACCGTTGTGGAAAGCGTCGTCCAGTTTGGATCGGCCATCGAATTTTTGTATTCGAAGAAGATCGTTTTGCCAGGCTCGGTCGAAGGAATTGTCACGGTAAAGCTCTGGCTTTTGCGGGACGGATTAACGAGGCGCAGCGCTGGCGGCGATGGCGTGCCATGGAGACGAGCGAGTCCATTTCTGGGAATGCCATTGATGGCGGTAAATGCCCCTGCGGCCAGAATGTCGCCATCTGGCTGCAACTTGAGCGCGTAAATCTGCGGGAAAGAATACGCGGTCGCCCGAGCCATGCTGAATGTCGTATCCAACTTGCCATCGTCATTAACCCGCGCCACGTAATTCGAGGATGTCTGGCCCGAGCCCATGGTATCAGCGATGAGGATACGGCCGTCGTTCTGGACGGCAAAAACAGGAACACCTCCGGAGCTGGCGCCCGGTTCCAGAAACGCTGCCGGGTCGAATGCCCTGTCGAGGCTCCCATCGGATCGGAGCCGGGCGATATGATTTCGCGGAGTTTCAGCGACGGAGGTGAACTTTCCGCCGATCAAGATTTTTCCGTTCGGTTGAACGGTCAGCGAGTTGGCTGGCCCGTTCATGCTGGCAGCGTCAAATGGAATGTCCCGCGAACCATCGGAGTTGAGCCGAATAAGCGGCGGGGTGGCTTCGGCCACGAGCAACTTTCCATCTGGCTGGAGAGCCATCGAAAAGATGGCTGTGGCAACATTGGGCGGCTGGAAACTAAGATCAACCATGCCGTCGGAATTCAGCCGGACGATTTTGGCGTGAAATCCTGCGAAATCATTGAAGGTTACCTCATAGATGATTTTGCCGTCCGCTTGCAAAACCACTGACCGAACCGATGGGATCGCATTGCTCAGCATCTCAGAACTCAAGGCAAACTCAGGATCGAGTTGGCCATCGGGCGTAAATCGCGCGACGTAGTACGTTCCAGCAAAGACCGGCAGGGAAGGTGACCACGGCGTGGGAACGCGCGCGCCGCCGATGATGATCTTGCTGTCCGGTTGTCGGACCACGACAGTCACAGCGTTCGGATCCGTGCCGGAAATCGGAACTTCCGGATCAAAAGAGAGATCGACACTGCCGTCCGGTTCAAGCCGGGCCAGTTGGTTTCGTGCAATGCCATTCACGCCGGTGAAGGCGCCTCCGATAATGATTTTGCCATCATCCTGCACATCCAACGCGCGAACAGCGTTGTCGTTGGGCCCCATAGTTGAGTCGAATGAGAGGTCGACCGCGACCGGTGGCGTGATGGTCAGCTTCGCGGCGGTGCTGGCGACTGGTCCTGACGAATTGCTGACTGCGACTCGGTACTCGGCCGCGTCCGTGACTCGCACATTTGGCAAAAACAAACCTGCATTGGTAGCCCCAGAGATGTCGGCTCCATTGCGCTGCCACTGGAAATGAACCGGTGTTGCACTCGAAACCGCAACCGCGAACGACACATCCTGGCCTTCGGTGACGTGTCGATCAACTGGTTGATGGATGATGACTGGCAGATCAGAGGTGGGCGCGGGAGTTCCACCGAAAAGCCGGACAATATTTGTCCCTCCCGCAAGCACGATCAGGTCTCCGTTAGACTGCAGCGCCATCATCGAGGGATTTGAGATTTGGGGACGGAAGGTGTCGTCGAGCGTGCCGTCGTATTCGACGCGCGCCAGTCCGGAACGCGGGATTCCATCCACATTAACAAAAGAACCGAGCAGAAGAATGCGGCTGGTTGGCTCAACAGTCATTTGCGAGATAGTTGGGGTTCCGGACAGACCGGTGAATTGCGGCGCGAATGAAGAATCGAACGTTCCATCCGTGTTGAATCGCGCTATCGCTGGCTGTGCGCGGTCCTGGATATGAATGAATCGTCCCCCAACGAGAAATTTTCCGTCCGGTTGACTGACAGCCGTCTGGACCACCGGCGGCGCCAAAATGTTTTCCGAGCTCTCTTGAATACGAGCATCAAAGGCTGGGTCGAATGAGCCATCTGAAGCAAGACGGGCCACACTGTTGCGAGGACGTTCCTTGTAGGACGAAAAATCGCCGGTCACGATAATTGTTCCGTTTGCAACCACCGCTGCGTCGGTGAAGCCAGCTTTTGGAGAATTCGCGGGAAATTTGAAACTAGGGTCCAGTTTTCCACTGCTCAGAATGCGGGCAAGACCATTGCGGCTTATCCCATCGTATTCGTAAAAAGCTCCGGTCAGAATGATTCGACCGTCTGGTTGTAGGTCAAAATGCCAGATCGGACGAAGGCTCCTGAAGAAAACGGAATACGTTCCTTGGCCAGGGTCGAATGTTGGATCAAGCCCTCCATCGGAATTCAGTCTGGCCACGCCATTCCGCGTCGCGCCACTAACCTTTTGGAAGCCGCCCGACAAAAGAATCTTCCCGTCGGGCTGCAATTCGATTGTCGTCACTGGGGCGTCCGCCCCGACACCGATATCAAAGCTCAGATCAGTGCTGCCGTCGGAATTGAGCTGGACGATATGATTGGCCGCTCTGCCGTTGAACTGAGTGAACGCCCCGCCTACGATTATCTTTCCATCCGAACGCGCTGCTATGGCGTAGACCGCTCCATTTGGGCCGCTGCCAATGTTGAAACTCGGATCAATTCCTCCCGGTTCCGCTTGGCTGCGCGCGGTGAACTGAACCAGCGCGCAAATTCCAAGAACAACCGCAATCGTGGATCGCTTAGATTTCCGCACGCGAGATTTTGGGGAGGCTAGCAACCGCGATAACGTAGCCGACTTAAACTTTTTCGAGGACGTTTGGTCCTCTGAACCACTGAAACGCATCCGACAATTTTATCACGCTTCTCGATCCGTAAAAGGGACGATCTTTGGTTTTTTCGATCGACTGAGGCAGATAAGGCCCACGATCTGGAAAATTAGCGGGGCGTTTCGAATTCGTGGGGCTTTTCCGCCGGTGCATCCAAGGGAATGGAATCCCGCTAATTCAAAGCAACCGCGAATTGTGATAGAGGGTTTGTCGTGTCGGCCGGCGCATGTCTTTTCAGTTGCGCATCACGCTTTCCTATGGCTACTTTGCGACTCGACCAACTGGCAGGGAAGGGTGGCTGAGTGGTTAAAGGCACCTGACTCGAAATTGAAAACCCCACTTTTTGCAGTTTTTGTCAAAAGCTGAAAAGTGCATAATCACCAAGTTTTACAGGGCTCTCATGCACTTTTGCCATTAGCAGCATTTGGTCGTTGTTGCCCCCAAAAACGCAAAACAGTATAGAAAAGCAGTATAGTACTTTTGGTTCTCCGATTTCTTGATTCACACACCCAAAAAAGTTTCGTGACCGAGTTCCTGAAGTTCGATTTTGAAGCCAATGCTCTCAGGTTCCCGGCTGTTGGATCGATTCGGTGGCGTGATGATCGATTCCTGTATCCAGAGTCGCCAGCTTGTATCCGTGCCGCTCAGCGAGCTCCGCGAGGTAGTTATCGGTGACCTGCTCGGAGTTTTCGCAGCGTGACTCCAAGGCTGGGAGATCGTCCGGGATGTGCTGGGCTTTGGTTTCGCTCAAAAACTTCTCCAACGCTTTCCGCGCATCTTCCATCGATGCAGCGATGGCTTTCTTGTTGGTGCTGATCCGCAGAAATCCCAGTTCCGAGATCGGGCAGACGACCACGGATTTGCCATTCAGCCATGCGTCCACGGCCGCGTATTGCGGGTGATTGGCCCAAACCGCAGCCAGGAGGACGTTCACGTCCAGAAGATATTTCACGGGAAATCTGCCAGCGCTTGCTTGATGGCTTGGAGCGAAATCGGGCGGTCTGTCACGGCGACCGTACGGCCGTTGCGCTTCATGAAGCGGACCTTGGCTGGAAGGGCATGCGCTGGCTCAATCTTGGTGAGCGTGATTCGGCCCTGGGCATCCTTTTCATAGGCGAACTTGGTTCGCGGCTGGACATCCGGCAACCGAACGCGCTGGTAATCGTCCACTGTCAAAGTCTTCATGCCGGTAAATTACCGGGAAGCGGTCCCCGATTCAAGCCGGAAGCCTGGAAGTCAAGGCGTGTCGAACCGCGGTTGGGACAACCGTTCCCGCACCGACGCGGCCATGTTTTTGGTTGGCGGCTTCATGTGAGCGTCTCCAGATAGGGCATCATGACGCGGCTCATACGAAAAACGCTGGCGTACTGCCAAAGTTCTTTCATTGTGAATCGCTTCTTGCGCAAACCGTCGCGCAGCGCTTCCACCGCCACGTCGGTTCCGATCTTGTTCCGAAATTTGAAGCAATCAACAATCGTTCGGGCCACATTGGTGACGGCGATTTTGACGCCCTCGACATGGTGCGCCTCAATTCCCACGGTCAGAGCTTTGCCGGAGAACTGCACGATGCGAAGGCGCAGCCCATCGGATTTTGGCTGCCATTCTCCCCGAGGAATGGCCACCCAGACTTCAGCCGGATTCTGCATCGTTAGCCCGTGGTAACGAAGCGCTGAAATCAGACAAATGATGCCGCGTGGCACCCGCTTGATCGCCTCCGCGTACGAGTGATTCTCGGTGATTGGCACATCTGGAAGGGTGTAAATTCCTCGGCCCTGGCGCTGGATTGCTCCGTCCCTGACTATTTCGTAAAGCTCCCATCGCGGCACTCCCGCCCGTTCCAGCTCGCGCGGGCGGACAAACCCGCAACGCTGGAACATCTTCAGGATCTGTTTGCGCTTTGCCACATTCATGGCGAGAATCTACAATCCCTCATCACTTATATGCAAGTGATTATGTTTTGTTGAGGAACTCGGATCCTTTATCTTTTCAAAAAGACAAGAGGGGAAGAACTTGGAAGCGAATCGTGAGCGGATTGGGCCGAGCGCGGCATTGCACACATATACAAGAAATTTGGATAATCATGTGAACTTGTTTTCCGGGCTATTCCGAGCCGCTCCGCGGCAGGCTGCGGAGCCTGATTAGCTTTTGGTTCGTAGTTAAAGTCACATTTGAACTATTGCAATAAATCCAATCGCTCCAGAGGGAACAAAATCCCTCGGATTCGTAGACACCGGGCGCTCGGCGCGACGATAAATCAATCGGTTTGATTTGCTGAGGTGAACAGAAGTAGGCTGATCGCATGGCACAAAAAGCAGTCGCGCTTGGGCCATTCGCGATGTGTCGCGTCATCGGACTTGTGGCGATGCTTGCATGCACAATGACATGTGGGTGCAAATTGCTGTGGAGGCCATCCGACGAACTCCGGCATGGCTCTTACGTGCCGTACCAAAAGCTATTTACGGGAAGCCACGAGTTCGCCAAGCGGCAGACTTACATCATTCTTTCCGGCCCGGCTCAATTCAGGGCGACCATGGATTCTCAGAATGAAACGGTGGATTGGTCGGGCGGCGAAAAAGGATTTTCGAGCGGGTTGGCCGTCGGCTACGACTCTGAAGGTTATTTGATCACATCAGCCCATGCGTTGCACACTACCAATTTTGTTCTCGGATGGTTCGACGGAAGGATGGACGTGAAACCGGCGCGAGTAGTCTTTAGGAGGGACTCAAACACCCACGCGGATTTCGCATTGGTTAAAATAAACGGCAGATTGGATTACTGCGCCCATCTAGGGGACAAACCAAAGATTGGCGACCGGATATTCGCAGTTGTCGGTTATCGTAACAAGACTGGTGTCATGATTGCTTTCGCGAGTGGAAAGGTCTTGTCCGTCGAGGCAGATCCGGTCGGAGGACCCCTTGATTTGATACGGACGGATGTTCCGCTTTGGTTCGGGGACAGCGGTGGCCCATTGTTGTCCAGTAACGGACGCGTCATTGGCATCAATAGCGGGGTGAGGTTCACTTGGAACCAACATTGGTCGGATTCTTTCTATACCGATAGCCAGTTCATTCAGTATCTGATCGCCGAAGATCGCGGATTGAAAGCACCTCGTCGTAAGGAAATTGACTCGCCGTGATGCATTCACCAATAGCTCTGGTTCATTCCGTCTTCAACAATTTGAGCACCTCGGTCCGTGGCACGAGCAGTTTGCGATTCATCGCACGACAGACTCGCAATTTGCCCATTTGGATCAATCGGTAAACGCTGAAATAATTGATGCCGAACATGTCGGCCACTTCGTGCACGGAATACGCCAACCGCTCTACGGGTTTCACTTGCAACGGCGTTTCGGTTTTAACGAGAGTTTCCATGATTTCAAACAGGCGAGCGGGTTATCCCATTTCCTGACACGTGGTCCCGCATCGGCTGCACGTGCCGTGAGTGCCCCGCATGCTGCTCGGTTGTGTTCAACGAAGCAGCCTCAGCGCATCGCGCGGAAACGACGCTAACGACGCGGGCGGGACTCGTGCTCGCATATCGCGCCCAGACAATTCGATGTGCCTTCGAGACCAGATTGCTGGCCATGAACTGCAAACTGTGTTCGGCACGGGCGGCATATTCCTGGACGAGCAGCACTGGATCATCGCCGGTCAAAAGAACTTCTGCTTCACCCGTGGCCTTCGAGTAAGGCGACCCGCGGTTGAATCGTTCAATGACGGCGAATCCTTTTGTCAGGCCTTGCAGCTTCCGGTCGCACAAAAAGACCTGGCTGTTTTGGAATTTGAGCAGCGAAGAACAAATCCGCCATCGGTCGGTTGGGGTGTTGGTGATTTCAATTATTCCGTCGGCTTCCGGTCCTGCAGGAATCGTGAAAATTACCGGGTCTTCCAGCAATCCTGCCACGGACTGCTTCACGTGCTCCAAAACCCCAAGCTCGCCTTCGATTGCTTCAATTGCCTCGTTGTAGGCGTCCTGCTCGCCGCGTGTCAGCTTTTGCTGCACAGGTGGCGGAACAACGACAGTGTGTTCTCCGTTGCGCTTTAACATACCGGCCTCGATTTTCTATCGCTTTGAACTCGAGCAGCGGCGGCGTGAAAAATTTTGTGCAGCTCCGACGCCGGAATGACGAATTCTCCAGAAGGCAGCCGTTTGGCTCGAAGTTTGTTGCGCTGAACGAGCGCGCATACCGTGAAGGAATCGAGTCCCAACCGGAGCGCGGCATCGACAATCGAACAATGCTCGCCTTCCTGAGACTGCATTGGAGATGCCGCGCGCGTCTTCATGGCAAATTCTTCGCTCAAACGTGCATCCCTTCGCTTCGCCGCCTGGCTTCGACGGAGGAAACGGTCTGTTCAGGAGAAATCTTCTTGGAGCATCGGTGTGAAATTGCTTCGACAACGCGGTTCAAATCCTCGCCGGGATATTTTTCGGATGTCTGTTGCTGAACGGCGGTAACGATGTCGTTGGCGAACAGTTGCGCGGCATCACGTCGAGCGTTGATAAAGTCGCGCAACAGTCGCATCGGATCGGTGTCCGTCATCTGCACATCAAATTCCCCTTGAGCAGCCGCCAGCGGCGAATTTGGATCGAAGCGTTCAACGATTGCGAATTCCTCCATGTCTCCAAGCTGACGTTTGCACCAGAACATCTCGCCGTGTTGGCTGTCTGGAAGCGGCGCAACGACTTTCCATTGCGCCCCATCTTGCCCATCTAAGCTCTGAGAACCCGGCGTGGAAATCTTGTCGAGGAACTCCGGCAGCGATTTTTCCATTTGGGCGACAGCTTGAGTAATGGCCGAAAGTTCGTTGAACTCAGTTTCCACTGTCCCGAAAACGGCTTTATACGCCTCGAATTCGCTGTCCGTTAGCCGTCCCGAATAATCAGGAACGCTGTGTTCGCAAAGTTGACCATTCCTTTTCAGCATAGTGACCTCCCGTCATTCGGTGTGTAGCAGTCTGAGAATTTCGGAACGCGGAATCAAAAGTTTGCCCGGCAGTGCGCGGCAGACATGCAGTTTTTTTCGCTGGATGAGCCAATAGACACTGAAGTAATGCACCCCCAGCATTTGCGCCGCCTCATGGACCGAATAGGCGATGCGCTCCTGCGGCTGAGGCGGAGGGTCGAGCAAAGTTGGCATTCCCGTTTCCATGCGGCTTTCTTTCTTATGGAGAAATTATCGGCCATATTGTCGTGCCGATTGTCCGCAATTCTGGACAAAGTGATTCACCGCGAAATCCTGGGCGGCAAGGAGGCATGTCCCCGCGGCTTCCGCAACCCTGGTTGATGGGATGAGGATGGATAGCGTGGCCAAAGGCAAGCGGGCTCGGGGACAGCAACCTGGAGGCAGGGGGTCTAGACGGGTCTAGACGCAAAGTGCCTCTGGATTTGCCGGTCTGGACATTCATCAATCGGATGGAAATCCTTTGAAAGCCAACTTCAGAGAAGCCCTTCGTCCCTCATCGATTCCCAAAAGCGGGTTTACCGAATGTTTACGAAAGCTGTGTCGTCTTTGTGCCGATTTTCAACATTGCTGTGCTCAGTTTGGGTCGCTTTTCTGCCGCGCTGAGCGGACGGTCCGGAACACACGGGTGTGGACCTTCGGTGTCCGCAGAGCTGGTTCGATAGCTAATGATTTTACCTCGAGCTCCGTTCATTTCAGGTTCGAGTCTCCGAGAGCTTCCTTTGGCGCGACACCTACGCGGCAAGTGCACACCTCTTGCGTGGTTTATTTTAGCGGAGGTGGGAACGCATCTGCACTCGCAAGATGAGCTTGCACTCACGCCAGTCCCAAAGAACCGTTGGAGATCAGACGAGGAATGGAGATAAAATTCAAAATCCTGATTAGACTTTGTCCCATCCAACTCGCGACCCGGCTGAAGAAGCCGGTTCAAGCTGCAAACTCGCACCCACAGAAGGAGTCTACTCACTTTTGACGATGCACAACCGAGGCCGGGCTGCCTACAACTCCCGCATGAAAGCCGCCCCCGCATTTGCCAAATGCACTGCTTCTGCCTTTGGTCTCTTTCTGCGTTCAGGCTCAGGTTCACGAACCGGGGCAGAAACAGTCTCAGCCCGCGGCTCGACCCGGCCCGGCTGCTTCATCTCCTCGGCCTGCTGTTCAGCTAGTTCGTCGCGGCTGATCGTTTCAGGCGCTTCACGAACATCGCCCAAGCAGCCATTTCCGGCCAGCGGAGCAATTGTTAAGAACTGGGCAAGATGCTTCGCCTTCGTCTTTCTCATGGCGGCATTCGTCCGGCATTCAGCCAACGCGCAAACGCCCGCCAACTCATTGAATCTGGAGAATCATGGACGGCTCTTGCGCCTGCGCTATTCGCTGGCCGACACTAACGGCGTGTTCTTCCTCCTGAAAAGCGGCCAGGGAACAAACCTGTTGGGCACAAGCCAAGTTCTCGCCTCGGGTGCGGCCGTCTCCAATCGCACCGGCGTCCTCGATCTGCCGCGTCCGATTAATTCCACGGCCTTCTTCGGATTATTGCAAGACCGCAACGCTTCCGCGTTGCCGGCAAATCTCGCGCCCAATAACGACGGCGAGCAGACTGACCCCGACCCAGCGGAGATTTCCCTGCGCTCGCCCGATCTGCCTCTCCTTCTACTTGCGAATACAGCCTTCAAATTGACGTTGGAGATTGACAACCTTGGCGGTGGGATCGTCGCAACTAACGGCGAACTCGCGCTGACACTGGTGCAAGCCAGCGGTGCTCCATTCGGTTCTGCTTATACGCTTTCGCCCGCCACGCTAATGGCGACAAACGGCCTCGTCCAAACGACCTTGACCATCACGACAACAGCCAGTTTGGTTAATGCCTTCCTGGCCGGAGTTTTCACGCCTCGGTCCGGTGTCGCGCCGCGGAGCTTGTCCAGTTTCTCGCCCACCAGCCTCACGTCCACAAAGATAGTGGAACGCAAAGTGACCTATGCCGAATACGCCGACCCTGACACCAACAAGTGGCTGCATCCGCTGTCCACTCCGGTTCCGCTCACCGGAGGTTTTGGAGAATGGCCCGGGCATAAAGACATTCACTGGGGCGTTGACTTCTTGGCTGGATTGAACACACCCGTTCGTGCTGCCAAACGAGGCGTTGTGGTACACATCGGTCAATACTGCGGCGACGACCAAATCGTCGAAGTATATCACGGTAACGGCTACATCACGCGTTATCTGCACATCGATCCGAAAGAGGGCCTCAAGGCTGGTGACATCCTGGGAGCAGGCGATGTGCTGGGGACGGTGGGAGACTTTCGGCCTTGCGTTCCGATCCATCTCCATTTCGAAATGCGGCGGGTCGCCAACGCCGGAACGCTGAACCAAGCCGCCAACTGGACCAAAATCTACCAGGACTGGAAACCCGGCAATGGGACTCCCGGCAGTCCCGTGAACCCGATCCAGGACGCCTTCACGTTTTCACCTGGCTTGGTCTTCAACGACAGCGACAAGCCCGGAGTCGAGGCGGTCTTTCTTCGCGCAACTCATCCCGCACAACCTCCGGCGGTTTGGATGAACGAATCATTGCCAACCAAAGAGCTGAGCTACGGCCCTAATCCGGCCAAGATTTATGTCGCGTTGCAAGTCGTCGATAACCAGGCGACGAGCAGCGGGCTGCAGTACTTGACGCCAAAACGAATCACCTTCACGCCGGATTTGGGGGCGGCGCAGCCGATTGCTTACGGGCCTGACGTGACGAGCATCCGCGCGCTCGACCCGAGGCATGACAAAGGGGGGACCGGTGGCGCCTTGCCCGGCTATGCGCTTCTGCCCGATTGGGAGGCTGCAGGCTCTCTCTATCGCGACTACCGTTACAAATACTGGTTCGAGTGGGACACGACTGCGTATGCCGGCGCTCCGCCAGGCCCGCGCGGGTTCACCGTGCTGAGTGAAGATTTTGCGGGAAAGTCAAACGCGCAGAAGTTCTCGTTTGGCCCGCGCTTCGTGTATAGCGGGCAGACAGTATCGGTGGGAGACAGCGGGACATCCGTGAACGTGCCCGTGAAATTCAGCTTTGGACCGCTGCCAAATCAAGGCGTTCAAGGCAAGCTGGACGTTTGCCAATTGACTGTATCGGCCAACCCGGCGGCGGATTGGGAGGTTCATTTTGAATCGAGCGGCAGCCAAACGAAGCTGTCTCCCGGCCAATTAACCTATGACGTCACAGATGACGGCTTGACGACGGAGATTACGGCGCACGTGACACCGCGGCGGCCTGACGTCCAAAATGGCACGCTGACGGTAAGGGCCAGCAGTTTTGTCCTGCCGAACATTCACGATGAAGTGACGATCCAACTCGTTCCCGGCGGTCAGTTGTTGAGAGGAACTTATGATGGTGCTTTGACCGGCCAAAAAGAGACGTTCCCCTTCGTCGTAACTATCACCGACCATGCCGAACTCGTGATCGACGGAAAGACGTTGATCAACGAAACGGATCTCAAAAACGGACAAGTTTCTTTTCGAAGATCTTATACGACTAATGGTGGCACTCGGACCTGTAACCAACTGTTTTCTGGAACGTTTGCAATGGATGCGTCAGGAAAGATTACTGGCCTGGGAACGTTTTCTAAGGTTTGTAGCAATGGCGATGTCTCAAGCGGGACATGGACGGCTTATAAGCGTCCAGACAGCCCCTGACACCGTATGACGATGCCAACTAACTCGTGTGTAGTAGATCGACTCAAGGCACGGTTTGAGTAGGCCGCTCAAGGCTGCGTGCACCGCCTCATGATTTGGATTGAGTCGGTCAACTCGCACTGTCCAAAGACCAGAGAGATAATTTTCTGCAGCATGAACATCGTCCAAGATCACGATATCTGGTGATTCGGAAAACGGGTTCTTGTTGAACAGACTGCTCTAAGTCGTTATCGGAATGTGATCCGCATTGCTACATTCGGGCTTCGCAACACGCACAGAAGGAGTCTACCCTATTGTTGCATAAAAGTTGCATGACCCCTCACCTTTCATTCCTCTCCCCGTGCTGTGAATCGCACAATTTGCACCAGCACGGGGAGAGGATACAGGAGAGGGGCAATGCTCATTCAAAATGAAGGATGCAGCTGTACGGTAAAGCTGCATTTTCTGTAATGAGCATGCGCCTCTCCCATGCCTTCGAGCTGATTTTTATGCAACGTTGGGGTCTACTCACTTTTGACGATGCACAACCGCGGCTGGGCTGACTACAACTCTCGCCATGAAAGCCGCCCCGTATTCGCCAAATGCACTGCTTCTGCCTTTCGTCTCTTTCTGCGTTCAGCTTCTCCCTGCGTTCATCTCTCTACGATCTGTCGCTGAAAACACTCCAGACATCATTTGGATGCAGCCAGGCGACTCGAGCTACATCGCCGACATCAAGGTGTCTCCGGACGGCAACTTGCTGGCCACTGCCGAAGAGGCTGGCGGCTCGATAAAAGTGTGGCACCTTTCAACGGGAAAGTTAATCCGGACGTTCAATGGCATTTCCGACCGATTTTCGAGGGGAAAAGGGATCTATGGTTCTCGTATCGCATTTTCGCCCGATGATCAATCGCTGGCTTTCGTCAATCAAAAGCGGGAGACAGAGCTTCGCCGAATCTCTGATGGATCGCTGCTGAAGAACTTCGGCGCCCGGGGGTTCAGTGGCTATAATCCTGTGGCTTTTTCTCCAGATGGCAGAACGTTGGCGATCGGAATTTGCTGTGATGCTGGGTTCGAATACTGGCGCCTCGCCGACTTCAAACTGTTAGGAACAGCAAGAGGAGGGGTCATTTCGCCGGACCTTCGCTTCAGCTACGATTTTGGGCATGTATGGGGAGCGTTCGACGGGGTCACCATGGCTGATCCAGACGCGGAGCCAAAGCTGGGAAGTCTTGATAACGTGTTCGCTTTCGCCCGTAATTCTCAAGCCGTTCTTAGGAGCCCCATCGGAATCCCGCCGCAACAACTTATCGGCTGGTCTCAGGGGCAGCAGCAAATTCTGGCAACCTATTCCGGGTCTTTCCGGCCTGAAGCCGGCTGGGTCGGGGCGATCTTTTCACCGGACGGTCAATTAATGATCAATTCGATAAACCAGCTTCAGTCGGACAACAGTATTGATCATTCCAAGCCGAGTATCGTTCAGATATTCGAGACCTACACCGGCAAACTCCTTCAAACAGTCGCCTTTCCGTACTCTGCTTACGGCGTCCTCACCGCCGTCGAAATAGCGCCAGATAACCTCACGCTCTTCTGCGGATTTCAGATTCCCGGTGATTATGGCGGTGATGGGGGTAGGCTTTGGCAGTATCGCCTTTCCGATGGGGGAAAAGAGCCGCTCTCGGTCAACGCTGGACCCATCCAGGCCTTAACCTTCTCCCCTGATGGAAAAATGGTCGCTTCGGCCTCGGGAGGCAGTGGCGGTGGCACCGGAACTTTCTCAGTTCTCCTGAGCGCTACGTCGGACGGGACGGTAATCCGAACGCTGGCTGGGTTGGCAGACGATGTTTCGTCGCGCACCGCTATGGGTTGCTCTGTTTCGTTCTCACCTGATGGAACGCTGATCGCCGCGGCGAATAGGAGCGGTGGATTAATCCGTGTGTGGACAGTTTCGAGCGGGATATTGGCAGGCACTCCTGCTTGGATGAAGGGCGCGGGAGTAGCTTTTTCTCCAGATGGAAAAACGTTGGCCATAACGAGCCGGGAGGGTTTCTCGACCAGAGTGTCGATGTTTAGAGTTGCGGATTGGAACGAAATTTATTCCACACCACCTCAGGAAGGGAGCTATGGAAGTATCTCATTTTCGCCGAACGGCGAGTTCCTCCTTCTCGGCCCGTACGACGGCGGAAGCGGCGAGATTCGGCCCTCCTTGATACGAGCTTCTGATGGAACAATTGTCCGCACGTTTTCGGAGATCGGCCAGTGGGTAGGGGCTGTTTTTTCTCCAGATCAAAAGGTCGTTGCGGTGGAGGATGGCCGGAATGCAACAATTAATATAAGACAACTCTCAGATGGAAGTCTGATGCGCACGCTGGCGAACCCGCCTGGAAGTTACTTGACGGCGATGGCCTTCGCGCCCGATGGCAAGACATTGTCCATGGCGTGGTCAGGCGGAACTCTACATGTGTGCCGAGTGTCGGATGGGGCGGTGGTTCGCAGCTTCACTCAGGAAACAGGAAGCCAGGAGTGGTACAGCCAAATTTCATCCATCGCCTATTCTCCTGATAGCCGTTTGCTTGCGTACGGTCGCAGGGATGGCATCGTCGTGGCCGCGCACAATCCTGCTCTCACCCCTCCGGTAATCACGGCGCAACCCTCAAATCAAACAATCATCGGTGGAGAAACCGTTACTTTCAGAGTGACTGCCAGCGGCGATGGCGTTCTCACCTATCAATGGCAAAAGGCGGTCTCGTTGGAAGGGCCGTTTGTTGATATTCAGGACGCAACCAGTTCAACCCTCACGTTGAATAATGTGCCACTCTCCGATAACGGCGCGCGGTTCAAGGTGCGCGTGACCAACGCGGGAGGATTTGCACTGAGCGACGCAGCGGTTTTGACGGTGAATCCGGGCATTTCTCCTCAGGTCGTGAGCGGACCAGTGAGCTTGAACGCGGCCCTCAACGGCGCCGCCAGCTTTAGGGTGCTAGTTAGCGGCACCACTCCAATAACTTATCAATGGCAATTGGATGGGAAAGATCTCGCTGGCGCGACTGCGAGCACGCTTGCGCTTGACAACCTGTCCCCTCCGAATTCGGGGAAATACACGGTGGTGATACGCAATGCCTGGGGAAGCGTGACCAGCGCGCCAGCGACTCTCACTTTGTTTGGCGACCTGAAAATGTACGCCGGCATTACGCTGGCGGGACCAGTAGGCACCCGGTTCGAAATCGAATTTACCGAGGATGTCAGCGACCCTGTCGAGTGGGTGCACCTGGGAGCGGTTGATCTGCCCGCGAGCCCCTACGTCTTTATTGACTTCGACTCACCCGGCAAAAAGCATCGCTACTACCGTGGGGTGGTGAAACCATGATCAGATCCGAATTTAGAATGGCAGTTCGCTCACACTTCGGTGATGGCTCGCATCACTTCGGGCTTGTTCGCCTGGGGGCAGAATAACCGGGCTCGTCAGCGAGTCCAGTCCCTCGGCAGCAAAATAAAAGCTTCAGACTTAGTGAAGACGTTTTCTTTCTTGCATCCCATCTATGATCCTGCACGGTTTGGGTATGAGAGTTCCTAACCTAGCGCAACTCTCATTCATCCGAAGGAAATCCTTCCGCCACATCCATTCCCCAGAACCACAACCATCCGCTCTGACCAATCCCTGCGCAGCAGATGAGGCCGGCGAGCTGGCGAAGGAGTCTGGCGCGGGGGGGCCAGACGTGTGCCCGCCGATGGGGTCCACGATTTCAATTCGGGACCGTGGCGCGCGAAGCATGACCCGACTTTTGAGCTTCAGGCAAAAACAGAATCCGCTCACTTTCATCCCTTCGCCTCGCTTGGTCTTATGCGGTTTTCTTGCCATTGTCTGGCTGCTTCGCTCCGTTTCCGCCGGTGAACCGCCTTCACCGGTTGAGTATCACATCCGCCGCTGGACCACTGAGGATGGTCTGCCCGAGCATAGGTTTAATGCCATCGCTCAAACTCCAGACGGTTATATCTGGATTGCCCAATGGTCCGGCCTGGTGCGCTTTGATGGCGCGCAATTCGTCGTTTTCAATCGCAACAACACTCCCGCCCTGACGGATGACACCATCAACAGTCTCGCCACCGATCGCCAAGGGCGGCTCTGGCTCGGTACTCACCAAGGCCTGGTGCGTTATGATCAGGGCCAATTCTCTCGGGTGGCCGAGCCCAGCCAGCTTCCAGACCGCAAAATCTGGCAGGTGCTGATCACGCGGGATGATCAAGTGCTTCTCCGGACCGAACGCGAGGTGGGCGCTTGGCATAATGGCCAGTTCAGCAGCTTGATCACTGATGAGCGCGAGCCGCCGATATTTCGCGGCCTCCAAATCGCCCACGAAGGCCAAGATGATCAGCTCCTGCTGCTGACCCGCGATGGGTTACTCAAGTACAATCCCGTGGATTGCTCCTTCGCGCCCATGGAGATTCCGCCCACACCTTTTGTCGGAGGCTGGGGTTGCGCTCTTTACGACCGCGACCATGCGCTTTGGATAAGCACGGGTGGCCCTCCATTGGCCCGATTCTACAAGGGAAAGTGGACGGAACCTCTCCGGGAGCACCCTTCTGAAGGCGATGCGATCACCTGGCTGGGGCTCGATTCTCACGGGACCTTGTGGGTGAACCTCAGACAGAAAGGTCTCCACCGATGGAACAAGGGTGCGCTTCAACCCTTCTTGCCAAATGGAGAACCTGCGCCCCGCGAGGTTTCCTCCATGTTCGAAGACCGCGACGGGAACCTTTGGCTTGGCACAGGCGATGGCTTATTCTGCCTCCATCCGAAGGCCTTCCGCGCATTTACCCAGCGGGATGGACTCCCGGGCGCCGTATGTGAGGTCGTAGCCGAAGCGCCAGATGGCTCGATCTGGGTAGGAACGGAAAGAGGCCTGGCACAAATCGTAAATGGCCAGGTGCGGTCTGTGCCAATGCCCGCTACTGAACGTTATTGCGGAGTGAGGAGCGTTCTGACCACGAGCGAGGGCACCGTTTGGTTCACCATAGCTGGTCGCGGGCTTTCTCGAGTTGAGGCTGGCAACTGCTCGCGCGTGGTAGGCGAACAAGAACCTGGCTTTTGGACGGCCTCGGCCTTGGCGCAACTGAACAACGGCGCCCTGCTGATAGGTAATGGGAATGGGCTGGCCTGTTGGGAGGAGGGCGAGCTCTCAGTGTGGCTCGATTTCCGGGACGGTTCGCACTGGGGCACTCGCGCGATGCTGGTTGATCGCCAGAGCAATCTTTGGCTGGGCACCCATGCGAGAGGGCTCGTGCTGATGCGGCCTTCCGGCGCCGCGGGTACTTTCAAGCCAACTCACACTGCTTATGAATTCGCATCCTTGTTCACGACGGAGGATGGTTTGGCCGATAACTCCATCCGTGCGATCTATCAGGATGCCACTGATGCGTTGTGGATCGGAACCGAAAATGGCCTCAGCCGCCTCATTCCTGCTGCCGGAGGCGAGGCAAGGAATCTCACCTTAAACCAATCTTCACAAGGCCAGGGGTCCCGTACGTCTTCTCCTGCTAAAACCTTTGCGGGTCGCTTCACCTTCCGCGCGGCCCAGGGCTTGCCGGAAAATGAGGTCAACTCCATCGTCGAGGACGATCTTGGTTATCTCTGGCTGGGCGGGGCGCGCGGAATTCACCGTCTTCGCCGTCAGGAGCTTGAGGCGGTCGCGGAGGGCGAAGTCGCCAGCGCTCGCTCAATTACCTTCGGCGAACTGGATGGACTGGAAAGCGCCGAAACCAGTTCTGACGGGCAATCCGCGGCTTGCAAAGCCAGCGACGGACGGCTGTGGTTCTGCACCGCGCGCGGGGTGGCAGTTGTGAACCCTCGCGACGCGCTCCAGTTCGAGAACCCAGTTCGGGTACTCGTCGAGCAAGTAAAAGTGGATGCCGACCTCCTTGCGCTCGAAAGCCCATCTACTGGGCCGCGCCGTTTGCCTGCCCGGCCCGGCGTCGTCGGAATCCAATTCACCGCGAACAGCTTTCTGTCACCGGAGCGGGTTCGATTCAGGTACCGGCTCCGGGGGCATGACCTTCGTTGGCGCGAGGCGCGTTCGAGCGAGCGGCAGGTCTTCTATCCAAATCTTAAGCCAGGGGAGTACAACTTTGAGGTCCGCGCCTGCAACAGTCATGGTTACTGGAATGAGAGGGCGACTTCCTTCCCGTTCTCTATTCCCCGAAGCTTCACCCAGACCTTTTGGTTCCCCAGCCTTTGCGCTGGCGGGCTGCTCGCCCTGAGTGGCGCACTAGCCATCTGGCGGTTGCGCTGGCAAAGGCGAGTCCTGATGGCCGAGCAGAGCACCGCCCTGGAGCGTGAACGGTCGCGCATCGCTCGTGACTTGCATGACAATCTCGGGACAGCCCTTACCGGACTCGCTTTGGAGGCGGACGTCTCCTGCCGGCGCAACCCCGGAGGCTCCGACAGAACGCTCGAACGGATTTCCGCCAACAGCCGCGCAATGGCGGACCGCATGCGCGAAGTCGTTTGGGCCATCAATCCGAGCTGCGATGATGCCGACAATCTCGCTGGATTTTTGGCGCAATACGCTGACCAGTTCCTCGGTGCAGCCGGGTTGCGCTGCCGCCTGGACCTTCCAGTCGAACTTGAAAAGATCTCCCTCCGAGCTGAGGCCAGGTACCAGCTGTTTGCGGCCGTTAAGGAAGCCTTGCACAATGTCGTCAAGCATTCCCGAGCCAGCCAGGTCGAAATCTCCATCGTTTGCCTCCAAGGCCAACTCCGCCTCGAACTCCACGACAACGGCATCGGCTTCTCCGGATCGGAAAGCCCGAGCGACGGCAGCGGCTTGCGAAACATTCGGGAGCGTCTCGCCGGGCTCGGAGGCAGCCTTTCGATCGAATCGTCGCCTCGGAGCGGAACTCGCCTGGTTTTTTCTATCCCCCTGGTTCCGCCTGAGAGTTACAAATGAGCATCCGAGTAGCCATTGTTGAAGATGAATCCAGCGTCCGGGACAACCTTGCGGTTCTCATTAATTCCGCTCCCGGTTTTTGTTGCGTGAGCTCGCAGCCCGACGCTGAAAGAGCCATCGCCGCTTTGCCGGGCGCGGCGCCCGAAGTGGTTTTGATGGACCTGCATTTGCCTCACAAATCCGGCATCGATTGTGTTCGCGCTCTCAAGGAGAAACTTCCGCATACTCAGTTTGTAATGCTGACGATTGAGGAGAACAGCCAGCGCGTTTTCGAGTCACTTCAGGCCGGAGCTACCGGCTACCTCGTTAAGAGCGCAACCCCGGAAACAATTCTTCAGGCGATTTCGGACGTTCACCATGGGGGATCTCCCATCTCCAGCCAGATCGCTCGTTTATTGGTCCGCTCCTTCCAAAAGCCTTCGCCGCTGCCTGAGGGAGCCATCACCCCCCGCGAATCAGAAATCCTTTCACTTTTAGCCCGTGGTTATCGGTCGAAAGAAGTCGCGGATGACCTCAAAATCAGTGTGCCCACCGTCAACACCCATGTCAGAAATATCTACGAGAAGCTCCAGGTTCGCTCTCGTGCCGAGGCCGTCGCCCGCTTCCTGCGAAAAGAAAAGTCTTAACCCTGGAGTCTCTCGGAGCGGTGAGAGAGAGCGTGCAAGCAGGGCGTGCTGGTCGCTCTCTTTGCTTTGTTGGGCAATTCGCGAGCAGCACTGATTGTTGCGCTGGCTATCCCGCTGTCGATGCTGTTTGCCATGACGGGAATGGTGGAAACGCGCGTTTCCGGAAATCTAATGAGCCTCGGTGCGATTGATTTCGGACTCATCATTGATGGCGCGGTGGTGATGGTGGAGAACATTAACGTATCTCGGTCGTTTTGGCCTGTTACCAATGACGACCAAGACCGCGAGCACCGTTCCGATTCCCATGATGACCAGGAATTCCATAATCAAACTTTAACACATTGGCTGCGCATTTCATCCTGTGGAGGCCCATTTTGGGGAATTCTCGCAGAAAGTCGGTCTAACGTGTTCGCCGACACGCGCACCACGAATTCATCAATCAGAGATTGAGGATCGTCGAGTTCCTGTGGAAAAACTTCGCGGTCCATCGCCGCTTTTGCCGCGTTGTGATATTTCTCCAATGGAACAATTCGGACATCTTCGTTGACCTGGCCCCAGAAGAGCTCCAGCGGATTGGTTGATGCCCACCACGGATATTTGTATTTGGCCTTGGCTTTTGCGATTGCCTTCTTCTGGTCTTCGCCGTTCACGGGCTTTAGGTGCGTCTCCGCCGGAAGCTGCACGATATTGGCTGGCGATAGAGCGTCGGCGAAAACGACCTTCTGCGCCATGTTCGCGGAATGTTGGTCGCGCAAGTGACCGTAGGTTTTCATCGCCAAAGCGCCTCCGTCTTTGTGGCCAAGCCAGCGGCTGACGGTTGGAATGTCCACTCCCGATTCGATACAGCGGGTGGCGAATAGGTGGCGCAGATCGTGGTGGGTGAATCGCGCGATCCCAAGCCTCTTGCAGGCCGAGTTGATCGCACCCTGGCATTCCTTGATCTCCAGAATCGGATTCTTCAGGAACTCCGCTTCTTCGCGTTCCTCGCGCAGACGTTCAAGCAAACGGCGCATGTCGGGGATCATCGGAACCCGGCGGATCTCCCAATTCTTTGTGCCCGTGGCCGGGTCACCCAAAACCGCGATTTCGCCCTTTTCAAAATCGCAGTCGCGACCGGAAACGCGGGCGGCTTCACCTTTGCGGCAACCGCTGTAGGCGAGGAACTCAACCATATCCGCGCACCGATGATTCCAGCCGCCGTCGTTCTTGCGGATCGCTCCGACAAGTTTCAGGAAATTCTCATGGCTCGGAAGCTGAAGGTGTTTCTGCCGGACACGAACCCTCTTGATGTGTTTGGCCGGATTGTCGTAGCGCGCGCCAGCTTCCAACGCCAAATCGAGAATCAGCCGGAGCGTTCCAGCCGTATTGTTGAAATTGGAAGGAGCCGCCTGTTTTGAAAAGCGTCCGGCCCATTCCAGGCATTCGGCTTTCGTGATATGCCTGACGTCTGTCGTTTCGAGTTCAGGCCAGGACTTCAGGAGAGCCTTGATTCGTTCGCGCCGGTATTCCTTGCTGCGCTCCTTGAGCGACACATCCGCATCGAGCCGTTGCTCGTACGTCTTCAACGCCTGCTCGAAGGTCATTTTGCCCCGTGTCGTCGCCTGAACCGCTTCAGCGCGATGCCGTTCCCGTTTCAGAAAATCACCCAGGCGAAGTTGTGCAACGCTCATTCTGTCGGTCTTGAGGGTTTTCCAAATCAACTTGCCCGCGACGCGAACTCTGGCATAGTAAGCGCCGGACGCCGCGTTGCGAACGAGGTTTGCGACCGGCGTTTTTTGCCATTGCTGCGGTTCCTGTTCTGTTTTGCTCGCCTTCATGCAAACAGTATAGTACAGCAGTATAGAAAAGGCAAATTGGACTTACAAAAAAACCGCGTAAGTCCAACAACATAAGTCGGTTGGAAGGGTGGCTGAGTGGTTAAAGGCACCTGACTCGAAATCAGGCGTAGTCGCAAGGCTACCGCGAGTTCGAATCTCGCCCCTTCCGCCAAATCTTTTTGCCAGGCTCGATCGAAGGAATTGTCACGGTAAAGCCATGGCTTTTGCGGGAAGGAATACGCGGTCGCCCGAGCAGTGCTGAATGTCGTATCCAACTTGCCATCGTCGACTGCGGCGGATAAGGCCCACCGAGGACAAGATCAAAAAAGGCCGTTCCATCATTCGTCTCCGCCTCGGCGCCATCAACCAGATAACGATCAGAAGGAATGCTCGATCGGAATTTGTGACCAGTGACCTGTGGAATTTTCTCCGCCCTCACGCTTTCAGAAATCAGCGGGGCGTTTCGAATTCGTGGCGTCCTTCCGCCGGTGGATCCAAGGGAATGGAATCCCGCTCATTCAAAGCGACCGCGAATTGGAACAGAAAGTTTGTCGTGCCGGCTCTTCGGATCAGGAACGCAAACATTCTCCTACCGATCCTATTGTGGAAGCTCAATGATTCTGAAAAAGCCGCCGCGGCTGAGTTGTGAAGAAGGAATCGCCTGCTTAAAAATTCCATTCGCCGAGCGAAGTGGGTTGCCCCAATTCGACCAGGCGACGGGAAACAGCGGGGAAGATTGGATTTGATAATTTTTCTGCGCCTCTCCCATCCATGACAATTCCATTTGGCCCGCGCTGGACTGATGGACGGTGGGCTGACCGCCGTGAATCCGGAAGCCAGTACTCGCGGCTTCACGTCCAAGACCGTTCCGGAAGGGTCGACTCGAATTCCCAGAATCTGTGTCCTAGCCGCCCAAACGACCAACGCTTGGTCGCCGATCGAGCCGAGCTTAGGAGAGCTTTCGGGATCGGCGTCGAGGTAAATGGGAAATGCCGGCCCACGAAGCGTGCCGCTGTCAGTGACGAATTGCCCGTAAATTGTTTTGCCGGGTTTAAAGGCGGTCTTCCACACGACGAAGTAATCGCTTCCAACTGGAATCGCGGAAGGGGTACGAAAAGGTTCGCCGGTTTGGCCGATAATAAATTCTTCTCCGGCCACCACTGAGGAGTTAACCACCGTGATAATCTGTCGCTAAAGCGAAATGCATCCGGGTGGGATTGAGGTCGGCCTGCAGTCTCATCCGCTGACTAACGCGTCACCTCAACGACTCTGAAAAAACCGCTGCGGCTGAGTTGGGTTGGATCTATGGTTGCCTCAACGATGCCGTTCGTGGAATGGATTTGGTTGTCCCAATTCGACCACTGAGCAGGGAAAATGACGGGAGAGAATTGGATCTGGTAATCTTTCTCTGGTTCGCCGCCGGTCCAGGAGAGTTGCAGTTGACCTGCCGTCAATAAGTTCAGGTCCATCACGCGATCCCGCGTCGGAAGCAAAAAGGCAGCGACTCTCGGAACGGGGAAAACCTCTCGTTCGGCGGCCAGGAGTATTCCGTTTTGGCCAACACGAGTGATGGTTGGACTCGGAGGTCCGAACAGAAAAAGATGCGGCTTGAGGGTGGAAGAGACGAGAAACCCGTTGGGATAAAGTGCTGTTCCATCCGGCAATATTTTCGTGACGCGTACCCCGGTTCCCGAGTCATTCCAGGTCATGAAATACATTCCATCTGCCCAGACCGCGGAGACATTGCCGATGGAAGTCGAGCCGGAAGCGAGCACGCGCGGTTGAGGATCCATGACTTGACCGGCGCTATTGACTCGTATTCCCAGGATCTGAGTTCCGCTAGCCCAGAAGATCAAAGCTTGTTCCCCGTTTGAAGTGATTTTTGGCAAGCTTACCGCATCGGCATCCTGGTAAATGGGGAACCCGGAAATCGCGCCCTGTACTCTGCCCGCATCCGTAACCAGCTGACCATAGATTTTCCTGCCAGGCAAAATCCCGTCGGGGGAACTCTTCCAGACGACGAGGTAATTGGTTCCAAGCGGGCTGGCCGATGGCACTCGCAAAACTTCCGTGGTGGCCGCGACGACAAACTGGTCCCCGGGAATCATTCCTGATTCATCAACAGACACGATTTGTCCGGCAATTCGGTTGGACTCGGCCCAGACCAGTAGAAAGTTTTTGTCGTTGGATGCTCCCGCCAACTCGGTGCGGTTTGTGGCCTCGGCGGTTAAATCTCGCTGGCTCAACGGAGCGTTCGTATCCGTCAAACTGCCGATGGTCCCGCTGACGACTGTATTTAGGAATCGAGGTACATTTTTGAGCCACGCGAATAAAAAATTGGTCCCGTTATTCAAAAGGGTTGGGGCAGAGGGATTGCCTAAGAAGAACGGTTGCGAGTCGATAAAGTTCCCGGAGCGGTCAAGGCGTTTCCCAAAGACTCGCTTTTCAGGGACTCGCGGATCCGCTGCTACCCAGCTCACAACGGCAGACTCGTTCGCGCCTGTTGTCTGCGGGTAAATCTGCAGATCCGGGCGACGTTTAAAACGGTGTTCGAGCGAGCGAGGACTTGGCCATCTTTGATCCGAGCGGTTTCGATGATCCCTTCCCAGTAGACTCCTTGCCAGGCGACCACGAAGGCCGCACCGTCGAAAACGGCGGCGGGTGCAAAAGGTTCGAGTCTGCTGTCGATACTACTGATCGGAATGCCGTTCGGATCGAGTATCTGGCCGGCGGCTGATACTCTCTTTGCTCCCACCGCGCCGGGTTCATCCCAGGCGATCAGATAATCGCGACCATCCGACGCAATGACTGGTCTTCGAAAGCTTTGACTTTCGCCGACGATTTCGATCGGGTCGGAAACAGTTCCGTTTGTTGAGACACTCAGCCCGAGGATGGTAAATGGGGAGGTCTGGAAGGTCCCTGTGCTGTGTTCGTAGATGACGAAGTAAGCGTCTTGATTCGAGGCCACCTTCGGCGACCAGTTTTCACCACCTGAAAAGATTTTAAAAACATCACCAGCAGGCGTGCCATCATCGTGCAGAAACCGGCCGGAAATATCGTAATTACTTAATTGACCGTGCGGGGCGGATTGCCAGACGACGAGAAAACCATTGGGTCCAGAGGCGACCTTAGGAAATTGATAATCAACGTCAGAATTTGGCGTGAGTTGCACAAAATCACCCAGCGTCCCATCTGCGTTGATGATTCTGGAATATGTGACAAGCCTGGTTTCATTAGAGACCACGATCACGGTTTCCCAGATCGCGAGAAAGCGAGCGCCATTTGATGTGAGAGTCGGTGGCCGCTGGAACTGTACATGGCTTGCGATCAGTTTTTTCGCGCCGGGTACGCCGTCCACGCTCACGCTCCTCATCACCAAGTCGCCAAAAGCGCGGGATTGATACACATCGGAGGTTTCCAGCCAAACGGCGAGATAGGTTTGGCCGTTGAACGCGACAGAATCGAAAGAAACCGCAGCAGGAAAACTTCCTTCCTCGAGCACGATGTTGCCAGAATCGAGCAACCGACCATTTGGGTCGAGGCGGCCCCCGAGAACGCCGTTGCCCCCGAGAACGAGGTTGGAGGCGGCGAAGATTGCCGCCCATACACCGAGAACTTCCCCGTGCCCGTTCGAAGCGAGCACAGGCGAATAATGGGAGCCATCCAGCGGGCCCAAGATTGGCGGGGTCAGCTCGGGGATTTCCCGGAGCACGCGCGAATTTGGGGTGGAGTCGGTTTCGGCGCCGGAAATTCCAGAGAAGCTCAGCGCGCATGTTGCGCAGATCAGCAGGATTCGACTCCTTAGCGAATGGATGATTGAACAAAGAAATGTCCGGCGGCTCATAAAAAAACGTAGCACGCTCCCTACAAACCGCCAGTGGGCGAATGATTGCGACGTGGCGGGATTGCGCTTGACGCTGCTCACCGGGTCGGCTTAACCGAACTCATGCTTCCCATTTTCGGAGTCAGTAACGAAGAGGCTGGCGTGAATGCTTCAGTCCCGAGAGGCGCGTGCGGGGCCGCGGAGCTTTTGGGTGGGAATCTTGCGTAGGTCCGCGGGAGCGCAGCCGGCCCGGCAAACACGGAGGGCGTAATTGCTATCGGCTTGTCTTCGGTGAAACGGCTGATGTACGCGATTGAGTTCAGCAGCAAACGACGGCCAATCGCGTTCAGTTCGTCCGGACTTTGTTCGAACCCGAAGTGAAGCAGGTTGCCCTGGCGCCACACCGCCGCGGCCGTGGCGGCCTTTTTCTCCCCGCCGCAGAACACTTCGATGTCCGGATTATTTTCGAAGTGGTCTGTGTACGTCCCCCGAAAAAATGTGTGCGCCCTCGCTATTCTGTTTTGGTTCGGGGCCGCGCCATTTTCCGGCCGGCGCGAAACCCTTCGGCAGCGCCGCCTGGAGAAGAGTCGGCTTGGTGCTCTTGCCGGAGTGATCAAGGCTATAAACAAAGTGGCCGGGCGCGATCCGGAGCTTCACATAAATCGCAAAGGATTGTCTCGGAGCGAGGCTGTGTCGAAGACCAGCCGCAGCAATGCCCGAATGGGAGTTGCGCTTCAAAATTTCGGACGCCGCCTGGTTTGGAACGTTGCTGCGACTGGCTTTCAGCACAGTCGCGCTCCGGTACAGTTTCGACGATTAGACGGGGTTCGTCGAAAAGCGCTCACTGTTAAATTTGGCTGATCTCTGTGAATGGATGAATTTTGAATTGCGGATTCCAGGGTAATTCAACTTGACGCTGATCCGTGGTTCGCTTTTATCGGAATTCATGTTCCCGTTTCTCGGATTTCATTCCCGCAGAGTTTTTGTCGTCGGTCTTTGCTGGCTCTGCTGGGAGACATTTCCAAGCTCGAGCCGCGCGGCTGATCCTGTCACGCCGCCCTCCACATCCGCTTTGCATGTTGGCGCTGCTGCGGTCGAGTTGGAGGCGGATGATTCGATGGTGATTGCGGGCGGGATTACTCCTGGAAAAGCGCGCGGACAAGAAGGGAAATTGCGTGCCGTGGCGACGGTGCTCGAGAAAAATGGATCGGGCAAACTGGCGATCGTTGCCTGCGACATTCTGATGATCACGCGGCAACATTTAGATCGAGTCGTTCGGGAAATTGAGAAGGCGACCGGGATCCCTGGCGACCGCATTTTGATCAATTGCACCCACACGCATCACGCTCCGAGCGCGGTTTTGCTCCACGACTACAACGAAGATCCGCGTTTTGTTTCAGTCGTTCAACGCGCGATGGTTCAAGCGGTGGAAAAAGCGCACACGAATCTTTCGACGAACGATTGCCAGTTCTATTTCGGTTTGGGTGAAGAAAAAACTGTCGGCCAGAACAGCCGGCGATTGATGTCGGACGGGCAAGTGTATTGGGTTGGCCCGCACGATTTCGTCCGGCCGACCGGGCCGTTTGATCCGGAATTGCCGGTGCTGGCGTTTGGTGAATCCAAGGAGCATTTGCGCGCGCTGATCTTCAATCACTCGACGCATACGATCGGGACGCGCAGCGGCGGGGTGCGGTCCCCTTCGTTCTACGGTTTGGCCGCGCAAGAGTTGGAAACCGAGTTGGGCGGAATCGTCACGTTTTTGGAAGGCGCTTCCGGATCGACGCACAACCTGACGCTGAACGGGAGCGAAATGACCCGGCGAGTTGGGCTGGCGGTGCGTGAGGCGCTCAAACGCGCTGAGGCGCGGCCGGTGGGAAGGCTCGAAGCCCGGAAGTGGCCATTTAAATTTCGGGTGCGGCATTTCGATGAAACAGCCGAAGAAGCTGCTGTGTTGCGATACTGCCAGAAGAACATCGGTGCATCAGCCGAAACCGTGGCCAACGTTTTTCGGACGATGCGGAAGAATCTCGCGCCACACCAGGGCGAAGAGCGGGAGAGTTGGCTTCAGGTCCTTTTGATCGGCGACGTCGCGCTGGTTGGTGTGCCAGCGGAATTTTTCACGAAGCTCGGGCTCGACATCAAGAACCGGTCGCCGTTCCGGCACACTTATGTTGCCGAGTTGGCGAATGATTGGATCGGTTATCTGCCGGATCGCGACGCATTCAAGCTGGGCGGTTATCAAGTTTGGACGGGATATCACAGTTATGCGGAGGCGGGCACGGGCGAACGAATTGTGGATGACGTGGTCGCCAGGCTGAAGGAATTGAAAAGGTGAGAGCGGGAGGTGTGCGGCTTGGCCCGCCCGATTCGTCTGCCCAATGAGATTCTCGCAGGAACGCAGCGTTTACGCTGCAGCCGAGGGGATGCACGTGGCTCGGTGCGTTGCCGTGTCTGCACCCTGAAGGCCGCGTTCCTGACCATTTGGCTGTCGTTGCGCGCATCTTGCGGAACGCAGCGTTTACGCTGCAGCCGAGGCGTTGCATCAGTCCGCATGATTTGCGCATTCTGCAGCCTGAAGGCCATTTTGCTGAATCCGTGATTTTGGTTCCGCGGCTACGTTTTGCGGTTCGAAATCCTCCGGAAAGAATGTTTCAATTCGTTCATGCGATCTCTTTTGATGTGGTTTTGCGTCGTGCGATGGATAGCGAACGCACAATTGCCTATTCTGGCCGCGAGTCCTGAGGAAGAGCGCCAATCGTTTCACTTGGCCGACCCAGATCTGCAGATTGAATTGGTCGCGGCCGAACCCAACGTGCTCAGCCCTGTCGCCCTTGCGTGGGATGCAGCCGGCCGAATGTTCGTGGCGGAGATGATGGATTATCCGCTGGCGGCCACCGGCGGGCAGATTCGAATGCTCGAAGATGCTGACGGCGACGGCCGATACGAGCGCGCCACAGTTTTCGCGGATCATCTCAAATTTCCTAATGGCGTTCTCCCATGGCGCGATGGAGTGCTCGTCACCTCAGCGCCGGACATTCTGTTTCTCCGGGATACAGATGCCAATGGACGAGCGGATTCGCGCGAAGTGCTGTTCACCGGTTTTGCAGAAGGCAATCAACAGCTGCGAGTGAACGGATTGATTTGGGGTTTGGATAATTGGATTTGCGGCGCGAACGGACGGAGCGACGGCGAAATGCGGCGGCCCAATCAATCGCCCGGCGAAGCGCTCTCGTTGCGTGCCCATGATTTCCGGTTTGATCCGTTCACATTGAAATTCGAGACGATCGCGGGCCGCAGCCAGTTTGGGTCGGCGCGCGATGATTGGGGCGGCCGGTTTCTTTCCTGGAACACAATCCCGATCCGGCACGAGGTGATTCCCGAGCGATATCTGATCCGCACGCCTAATCTGCCCGGAACGGAATCGTTGCAGGATTTATTGCCGGCCGGAGATGACGGCCGGGTCTTTCCGCTGGCGGCGCCGCCGCTCACCTTCAACAGCGAATCGGTCCGGCATTTCAATGCGTTGGCGGGGCTAACGATTTACCGCGGCGGCGCTCTGGGCGAACGATACCGAGGAAATGCGTTTGCCGGCGAAACGCTTTTAAGTTTGGTTCATCGGCGCGTGCTCGAGGCTGCTGGGCCGACTTTCGTGGCGCGCCGCGGCGAAACGAAACAGGAATTTCTCGCCTCCACGGACTCCTGGTTTCACCCGGTTTTTTTTGCGACCGGTCCTGATGGCGCGCTGTACATCGCAGATTTCTACCGCCGGTTTGTCGAGCACCCGGGCTACGTCGCGGATTCGGTGGCGCGTGAAAAGATGCCGTGGCGGGAAGGGGCGGAACACGGCCGGATTTGGAGGATTGCGCGAAAAGATTTTTCGAGGAAGCCGCCTGGGGTTCCTCTGAGCCGCCGATCCACGGTGGACCTGGCGCGCTGTTTGGAGGATTCAAACGGTTGGATCCGCGACACGGCTCAGCGCCTGCTGGTCGAGCGGCGAGATAAAAGCGTCGCGGCAGCATTGGAGGAATTGGTGCAGAACGCGAATTTGCCCGCCGCACGACTCCAAGCGTTGTGGACGCTGGCAGGCTTGGAAAGCTTGCGCCCGGCGTTCATCGAACACGCCATGACAAATTCAGAGCCAGTAGTGCGAGCGCACGCGATTCGATTGGCTGAACCGCTGCTCAAGCTCGGCGGCGAGCAATCAGAAAGCATGTTACGGCGATTGGCGGGCCTCGCCCGAGATCCTGACCCTCGAGTCCGATTTCAACTTGCGTTGAGCTTGGGAGAGGCTGGCTCGATTGGAGATGCGCTCCGATTAAAATTCAAGTCGCTTGCTGCTTTGGCCACAATTGACGCGACGAACGACTGGCATGCTCTGGCGATTCTCAGCAGCGTGAGAAATCGGCCGTGGCTTTTGCTGGAGGAAATACGTTCGGGTTTGGGCGCGCAGTCACAACCTGCGCCGGCGAAGTTTTTCGAGCGGCTCGGTTTTTTGGTCGGCGCGAATAGTTCGGAGGCCGATCTGACGGATTGTTTGGCATGGCTGAAGAGCGGCCGAACGTCGGTTTCCATGGTGGTGGTCGCCGGGATCGAGGAAGGCTTGATGCAATCGGGAAAAACTCGTCTCGCCGCGGCGGACCCACGATTTTGGGAAAGGTTATCGGATGAAGCCGATCGAACAGCCATGGCTGCCGAGGAGCCAGCGGTCTACCGAGTGGCGGCAATCAAGCTTTTGGCCGGCAACGGTCCTGCGGCGCCGAAATTGTTTGGGCTGTTGAATTCCGCGGAGCCCCCGCCGGTTCAAACCGCTGCGGTCAACACGCTGCTAAAATCACGCGACGAAGAGACGATTGGCCGAGTGTTTCGGGCGTGGAATGGATTAGCGAAATCGACGCGCCGGAATCTTCTAGCCGCGTCGGGGCGAAACGTCACGGCCCAGCTTGCTTTGCTGAGCGCTCTGGATCGAGGAGATCTTTCGGTTCCGGAAGTCGATCCGGTTTCGCGCCAGGCTCTGGCCAAATCGAGCGATGCGTCTGTGCGCGCACGCTTTGACAAGATTTTCCCGCAGAGCGGAGCGTCCGATCGGGAATCGGTCATTCGCGAGTTCCAGCCGGCACTGAAATTGGCGGGGGATCGCCGGCGCGGGGCGGAAATCTTTTCACGAACGTGTTTAACCTGCCATGCGATTGGAAACCGTGGCAGCCGGGTCGGCGCGGATTTGAGCGCGGTCACCTCGCGTTCGAAGGAAGCGCTGCTGCTGGACATCCTCGATCCGAGTCGCGTGATCTCGCCGGATTTTCTGAGTTATACCGCGATGACGCGAGAGGGGGAGGCGGTGACTGGAATCATCGTCGCGGAGACGGAAACATTCGTGCGGTTGCGGGCGGGGGGCGGGTTTGAAACGACGATACCGCGGGCTCAAATCGAGACATTGCGGGCCGATGGAAAATCGTTAATGCCGGACGGACTCGAACAAGGGATGAGCTTGCAAGGGATGGCTGATCTTTTGGAATTCGTGAAGAATTCGGCGGGGGAATTGTTGCCGGAATAAATGATTCAGGCTCTAAAACCGAGCGGGGACGATCCATCGAATTGGGATCACACTGGCAAAGCCGCCCGGCGCCTGGAGCTGGCGCGTGTTTTCCTGAAGCTCGGCCTGATTGGTTTTGGCGGGCCGGCCGCGCACATTGCGATGATGGAGGCGGAGGTCGTGCGAAGGCGCGGTTGGCTGACGCACGAAGAATTCCTGGATCTGCTCGGCGCGACGAATTTAATTCCCGGGCCGAACTCGACCGAGATGGCGATTCATATTGGCCGGCAAAGGGCAGGGCTCATCGGGTTGGTGGTGGCGGGGGGATGTTTCATCATTCCGGCAATGCTGCTGACCTTAGCCGCCTCGTGGAGTTATGTCCGGTTTGGAAAATTACCGGCCAGCGCGGGGATTCTTTACGGCATCAAACCGGTCATCATCGCGATCGTTCTGCAGGCGCTTTGGAATTTGGGAAGGAGAGCGCTGAAGTCAAAACTGCTGATCGGAGCAGCGGTTTTGGCGGTGGCCTTGAATCTGTTTGGAATTCACGAATTGGCCGTGCTGGCGGCGATCGGCGCTATTGTGGCGGTAGTGCAATGGACAAAACGAACCGGAGGCACGGGGCTGGCTTTCGTGATGCCGGCGATGAAGCTCTCGTTTGCCAGCGGCCCAGCGGCGCTCAGCATGGGGAGCGTAGCGGCCTTTGGGTTGTGGCCGCTCTTTCTTTTTTTTCTGAAAGTGGGTTCCGTCCTGTACGGGAGCGGGTACGTGCTGCTCGCTTTTTTGCGTGGTGATCTGGTGGAAAGATTTCACTGGCTGACGGAGGCGCAATTACTCGACGCGGTCGCGATCGGGCAAATTACGCCTGGACCAGTTTCATCGACGGCGACGTTCATCGGTTATCTGCTCGGAGGCACGCCCGGCGCCGTCCTTGCGACCCTGGGAATTTTTCTGCCGGCATTTGTCTTCGTCGGTTTGAGCGCGCCCTTTATTCCGCAGATACGGCAATCTGCGCTGGCGGGCGCTTTTCTGGACGGGGTGAATGTCGCGTCGTTGGCGTTGATGGCGGTGGTGACGTGGCAAATCAGCGCGGCCGCGTTAATCGATTGGCCCACGGTGGCCGTGGCGATCGGCGCGGCGATTTTGCTCCTTGTTTTTCGCGTGAATTCAGTGTGGCTGATTGGAGGAGGCGCGGCGATTGGACTGGCAATGGTTTGGCTTAGGTAGTGACGGCTTAAGAAATGACGAAGGACCAATGAACGAATGAACCAATTAAGGACCAATGACCAATCTCCAAGAGCAGGGCTCTCCCACGCGCCGGTGGGTCATTCAGGATTGGGGTTTATTAAGTCATTCGTTCATTCCGTCATTCGTCATTTCCCACGGCTAGGTCTCCCCGCGCGAGCAACCGGTAAAACTCACGGGTCTGTGTGATTCGCCGCGTCGTCTTCGAAAAGCTTGAGGACTTCCTCCCGCGAGAGAGATTCGTCTTTCAAGAGAGCTTCCGCGAGCAACTCGGTTTGGCGCCGATGGGTCTGAATGAGTTCGGACGCGTCCTGATACGCGGCGCGGAGCAGTTCGTTGATTTCTTTTTCGGCGTCCTCTTTTTCCAGCTCGTAATAGAGTTTTTTGCCCATGCCCCAGTCGTGGATCATTTTTCGCGCGATATTTTTTGAACTTTCGAGGTCGCCGTTGGCGCCGTTGGTAACATCGCCGAAAAAGAGTTCTTCCGCGGCGCGGCCCCCCATGAACAGGGCCAATTGCTGGTGGAGGAATTGTTTGCTGTGAATGTTTTGGTCTTCGCGGGGAAGAACCGTGGTCGAGCCGAGCGCCTGGCCTCGGGGAATGATGCTGACGCGGTGCAATGGCGCGAGGAGCGATTTCTTCAGATTGATAATGGCATGACCGGCTTCGTGGTAGGCCACAATGCGGCGTTCGTCGCGACAGAGCACCATCGATTTGCGTTCTTTGCCGAAACGGACTTTGTCGCGCGCTTCCTCGAGTTCCGCCTGGGAGATCCTCGATTTATTGCGATTCGCCCCGAGGATGGCGGCTTCGTTGATCAGATTCGCCAGGTCTGCGCCGGACATGCCAGGAGTGGTTTGAGCGATGACGCTGAGGGCTTCCTCAGGCGCCTGCAGGGGGGTTTTTCGGCTGTGCGCCTCGAGGATGGCGCGGCGGCCTTTGCAATCGGGCAGGGGAACGAAGACTTTGCGGTCGAACCGTCCCGGACGGAGGAGCGCATCGTCGAGATCTTCCGGCCGATTGGTGGCGCCGATCACGACGACGCCTTCAGAGGCTTGAAACCCGTCCATCTCCGTGAGCAGGGCGTTGTTCGTCTGTTGGAGTTCGCCGTTTTGATCGAACTTCCGGTTTTTGCCCAGGCAATCAATCTCGTCGATGAAAATGATGGCGGGCTTGTGTTTGCGGGCCTGACGGAAGAGATGACGGACACGTTTTGCGCCAACACCAACGAACACTTCATTAAAATCGCTGCCGCTGGCGCTGAAGAAATTGGCTTTCGCTTCACCTGCGATGGCTTTCGCCAGCATCGTTTTCCCAGTTCCTGGCGGGCCGATTAACAAAATGCCTTTGGGCAGTTTGCCCCCGAGCAGTTTGTATTTCTGCGGAGCGCGGAGAAAATCGATCACTTCCTGAACTTCGCTTTTCGCTTCATCCACGCCAGCGACATCGGCGAATTGGACCGAGGGGCGTTCGCGAATGCGCTGACTGCGGCGGCCAAGCCCGAGGTTGAGCTGATAAGCCACCAGTCCGGCCACGAGCAATCCGACCAGCACCGTCGGCAGAATGTCCAGCAGGCGGGTGCGTGTATTGATTTTGGGCACCTCGACTTTAGCCGTATTTTTGGCGAGCAAGCCGTTGAGTTGCGCGTCGGTCAGGTGGGTGGTGAGCGCAAATTCAGTTTTGCCGCCGCCATGCCGTGTGTAGGTCCCCTCGACCGTGTAGATGCCGGCGTAGAGGCGCGGGGTGACATCAGCCCGGACAATTGCGTTCGCGGCGATCAGTCTTTCGAGTTTGGCGCGGCCGATTTCTTCGGGCGGGAGGGTGGTGCGAGGGGTTAAAATAAAAATGATTCCGAGCACGGCCAACAAGACCGGCGCGGTTCGGCGGAAGTGGTTCGACATTCTCACGGCAATAAATTTCTCCGGTTACAAGCTGAGCCGGGCTGAAAGGCAATTAGTATGCCATTGGACTGGGAAGATTCAACTTGGCGGCCGGGAAATTGTTCCGAACCGCGAAGAGCCGGCAAAAGAACAGCCATAAGGATCAATGGCGAAGGGCGAATGACGAAATACTTCTCAGGTTCAAATGACTCGCATGACCCTGCAGGACGACCTCTTGGATTTGGAGCAGTTGTCATGATTTCGTCATTCCCTCATTGGTCCTGGGACATTGGACGAGAATCACGAACCACTGATTACGAATCACTAAATGGACCAACGCGTCCCCACGCCTAGGGAGGTTCAAGGAATCTAGCGTTCCCGAAGATAGATGCACTTCAGGTAAGCTGCCTCTGGGAATGTTGCTGCGTGGTCTGGTGGTTGGCCAGTCGTCTGAATTTGCTCAAAAGCCCGCCCCGAACGACCAGCGGCGTCGAGAATGGCTTCGAAGAATTCGGCCGCGGTCACATGAGCCGAACAGGAAGCAGCCACGAGCATTCCCCCGCGACGGAGACAGCGTAGCGCGTGAGTGGCCAAGCTTCGATAGGACTGCAAAGCTCCTGGTCGCTCCGTCTTTTTTTTGGCCAGCGCAGGAGGGTCCAGGACAATGAGATCGAACTCCGGTTTTGAGTTTTCCGAGAGCCAATCGAACACGTCCGCTTGGATAGGAGTGCGGCGGCAACGGGCAATCGCCGGAACTGACGCATTCAAAGTGAAGTTACGCTCGGCCGCGCGTAACGCATGTTCGCTGATGTCGATTTCAGTGACGGACCTGGCTCCGCCTCGCGCGGCGTAGACGGCAAAGCCGCCGGAATAACTAAACGCGTTTAAGACCCGCTTTCCTTTCGAGAACGACTCGACGTGGCGGCGGTTCTCTCGTTGATCGAGAAAGAAGCCGGTTTTTTGCCCGCGCAGCACGTCGGCTTCGAAGCGCAAGCCACTTTCCAGGAAAACAACTGGGCCGAGGACCGGTGAACCCGAGAGGACCTGGCCGTCGTCGAGTTGAAAGCTCTTTCGCGCGCCCGGTTGGATGTTTCGACTGAGGCGAAGGACGATCCGATCGTTCGGCAAGCGATCATTGATGAGGACAACAATCTCGGAGAGTCGCGGCAGCCAGATCCCGCTATAGATTTTTAGGACGAGAGTTCGATCGTATTTATCGAGGACGAGGCCGGGCCAGCCGTCGCTTTCCCCATAAATCCACCGAAACCCGGTGGTGTTCTCGTCGAACATGCCATCGCGGCGGCGCAATGCTTGTTCCAGCCGGTTGCGCCACCATGGCGAATCGATCTGCTCCTGCCGGCCTGCGATCAACATTCGCGCGCGAATCGGCGAATCCGGATCGAACAAGCCAACGCCGACGAAACGATCTTTGGGATCGAACACGGCGGCGAGTTCTCCCGTTTTGCCTGGCCGATTTTGGGAACGGATTTTTTCGTTGAAGAGCCAAGGATGACCGGCGCGGAGTTCCGCGGCAGCGGCGGCAACGACGTGGAGGCGGAGGCGTGGAGTTGGTGGAGCAGGGGACATGAAGTCGGTAAACCTCCAACATTCAACTTTCAATTCAACAATCGACGGGAACGCTTGGACGGACCGCTTTGAGGGCAACTCAGCGCTCTCTAAGAGGGGCCAGACGGCCTTGAAAATCCTCCACGAAAAAGCGTTTGCCTCTTTGGATGATCGAATGGCCTTCGGCGGCGAGTTTTTGTTTTAATGCAGCAATGCCTCCCGGATATTTTGGGTTCAGTTCCCCGCCGGTCTTAAGTGTTCGCCAATATGGTGTAATGCTTTTTTTGCCTGCTCGTTCGGCTTCGTCAGCGGCATGAGCTGCGATCCACGCGAAAATGCCCGTGGTGATCGGGCAGGCGATCGTCGTCCCATGCTGGCGGGCGAGAACTTTGCGCAATTCATCGATCGTGGTGAGTCGTCCTTTTGGAACGCGGCGCATCAAGGCATCGACTTCAATCGGTGAGGGGATGACGAATGTGCCAGTGCCCCAGCGTTTGCTCTTGGTTCCGGCGATGTTCCCGACTTTTGGGAAGCCTTTGTTGTCGGCGAGTTTTTCCTGCCACGTTTTTTTCGTTTTCGGCATCGCGGCTTAACTTTCTACCGCGCATTCGATCGAAGCACAAAAACTTTTCGCCGGGGGCTGACGCCGAAGAGCCGCTCGAAAGCATGCGGTGCTTTCATTGTCGAAGCGGTCCGTGCCGAAAACAGTCGACGGTGTGATCGTTGACCGTTCCGACGGCCTGCATGAAGGCATAGCAAATGGTGGCGCCAACGAACTTGAAACCGCGCTTGAGGAGGTCCTTGCTCATCGCCTCTGATTCCGGCGTGCGCGCTGGGATTTCTTTGAGGGTCCTCCACCTATTTTGGATCGGCTTTCCTCCCACAAAGCTCCAGACGTAAGTGTCGAAGCTGCCGTATTCCTTCTGCACGGCCAGAAACGCTTTCGCGTTTTTTACAACAGCTTCGATCTTCAACCGGTTGCGCACGATCCCCGGGTCAGCCAAAAGCTGTTCGATTTTTCGCGCGTTGTACCTTGAGATCTTTCTTGCGTCGAAATTGTCGAACGCGCGGCGGTAATTCTCCCGTTTCTTTAAGATCGTGATCCAGCTCAACCCTGCTTGGGCGCCTTCAAGGATGAGGAATTCAAACAAGAGGCGATCGTCATGGACCGGGACGCCCCACTCGCGATCGTGGTACTCGGCATACAGGTCGCCGTTGGCCCATGCGCAGCGGGTGAGATTGGGCGCGTTCAGCATGTTTTCCGAAGGTTTTGAGTGCATTCGAGAGGTGTGATTCAAGCTGCTGCGACGTGATAGTGATGCACGTTATTGGCCGTGCGCAAGCTCTGGTCGTCCATCACCGCGACCTGCTCAATCAATGACTCAATGACCGCCGTCTGGCCTCGCCCGTTCAAAGCCGGGCCATTCGTCACTTCCCAAACGCCCACAGATGCCCCCGCGTGCGGACGTAGAGCTTGTTGTCGGCGATGGCGGGAGTAGCGATGATGGGTTCGCCCAGCGCATTCCTGGCCAGAACTGTCAGCGTGCTGCCCACAGCGACGACCGTCACAGTGCCGGACGTGGAACTGAAGAAAATCCGCCCGTCCGCCGCCACTGGCGATGCGTGAAATGCGCCCTCGGCGCCAAGACGTTCCTGTTCATAAACGGGAGCCCCCGTCGCAGCGTCGTAACAGGTGACGCGCCCGCCGTCCTGTACGAGATACACGCGCCCACGGTAGAATAATGGAGACGCCACGGACGACACGCCGCGCTGGCGCTTCCAGAGCACATGCGTCCCCGTCACGTCGCCAGCTCCCGGCGCACGCACCGCGAAGATGCCTGGTTCGCCCCGGTGGTGTCGCGCCATGGATTCGTCCCATTCCGCTGCCGTGATGAAACCATCTTTGTTCAAGTCCAACTGATCGAATCCGCCCGATTCAATTACCTCGGGCGCTTCGGCGCGAGAGATCCGGCCGTCACCATCTTTGTCCCTGGGCGACGCCCATTCGGCAAACGGGGTGGGTTTCGCGTCATGCGCGGTGTACGACATTGCATAAAGACGCCCGTCCCCCAAAGCCGGGCTCGGGCAAACGGCGGTCGCCTCCAACCCGCGCGCGGACCACTTTTCCTTCCCGTCAATCACCGAGTAACCCGCCACTCGCAGGCTGCCAGCCACGACGATCTCCTCCACCCCGCCGTGTTTCCAAACCACCGGCGTGGCGTAACCCGTGGCGAAATCCGGACGAGGTGTTTGCCAGAGCGTGCGGCCACTCTGGGCATCCACGGCGAGAAGGAAAGATCGGCCTTCCTCCTGGTCGCAATTTTGTATGAGGCAGTGGCCGGCGAGCATGGGAGAAGTGCTGGCGGTGTAGGTTGAGTTGGGCACGGGCATGGGCTTGCGCCAAAACTCGCGGCCATCCAGGCCATAAGCGAGCAGGCCGAACGAAGGAAAATAGACATAAACGCGCTTGCCGTCCGTGGCGGGACTCGCGGCTGCAGGGCTGCCCTGCTCGGTGGTCTTGTAAATCCTCTCGACCGGCGCGACTCGCTGCCAGCGCACCTTGCCGTCGCGGCGATCCAAGGAGAAAGTTTCGAGTTTTCCAGTGGAAAACGCCGTCAGGAAAATTTGGTCATCCCAGATGCACGGCGACGAGACGCCTCCCGGCACTTCGACTTTCCAAAGCAGATTCGTGCCCGGACCAAATTCGGTGGGTGGCCGGTCCTGCTCCGCGACGCCCTGCCCGTTTGGTCCGCGGAACTGTGGCCAGGAGGGCGCAGCTTGCACGGCGAAGCCGCCGATCAATGCGAGCAGCGCGAGGCAAGAGACTAACCCGATTAATTTCATCGTTGATTTGCCGCGCGCGGGTCCACGCGCAAGCTTCGATGACGAAGCCGGCTGGGAGGTGTTGGGCAAAACGGCTTTCAATTTGGGCAAAATCTTTTCAGGGCTTTGGCCAACTTGGAGGAAAAATCTCCGCTCGTCAGCCAAATCCTTTCAATCGAACCGCCCCCCTAATCGAAACTAAGTTCATCGTGGACGCCGGCGGCGGTCAAGGCGTTGTCACGCGCCGAATGCTCCGCAGCCATTGGGCTGTTTACGAGGCAGGCACGCAGGAGAGCAAGCTGGAAATGGAGGCCGTCAAATACTTCCTCTGGCTCAATCCAGAACGGTGTGGCGTATTCTTCGCCAAACGAACGCTGATTGTTGAAGGGCCGTCTGAGTTGGTGCTAATCAACTACCTCATTCAGACCGGCAAAATACGAACGCCCGCCGGTGGTCTATCAGTCCTGGACGCGATGGGAAAATTTAATATCCACCGATTCATGAACCTCCTTGGTGACCTCAAGATTGAGCATTCCGTTCTCCACGACGCCGACCCGAACAAAACTGGAGTTTGAAGGAAGGGAAAATTGACGCGGGGCAGGTGAAAAAACTCTCTGAACTCATTGAGGAACTCGCCGGTGTGCCGCCGCCGTGACAAGGGAGGGTCACTTCGTTCCTCCAAACAGCGCGTCAATTTTTCGCCGGACTGCTTCGCTCATCCTGATTAGCGGCGGCCACGGCCCTCTGAAGCCTTCGCCCGGAATTTTCTTCGTCGCGTCAAGGCCAAGTTTGCCGCCGATGGCGACCTCGCTTGGTGATGCATGTTGTTGGCCGTGCGCCGATCCAAGGCGAGGGTTTCTAGCTTTCCAGTGGAAAACGCCGTCAAGAAAATTTGGTCATCCCAGATGCACGGCGACGAGACGCCTCTTGGCATTTCGGCTTTCCAAAGCAGACCTTAGCCTTCGATGACGAAGCCGGCCGGCCGGCTCGGAGGTGTTGGGCAAAACCGTTTTCAACTTCGGCAAAAAGTTTTTAGGTCCCGGCCAACTCGGTAAAAGGAATCGAAGTCCTGGAAAACATTTCACCAATTGAACAGAGCAACCCAACCGAAAGCGGGTTAAAAAGGAGACAGGAAAAGGTTGTTTGCTTCTGGCAGGTTTTCCCATGTGCCGCGCAAAATTCGGCAACTGGTTTCCGATTTGGAGGCCGCTGGGTTTGTTCGCGTTCACGGCGGCAAAGGAAGTCATCGGAAGTTCAGACATGAAAGCGCAAGATAGGTATTTAATGTTCGTCCACTGGAGCGAGCAGGACCAGCTTTATGTCGGCTACTGTCCCGATCTTTTTCCGGCGGGCGGCGTTTGTCATGGCGCAACCTCGGTGGAAGCCTACGGAAAACTCTGCGAAATCGTGGAAGACACAGTGAAGACTTCCGAAGAATAGGGTCTCCCGCTGCCACCGCCGCAGACGCGCCCGATGCGTGAAATTGAAGCGACGGCTTGAATTGCCCGCTGGCGTTGCATCTCCTGGAAAAGCCACACCCGGGCAAAGGGCGTGGTTAATGGGGGTCGAGGAGGCGCGTGACGTCGCTCATGGTTCACGAGGGTTTTCGTAGAAGCTTTTCCACCTTCGCCTTCACCTCTGCATCCATCCTGATCAGCGGCGGCCAGGGCCTGTTGAATCCTTCGCCTGGGAGTTTGGCCGTTGCATCGATGCCGAGTTTGGAACCGGCGGCAATTTCAGACGTGGCATGATCGAGCACGTCGGAGGGGCCTTTGGTGAAAATTGAATCGCGCTGCGGGTCGGTGTTGGCGCAGAGCCGGAAGAGGACTTCGCTCGTGTTGTGAACGTTCACGTCGTCATCCACCACCACGAGGTACTTGGTGAACATCATTTGGCCCATGCCCCAAAGCCCGTGCATGATTTTGTAGGCTTGCATCGGATAGCTTTTTTTGATGCTCACGAAGACGAGATTGTGAAACACACCTTCAGCCGGAAGCGCGATGTCAACGATCTCGGGAAAATTCATCTTGAGAATGGGCAGGAACAGTTTGACGGAGGCGCTGCCAATGTAGAAATCCTCCATGGGAGGAAGGCCGACGATTGTCGCTGGATAAATGGCATCCTTCCGATGCGTGATGGCGGTGATGTGGAAAACCGGATAGGGCTCAGGAAGCGTGTAATAGCCAGTGTGATCGCCGAATGGGCCTTCCTCGCGAAGCGGTTCTCGCGGATCAACGTACCCTTCAATCACGAAATCGGCATTCGCCGGAACTTCGAGGTCGTTGGTTTCGCACTTGACCAGTTCGACCGATTTTTTCCGAAGGTACCCCGCCAACAGAAACTCATCGAGCCCATCTGGAAGGGGTGCGGTCGCAGCGAACGTAAAGACTGGGTCGCCCCCGAGAAAAACCGAGACTGGCATGCGTGTTCCTGTTTCGTAGTAGCGCCGGCCGTGACGCGCGCCGACTTTCTGGAGCTGCCAGTGCATTCCCGTGGCGCGTTCGTCGTACACCTGCATCCGGTACATGCCAACATTGCGTTCGCCTGTGTCGGGATCTTTCGTCACCACGCACGGCAGGGTGATGAAACGGCCGCCGTCGAGAGGCCAGCATTTTTGAATGGGCAGGTTCAGAATGGTTGAAGCCCCGGCGCTGGCGTTTGCCGCGATTCTCCAATCTGGCGCTGGGGGCCAGGCATCCGTTCGGGTCGGTGGAGATTCAAAAGTTTGCGTCACTTCCTTGCAAGGTCCGTCGCGAACAAGCTTCGGCTTTGCGTGGCGGAGATCGAGCGCAGCGCTGAGGAGTTTGAACGCTTCGCGAAAGCTCATCGGCGGCTTCGCTTTCATGAGCGAACTTAATTCCGCGGCGACTTCATCGACGGAATTGGCGCCGAGACTCAAGGCCATTCGTTTGTGCGACCCGAGCGTGTTAATAGCGAGAGGAAATGGAGAGATGGCGCTGTTGACGGTTGGCTTTTCGAACAGGAGCGCTTTGCCCCCGTCGTTTTTTTTCATTTCGCGATTGGCGATTTCTGTAATCTCCAGCTCGGTGGCGACAGGATAAGGGATGCGGAGCAACTCCCCGGATTTCTCAAGCAGGCCCAGAAAGGTTTTTAAAGAATCGAACATGAGCAGGTGGGAATGCGCCGGCAGAATTTCACGCCTTCGAGCAGCGCCCCCGTTTTTTGAACAAACTCAACGCCTCGTGGGGAGTCATCGCGGTGACTCAACCATTCTCGATGGCGGCTGACAATGCCTTTTCCGAGGTGAATTTGAGCTCGGCGCGCGAACCGGCGGCGATTGTTCCTCTGCCCGGCAGGGCTGAGCGGTTTGGCGAAACGATCATGCTTGCGCAAAAGCTTGGATTAAAATGTTTTTGCGGTGAACGGAGGGGCTTAAATCGCGCAAAAAAGAATTGACTTAAAAGTTAAACTTCGGTATCACTCGGGCCACATTGGTCTAGGGATTAACCCATTTAGAACGAATATGAAAAGAAAACAACTCTTCGTGGTTGCGCTGGTGGCCGTCCTCTCAACCCTCTCGTTTTCGGCAAAGGCTTTAACTGAGTCCGAGGCGAAGGCTGTTCGCGCAAGCGTTGCTGACGTTCGCCTTCCCGAACTGGGCGCACGTGCAGCGAGCATCGTAACCCAGGCAAACGCGACAGACCGGGAAGCGGTAGCGGTGACGGCAGTGAAGGCGATTGTTGCCAAGCACCCAGCCACAGCGCCGGTCGTCGTCGGTTCCATCTCGAAAGCCGCTCCTGAAACGAGTCCTGCGGTTGCCGCGGCTGCGGCGGTCCTTTCGCCGGAGCAAGTGACCGCGATCGTGAAAGCGGCGGTTGCTGCGGCGCCGAAGCAAGCTGATAAAATTGCTGCGGCGGTCGCCAAAGTTCAGCCGAAATCCGCTCTGAAAATTGCTAACACAGCCATGAACGTGGCCCCGCTATTCTCCGCGCAGATTGTCGCCGCGGTTGATTCGGTGGTTCCTGGATCGAAAGCACAATTGCCGCGCGTTCGTCAGACAGCTGATGCCCGAGCGGTGGTCACCAACCCATTTGGCGGGAACGTGAATACGGGAAATCAGCAGAACCTGGGGAAACATGACGAAGCAAACGTCCAGGAAGGCAAAGACTCGGACCGCGACACCTACGGCATTCCTAAATAAAAGATTTAATTCCACAAACCCTGTTCTCTCGCGAGGACAGGGTTTTTTGTTGCCTGAATTCAGCGCGTATCTTGAATCAGGAACGATTTTGGACGCGCTTACAAACAGGGCGATCTCTGTTATCTCGAACAAAATCAATTCCTTCTTGAAAACGAGATCTAATTCGGGCGAAATGGCCGCCTCGGTTTCTCTGACGTATGAATCTCGGCGACATTCTCAGTCCCCAGCAAATTGTGCCCGATTTACGAGCCACGAACCGTTGGGAATCGATTGAGGAACTGATCAACACGTTAATTGCCTGTTCGAAGATCCGGCCGGAGGACCGAGAGCAAATCTCCGCGGTTGTTAAGAAACGTGAAAGTTCGATGAGCACAGGCATCGGTTTTGGCATTGGCATCCCACACGCCTCGACCGATCTAATTTACGAAGTGGTCGGGGCGCTGGGCCGATCGAAAGCGGGTGTGGATTTTGACGCGCTTGACAATCAGCCAGTCAACCTGGTGATGCTCTTCCTCGTGCCGCAGGGGCAATTCCAAAAACACCTTCACACGCTCGCAAACATCGCCAAGCTCCTTCACAAAAAAGAATTCCGCCAAGCCTTGGAAGAGGCTGCAGACGCCGAAGGGATGTACCGGATCATTCGCGACAACGCTGCGAAATAAGCTCCTCCTTCCCGCCCCGGCTTTTCCAGGTTACCTTCACCGAACGTGCTCTATCGAATTCTCGAACAGCGGCTGGCTTTTCTTCTGGGCGGGATCTTGTCAGAGATCGACCTCGCTTCGATTCAGGTTCGCCCGTGCGCCGATGCTCGATTTGGTGATTACCAAACGAGCAGCCTGATTCCTTTAGCCAAGGCCAGGAAATTCAACCCGCGCCAATTCGCCACTGAAATTGCTTCGAAGCTCGAGGCCTCGGATATCTGCGATTCAGTTGAAGTTGCCGGTCCTGGGTTTCTCAATTTTCGGTTGACACCAGCGGCCGTTGCGCGGGTTCTCGAAGCTGCCGGCCGAGGGGAACATCTGTTTTCCGCGCCATTGGCGAAGCCGCGCCGGGTCGTGATCGATTTCAGTTCTCCCAATGTGGCCAAGCCGATGCATGTCGGTCATATCCGGTCGACGATTCTTGGCGACTCCCTTGCGCGGGTGTTGCGGTTGTTGGGTTGCGAAGTGATCACGGATAATCATTTGGGCGACTGGGGGACGCAGTTCGGAAAATTGTTGCTGGCCTGGAAGCGGGATTTGGATCGAGCAGCTTTGGCCAAGGATCCGATCGGCGAGATGGAACGGCTCTACAAGAAAACGCAAGCGGAGTCCGAAGCGAATCCAGTTGTGCAAGAGCAAGCGCGGGAAGAGTTGGTCAAATTGCAGAATGGTGACTCCGAGAATCTCCGGCTCTGGCATGAGATGATTGCTTTGTCGCAATTGCAATTCGATGCGATTTACCAGCGGCTCGGCGTGCGGTTCGATGTCGTCTTGGGGGAAAGCTTTTACAATGACCGGCTCAAATCGGTGGTCGACCGATTGGCGGCGGCAGGGTTGGCGCAGCAAAGCCAAGGCGCCATGGTGGTGTATTTCGAGGATGTGCCAGCGTTGAAAGGGCATCCGGCCATCGTCCAAAAAAGTGATGGCGCAGCGAACTATACGACGACGGACCTGGCCGCGCTGGAATACCGGCTGGAAAGATGGTCGCCCGACGAAATCATTTACGTCACGGATGGCCGGCAACAGCTGCATTTCCAGCAGCTGTTCACCATCTTCCGCCGGTGGCGCCCGGAAGCTGCCATCAAGCTGTCGCATGTCTGGTTCGGATCGATTCTGGGGGAGGACGGAAAGCCGTTCAAAACGCGCTCGGGCGGAACGGTCAAGTTGGGGGATCTGTTGGACGAAGCGGAGGAGCGGGCCTTGAAGATTGTCACCGAAAAAAATCCCAGGCTGGGCGAAGTGGAACGGCGGGAAATCGCGCGGGTTGTCGGAATTGGCGCGATTAAGTACGCGGATTTGTTGCAGAACCGCCAGAGCGATTACGTTTTCAGCTGGGAGAAAATGCTGGCCCTAACCGGCAACACGGCTCCGTACCTGCAGTATGCTTATACTCGAATCCGAAGCATTTTTCGAAAGGGCGGTGAAGAAGCGGAGGCGCAGCCGATCGAGCAGTTTCAGCTGACGGCGCCGGAGGAATTTGCGCTGGGCAAACATCTGTTGGATTTCGGTTTAATCCTGGAGGCAGTGGTCGAGGAGTACCGGCCGAACTTTCTTTGCAATTATCTCTACGAACTGGCGGGCAAGTTCACGGGCTTCTACGAGAATTGTCCGGTGTTGAAGGCAGCGCCCGAAACACGGGCCACCCGGCTCGCCTTGTGCGATCTGACCGCGAAAGTGCTGAAGCAAGGTTTGGAAGCGCTCGGGATCGAGACGACAGAGAAGATGTAACGGTGACAATTTGCTTCCGTTCCCGCGATTGATCGCCTATAAGCTCCGACCATGCCTTCCAGCGATTCACCAGTTGGTTTTAAGGTCTGGGGTTCCGACAATATCGTTTACGGTCCCGTCGAACTGCCCACGCTCGTGAATTGGATTCAGGAACAGCGGGTCCTCGCGACGAATTGGATCTATTGCGAAAAAGAGCAGACTTGGCGCAAGGCGCGCGAGCTGCCGGAGCTCCGGCTGTTTTTCTCGGAAGCCTCGGGAGAAACGGTTGTGCTCGATTCGCCACCGAAAGAAGTCCTGCCCAAAGACCTTAATTTTGGTTCGCTGCGGAGGATAAAGGTTTTTGCTCCATTCACGAATGACCAATTGGTCCGCTTCCTCGAATTCATGGAGGTCCAACCGGTCCGCCAATGGACCCAGATTGTTAAACAAGGCGAACCAGGGGATGCGATGTACATGGTGTTGGAAGGCGAGGTTCGGGTGCGCATGATGGTCGCCGGCCGCGAAACGATTCTCGTCACGCTGCAAGCGGGCGATTTCTTCGGCGAGATTGCGTTGTTCGATCACGGCACCCGCTCGGCCGATGTGATTGCCAACCAAGATTCGCTTTTAGTTAAACTTTCCGCAGGCGCTTTTCAGCGGCTCTCGAGCCAGGCGCCCGACTTGGCTTCGCCATTCCTCCTGGGAATTGGACAAACCCTGACCAGCCGAATTCGTGCGGACAACAAACGGCTGCGCGACCATCTGACTTTCGCGCGGGCGAGCGGCTTCTAAACTTCATTTCATCCGCTCCGTCCATTCGAGCAGAGCGTGGAACAGGGATGCGCGGTCCGGCAGATGGAGGACTTCTTCCCTGGCGGCGACAAAGCCGAACCCTTCTCCGTAAGCAGGGCCATTTGCCACGCAGGCGTCTGTTTGATTCGCTTGAATCTGCTCTCGCGCTTTTGCCAGCGCCGTTGACTGGTCGCCATCCACTTCAAATTTCCAACCCGCCAGGAGCGCGTCGGGGAACCAGCGGCGGAGTTGCGCCAGGATTTTTGGAACAGGGATTAGTTCGGCGGCAAGAGCGCCCAGGGCGGTTGAAATTTTTCCTGCGCTGACCGGGGCGCCGCTTTGTTTCTGGACAATTTGGCCGAAAGCGAAATCGCAGACCGCGGCCGTGTGAAAAATCACATCCACTTTCTGCCGCGACAATTGCTCGAATCGGTCGCTGAGACTCGAGGCGGTGGTGAACACCCCAAACTCCGGCCATTTGGCGCTGGCTGGCCAAGTGCAACCCGCGCCCCGGAGTAGAAAAACGGAGTGCCCTTGGTCTGCGAAGAAAGCGGCCAATTCCGTGCCGAGCCGTCCGGTCGAGAAGTTCGTGAGCCGCCGGACCGAATCCAACGGTTCGAAAGTTGGCCCGGCCGTGATAAGCACGTTCATGCCGCATCGCCTTTGAAAAGTGATTTTGAGCTGAGGAGTTGGAGGCTTGTCTTTCCCTCTGACGAAGGGTCAGGCCTGCAGCGATCCGACTCGATCAAAAAAAAAGAGGCACCGAAGTGCCTCCTGGAAAAATTCAGCAGCGTCATTGCGCTTTCGCTCGAGTCTCTTTTTCGCGGACCGCCACCGCTCCTTTGCCGATGCGGTTGCGCAAATAGGTCAGCTTGGCCCGGCGGACGGAACCTTGGCGTTCGACCTCAACTTTTTCGACGCGTGGTGAGTTCACTGGAAAGACGCGTTCGACGCCTTCGCCGTAACTAATCCGCCGAACCGTGAAAGTGGAGTTCAATCCCCGGCCGCGGCGGCCGATGACCACGCCGGAGAAAACCTGAATGCGTTCCTTGTCGCCTTCGATAACTTTGGTGTGAACGCGCACACTGTCACCCACGTGAAACACGAGCGGTTCTTTCCGGTATTGTTCCGATTCAATTTTGTCCAATAGAGCTTGGTTCATAAAATCTCTTTCTTCTGTTCCAAATTGGCTGCGGTTTCCGTCCAGGCCTTGTGCAGGTCCGGCCTGCGTGCTGCGGTCCGCTCGACTGCCTTTTGCAGCCGCCAGCGGGCGATTTCCGCGTGGTTTCCGGACAATAATGTTTCCGGAACTTTCCAGCCCCGAAATTCCGCCGGGCGTGTGTACTGCGGATATTCGAGCAGTCCATGACTGAACGTTTCATCGCGGGCGCTTTCTTCATGGCCTAACACTCCCGGCAACAACCGCACGACCGCATCGATGATCACCATGGCGGGCAGGGCGCCATTCGTCAGAACAAAATCGCCGATCGACAATTCATCATCTGCCAAGTGCTCGCGAATTCGTTCGTCAAATCCTTCGTAGCTGCCCGAAACTAAAACCAAATGCGGGCACTGGGCCAACTCCCGCGCGATCGCCTGATTGAACAATCTCCCTGCCGGCGACAACAGGATCACGCGGCTTTCTCGCGTCGCCAGATTCTCCACCCCTTCAAACACCGGTTCCGGCTTCAACAACATGCCGGGACCACCCCCAAACGGCTTGTCATCGACCGTCCGATGACGATCGTGTGCATAATCACGCAAATTCGTGATGCCCAACTCGACCAAGCCTTGAGCTCGGGCTCGCTTAATGATGCTCTCGTCGAGCGGCCCGACGAACATCCCGGGAAACAAAGTCAGGACATCAATCTTCATGCGCGTTTCCGCCGGGAGGCCCAAAGCGGATTGGCCGCGCGCGGGCCCAATTATTTTGGAGTGTGCGGATGTTCTTCCACGATTTCCATCGAGCAGCGCAGCCCCTTTTTGGAGCTGCCGACCTGGAGCAACGACCGAATGGCGTGAATGGTTGCGCCCTGTCGGCCGATCACTTTCCCCATATCGTCCGGGTGAACCCGCAGTTCATAAACCGTCAGCCCATTTTTTTCAACCGGGGTGACGGAAACTGCGTCGGGCTTGTCCACCAGCCCCTTCACCACGAAATCCAAAAATTCTTCCATAAGCCGGAAGAGAAACGCGTTTATGCGGCCGGCGCCGCCGCGATCCGTTTAGATTTTCGCAACATGCTGGCGACGGTGTCGCTCGGTTGCGCCCCTTGCTTCAACCAGTACTCGGCCCGCTCGGCTTTGATGCTGAAGTTGACCCCTGGTTTGCGCGGATCGTAACTGCCGATTTCCTCGATGAACTTCCCGTCCCGAGGGCTCCGGTTATCGGCCACCACAACCCGGTAAGCCGGATGGTTCTTCGAGCCGATCCTTTTCAAACGAATTTTGACTGGCATAAGTTCTAAAATCTTGCGCTCGCCCGTACGGGGCGGTTCTCAAAAAGAGGGGTGAGCGTAGTCTTGGTTTCCGCCGTTGGCAAGTCCCCTTTTTTTTGCAGTTTCCAGTTTATAACTTCGATTTTGTTGGCAAAACAATAGCCCGATGTCGCCCCTCGAACAACTGACTCTTGCATATGCCTGCGGAAATGCCGCCACTCCCCTGACCGCAGCCGAGTTCAACGAGCAATTGCGGTCCTTCAATGCCTTCGGCAGCCAAACCGAATGTAAACCCGTTCTGTTTCCTGATGCTTCGGGCCTTTCCCTGCCGATGGTCACGAACGAGTTCTGGACGGCCAAGCAACGCGCGGCCAATCCGCTGCACGAGATTTCTTATCGCGCTTGCTTTAAACCGCAATTGCCGCGCTTCTTCATCGAACGGCTCACCCGGCCCGGCGATATCGTTTATGATCCTTTCATGGGGCGCGGCACGACGCTCATTGAAGCCGCTCTGCTCGGCCGTGTTCCCTTCGGCTCGGATGTGAATCCACTGAGCCAGCATCTTGTGCGTCCCAGGCTGCTGCCGCCAACGCTCGCTCAAATCGAAGCGAGGCTCGCGGATATCGATTTGACTGAGCCGGCCGAATTCCCGCAGGAGTTGCTCGTTTTTTATCACCCAGAAACCCTCAAGGAAATTTGCGCCCTCAAACATTATCTGATCCGCCGGAAGCGCGAGGGCACGCTCGATTCGGTTGACGAATGGATCTGCTTAATGACGCTCAACCGGTTGACCGGGCACTCCGCTTGTTTTCTGTCGGTCTACACCTTGCCTCCGAACCAAGCCGTTTCAATTCGGTCTCAGGAGAAAATCAACCGCGATCGGAACCAAGTTCCGTCGCGGCGGCAGCTCAGGCCAATCGTTCTGAAAAAGAGCCGGAGTTTGCTCAAGGAATGTGATGCCGCGGCCCGGCGTGTTTTGGCGGGCGTGGCCGCACGAACCAGGTTGTTTATCAGCCAGGCGGCTGAGACTCGCGAGATTCCGGCCGATTCAGTGACGTTGGTCGTGACGTCTCCGCCGTTCTTGAACGTGGTGGATTACGCCACGGATAATTGGCTGCGTTGTTGGTTCCTCGGCATCGACGCGAAGAGTGTGGCGTTGACTGTGCCGAGAAATCTCGACCAATGGAAGGAAGCGATGACGCACGTGTTTTCGGAATTGAAACGCGTTCTTCAACCCGCAGGTTGGGTGGCTTTCGAGGTCGGCGAGGTGCACGGAGGAAAAACCAAACTCGAAGAGGCGGTCTTGCCGTGTGGGATGGCGGCTGGTTTGCACCCCGAGCTGATTATGATCAACCAGCAGGAGTTTACTAAAACATCAAATTGCTGGGGGGTGGATAACGGCGCGAAAGGCACCAACACCAATCGAGTGGTGCTGTTTCAAAAAAGATCCTGAGGAAATAACAGCGGGTTAGCAGGTCCGGCCGTTTGCAAGGCGTGGCCGCTGGCAAGATCAATCGTCAACCGCCAATCCGCAATCCGCAATCGTCAATCCAGTTGACCTCTCGGGCTTCTGACCCAACCTTAAACAGCGTTACTGTGGATTCATCATCATCCTCATCCAAAACTGCGAGTTCGATTCGGCTGCGCGGGGTGCGGCATCATAATTTAAAAAACATCAACCTCGACCTGCCGCTCGGCAAGCTGATCGTGATCACCGGTCTGAGCGGCTCAGGCAAAAGCACGCTCGCGTTCGACACCCTCTACGCCGAAGGCCAGCGGCGTTATATCGAAACGTTCTCGCCGTACGCCCGCCAATTTTTCGACCGGATGGACAAGCCGCAAGCCGACAGCATTCAAGGGATCCCGCCGGCAATCGCGATTCAACAACGCAATGCGGTCAAAAGCACGCGCTCGACCATCGGGACGATGACTGAAATTGCCGATTACATGAAGCTGTTGTGGGCGCATTTCGCCCAGCTTCATTGCCGCGGTTGCGGCGAGCCCGTCTTGCCAGAGCCGCCGCAACGCATCTGGGAGGCGGTTCGCCAAAACAATCGCAGCAGGCCCAACGGGGTTGTCAGCAAAACCGGGGCAGGCGGCGCTGAACTCCGCGAAGCCGCCGTTCCGTTCGTGACGGAGCCCGAGCTGATGATCCTCTTCTCGGTAGCCCTGTCTGAAAAGATCCCTTTGGCAGAATCGCTCTCGATCATCGCGAAGCAAGGGTACCAGCGATTGTACATTGAAGGCGCCGCTGTCCGAGTCGAGGAGGCAGTTGCCAAATTAGGAGCAAGCCAACCGGCGGCTCTGGATGTCATTCAAGACCGCTTCCGTTTAACGGGCGAGAACCGGGCCCGATTCGTTGAGGCGTGTGAACAAGCGTACCATTTCGGCCAAGGAAAATTGACGGTGATGTGGCCGGCCACCGGCCAAACGAGGCGCTTTTCGAAACAGTTCCACTGCGCCCAGTGCGATCTCGAGTATCGCGAACCGTCGCCAGGTCTTTTTAGTTTTAACAACCCGGTGGGCGCCTGTCCGACTTGCCGCGGTTTTGGGCGCACGATCCAAATCGCGTATGAGCTGGCGATTCCGGATTGGTCGCTCACCTTGGCCGGCGGCGCGGTCAAACCATGGCAAACGGGAACATCCGCCGAATGCCAGGACGATCTCATGAAATTCTGCCGCCGGCTCAAGGTGCCGACGGATGTGCCGTTCGAAAAATTGCCGAAGAAATGGCAGCGCTGGGTCATCGACGGTGATCCCGACTACGGAAAAGATCCGGCGCATGAATGGCCCAACGCGTGGTACGGGGTAAAAGGTTATTTTCGATGGCTCGAAAGCAAAACTTACAAAATGCACGTGCGCGTTTTGCTGTCGCGTTATCGGAGCTATCGAACGTGTGCTGATTGCGGAGGAAAGCGATTCCAGCCGGAGGCGTTGCTCTTCCGCGTCCCATGGCCAGGCTCAACCCGTGAATCATCGCGGAACTCCGAAGGCGCTCGTTCACGACCGCTTTTGCAGACCCGGCCTCGTCTCGCTCCAGCAGATCTGCGATCGAGCGAAGGCCGCCCAGCTTCTCTCACCCTGGCCGATTTTTATCAGCTCTCCGTGGCCGGCGCGCTGCAGTTTGTTTCCGATTTGCGGGCTTCCCATGAGCGACGCGGCAAGAACGATCCCGCCACCGTCGTGCTGGATGAAGTGGAAGCGCGGCTCCGCTACCTCCATGAGGTTGGCCTCGGTTATCTGACTTTGGACCGTCCCACGCGCACGCTTTCCGGCGGCGAAACAGAGCGCGTGACACTCACGACCTGCCTTGGCTCGCGTCTGGTCAACACCTTGTTCGTCCTCGACGAACCGAGCGTTGGCCTTCACCCGCACGATACCGATCAGCTCGTCCGGATTCTCGAACGCCTCCGGAATCACGGCAACACCGTCGTGGTCGTCGAGCACGAACCGAGCGTCATGCGCGCGGCCGACGAGATCATCGACCTCGGCCCTGGCCATGGCGAAGCTGGCGGGGCCGTGGTGTTTCAGGGGAAGCTGGCCGATTTACTGAAATCGAATGTCTCGCTTACCGGGCAGTATCTTGGCGGAAAAAAGACAATTCCCATCCCCGAGCGCCGCCCGGTTTTTCTGTCGCACGATCATTCGCTTGGGAAGCGCTCCGCGGGTTCAACCGAGAAAACTCCGTCCCTGCGAATTGCCGGAGCGTCGCTTCACAATCTAAAAGATTTAGCGGTGGAAATTCCGCTGACTCGGTTTGTGTGCGTTACCGGGGTGAGCGGGTCGGGCAAAACAACATTGATCCGGGAGATTGTCTGGCCGTTGCTCGAGGCCAAGCTGAACGGCACAAAACGTCGTCCACTCGAAACTGACGCTCCTGAGGACGAGAATTACTCCCACGAGGCAGACTCGCCGTTAGGCGTGATGGAAGGAGCGGAACAGATCGACGAAGCTGTTTTGGTGGATCAGTCGCCGCTCGGCCGCACGCCGCGCTCAAACCCGGCGGTGTACGTCGGCGCTTTCGATCACATTCGGGAGTTGTTCGCCGCTTCGGAGGAAGCGCAAAAGCAGGGCTTGTCCGCCAGCGCGTTCAGTTTCAATTCGGCGCAAGGCCAATGCGAACGCTGTCGCGGCGCGGGCTTCGAAAAAATCGAGATGCAATTTCTCAGCGACGTTTATGTTCGCTGCCCCGAATGCCAAGGCCGCCGCTATCGGCCCCACATTTTGGAAGTTCGGCTGCCGGGACCCGCGCCAACCACGAACTCCGCGCCATCGGAGTCGAATTCGCCAAGCGGTTGGACGATCGCTGATCTGCTCGAAGCGACCGTGGATGAAGTGGTGGCCTGGCTGGAACCGCTAACCGGATCAAAACAGGCGCGGTTGGCTGCGGCAAAGTTGCGCTACCTTCAAGAGGTCGGGCTCGGTTACTTGCGGCTAGGCCAGCCCATTAACACGCTTTCCGGAGGCGAAAGCCAGCGCTTGAAACTGGTTAGCCGGCTGGCGACTTTGTCGAGCGAGGCGGCGGCAGGCCGGCAGCGGGCGCTCTTCCTTTTCGATGAACCGACGACCGGTTTGCACTTCGATGACGTCCGCGTGCTCGTGGCCGTTTTTCAGAAACTCGTTGCGGCGGGCCATTCCGTGTTGGTCATCGAGCACAATCTCGAACTGATCAAATGCGCCGATTGGCTGATTGATCTCGGGCCCGAGGCTGGTGAGGCAGGTGGGCGCGTCGTCGTGTGCGGTCCGCCGGAAGTCGTGGCTGCGTGTGAAGCGAGCCATACCGGCAAAGCGCTGCGGCAGTTGCCGGGATTCTCTTGACACTCGTGCTTTTAGACAGGAGATCTCAACGGTGCGCCATTCCACAGCAGGTCTTTGGAAAGACTTGAATAAAGCGAGCCGCCTTTTTTTGATTGCCGGTCCGTGCGTGATCGAGGACCTGGACCTTTGCTTGCGTGTGGCCGATTCGTTGCGCAAGCTGTGTCAGCGGCTCGGAATCTTTTACGTGTTCAAGGCCAGTTACGACAAAGCCAATCGTTCCTCGGCTCGTTCTTTTCGAGGTCCAGGTCTGCAGGAAGGGCTGAGCATTTTGCAACGCATTCGCGATGGCGCCGGCGTTCCAGTCTTGACCGACGTGCACGACGAAACCCAAGCCGCGACCGCCGCCGAGGTCGTTGACGTCTTGCAAATCCCCGCGTTTCTCTGCCGCCAAACGGATTTGATTTTCGCCGCCGCGCGCACTGGCAAAATCGTGAATCTGAAAAAAGGCCAATTTCTTTCGCCGCCCGAGATGAATCTCGTCGTGAAGAAAGCGCAGACGGCCGGGAACGAAAAAATTTTAGTCACGGAGCGGGGGACAACGTTCGGGTATAACAATCTCGTGGCGGACATGCGTTCGATCCCGATTTTGCGCCAGCTCGGGCTGCCTGTGGTGTTTGACGCGACCCATTCGGTTCAATTGCCGGGAGCTGGCGGAGATCGCTCCAGCGGCCAACGTGAGTTTGCGCCGGTGCTGGCTCGGGCGGCAATTGCGGCCGGGGCGAATGGTTTGTTCATCGAAACGCATCCAGAGCCGGATCGCGCCCAGAGCGACGGTCCGAACATGATTCCGCTGGCGGAAATGCCAAAGCTGTTACAATCGATTTTGAAAGTCTTTGAGGCCGTGCCATGAATTTGCTGAGCCTTTCGATGAACCGCCGCTGCCGCTGGGAGAAGGTTAGGTCGAGGGAAAAACCGCACACCGCATGAAAGCTACTTTCGAATCCTGCCGCCTGTTGTTCCGCTGCGGAATTCTCGCCATGGTCGCCTCCATCGGTATTCCTCTCCATGCCCAGGTTTCGCTGAGCGGCGTGATCAAAAACTATAAATTTGCCGTCGATGCGGATCAACCTGGCCGCCGCACTGTCCTCACGGGCAAAGGCGCGGAACCAGCTGGACGCGGCATGTACAAGATCACCGGACTTCGCGCCGAGACGTTTCAAGGAGCGGCGCTGGAAATGGTCGTCGAAGCCCAGGAATGTTTTCTGGATCAAAGCCGGAACATTGTCGAATCATCCAGTTCGCTGATGGTCCGCACGGGGGGCGATCAGTTCACGCTTTCCGGCAAAGGCTTTTTGCTCGAGCTGGGCCGGTCGCATTTAGTGGTATCGAATGACGTGGCCACCACGATTCACAAAGCGGCCATTCCCCTGCCGAACCAACCTATAAAAAGCGGAATGGCTGCGCCTGCGTTGGCGGCGGCAGCGACGAACGCCACCTTCTCGACCATCGAAATCAATTCGCGCCGATTTGATTATCGGCCTGAGGTTGCCGTGTTTCAGCAAAACGTCCGCGCGGCCGAGAAAGGGCAAGGGGAATTGCTTTGCGAAACGCTCACGGCCCGGTTTGTCTCCGGCGGCCAGTTGAGGCGGCTCGAAGCAGAGGACAACGTCCGGCTCGTGCAACCGAATGGCCAAGCTCAGAGCGATCACGCTGTTTACGAGATGCCGCCGGCCGATACGATCACTCTGCTGGGCCGCGCACAGTGGCTGTTCGAAGGCAAGGAAGGACGCGCGCAGAAAATGGTGATTCAACGCCAGACCCGGTCGTTTGCTGGGGAAGGGGACGTTTACATGAAATTGCCGACGGGCGCCATGCTGCCGGCTGACTTGCTCAGCATCGAGAATACTTCTGCGCCGAGAACGAATTCGATCCCGGAGGCGTCCACGAACCGGTTTATTGAAATCTTTTCCGATGGCTGCCGCGTCGAGGGGAATCGCGCGCTCTTTTCCGGAAATGTTCGCGCTCGCAGCGGGCCTACGCAAATCACGTGTGCGCGGCTGGCGGTCAATTCGTCCAAGGCGGAAGGTCCGCCAGAGGAAATAACGGCTGAAGAAATGGTCAAGATTTCCCAGGGCAAAAATGAAGCCACCGGCGACAAAGCGGTTTATCTCGCCGGGCCGGGAACGTTGGTGTTAACCGGACAGCCCCGTTGGAAAATCGATCAAGCCGAAGGAAGCGGCTCGCTCCTGACGTTGTCGGTCAAGGAAAGAAAAATCAAAGCAGCGGGGCCGGTGAAGATGCTTGTTCCCGGACGATCTGGGGCTTCCTTTGGAATTCCATTGGGCGAGGCCAATACGAATTCGACCGTTTCAGCCGAGCGTGTGGTGACCATCAGCTCGAAGGAGATGGAATATGAGCAGGGATTGGCCCTGTTCACGGGCGACGTTCACGCCACCGATGGGCAATCCGAAATGACCTGCGGGATTCTGCGCGTCATCTCGCTGGAAAATAAGATTGTTGAAATGGTGGCGGAAAAGCAGGTCCGGCTGCGTGACAACGAGCGTCGCGCGATGGCTGATACCGCCGTTTACTGGCTCGACGAGGGGATCATCCGTTTGTCTGGCGCGGCCGAGTTGATTTTGCCTGACAAACACATCTGGGGAGATGCTCTCGCCCTCGACCAGCTGCGCCATGCATTTTCGGCGAAGGGCCATTATAAAATCGAGATGAACGCCGCGGCGTTGCGAAACGTTCCCACACAAAACAAACAGCCGTGATCCTGTGACAGGTTCCCTCTTGCAGACAGAGAAGCTGCAGAAATCGTATCGGCGGCGTCCGGTCGTCAACGGCGTTTCGATCGAGGTCGCCGCCGGCGAAATTGTCGGTTTGCTCGGACCGAATGGCGCGGGGAAAACCACCACGTTCAATATTGTGGTCGGGTTGATTCAGCCCGAGGCGGGCGCGGTCAATTTCGGGGGCCGGGACATCACGCGGCTGCCGATGCACCAGCGGGCTCGCTTGGGAATTGGCTATCTCACCCAGGAGCCTTCCGTCTTCCGGAAATTGACCGTCGAGCAAAATATTCTGGCGATTCTCGAGACGTGTCAGATGGATCGCAAAGAGCGCGGCATTCGCTTGAAATATCTGCTCGATGAACTTGACCTCGCGCGCTTGGCCAAAAATATGGCATACACACTCAGCGGCGGCGAGAAGCGGCGGCTCGAGATCACTCGGGCGCTGGTCACGAGCCCGAAATTGCTGCTGCTGGATGAACCATTCAGCGGGATTGACCCGATCGCGGTCTATGAAGTTCAGAAGATCGTCCGCCGCTTGAAGCAGCGCGGTCTGGGCATTCTGATCACGGATCATAATGTGCGCGAGACGCTGAAGCTGGTCGACCGGGCGTATTTAATCCATAAGGGCGAGGTGCTCTGCCACGGCACGGCCGAATTTTTAGTGAACGATCCGAAAGCTCGCGAGATTTACTTGGGGCCCGAATTCAACCTTTAATCTCCACAAGATGCAGCGCGACATCGTCACCGTCGAACGGTTCTACACCGAAAACTCCGACTCCCTGCAGATGAACCTGGTCGCGGGCGCCCGCGGGTTGAAGAGGATCATCCGCGAGCCGACGGTGAATCGGCCGGGGCTGGCTCTGGCAGGTTTTACCAAATACTTCGCGAGTAAGCGCGTTCAAGTCATCGGCAACGCCGAATCCCATTTCCTCAAATCACTCGGCCGGGAAGAACGGATGGCCCGCTACGCCACCCTCTTCGCCCACAAGATTCCGTGTGTCGTGTTTTGCCGCGGATTCGAGCCGGAGAAGCTTTTTCTGAAAGCGTCCGAAGAAGCTGGCGTTCCGATCTTCCGAAGCCCGTTAATCACGATGAAGTTCATTAACCTCGCCACGCTCGCGCTTGAAATGCTGTTCGCGCCTCACGGCATGGAGATGGGGAGCATGATCGATATCCTCGGGGTCGGCGTGATCATTCGCGGGGAAAGCGGCATTGGCAAAAGTGAAACGGTTTTGGCGTTGATCGAGCGGGGTTACAGCCTGGTTTCCGACGACGTCACGAAAGTGACGCTGGTCGACGGCCGGCAAGTCATCGGCACGAGCGCGGAGATTACGCGAAACCACATGGAGGTTCGCGGGATTGGCATCATCAATGTCGCGGCCATGTTCGGAGTGAAAAGCATCCGGAAAGAGAAGCAGGTCGACCTGGTGGTGCTGCTGAGGTTCTGGGATGAAGTTTCGGATATCGATCGGCTCGGCATGGACGACAACTTTGTCGACGTTTTAGGAGTCCCCATTCCGCAGATTACCATCCCAGTCCGGCCGGGGCGCGACCTGGCCCGGTTGATCGAGGTGGCCGCGTTCCAAACCAAATTGAAGGCTTCAGGATACAATCCTGCCAAAGAGCTGAATGACCGGTTGATCGCTAAGATGGCTAAAGAGGCCCATTAACCGCCAGTCCTTGTTTCTGTAGCCGCAGACGGACGGGGCCACTGCCATTGAATTAGCAGATCTTTCTGCTTCCTCGCCCCGCGACGGAGGAGAGGGATTGAGGAGAGGGGACTCCCACGAAAATCGGCCTCCTCTCCCCAGCCCTCTCCTCCATCAGTGGCGGAGAGGGAGAAAACAAACCGGGTGCATTCCTTAATTCAATGGCAGTGCCGGACGAGGCGGAAGCATGCACCGGTGCAGCGCCTTGGCCGCCTCCTCAGCTTGGCGGCGACGATCGGTAACCCTCAGTTGGCCGCCCTTTTTCAAAAATCTGTTGGCATCAGCCAGACTCGCCGATTATCTTCCCCGTGCAAATGACCGCTGCTCGCAAAATGGTTGAGACTTCCGCAGAGATCATCAGAGAAATGGTGGTCTCGAATAAACTTGGCGTTCACGCCAGGCCGGCTGCCATGTTCGTCAAAACCGCCAATCGTTTTGATTGTGAAGTTCTTGTCGAAAAAGACGGTGAAACCGTTAACGGCAAAAGCATTATGGGAATGATGATGCTCGCCGCAGGCCCCGGCAGCAAACTCCACGTTCACGCCAAAGGCCAGGACGCCGCGCAAGCGCTGGTTGAATTGGAAGCCCTCCTGAAACGCAAGTTCGACGAGGATTAACCCTTCTCCCGCCATGCCAGGGGTCGACATCGATATTCGGTATGTGGCGCACTTGGCCCGTTTGGCTCTCACGCCGGACGAAGAAAAACGCTTAAGCTCTCAGCTCAGCCAGATACTTTCTTATATTGAGAAGCTCAACCAGGTCGACGTCAGCAAGGTCGAGCCGACCGCGCATGCGATCCCGCTGCTCAACGTCACCCGCCCTGACCAGCCTCGGCCATCGCTTCCCAACGCTGTCGCTTTGCGAAACGCGCCCGCCCAGGCTAATGGACTTTTCCTCGTTCCTAAAATCGTGGAATGAGGGCGAGTCATTCATGCTAAACCAGCTGTCCATTTCCGAATTCTTGTCCAGGTTTCAACGGCGCGAAATTAGCGCCCGCGAAACGGTTCAATCCTGCCTCGAGCGAACTCGCCGGGTCGATCCGCACATTCATGCGTTCCTCAACCTGAACGAACCGGACGCGCTCGCCCAGGCGGATGAAGCGGACCGGCGGCTCGCCAGCGGCGCTGACCTTGGCCAATTCCCGTTGCTCGGCGTTCCCATCGCGGTAAAGGATGTTATTTCGGTTAAAGACCAGCCGCTCGGTTGCGGATCGAAAATTTTAAAAAACTTCGTCTCGCCGTACGATGCGACGGTGATCCAAAAACTGAAAACTGCCGGCGCCGTTATTTTCGGACGATTGAACATGGACGAATTCGCCATGGGCAGCTCCACCGAAAATTCCGCGTTTGGGTTAACTCGCAATCCTTGGGATTTGACGCGAATCCCTGGCGGTTCTTCCGGCGGTTCGGCCGCGGCGGTCGCGGCGGATGAATGCCTTGCTAGTCTCGGCTCGGACACGGGCGGCTCGATCCGCCAGCCTGCGGCGCTGTGCGGGTGCGTCGGGTTCAAACCGACCTACGGCCGAGTTTCACGCTATGGCCTGGTCGCGTTCGCTTCCTCGCTCGATCAGATCGGGCCGTTTACGAAAACTATTCGAGACGCCGCCTTGTTGCTCGAAACGATCAGCGGAGTTGACGCCGCGGATTCGACGAGCGTGCCGCACCCCGTGCCGCATTATGCGTCGATGTTGACCGGCCAGATCAAAGGCCTCCGAATCGGATTGCCCAAGGAATACATGATCGCCGGGCTCGATCCGCAGGTCGAGAAAACCGTCCAGACTGCGCTTCGCCAATTGCAGGAACTCGGCGGGGAAATCGTCGAAATCTCTCTGCCCCACACCGAATACGCGGTGGCGACCTACTACATCGTGGCCACGGCCGAAGCCAGCGCGAATCTCGCGCGGTTTGATGGGGTGCGTTATGGCTTGCGCGTCGACGGCGCTGATCCAATCGAACTTTACAGCAAGACTCGCGGCGCGGGTTTCGGCCCGGAAGTGAAGCGTCGGATTATTTTGGGAACGTACGTGTTGAGCAGTGGGTATTACGACGCTTACTACCTGCGGGCCCAAAAAGTGCGCACGCTCATCCGGCAAGATTTCTTGAAGGCCTTCGAGCATGTGGACGTGATCGCCACGCCGACCACGCCAACGCCCGCGTTCAAAGCCGGCGAAAAATCGGAAGACCCATTGCAAATGTATCTGTCGGACATCTTCACCATCTCGTGCAACCTGGCGGGGATTTGCGGGATCAGCCTGCCCTGCGGCTTCTCGGATTCACCGAAGCTGCCGATCGGCCTGCAATTACTCGGCAAACCATTCGGTGAGGAAACGATCTTGAACGTCGCGCATGCCTACGAACAAGGCACGGGCTGGCACAAAGAAAAACCGGCGCTTAGATTTTAGATTTTGGATTTTGGATTTTGGATTTTGGACTGGGTAGGTGGTCGGTCAATCGTCCGTTTGCTCGGTCGGGAATCGTCAATCGTCAATCTTGTGATGGACTACGAAGCGGTCATTGGGCTGGAAACGCACGTCCAGCTAAGAACGGTTTCAAAGATGTGGTGCGGTTGTGCCAATGAATTCGGCGCGCCGCCCAACACAAACATTTGCCCGGTTTGCCTCGGCTTTCCAGGCGTTCTCCCCGTCGCCAATGACGAAGCCCTTCGATTGACCGCGTTGACTGGCCTGCTGCTCAATTGCGAGATTCCCCCCGCCGCCAAGTTCGACCGTAAAAATTATTTTTATCCCGACGTGGCGAAGAACTACCAAATCACTCAATACGCCATGCCCTCAACGCGGAATGGCTATCTCGAGTTCGAATTTGAAAATCGGATTGCCCGCGTTCACATCACCCGGGCGCATCTCGAAGAGGATGTCGGCAAGAATTTTCATTTCGATCGCAACAGCGGAGTTGATTTCAACCGCGCGGGCGTGCCGCTGCTCGAGATTGTTTCCGAGCCCGACATCACCAGCCCGGACATGGCTTACGAATATTTGAACGCGCTGAAGGATGTGCTCATTTACGGCGGCATCAGCGATTGCGACATGGAGAAGGGAATGGTGCGTTGCGACGTCAATATCAGCGTGCGGCCAAGAGGCCAAAGGGAGCTCGGTGCGAAGATCGAAATCAAAAACATGAACAGCTTCAGCGGCGTCCGGAAAGCTCTCGAATATGAGATCCCGCGCCAAATCGAAGTGCTGAACAAGGGCGGGAAGCTGGTTCAGGAAACGCGCCGTTGGGATGATATCGGCAACATTACCGAAACGATGCGGACCAAAGAGCACGCCCATGATTATCGCTATTTTCCCGAACCCGATTTGATGCCGTTCGAGCCGACGGAAAGCTGGCTCGATGAGATCAGGCGCCGCGTGGTCGAATTGCCCCTCGCGCGGAAGCAACGGTTCATGTCGGCTTATCAATTGCCCGCGCCCGACGCCGAGACGTTCGTGCGGGACGTGCCGTTGGGCGGCTATTTCGAGGCACTGGCGCCGCGCTCCAAGAACCCAAAAGCAATTGCGAATTGGGTCATCAATAATCTTCGCGCGAAAATGACCGAGAGCCAGACCGGGTTGAACGATCTCAAATTCAAGCCCGAGCTCATCCTCGATCTCGTCGAATTGATTGACTCCGGCAAAATCAGCACCCGGATTGCGCAGGACGTTTTCGGCGAAATGTTCGCCACGGGTGATCCGCCCGCCGTGATTGTCGAACGCAAAGGGCTGGCCCAGGTGAGCGACACCGGCGCGATCGAAAAGTTTTGCGACGACGTCATCGCGGCCAATCCGAAATCCGCGGCCGATTTCCGCGCGGGCAAAACCGCGGCCTTAAATTTTCTCAAAGGCCAGGTCATGAAAGCGAGCAAAGGCAAGGCGAACCCGAATGTCGTCGGCGAAATCCTGGAACGGAAACTGAAGGGATGAAATAGGGTCTCCTCCGCAAGTGGGCCCCGACTGCCGGAATTGACGGGCGCGGTGTCAGCCACTAGTGTCTGCCAGGATGAAGACCGTTTCCTTGCGAACGCTCGTTCGCCAACCGCTCAAAGTGAAACGCCTGACGCGCGCGGGCCAGCCAGTTCAAGTTACGGACAACGGCAAACCTTTGTGGATAATTCAAGCCGCGATCATGCCGCAAGACCATGAACAGCGCCGGCGCGAGATCGAGGAGGAGCTCGCGGACGTTCTCCGGGGGCGGCAATCGAAGCTGGAGCTATCCCGAATTATTAACGAATCGCGACGATGAGGGTCTACGCTGATTCCAGCTTTATCGTGAAGCTGGTGACCGCTGAGCCCGGTTCGATCGAAGCCATGGCCGAATTCCGGCGGCTCTCTTTTCCCCCGCTGCTGTTTCTGCCGCTCCACGCCCTCGAAGTCACGAATGCCCTCCGCCAGCGTGTCTTTCATTCTCGCCGCAGCGGCGACCGGCGTCACCGCGCGGAAATGATCCGGGATCGCGATTCGGCGCTTGCACGGATTGAGAAATGGCTGGCACGCGGCTGGTTGACCGACGCCGCTACCGATTGGGACGAAGCTCTGCGCCGCGCTCGCATTCTCTCCGAACGGCACACGGAACGGCTCGGTTGTCGCGGATTCGATCTCCTGCACGTTGCTATGGCCGTTGAACTCAACTGCGAAGCATTCCTCACCGCGGACAACATTCAAGCGGAGTTGGCCCGCGCCGAGGGGTTGAGGGTCACGCTCAGCGCCTCCTGAACGATTGCCGGGGCGTCGCTGGATCCTCGCTTCCGCCCGCGCGGAAAAAACGTTCTCGCGCGCCAACCACTTTTCCCTTTTCACCCCGCGGAAATTTCTCACACTCGTCTTCATGTTTTTCGAAGTTCGGTCGGTGCATTTTGTCGGCATCTGCGGAACGGCCATGGCATCGGCGGCAGCGGCGCTTCAAGAAAAAGGTTTTCAAGTCACCGGTTCGGACCAGAACGTCTATCCGCCCATGTCGACTTTTTTGGAGAGCCGAAAAATCGCGCTGATGAAAGGCTACGCCGAATCGAACCTGGCCCATCGACCGGACCTCGTCGTCATCGGCAACGCGATTTCCCGCGGCAATCCGGAAGCGGAACTGGTTCTCGAAAAAAAGCTTCGTTACTGCTCGCTGCCAGAGTTGCTCAAAGAATTCTTCATCCGCGGCAAACGCTCGTTGGTCGTAGCTGGCACGCACGGCAAAACGACGACCACGTCGCTGCTGGCATGGGTGTTTGAGGCCAACCAGCTCAATCCAAGTTTTCTGATTGGCGCAATTCCGAGCAATCTCGGCCAAGGCGCTCGGTTCACTGACAGCGAATGGTTCATCATTGAAGGCGATGAATACGACACGGCGTTCTTCGATAAGCGGAGCAAGTTCGTTCATTACCTGCCGGAGGTGGCGATCATCAATAACATCGAGTTCGATCACGCCGATATTTTCGCCGATCTCGCTGCCGTCCAGTTGGCCTTTCAACGATTGATCAATTTGGTTCCGCGCAACGGCCTTTTATTGGCCAATGGCGACGACCCAAACCTTCAGCCATTGTTATCGGTGAAGCATTGCCCAATCCGGCGGTTCGGACTTGGACCGAACAATGATCTGCGTGCCATCGATCTGGACCTTGGGCCGGAGCGTTCGCGCTTCAAAGTGGCCGTGCCGCGTGAAAAATCGCCGGTCGAATTCACGATCCCGCTCGTTGGCGAATTCAACCTGCGAAACGCTCTTGCGGTGATTGGTTGCGCGCGCCAATGCGGGTTAACGGACGCGCAGATCCAATCCGCGTTCAACACCTTTACTGGCATTCGCCGGCGCATGGAATTCAGCGGATCGGCTGGCGGTGTGACGGTGATTGACGATTTCGGGCATCACCCGACCGCGATTCGGGAGACAGTGCGCGCGCTGCGTTTGAAATTCCCCGGGCAACGGCTCTGGGCGGTGTTCGAACCGCGCAGCAACACCACCCGCCGGAATGTGTTTCAAGATGAATTGGTGAGCGCGCTGGCGGAAGCGGACGCAGTCGTCGTCGCGGCGGTCGCGCGGTTGGATCAAATTCCCGAGCGAGAGCGGCTCGATCCGGCCAAACTCATGGCGGACTTGCAAGCTGGCGGAAAGCCAGCCGCGTATCTGCCAGGCGTGGATGAAATTGTTCAGCACATCGGATCGCGTGCCAAGCCGGGCGATGTCGTCTGCGTGTTCAGCAACGGCGGATTCGGCGGGATCCATGGGAAATTACTGAAAGCTCTGGGGTGAACCCCGGCGTTTTTCATTCGGCGGATCGAAGGGATTCCCGCTAATTCGAAGCGACCGCGAATTAAAGAAAAAATCAAAGTGGACCTTGCGCAGATCGGCAGTGTCCGAATTTCGAGATGGCGGAGCGCGACTGTGTCCGAAGGACCAGTCGCAGCGCTGCGGCTGGTCTGCGACGCGCTCCTGCCAAATTAGGACACTCCCCGCAAATCTCTCCTCAATTCGCGGGTAACAACTTCCTGTCCCTTGTTTGGTCCTCTTGAAGAATCGTGGCGTTGCAGCGCCTTGCATTCGTTACGCGATCATCGGCTGGATCACTGAGCCGGACACATCCGTCAGCCGGAACGAGCGGCCGTTGTGTTTGTAAGTCAGCCGCTCGTGGTTAATCCCAAGAAGGTGCAAAATCGTCGCGTGCACATCCGGCAGTGACACGGGATCTGCGACGGCTTTATAGCCAAGTTCGTCTGTCTCGCCGCAGCTTACGCCGCCGCGAATGCCGCCACCCGCCATCCAGATCACGAACCCGTGCGGATTGTGATCGCGGCCGTCGCCCTTTTCGGAAACGGGCAGACGTCCGAATTCGCCACCCCAAATCACCAGCGTGGAATCGAGCAGGCCGCGCCGTTTTAAGTCCTTCAGCAGCCCGGCAACCGGTTTGTCCGTCATGCGCGCCATCTTGTTGTGATTCTCCCGCAAGTTCTGGTGCGCGTCCCATTGGTCGTTAGGATAGGCCTGCACGAATCGGACGCCGCGCTCGACCAGTCGCCGCGCCAAGAGCAATTTCGTCCCGTAATCGCGGCTTGGTTCGTCGTCGAGTCCATAAAGAGCCCGAGTCTCCTCCGTTTCCTTCGAGAGATCGACCGCTTCCAACGCTTCGAACTGCATTTTGTAAGCAAGCTCGAAACTGGCAATGCGCGCTTCCAAATCGGATTCGTCCGGATGCTTCGAGGAAAACTGCCCGTTATAAAACCTTGCGAGCTCCAACTGCGCCCGCTGCTGTTCGTCCGTCAGTCCTTCCGCCCGCTTCAGGAACGGGATTGGGTTTTCTCCCGCGTGAAAGAGCGTTCCCTGATATGCGCCCGGCAAAAACCCTGCGCCCCAGTTCAACGCCCCGCCTTTCGTTCCGTTCTGTTTCGGCATCACCACGAATCCAGGCAGATTTTGATTTTCCGAGCCGAGCCCGAAAGTGATCCAGGAGCCGGTGCTCGGAAATCCCGGCCGGGTGAACCCGGTGTTCATTTGATACATGGCAGGCGCATGGCTGTTGGAATCGCAATGAACCGCTTTCAGAAAGGCGATGTCATCGACGCATTCCGTAATGGCCGGGAGCGCTTCCGAAACCCATGCGCCGCTTTCGCCGTATTGTCGGAACGAATACGGCGACCGCATCAGCGGGCCGGGGTTGCCGAAGAATGGGTCGACCCCTGGCAACGGCTGCCCATGTTGACGGGCGAGTTCCGGCTTTGGATCGAACAGATCGAACCCGCTCGGGCCGCCTTCCATGAAAAGCCAGATGACAGATTTCGCCGACCCGCGCGAATGGGCGGGACGCTGGATTAAAGGCGACTCAGCCGCCAGCAGGCCCTGGTCGCGGAGCAAACTGGCCAACGCGAGCATGCCAAGGCCGGAACCGCAGCGGCAGAGCATTTCACGGCGGGTCCAAAGTTTCGTCGGCGAACGCAGAGCAGGTTTATTCGACATAAATGAATTCGTTCAGACCAAACAACACCTGGCAGAAATCGGTCAACGCGGCTTGCGAATCGCCCCGGTGCTTCGCGGTTTGCTCTTCAAGAAACTGGCGGCCGCGTTCGAGTTCATCCGCGGAAGCCGCGCGACCGAGAGCGAGCTGGAACGCGCGGTCAACTTCGAGGGGTGGGGGCTGGCCCGCTTCGGCGGCAACGCGCACGGCAAAGTCGCGGCTTCGCCGTCGAATAAATTCATCGTTCATTAGGAGCAGCGCTTGCGGCGCGACGGTTGTTTGAGTGCGGCGGCCGCACGAGGCGCTCGTGTCGGGGCCATCAAAGGTCTGGATGATCGGCGCGGGCACCGTCCGTTTGACAAACGCATAAACGCTCCGGCGGCAAATGGCCGGACCATCTTCGATGGCTTTGGGATAACTTTGCCCCAGCGCCGAAAGAATCATTTCAGGAGGAACCGGCAAGAACACCCCGGGACCATGCATGGTTGGATTGAGTTTCCCGCTGACCGCGAGGATCGAATCGCGCAGGACTTCCGCATCGAGACGCAATGGGCGGCGCTGCCACCAGAGCCGATTTTCCGGATCGATCGCGGCGCGCGTTTCATCCGGCTGCGAATCCTGCTGATAAACTGCGCTGAGCAAAATCAGTTTGTGAATCGATTTCAGTTTCCAGCCGTCAGCGATCAGTTTTTGGGCCAGCCAATCGAGCAGATCCGGCAGAGCAGGGCGATCCCCTTGGCTGCCGAAATCATCGGGCGTGCGGACGAGCCCTTCACCGAAATGATAAAACCAAAGCCGGTTGACGATCACGCGGGCAAGCAGATGACCCGCGCCAGCCTCGGGATCTGTGATCCATTTTGCCAAAGCGGCGCGTTGGAATGTTGTCTTGGCGCCGGCGGGAGCGGGTTCAATTTGATAACCCGGCTTGGAAACAACTTCGAGAAAACGAAGCGAGACTTCGTCTTCCTTCCGTTCGAAATCGCCCCTGCGCAAGACGAAACTCGGCGCCGACTGGCTGGTCGTGTCGACATACGCGAGACATTTCTTCTGCTCGGGACTATTGGGCAGCGGCAATTCTCGGCGTTCGGCCGACATGAATGCTTTGGAAAGCTGATAGTATTCACGCTGCGAGATCGGATCGAATTTGTGGTTGTGGCAGCGGGCGCATTGAACCGTCAGCGCCAGCATCGAATTGAATGTCGTCGTGACGATGTCATCGAGCTCGTTGTAGCGATTCTCGAGCTTGTTCTTTGCCGTGCCTTCGTTGCGCTCTTTCGGGCCGACCGCGCAAAACCCAGTGGCCGCGAGCGCCGCCGGATTGTCCGGGGCCAGTTCATCGCCCGCCAATTGCCACCGGACAAACGTATCGAAGGGCAGATCGTCGTTGAACGCGTCGATCACGAAATCGCGGTAAGCATAGGAGGACGCCGTGTTGTCGTCGTAGCGATAACCCATGCTGTCGGCGTAGCGCGCGACGTCGAGCCAATGCCGGCCCCAACGTTCCCCGTAATGCGGGCTAACCAGGAGCTGATTAATCAGATGTTCGTAAGCGGACGGAGACGGATCGCTAACGAATGCTTCAACCTCAGCAGGGCTCGGTGGCAAACCAATCAGGTCAAAGTAAACGCGGCGGATCAGCCGGCGGCGGTCGAATGGCGGATTCGGTTTTAATCCAGCGCGTTGTTGGGCAGCTGCGATAAAGGAATCGATCGGCGTGCGGGCCCAAGCCGCGTTTGTGACAACCGGAATTTGAGAGTGGTGCAGGCGTTCAAACGCCCAGAACTGCTGGGCGGAATTTTCGGCAGCCAGCCCAGGCGAAGAATCGAAGCCGAAAAAGAGAAACAGACATCCAGAAAGAAGCAGCGCGAAGCGCGTCCGGCGTTTGGGCATAGGCGATTCTTTATAAAAATTGTGCCGGTCACTCAAGCTTGCAAATCGATTTTTCTGAAGCGAACGACCTTCGCTCGGTGTCCACTCCTCAGGGTGTTGTTGCAATGAAGACACGCTAAAGCGTGGACACCAAACCTGCAGAATCACAACTTTGCAATCGCCTTCCCCGTGCATAACTGGAAAGCTTCCGTGACTTACCAACACACATCGAGAACCTGCCGGAGTGCGGCATTTGTGCCTCTTCACAGTGGCGGCGTTTCTGCCGGATCGTGATCAGAAGCGGCAAGGCGCGCTCCGTTGTCAGATCCATGACAACAGGCGCTGCGACGTTGGTGACCTTGAATATGAAATCCTTTCTTCGATTTTGCGTTGTGGTCTCCTCGCTGCTTTCGCTCGCTTGCGTGCTGAGAGCAAGCGCAGCCGAGCCGAAATTGTTCCGGGCCGGGGCTGCCGCGGTTGACATCACACCGCCAACATTTCCAGTGATCGTCAACGCGATGTTCACCCAGCGCGAAGCGACTTCGGCCCACGACCGTTTGCACGCGCGCGCGCTCGTCTTGGATGACAGCTCAACTCGAATCGCCATGGTCGTCGTTGACACTTGCATGATGCCGCGGGATCTGATCGATGCGGCGAAAGAAATGGCCGCCCACGCGACGGGGATTCCCTCCGATCACATGCTGGTGTCAGCCACGCACACGCATTCGGCGCCGTCCGCGATGGGCTGTCTCGGCAGCAATGCGGATTCAAATTACGTTAAGTTTCTGCCCGGGAAAATTGCCGAGGCCATTGAACTGGCGGTGAAGCAGCTGCAGCCGGCGCGAATTGGCTGGGCGGTGACGAATGATTGGGAGCACACGCACTGCCGCCGCTGGATTTATCGTTCTGACAAGGTGGGAACAGACCCCTTCGGCCACGCCACGGTGCGCGCCAATATGCATCCCGGTTACCAGAATCCCGACGCGATTGCGCCATCCGGTCCGGTTGATCCAGGGTTGTCGATTCTTTCGGTTCAGTCCCGCGCCGGCGAGCCGATCGCAGTGCTCGCGAATTATTCGATGCACTATTACGACTCGCCGCTGCTGTCGGCCGATTACTACGGATTGTTCGCGGAGAAAATCGGGAAACTCGCCGGCGCCACCAACGGCACGTTCGTCGGCATCATGTCGCAAGGCACCAGCGGCGATCAAATGTGGATGGATTACGGGAAGCCGCGCCACGATATCGGGCTCGAGGCTTACGCCGATGCCATCGCGAAAACCGCATTTGGCGCGTATCAGCGGATCGAGTATCGCGACTGGGTTCCGCTCGACATACGCGAAACGAAATTGACGCTGGGTTTTCGCGTTCCAAACGTCGAGCGGCTCGATTGGGCAATGAAGATCGTCGCTGAGCTCAATGGACGCCTGCCGAAATCGTTGCCGGAGGTTTACGCGCGCGAGCAGATGTTTTTGCACGAACGTCCCCAGGCCGAACTGAAACTACAAGCCATCCGAATTGGCGACCTCGGCATCGCGGCGATTCCGAACGAAGTTTATGGGATTAGCGGGTTGAAGATCAAAGCGCGCAGTCCCTTCGCCACGACGTTTAATATCGAGTTGGCGAATGGCGCGGAGGGTTACATTCCGCCGCCGGAACAACACCAGCTCGGCGGTTACACGACGTGGCCGGCGCGAACGGCTGGGCTTGAACCCCAAGCTGAGCCCAAGATCGTCGAGACCGCGCTGGCCTTGTTGGAAACGGTTTCAGGCAAGGCGCGGAAACCGATCGCGCTAGAGAAGACGGCTTTTCGGAGCGCGGTTTTGCGCTCGCAGCCAGTCGCGTACTGGCCTCTCGAAGAATTCAACGGCCCCGCCGCGGATGACGCCACCGGCCACGGCAGCACTGCCATTTACGAGGATGGGATTGCCTTTTATCTGCCGGGAGTCCCGGAGCCCAATTTTTCAGGTCGCGAAATGAATCGTGCGGCCCACTTCGCTGGCGGTCGTTTGAAAGCGCGCTTAAAAACCTTGGGGCGCGCCTACACGGTCGAGTTTTGGTTTTGGAACGGGTTGCCAAACGACGCGCGGGCCGTGACCGCATATTTGTTTTCACGCGGGCCTGATGGGGCGGAAGGCGCGCCTGGCGATCACCTCGGTCTGGGCGGCACGCACGAACAGCTCGCGGGAAAACTTTTCTTTTTCAATGGCAACCAGGCGAATCAAATCGTTCCCGGCCGCACCGTCATCAAGCCGAAAACATGGAATCACGTGGCCTTTGTCCGCGATGGCAAACGCGTCGTAGCCTACCTGAACGGCAATCCTGAGCCGGAACTCAGCGGGCTGGCGGAAATCGACGGGGCGGGTGAGGAGGTCTTCCTGGGCGGCCGGAATGACAAGTTCGCGAATCTGGAAGGCAAGCTCGATGAGATCGCTCTGTTCGATCGTGCGTTGCCCGTCGATGAGATTGTCCAGCATTACCAGGCTTCCGGGCGCCCGAGCAAACCTTTGGCCGCCGCGCCGGCGGCTTATCACCTCGAATCCAGGCCAAACTCGCCCGCAGAATCGATGGCCGTGACGCATGTTCCCGACGCATTCGAGATGGAGCTCGTCGCTGCCGAACCGCTCGTGCAATCGCCGGTCGCAATTGATTGGGGCGCTGACGGCAAATTGTGGGTCGTGGAGATGGCCGACTACCCGATGGGCATGGATGGAAAAATGAAACCGGGCGGCCGCGTCCGCTTTTTGGAAGACAGCAATGGGGATGGCAAGTTCGATAAGTCAACCGTGTTTCTGGACAACGTCAATTTTCCGAACGGCATTTTGACTTGGCGGAACGGCGTGCTCGTCACCGCTGCGCCGGATATCGTTTTTGCTGCGGACACGAACAGTGACGGCAAAGCAGATGTGCGGCAGGTGTGGTTCACCGGGTTCAATCAAGGCAACCTGCAGTTGCGGATTAATGGGCTCCGCTGGGGATTCGATAATTGGGTTTATTGCGCGAACGGCTGGAGTGGCGGAAATCCGCGCTCGTTGAAAACCGGCGCAGAAGTCAATTTGAGCGGGCGCGATTTGCGGATCAAACCGGACGAAGGCGTGATCGATGTGCAGGCAGGCCAAAGCGAATTCGGGCGGAACCGGGATGATTGGGGGAATTGGTTTGGCTGCGATAACAGCTATCCGCTGTTTCATTTCGTCCTCAATGACGATTATTTGCGGCGCAATCCGTACGTCGCATCGCCCGACATGAAACGGCAATTGTACTTGCCGGCGAATCCCAAAGTTTACCCCCGTAGCCGCGGCCAAAAACGATATCATTCGTTCGATCAAGCGGGTCACTTCACCTCAGCCTGTTCGACCGATTTTTACCGCGATGAATTGTTGTTTCCACGAAGTGCAGCCGAGCACGCCTTCGTTTGCGAACCCGTCCACAACCTCATTCAGCATCTGCTCGTCGAGGAAGACGGCGCCAGCTTCAAGGCGCGCCGCGCCGAGTCACTAGGCGCGCCCGAGTTCGTCTCGTCGGAAGACCAGTGGTTTCGTCCGGTGATGATTCGGACTGGCCCGGACGGAGCGCTCTGGGTCGTCGACATGTACCGCTACATGATTGAGCATCCGGACTGGCTCCCGCCCGAGGGAAAAAGCGAATTGGCTCCGTTCTATCGCGAAGGAGCGAATTGCGGACGGATCTACCGGATTTTTCCGAAAGGCAAGCGGCCGCCCCCGTTCGAGCGCCTTGACCAGCTCAGCTCCGAACAGTTGGCGGCGAAGCTGGAGAGCTCGAACGGATGGGTTCGCGATAAAGCGCAACAGTTGCTCACTTGGCGCGGCGATCGATCCGCTGTCGATGCGATCGATGCGCTGCTGTTGAAGACTCGGAATCCGCTCGCGAAAGTTCATGCGCTTTTCACGTTGGAAGCGCTGCACGCGCTCAAGGACGCGCAGGTTCGGCAGGCGCTCACCGATTCCAGTCCGGGCGTGCGGCGCGTGGCGCTGCAGTTGTGCGAAATACGCGGGAAGGAAAATCCTCCACTGCGCGAGCTGGCGTTGCGGTTGGCGGATGATTCCGATGTGAAAGTTCGGTTGCAGCTCGCCTGCACGCTGGGTGAGTGGAATGATGCGCGCTCGGGCGAGGCGCTGGCCCGCTTGGCTGTGGCGCACGCAAAGGACGATTATTTCAAAACCGCAGTCATGAGTTCGGCTGCGCCGCATACCGCTGCGCTCGTCCGGGCAGCCGCAACTGCTGATCGACAGGCGAAAATTTCGCTGGCGGAGCCGCTGTTGAATTTAACCCTGGCGCAGCACCGCCGTGATCTGGTGGCTGAGTTGCTCGCGGAAGCTCTCTCACCGCGCGAGGGCCGGTTTCATCCGGACCAGATGCGCCTGTTTTCTTTGTTTCTGGACGCCTTGGCGCGCCGCAATACTTCGATTAAGGAAGTCATCCAGCTCAATGATGACGCGCTGTCGCACGAATTGAATGGCGCGGCTGAGTTGTTCGCGGCAGCTCATCACCTTGCTGCGGATTCAAGCCACAGGCCTGACGATCGTGCGGCTGCGGTGGCGTTGTTCGGACGCCAGCCGGCGGACTCCGGAACCGAATTGAACATTCTCGCCGGACTGCTGGAACCGCACTCGCCGGCGGAGCTGCAACGAGCCGGCGTGAGGGCGTTGGGCCGGATCAATGATGATCAAGCGCCGCGTGTCCTCGCGCAGAATTGGAATGGCTATTCTCCCGAAATCCGCGGCGCAGTTCTGGACCAGGTCTTGAAGCGCGAACCTTGGACGGTTGACCTGCTCGATCGGATTGACCACGGAGAAATTGCCCGCGTGGACATCGACGCGCAACACCGGGAACGATTGTTGAAACATCGTTCGGAGCAAGTGAAAGGGATGGCGGCGCGGATCCTGGCCGCAAACTCGGATTCCGACCGCCAGAAAATTATCGAACAGTTCCGTCCGGCGCTTTCATTGGCGGGTGAAGCTTCCCGGGGCAAAGAGATTTTCACGCGGCTTTGCACGCCGTGTCATCGGCTCGAGGGAAATGGCAAGGAGCTTGGGCCGAACCTGGTTTCAGTGCGCGGACACCCGCGGGAAAAGCTTTTGACGTCCATTGTCGATCCCAGCCGGGAAGTCGAGCCCCGTTACCTCGCTTACAATTCCGTGCTCGCGAATGGCGAAGAGCTTTACGGATTAATTGTCAGCGAAGGAGGCAACGGCGTGAGCATCAAGATGGCCGATGGCACGACGAAGGAAATCCTCCGAACTGAGATCGCCTCGCTCCGGAGCACGAAAAACTCGCTCATGCCGGAGGGATTGGAAGTCGGATTGAAGCAGCAGGAGATGGCGGACTTAATCGAGTATCTGAAGAATGCAGCGGAGTGAGCCCGGCCGTGTAGCCCCCGCGGTCATCAGTCCGGTGTAGCCCCCGAGGTGACGAGCCGGATGAGGCATTGGCACTGATGAGTGGCCGCTGTCCGCCTCCTGATGCCGGCGGCTACGGAACGCGAGGCGTTGGTTTGTAGCCGCCGAGGTGACGAGGCGGATGAGGCATTGGAACTGGTGAATGGACCTTGTCCGCTTCGTGGCATTCCCATCCGCAGTTATTAAGGAAAGCGGCATGCCCGAACACGGCGGGCGTCCGACCTGGATTTGACATCTCTGGCTTGAGAAATACGGATCGGCGGCTGCGGGAATGCTGCGGCGCTCTTGCTTTTTCCAGGACAAAACTATGATGCAGGTGCATCAGGATTTGGGCAGGACAAAACTGTGATGCAGGTGCATCAGGATTTGGCGGGACAAAACGATGATGCAGGTGCATCAGGATTTGGGCGGGACAAAACTGTGATGCAGGTGCATCAGGATTTGGGCAGGACAAACCTGTGATGCAGGTGCATCAGGATTTGGGCGGGACAAAACGGTGATGCAGGTGCATCAGGATTTGGCAGGACAAAACTGTGATGCAGGTGCATCAGGATTTGGCAGGACAAAACTATGATGCAGGTGCATCAGGATTTGGGCAGGACAAAACGGTGATGCAGGTGCGTCAGGATTTGGCACAACAAAGTCCAAAGCCAACGTGACTCTTATAGCGGTCTCGACTATCACCAATTCAGCAATATGCGATATTTCCCTCCGCACGACCCAGAGCCCCTCACCCTAGCCCTCTCCCCGCGCGATTTGAGACCTGGAAGGGAACGCGCGGGGAGAGGGAAGAGAGCGGGAAACGTTCCGGGGTGCAACGTGCGGAGCATTGCCTCGCAGTATTCTCTCTCTGGCCTGTTGCGGCACGCGCTTCTCTTGATGCTCTTGAGCTGTGGCTCGTTCGGAGCAGAAAAGTGGAGCGATCCGCGGCTTCCCATAACTGACCAGCCCGAAGTGTGGCTGGACGCATCGCGCGAGAACGCGGCTCGCGCGTCGTTCGGCCTCGCCAACATCCTGGATGGTCAACCACTCGATGTTTGGCATGACGGTTCCGGCCATCGCCGCAACGTGACCCAACGGTTGCCGTCGCTTCGCCCAAAATTCAAAGCAAATGGCACGAATGCCTGGGCTACCTTTGACGGCATCGACGACTTTCTGGCGGCTTCTAACCTGCGCGAGCCATTTACCAACGCGAGCGTGTTCGTCGTGGCGGCGCCGCGGTCAAATCGTGGGTTTTTTCGAGCGCTGTTCGCCATCAACCAATCGAGCCGGAACGATTATCAAACCGGCTTGAACATCGATCTCGGGCCCGGTTCGTCCGAGCGTTTCGAGACGTTGAACGCTGAAGGAAACGGTTTTGGCGGAGCGCTCGATCTAATGACGAGCACGTCGCCGTTTGGAGCTTTCCATGTTGTTGCTCTTGCCAGCGAGGTTGGACCGAAGGGGGTCCGGCTCTACATCGATGGATTGCCGCAGGGCACGCGCGTTCGCGCCACGTCGGTGTTGTCGATGGACGAAATGACGGTGGGGGCGCGGTGTTACTCGAACTCGCCCGAGCCGCCTCACACCCAGGGTTACTTCGATGGCGGCATCGCTGAGGTGCTGGTTTACGACCGCGCTCTTTCAGAAAAGGAGCGCGCGGCTTTGGATCAATATTTCCGCGAGAAATACGCCGCGGTCGCCAAATCGATTGGACTGTCGCCAGTGGATGGATTCCGTCCGCCGATCGTCGAGAATCCGCCACCGGTCCAAATGCTCGTGCCGGGGTTTGCGGTTCGCGAACTGCCGCTGCGCCTGAAGAACATCAACAATGTCAAATATCGCGAGGACGGGAAGTTGGTCGCGCTCGGGTACAATGGACAAATTTTCATTCTGTCCGACAGCGACGGCGACGGTTTGGAAGATCAAGCGAAACTGTTTTGGGACAAATCAACCTTGCGAGCGCCGATTGGATTGGCCCTGACGCCTCCTGGTTATCCGCTCGGACAAGGCGTCTTCGTGCCTTCGAAGGGCAAACTTTCGCTCATCATCGACACGAATGGCGATGACGTTGCGGACCGTGAGATCATTGTCGCCGAAGGATGGAAAGAACTCTCGCACGGAGTCGACGCGCTGGGAGTGGCGGTCGACGTCGAGGGGAATATTTATTTCGGTCTTGGGACGGCGAATTTTGTGAATGGATATCTGATCGATTCCGCCACAGGGAAGGCCCGCTACGATTTGAACAACGAACGCGGGACGATTCTCAAGGTTTCGCCCGATTTTCGGCGCCGGGAAATCGTTTGCACGGGGATTCGCTTTCCCGTGGCGCTGGCGTTCAATTCGGCGGGTGATCTGTTTTGCACGGATCAGGAAGGCGCGACTTGGCTGCCCAACGGGAATCCCTTTGACGAGCTGCTGCAGATTGTGCCAGGCCGCCATTACGGCTTTCCGCCGCGTCACCCGAAACATTTGCCGAACGTGATCGATGAACCAAGCGTGTTCGATTATTCGCCGCAGCATCAATCGACTTGCGGTCTGAATTTTAACGAACAGAGCGGTCCTATCGCCGGTCCAGCCTGGTGGCGGGGAGATGCCATTGTGGCGGGCTATTCGCGGGGAAAACTTTTTCGGACGAAACTCGCCAAGACCGCGGCCGGGTATGTCGCTCAAAGCCAGACGATCGCTTGCCTGAATATGCTGACGGTGGATGCGTGTCTGTCGCCGCGAGGCGATCTTGTCGTGGCGACGCATAGCGGCGCGCCGGATTGGGGCAGCGGCCCGGAAGGATACGGAACGCTTTACCAAATCAGGCACGCGAGGAAAGAAATCCCGCAACCGGTCGCCGTCTTTCGATCTGGCGCAGCCGAAATTGGGGTGACGTTCGATCGTCCTCTTGATCCGGCTGGCCTGCGAGACCTGGGGAGAAAGATGACGATCACCGCAGGCCGTTATGTCGCGGCGGGTGACCGTTTCGAATCGCTGCGTCCAGGTTACCAGGCGGTGCAGGACCAACTCGCCTCGCCGTTGCATCCAATCCCAGTTTTGGCTACGCGTCTCTCTCAGGATCTCAGAACGATTTTTCTCAACACGCCGCGCGAGACTGCAGACCTGCGTTACGCGATGGCCTTTCCCGCTTTTTGGAACACGAACAAAATTAACGCCGGTGACTTAACACAATTCCCAGGGCTCGACCTTGTTTGCGATTCGAACGGAGTGGAAGCGGCTTGGCGCGACGGAGCAGGCGAAGAAATATGGAGCGGCTGGCTGCCCCATTTGGATCTGGCAGTTGCGCGCGCGTTGACGGCTGCAAGCGACGAGCACGAACGACTCTGTAATTTGGCCAAGCGATCCGGGCTTCTGGTGTTGCGCGGACAGATTGATCTTTGGCAAATGTTGCGCCCGGCTGTTCAGCCTGGCGCCGAGATTGATTACACGCCCGCTGTCGAAGAGGTCACGTTGACGTTTGCCAGCGCGAATCCTTTTAAGTTGAAAACACCAGCCGGCCAGGTCGTGGCCGCGCGACCAACGGACCAAACCCAAAAGGGCGGCGCTGGCGCGAATCCCCCGACGGGCCGATTCCGCGCCACGGTTACGCGGGTGAGCGAACGCGACCGTTGGCTGCCTGTGGAATTAAACATTGAGACGTCGACCAACAGCGAACCAAGGGTCGAAGTCACCTGGCATACGAACGAGGATCCGCGCGAACGAGCATTCCCGCTGCGGCGATTTCATCCGACGTGGGTTACCCCATGGACTGAGGAGGTGGCGCCGAAGGCCGAACGCGAGATTCCGGAAGTGGCCGGCGCAAACTGGATGCGCGGCCGAGGTTTATTTTTCAGCGAGAAAGCTGGCTGCTCCAAGTGCCACCAAATTCGCGGCGAGGGCGGAAAGCTCGGGCCGGATTTGTCGAACCTGGTTTATCGTGATTACAACTCGGTGGTGAAGGACATCGCATTCCCGAACAACGCGATCAACCCAGACCATCTCGCGTCCCATGTCGAGCTGACGAATGGCGAGACGTTGACCGGAATCGTCCAGGCCGAAAAGCCGGATGGCATCCTCCTCGGAATTGCGAGCGGAGAGTCGGTTCAGTTGCCGAGAAAGGAAATCGCGGCGGTCCGGCCGGCGAGCGTTTCCCTTATGCCGGAAGGGCTGTTGCAAACGTTAGACGCGACGGAGCGAAAGGATCTGCTCGCGTTTCTCCTGACGGCGCCTCTCGAGCCTGGTCCGCTGGAGACCAAAGGCGAGCCGCCGCCACGCAAACGAGCTGAGGTCGAGGCATTGATAAAGAGTTTCCCTCGATCAGCGGCGCCGTTGAAACCGCTGGGGGTATTGCTCGTGGCGGGTCCAAAGGACCATGGCCCAGGCGAGCACGATTATCCGCTCTGGCAAAAACGTTGGGCCAGGCTGCTGTCGCTCGCGGACAAAGTGCAAGTCGTCACGGCATTCGAATGGCCGAACGCGGCGCAAATCGAGGCCGCAAATATTATTGTGTTTTATTCGGATAACCCAGGTTGGTCCCTCGCGCGAGCGGCGGAGTTAGATCGATTTTTGAGCCGAGGGGGCGGCTTGGTTTACTTGCATTACGCGGTCGACGGTCATGATCAGGTCGAAGCTCTGAGCCAACGCATCGGTTTGGCCTGGCGCGGGGGAACATCTCGATTTCGACACGGCCCCCTCGATCTGATTTTCAACGCAACGCATCCGTTGGCCCGAGGATTCGAGCAGTTGCACGTGGTCGACGAGAGTTACTGGGCATTGCTCGGCGATGCCAAACGGATCGATCTATTGGCAACTGGAATCGAGGAAGGCAAAGCACAGCCGCTGGTATGGACGAGGGAGGAAGGGAAGGGCAGGGTGTTCGTCTCGATCCCCGGCCATTACACATGGACGTTTGACGATCCTCTCTTTCGGCTGCTGCTTTTGCGCGGGATGGCTTGGGTCGCGCGTGAACCAGCCAACCGTTTCGATGAGTTGTGCTGGATCGGCGCGCGCGTGGCTGGGGAAGACGGTGGGACGGTGCGACGGTAGGACGGTGGGACGGTGCGGCGGTGGGACGGTGCGGCGGTGCGGCGGTGCGGCGGTGCGGCGGTGCGACGGTTTTAACCTCTTTAACCTTTTTAACGCCCTCGACGGCGCCTAATCCGCGACGGCCAGATCCATGTGGTCGGAGTAATAGAGCATCCGGCCGCAATTCGGGCAGGAAATGACTTCCCGCTGGCCTTGGCAGGAGACGACGATTTGAACCGGAAGCTTCATGTGACAACCGCCGCAAACGCTGTGCTCAATCCCGACGATGGCATTGTCACCCTTGTTCACCCGAAGTCGTGAATAGCGGGTCAGGACGCTTTCATCAATGCCGGCGGTGAGTTGTTCGTGGCCTTCCACGAGTTGAGCCAAGCGGCTTTTCAAATTTTCCTCGCGCGAGGCCAATTCAGCAACCTGCGTGTCATAATTCGCCTTGGCCTCTTGAAGGACGCGTTGAGCGGTCGCCACTTCTCGTTGGGCCGCTTCGCCTCGTTCCATGAGTTCGAGTTGTTGATCCTCGATTTGGACGATGGCAGCTCGGCAATTCGCAATCTCCTGCGCCAGGGCTCGGTACTCGTCGTTCTTCTTCGTCTGAAATTGTTGGATCGAGTATTTGTCGATCTGTTGCTTTCTAGCGTCGACTTCAAGCTCGAGTTTCTTTCGATCGCTTTCGATCTGCATGGCGGTGTGTTTGGCGGCTTCCAACTTTTGTTGCGCGGAGGTCAAACGGTTTTGCGCTACCTGGCGCTCTGGCGCGGCCTTGGCGAGTTCCGCTTTGACGCGAGAAATGTTGCGATCGCGATCCTGGAGAACGAGCAGTTTTTCGATCACTTCAAGCATGAATTTGTCCAATTGAAACCTTGAAAGGGTATCGGCGAAGCAAGACCAAGTCAATGGCCGGAGAATTTTTGAACGTTTCCAGACGGCAACGTTCCAAGCCAACGTAAGCGTTCCTCCGGCGGGGTTGGTAAACCCGGGGCCGGTTTGTAGTCCGGGCTCCGGGGAATTTTTCTCGAGGGTGGACGCGATCAGCCTCCCGAACATCCGAGAGAGTGCGCCAGTTCAGATCGAGCTGGCGCATTTTTAATGGGGACCTAATTCTTCCGCGTGCGTTTGAGCAGATCCCACGCGCGGATCGCTCGAGGATCGCCTCGCTCAACGCCGGCTAACACGTCCGCCTGAAGCCGTCGATCGGCGTTTTCAACGGCGATGACTTGCTGGATGTTTTGGGCTTGCTGCCCGCGAAGCCGCATCATGGCATCGAACGCTTTCTCGTAATCCTGGTTTCGGAGGCTTTCCGCCAGATTGTCACTCTGCTGTTTGGCTTCAGGGGCGGAACTCGAGAAAGCTTGCTGAATTTGTGAGGCAGCGGCTTTCGAGTTCTTGGGCAATCCAACGCTCGGCTCTTGCTTTTTGCACCCGGCGAGCGCCAGCCACGAGAAGATCGCAATCAGCGAAAGAAAGAATCTCATTCGGCAACAAAATTGGGCCGTGTTGATTTCCACTCCAAAATCCGCAATCCAAAATCCAAAATCCAAAATCGCCTAGGTTCCGTCTTTCGTGTCCGGCGCGCACCAGACCCGGCCGGGTTTTCTTCCGGGGAATCCTTTGATCTTGTTGCTGCCGGATTCCTTCAAAAAATCCACTGTCTTCATGTACTCGGTGTGGCCGCCCAAGCTCGAAACCACGCTGCCATTGCTATGGCGGGCGGTAATTCCTTCGTCAGGCGTGCTTGTGGCGTTGTCCCAGTCGGCCGGGTTTGCCTCGTCCGCCTCCCAATAAATGACACTGTCGGGTTTGAAGAGAGACGATTTGAACGATCGATACTGAACTCCCGTGGGGGTGGTTTCATATCCGCTGACGGCGCCATTCATGATGTAGCTCCCGACTTGGTATTCGCTGTTTCGCCAAGCGGCCGTGTTGGTGCGATGATCCGGACACCAAAGAACCGCGGCGCTCCGGTGGTAATTCCACAACTGCCCTTCCTCGATTCGATCGTCCCATTTTCGTTTCGAGCCGGCTTTTGGATTGTAGCGGGTATAAATCCAATTCGGCTTTCCCGTGGTGCCGGAACTCCAGCCGGTATACGGCATGTAATCCTGATTATCGCCGGAGTACATGATGGTGGTGAGGATGATTTGCTTCAGATTGCTGATGCACTTGGTGCGCTGGGCGCGTTCTTTCGCTTTCGCCACCGCGGGCAGGAGCAAGCTCGCTAGAATGGCGATGATGGCAATGACGACGAGCAGTTCGATCAGAGTGAACCCGTGCCGGAGAAAACGCCGCTGGTCGGACGAGAGCAGGGAGGAGATGGAATCCATGGGAGATTCAGGTTGGTAATTAAATCAATCATGTTGGTTAATTACGTCAAGTTGTAAAACGCCTCATCGGGTGGGGCGAGGGCACTGACGAGCCTAGACAAGCCGCAGGAATTTGAAATTCGAAATGAGGCTACTTAAATCAGAAGCACTAAATACGAAATCCGAAACAATCCCGAAACCTTGAAATCCAAAAACCCAAAACAATGCCATCGTTGGACCTCGGTGTTCCTCGCTCCGGCTCAGGCACGCCGGGACAAAAGCATTGAAATGCAAACACGAGCACGATCCCGGCGTAGCCTGCAGCCAGTTGGTTATACGATCCAAAACACTCAACCCGATTGCCAGAAGCGGCCTGACCACGAACAACACGAACGACACGAAAAAGAGAGGCTTGCCTGGTTCGATGGCTCAGGAGACACATACTGCTCGTGTGTTTTGTGTGGTTCGTGGTTGTCAAAAACGTCTTCGTAGAACAAAGGCGCTGGCGGTTTTGAGTTTTGAATTTTGGTCCTTCGAATTTGTTTCGAATTCCGAGCTTCCGAATTTCGAATTGGGTGACGATTGACTATTGCTGGGCCGAGGTGTAAATGCTGGGGCTCACCAAGAATCACCCGAGGAGCGTCTTATGCGCGCAAGCAAACGCCGGTTTCAATGTCCGGCCTTCACTCTGATCGAACTGCTCGTCGTCATTGCCATCATCGCGATTTTAGCAGGCTTGCTCTTGCCGGCGCTGGCTCAGGCGAAGGAGAAAGCTTATCGGACGCTCTGCTTTAACAATCAGAAACAGCTGCTGTTAGCTCACGCGATGTACATCGGCGAGAATCAAGACCGGATCTCGCCTCCAAACTGCGGCGGCGCCAGCGGCGCTGCGAATCCCGCGCTTCCAGCCGGCTGGCTTTACAAACCAGGCGAAGCGCTCGCGAAAGGCACGAATTATCCCGGACCGACCCGGGGGCTGTTTTATTCCGCGATGCAGAGCTGGAAAATGTACATGTGCCTACTGCACCGCACGAACAGTTCCGCCTGGCGCCAGAGCACGATTAAATTCACCAGCTATCTGATGAATGGCGCGGTGATTGATGGCGGCGGCAGTTTCGATTGGTCAGCTGGATCGTTGGGGAAAACGTTCAAGAACTCCGCTTTCGCCCCGACGGACATGTTGTTCTGGGAAACGGACGAAAAAGATCCGGGTTATTTCAATGATGGCGCGAGCGAACCGAGCGAGGGCTTTTCGAAACGGCACACGAGCGGCGCGATTGTTGGGCTGATCGGCGGCCACGTTCAATACCTCAAATGGAAAAAGTACTATGACATTCTCGCTGATCCCAGCCGGAACAGTTTGTGGTGCTATCCCAAATCGCGCGACGGACGGTGATGGAAGAATTTTGGATTTTGGATTTTGGATTTTGGATTGTGCAGGCGGAGAGCAGTCGGGCCAGCTGAAATTCAATGCAAAGGCGAAGCCAGGAAAAATTTTGGATTTTGGATTTTGGATTGTGCAGGCGGAGAGTAATCGGGGCAGCTGAAATTCAATGCAAAGGCGAAGCCAGTTTAATCTGCTCACTGGTCTGACGTTGGGCCTGGTTCTCGCGCTGGTCAGCGGGTGCGCTCGAAAGAGTGATGTGCAACATCAAACGGGGGAGCTGGAAAAAGCATTTCAGTCAAGCCAGACCAATCCTTACGTGCGCCTCGCGGTTTCCGCGGTTCGAACGAACGATTATGCCATCGGCGCGATTGCGCTCCAGAATGCGCAGCGATTGCCCGGGTTGAATGCCGCGCAACTGATGGCGGTGCAGCGCACGATGGAAGCGCTCACGGCGAATCTGGTTGATCGTGCGGCCAAAGGCGACGCGAATGCTCAAGCTGCGCTCGCGGCGATCGAACGATCGAGATCACAGTGATCGGGCTTCTTGGGGAGGTTCCATGTTTTTACAACCACGCATTGGAGCCATGAACTGGTGAGTCGTCGGTGCATACTCCTTGGCGGCTCGTCAGTAGCCTCGCCCCACCGGATGCATTTGGTGCATCGAGGCGGTGCAGGTGGGCCGAGCCGGCTCCGCCTGGATCTAAAAGGACGCGGAGCGCGCCTCGCGAGCCGCAAGGTTCATGGGAAGGTTCCAGGCCCAACGTTGTGACGCGCTTTGGGTGAACCTGGCGCCAAATCTGGATGCACGTGCGCCTGGATTTGGCAGCCCTCGATTGTGGGGTTCATGGAAAGCCCACTGAACCACGCTGTTGCTCATACGCCAGTTTCTCTGCTGATTGGACCGAGAGACCTAGAGCAAGAGCAAGAGCAGGAGCAGGAGCAGGAGCAGGAGCAGGAGCAGGAGCAGGAGCAGGAGCAGGAAGGACGTTCCTCGGTGTGTTTTCATCACGTCCAAAGTTCCTGACGCGCTTGCCAATTCGCGGTGATCTCTCGTACGGTGCTGGCGTGAAACAGCTGCTTCGTTCGTTGCTCATTGTTTTGACGTGGGTCCCTTCGGATTTCGCTGACAATCCCCAGTTAAATGGCGGGCCCGCTCATGAAGCTTTTCAGTTCTCGGCGAAGATTGGGCCGCCGTTCCATCTCGAATGGGTTCGCACATTCCCGGACGAACGCCTCGGCACGGCGATGGAGCCGATCGTTGCAAATGGCAAGGTTTTCGTGGCGACGCAAACTGGCTCTGTTCAGGCCATGGATTCGGCCACGGGTAAGCTCATCTGGCAATTCAGGGCGGAAGGAAGCTTTTTGCAATCTCCCGCGGTCGCGGGCGGTTTAGCGCTCGCGGCCTGCACCGACGGTTTCCTTTACGCGCTCGACCCGCAAAACGGCAATTTAGTCTGGTCCTTCTTCGCTGCTCGCGGTGGATTCGCCGCGGCGCCGATCGTTTGGAATGGGCTCGTCTTTATCGGTGATCGGGTGGGGAATTTCTTCGGGATTGAACTCGACACCGGAAATTTGCGCTGGCACCAGACGGTGGGAATTCCCATTCGGCAAACGGCCGCGGCTGAAGCGGGACGGGTTTATGTGACCGCGGAAGATCTGCGGTTGCGCTGTTTCGACGCGGAGAGCGGCCGGTTGCGCTGGGTTTCAGAACCGTTCAACGGCCAAACCGCCCGCGATTATTATCCGGTCATTGCCAAGTCGGGCAATCGAACGTTCGTGATTGTGCGCACGAATCCGGTGTTGAGCATGGGCAATCAAATCGCGCGTGACCGCCGTTTCCTTTGCCAAAACGCGGGGGTCGATGACAGCGATTGGCGCAAGCTCGAGGCATGGACGAGAAGCGCTCAGAGCCGTGGAACTCCCGCGCTGTGGGAAAAGGAACAACGTGCGATTGTTGATTATCTCAAGACCCATCGTGACGCGCGGACATTCTTCGTGATTGACGGGGACACGGGTCGAGAGGCGTTCGTTCCGCCGGTGCTTTGGGCGGCTGGGTGCGAAGGCGTCGGGTTTCCTCCGGCGCGCACGCCCGAAGGAAAGTGGCTGGTGTTTTACCGAAGCGTTTACGGAAACTGGAACCTGGGCGTGGCCCCGCTCGTCGCGCTCGGTTTGCTCGATTTGCGCGAGAATAAAATCGAGCCCCTGTTTCACGAGTCGGGCGCGCAGCCGCCGTGGAATACATTTTGGGGGACAGCGGACGAGTCCCAGCATTTTGTCGTCGCTTCCGACACGCTGCTGGCGGTTCACCAAGGCACGCTGAGCGGGTTCAATTTCAAAACGCGGCGGCTCTTCCCGATTTGGGGCGAGCGGGACACGTATGGCGGCTTGCGCAATCCTCCTTGGGCACGGAACGAATGGCACGGCCCGGGCCGCGGCGGCGTGGCCTTGGAACCGGGCCGCATTTTTTGGATAACGGGCAGCCGGTTGCTTTGTGTGGGGGTTGGGGGCGATGGAAAAACTGGAAAGGAATGGCCCGATGCTTCGGAAAACGTTTCTGCTCGGGTGGCGGCGAAACCGGCTCTCTGGACGACCACGGAAATGCACCGGGAACTGAACACGGTCCTGACTTCAGTGGTTTCGCGTCGCTGGGCGCCGCTGTATGTGGAGCCAGGACTGGCCGGGCGGGACTTTTCTTTCGATCAAAGCGCCGCTGCGTTTGAAGCATTGTCCTGGGCGTTTCCAATCCTTTCTGTCGAGCAACAGGAGATCGCCAAACGCTTCCTCGCCCGTGAATGGGTCGACCATCCGCCGTTCAGCAGCAATGCCTGGTATTCATTAAAGGATGGCGCCCGCCGGGAAAATTTTTGGATTCCCGAGGAAGCGCTGGCGCGGTTGGGTCAGGACAAACCACCGCACCCGTTCGGGAATCTTTATTCCGTTTGGCTGTATGCCGAGCGTTGCGGCGAATGGGAGAAAGTGACGCGCGCCTGGCCGGAAATCGAAAGCGTCGCGACAAACTTTCTGGCGCTGAATTGGCGGCTTAATCCCGGCTTCGGCGATTTGTATGCGAACCGCTATTTGTCCGGATGGATTGCCCTGGAACGGATCGCTGACAAAGCCGGCCAGAAAGATTGGGTCGAGCGCGCCCGGAAAGAAACGGAGACTGTGGCGGGGTCGTTGGTGGAATGGTGGAAAAACGCAGCCGCGGCGGGAACGTTGCGCGATTTCAAAGGCTCGGGCGAGCTGGACCCTTTCATCAATTCCGGAAAAGGGCTGTCGTTCAAAGTGGCGCCGCACCGGCACAAGCTCGCGTTGTTTGCGGATTTGACGCCGGAAATCGCGGAACGGCTCCGGGCCGCGGCGCCGGAGGCTGTGGAAAAAATCTGGCAAACATTCCAGACGCTCTACCGGACCTGGCCGCTCGTGGGCGAAGAACGGCAGGTTCACTATGGCGAGAATTTTATCGATCCTCCCGATCTGGCGCTGGCGGGTTTTCGGGGGTTGCTCTGGCTGAAGCGGGCCGATCCCGCGGAACTGGCCCAATCGGTTGATCTCCCGTTTTGTCGCGCTGACCTCTATTATGCGATGAAGCTGGCGCTCGCCATCAACGCGCGTGGGGCGCTTCCGGGAGAAAATAGAATAAAACCGCCAGAATGAGATAAACGGACAAGAGCTGGACTCCTTCCAGCCAGTTGCTTTCGCCGTCGGCGCTGATTTGCGCCACGATCCAAACGCTGACAATCACGCTCACCACTTCCGGGAAACTGAACTCGAGGTCCATCGGTTTGCCGAAAAGCGCCGAGACGAAGACCAGGAAGGGGGCGACGAAGAGGGCGATTTGCAAGCTCGATCCGACCGCGATCCCCATGCTCAAGTCCATTTTGTTTTTTCTGGCCATCAAAATGGCGGTCGAATGTTCCGCCGCATTGCCGATCACGGCGACGACGATAATTCCCACGAACACTTCCGTCAGGCCCATGCTGGCCCGGGCCGCCTCGATTCCGTTGACAAGGAATTCCGACATCAACGCCACGAACGCTGTCGCGACGAACAGCACCGCGATCGATTTCCAGCGAGGCCAGGAATGTTTGCTTTTGGCCGGGTCGCTGCCTTGGCCGATGAAAAGGTGCTGATGCGTTTTAAGCGAAAAGGCCAGCATGCAAGCGTAGGTCGCGAACAACACACCCGAGATGGCGAGGGAAAGTTTCTGTTCCATCTCCGGATGCCAGCCGGCTGGGCGGGCGGCCGCAGCGTAATGAAACACGGTTGGAATCAGCAGCGCGATGGCAGCGAGCGTCATCGAGGTGGTCGAACTGCTGACAGCGGTGCGGTTGAATTCTTGTTTGGGGAATTTCACTCCGCCCGCGAGGATCGAAGCGCCCAGGACCAAGAGCAGGTTGCCAATGATTGAACCTGTGATCGAGGCTTTGACCACGCCGGTCAGGCCTTTGGACAAGGCCAGCAGCGCGATGATCAACTCTGCGGCATTCCCAAACGTGGCGTTGAGCAAGCCGCCCCAGCCTTCGCCGAGCCGTTCGGATAATTCTTCGGTCGCGCGGCCCATCCAGCCCGCCAGTGGAATGATGGCAAGCCCGGAACAAACAAAGAGCGCCGTTTTGTTTTCGAGCGATGGGATGTATCGAATCACCAGAGCCACTGGGATAAAGACCAGCAGCCAGTTGAGCGAGGGTTTGAGAAGCTTCTTCAGTTCCATTGGAAGGAAATTATCAGGCGGATGAGGCGCGGGGAATAATTTCGTGCACGCTCGTTTTCGGCTGCGTTCCGGCCGACAGGCGCAGCCGCACGCAATCGGAACGCGGGCTTTAGCCTGCAGAGCGGGGAGTAATCACCGGGGGATTGCTGCAACGCCTCGGCTGCAGCGTAAACGCTGCGTTCCGGCCGAGAGACGCAGCCGCACGCAATCGGAACGCGGGCTTTAGCCTGCAGAGCGGGGAGTAATCACCGGGGGATTGCTGCAACGCCTCGGCTGCAGCGTAAACGCTGCGTTCCGGAGAGGCATGGTCTTAAAATCGTCCGGATTGCCTGGCCGTTCCATGATCGACAACCGGGAGGAGAATCCGCGATGAGTTATCGCCCGCACAGTAGATCGTGTTTTTCGCGACCCGCGTTCGATTGCTTGAACGGAATGGTTCGCCTGTGTTCGGATTCGGATCGTAACCGGGCGCGCTGCTCGAGGTGATGTGAACCCGCAGCTGATGTCCTTTGTTGAACACGATGCTGGTGCTCCAAAGATCTATTTTGAAAGGGTAAACACGTCCGGGTTCGAGCAGCTTTTCTTTTTCAAACGTTTCGCGGAACCGTGCTCGAATGATGCCCTCACAAATGTTGAACGATTTCCCATCGGGATAGACATCGCAAAGCCGCGCCACAAAATCGGTGTCGGGACTGTCGCTGCTCGCGAACAGCTCGATCGTGACGCGTCCGGTCACTTCGATGGCATCAGCCAACGGGGCCGAGGTGAAGATGAGGACATCGGGGCGCTGCTCGACGATCTTCTGATCGCGTGGTCCGGCCGGAATCGTTAATTGGTATCCGCCGGCCGTCGGGACGGGGTTGCTTGGATCGTAGCTGTAAGTCAGCGGTTCTCCTGCCGAGCGACGGTCCGTGCTCAGCGTTTTATTCGCGCTGAGATAATAAGCAGTCGTCGTCGTGGTGACGGGCGGCCATTTGTCAGCCGTCCGCCAGACATTGCCAGGGGCTTGAGGATCGTTGACATCGCCCATCACGTAATATGTCACGGCCGGCAGCTTATCGATGCCGTTTGAAATCCCTTTCAGATAGAATTCCCACCACCGGTTTTGGTCCTGCACGTTGTTGGGCGGTCGATTTCCCTTAGGAAAAGTGAGATCGCCAGCCTTCGCCGCAAGCACGCCATGCGTCCACGGACCCATCAGCAACTTCTGTTTGCCGCGCGCTCCTGGCCCGCCCTCGAGTTGGTAGCCGTTGAAAGCGTCGATGGTGGATTGGGCGAAAATGTCAAAATAACCGCCGATGTGCACCGCGGGGGTGTTGATTTGGGCATAATGCAGGCTCACGTCGCGGGCCCGCCAGTAATCGTCATAACGCGAGTGGCTCGTCCAGATGCTCAACGCTTCCGGGCTGAACTTCGTTGCGTTCAGCCAATCCTCGATCATCGATTTTCGGAAGACGCCGCCGCGATAAATCACGACGTAGAGATTTGGCGCGCCGACAGTGATGTGCTGGCAGGTCAATTTGTCTGTCCCGCTGCCGGCTAATTGGAGCTGAGTGATGCCAAGAGCGGACCCGCCAAACGTGCTGATCTTCCCGTTGCACCAGGACTGTTTCGCGATCCAATCGACAGTGTCCGCGCCGTCGCGATGGCCATCAGCCCAACCGTCGGTCGCGAAAGGAAGATTTGCTCCTTCGGAGGCAAAGCGCCCGCGCGTGTCTTGAATCACCATGGCGTAACCACCTTTGACGCCGGCCTGACCGATGCCATGTCCGGCCTCCTTGCTGTACGGGGATCTGAGCAGAACAACTGGAAAAGCGCCGTTGGTCGAGGGGAGGTAAACGTCGGTGGCGAGCCGGATCCCGTCACGCATTGGAATGTTGAAGGTTTGAAACGGCGCCTCAGCAGCTTGGACACATGGTGCAAGTGCGAAACAGCAAACCAGCCATCGCAACGAGCGGGTGAATTTCATGATCCAAAGATAGGAGTTGGAAGATTGAGTTGTCGATTGTTTGGTTGTTGGTTGTCGGTTGTCGGTTGTCGGTTGTCGGTTGTCGGTTGTCGGTTGTCAGTTGACCACTGACCACTGACCGGACATTTCAAAATCCAAAATCTAAAATCGTTGGTTTCGGGCTTGAAGCGGTTCCCCGTTGGCCATTACGATGCGCGACAATTCACAAATGAAAACTATTCGCTCTACTGTGGTGGCTGCTTTGGTGGCCATTTCTGCCGGCGCGCTTGCTTCCGATCATCCCGCGTTGCAAGAACGGCTCAAGCACACGTCTTTCAAAATCATCCATGAATGTTACGTGGATAATAATTGGGAGTTGTTCGTCATGAATGCGGATGGCTCGGACCCGGTGAACCTCACCAAGACTCCGGAACAGCACGAGCATTACCCGCAGGTATCGCCGGATGGGACGAAGATTTGTTACACCGTCGACAACGGCAGCGGCCGCGACACCATTCGCACGCTTTATTACATGGACATCGATGGCAAGCATCGGACCAAAGTGGCAGATTATGCCCGGGAACCGTTTTGGGCGCCCGACAGCAAGGTCATTGGATTTTTGCCGCAGGAATTTCCGAAGTTCAACGTGATCGATTATTACACGAAAGGAATCAGCTTTTACGATCTGGCCACCGGCAAGATTCGGATTCACCCCAACTCCGAGAACATTCATCACCTGTACAATCCGAGTTTCGCGCCGAACGGTAAATGGATTGCGGCCACCGTCCACGCGGGCATGGGTGTGAGTCACGCCATTCTGCTGATCGAGGCGAACGGAAACAAAATCATCAACCTGAACATTCCCGGTTGCCGGCCGTGCATTAGTCCGGATGGAAAACAAATCGCTTGGGGACCGGGCGACCACGAACTGGCCGCGGCTCCGATTGATCTCGATTCTGATGCGCCTAAGGTTGGACCGCGCCGCGTTCGCGTCCTCGACGCCAAAAACAAGATTTACCATGTCGATTGGTCGCCCGACGGAAAATTCTTAGGCTTCAGCCGCGGGCCGGATGGGGAAGGGGACAGCAGCAAACCGGGAACCTTTACCGCTGCCTGCGAGATTGTTGGAGTTCATGCGAACGGTTGGAATTTATGCGCCGTGCCCGCCGATAAAGATGCCGTCATTGATTTGGCGAATGCGACCGGCGACAATTTCGTGCCGCTGACCACGAACGGCGAGAGCAACAAAGAACCGGATTGGTTTCAACCGCCGCAAAGGTTGTCTGCGGTGAAGAAATGAAGTCTCGGATTTTCCGGTCGCTCGCACCTCTACGAGTCGGCGTGACAAAGTGCCTGGAAAGTTCGCCTGCTTTTGCAACCATGCATAGCGACCATGAACCGGCAGGTGGGGCGAGCGTACTCGCGAACCGCGGGTTGCATGCTCCTTCCCGGCTCCTCGGTAGCCTCGCCCCACCAACGATGTATGCGCCGAGGCGCCGGTTCGTGGAAAGCACGACCCTCCTGTTGTTCTGCGCCACCGCTCTGCTTTTCACGGCCTGCGGCCAAAAACCGCGTGGCACGTCGGCCCCGGCCAAAACCTCCACTCCTGACAGCGCGTCGAGCAGTTCAAGCGAACCGTTCGCGGTCGTCAGTAAGTCTGGTGTTCGCATGGTTTACCTGCCCGCTGGCGAATTCATGATGGGTTCAAATCGGGGCAATCCTGACGAAGCGCCGGCCCATCAGGTCCGGTTGACTCCGTTTCTCATGGACCAGTTCGAAGTCACGCACGAATTATTCGCCAAGGCGCAATTACCGAACCCGTCCCATTGGCAGGACAATCCGAAAAAGCCGGTCGAGCGGGTCCGCTGGCGGGATGCCAAACAATATTGCAATGAGCGTTCGCTCCTCGAAGGACTGACGCCATGTTACGACGAGAAGACCGCGAGCTGGGAGTGCAAGTTCGACGCGGACGGGTACCGGTTGCCGACCGAAGCGGAATGGGAATACGCCTGCCGCGCCGGTTCCGACGCCGAGTTTGATTTCGGCGCGCCGGACAAATTGAAATTGTTCTCGTGGTTCGCGGAGAATTCGGATCAGCGGACGCACGTGGTTGGCCAGAAGCGGCCGAACCGTTGGGGCTTGCACGACATGTATGGCAACGTCGCGGAGTGGTGTCAGGACGTTTACAGCCCGGCCTATTACAAGGAGAGTCCAACGGCTGATCCGGTCGGCCCGAGCGATCCGGGCAAAGACACGCAACGCGTGATGCGTGGAGGCTCATGGAAAGCCACGCCGAACATGTGCCGGGCGACGGTGCGGCAAGGCCAGCGCACAGGGGACACGGATGCCTGTTTTTACACAGATTTCTGCGGGTTCCGTTGCGTGCGGAGAATCAGCGCGGAGGCGTTGGGGAAGTTGGAGAAAGCGCCGGCGCTGGCGGAATGAGGCGGAGGAATGACTAAGGCCGAATGACGAATGACGAATTAATTTCCAATCGCCAATGACGCACCAGCCACAGCGTAGCTCTTCGATACCGAAACGATTGACTCTGCAGTGGCCGTGCGTGCCAGGAGCAAATAGTGGTCATTCGTCCTTATGTCGTCATTCGTCATCCGTCATTCGTCATTTCTCAACCCTGAGTTCTGCGGTTGGTTTCCGCTCCTAGCTCCCCATGCTCTTTCACACCTGGCCATTTCTCCTCTTCATGGCCGTCGTGCTGCCGGTTTTTCTGGCGCTCAAAAAAACTCGGCTCTGGATGCCTTGGCTCCTGATCGCGTCGTACGTGTTTTATGGCTGGTGGAATCCGTACTATTTGATTCTGGTGGCGTATTCGACCACGCTCGATTTTTTCCTGGTCCTGTTCATGGACCATTGTCCGCGCGAGGCGAGCGGTGGGGACTGGCGAGACAGGCTTTTTCGGGGGCGGTTTGAAGATCCGGCGCTGCAACGGGCCTTTTTGATTTCGGCTGCGGGATCACTCACGTGTTTGATTTTGGCATGGCGCGGCCCGCCTACGGCGCGGTCGTTGATGGGGGCGTTCTTTTTTATTCTGCTGTTAATGGCATTCGGCGCGTTGTTCCGCAGCCGGCGCACGTGGCTAACCATCAGCTTGGTGAACAATTTGTTTCTGCTCCTGTTTTTTAAATACGCCCGGTTTGTCGCGGAGAACATCAACGGGCTGCTCCACGCGATGCGGCTGCACTGGAGCTTGCCCGATCCATCGACGCTGATGCCCTTCGGGCTGGATTACGTGCTGCCGGTCGGCATTTCGTTTTATACGTTTCAATCTCTCAGTTACACGATCGATTTTTACCGCGGGAAGATCGAGCGCGAGCGGAGCTTTATTCGGTTCGCCACGTTCGTCGCCTTTTTTCCTCAGCTAGTCGCCGGCCCCATCGAACGCGCGAGCCATTTGCTTCCGCAGTTTCATCGCGTGCCAGTGGTCCGGTGGCAGGATTTTGCCGATGGCGCTTCGTTGTTTCTGGTTGGGCTGTTTAAAAAACTGGCGCTGGCGAATTACCTTTCGTTTTACGTCGAACGCGTTTACGAGCGGCCCGGCGCATTCGGGGCGCCCGCTCTGGCGCTGGCCACGTTTGCGTTCGCCTGGCAGATCTTTTTTGATTTCAGCGGTTACACGGATATGGCCCGCGGCGTGGCGCGGTTGTTCGGGTTCGAACTGATGTTGAACTTTAACAATCCGTATTTGGCGACGGGCTTGGGCGATTTCTGGTCGCGCTGGCACATCAGTCTTTCGACCTGGTTCCGCGATTACGTTTACATTCCGCTCGGCGGGAATCGGCACGGCAAAGGCCGGACGTATCGAAATCTGTTCCTGACTTTTCTAATCTCCGGCATTTGGCATGGCGCCGCCTGGACGTTTGTCATTTGGGGGATGTTGCACGGGCTCGGCGTGATTGCGACGCGCGAGCTCGAACGTTCCGGCTTTTACCGCGATCGCGTTCCGAAAATCTTCAAACAACTGGCGACATTCGCGTTTGTTTGTCTGACGTGGGTCTTCTTTCGTGCCGAATCCGTGAGCGATGCGATGCTCATCTTGCGGAAAATTTTTACCGGCGCGTGGCAGGACCCGCAGATACCGCTTCTGATGGTGGTGCTGGCGTGCGCCGTTTGGATTTATCAATTCGCGTATGAATCGCAGTTGCGCCCGCTCTTGCGCGTTCGGCCCGTCCGGCTGGCTGGAATGGCGTTGATAATCTTTTACCTCTTCTTGTTCTCGTCACCGGGTGGCGCGTTTATTTATTTTCAGTTTTAACCCGTGAACTCCACTGTGAAAGTTTTAACCGCGAATGGACGCGAATGGACGCGAATAACGAGTGAAGTGGGGAGCTTCGATCGAGTCAATGGCTCCCCGAGGATCGATCTCATCTTTCGATTTTGAGATGGAAACTGGCCTCGAACAAAAAGCGCCGCCGCCGCCGCAGCAGCCCGCGATTCCCGCTGGCAAGAGCCGCCCCACCGAAATGGTGAACGAGCTCTGGCTGCGGCCGCGGGAATGGGCTGCCCTCGGTTTGTTTTTCACGCTTGTGCTTTGTTTTTTCCCGCGGCTATGGGCCAAGGTCGAGCGGTTCGAGACCGGCCCGGACTACCGGATTCCCTACGAGCTCAGCAAAGACTACTGGCTGTATGAAAGGCGCGCTCGGGGCACGCCGTCCGATTCGATTTTCGTTCTGGGCGATTCAGTGGTATGGGGGGAATTCGTCCGCCGGGACGGAACGCTCTCACATTTCCTCGGCGCCGAAGCGGGCGCGCCCGGACGATTCGTCAACGGAGGCGTGAACGGACTTTTCCCGCTGGCGATGGAAGGCTTGGTTCGAGATTACGCCGGAACCTTGCGCGGCCGGAAGGTTATGTTGCACTGCAATCTGCTTTGGATGAGCAGCGCGAAAGCGGACCTGCGAACGCAAAAGGAGGAAACGTTCAATCACCCGCGGCTCGTTCCGCAGTTCCGCCCAAAAATTCCAAGTTATCGGGCGGACCTGTCAACCCGGATCGGAATTGTGTTCGAGCGGCACGTGCCGTTTTTGTCGTGGGTTGGCCACTTGCAGAACGCTTATTTTGATCAGCGGAATTTGCTGGCGTGGACGATGGCGGACGATGGCGGGGATCCTCCGCGTTACACGAATTGTTACAAAAATCCGCTGAAACAAATCACGTTCGAGGCGCCAGGCGAACTGGCCAACGATCCGTTGCGAGGACTATCGAGCCCGCGGCACAAGCCGTGGTTTGAATCCGGGATGACACAGCAGAGCTTCGAATGGGTGGAGCTCGATCGCTCGCTGCAATGGGCCGCGTTTCAGCGTTTGGTTCAACTGCTGCGGTCGCGGCACAATGAGTTGATTGTGGTGATCGGCCCGTTTAATGAACACATCCTCACCGCGAATAACCGGGAGAAATTCCATCGGCTGCGAGACCAGGCAGAAGCTTGGTTGAAAAATGAAAATATTCCAGTGCTCGCGCCAGCCCTCCTGCCGACTGCGCTCTATGCGGATGGGAGTCATCCGTTGACGGCGGGTTACGCGCAATTAGCGAAAGAAATCGCGGCGACGCCGCAATTTCGGCAGTGGCTCACGCAAGGCCGCTAGAGTTTCGCGCGAAGCCGCAAGGGAGATGAGGCACGAAGCTAGATTAGAAATCTGGGCGGCTTGGCGCGAGGCCTCTGTTGCATGGGAGCGGATGAGCTCGCGCGAAGCCGCAAAGCTCGCCAAGAAGAGGTCCGGTTCATATTCTGTCGCGTGGCCTGGCGAGGTTCTCTCAAATGAAACTGAAATATCTGTCCTTAAACGACACACTCTACGGTTATCTAACGCAGCAGCGGTCCGGCGCGGTCGATTCGTTGCTGGATGACCTCCGCACAGAGACGGAGGCGCTCGGCGATGACCTGAGCAAAATGCAAATCAGCCGCGAGCAGGGAAGCTTTATGACGCTGCTGGTCGCCGCCATTGGCGCTGAGTCCGCCCTCGAAGTCGGAACGTTCACGGGCTACAGCTCGATTTGCACCGCGCGCGGACTGAAACCGAGCGGGAAACTGCTTTGCCTGGACGCGAGCCGGGAATGGACTGACATTGCGCGGAAATATTGGAAACGCGGTGGGCTTGATCAAAAAGTCGAACTGCGAGTCGGGCCGGCCATTGCCCAGTTGAGGAATCTCGAACCCAACCGCCAGTTTGATTTCGCTTTCATCGATGCGCAAAAAACCGAATACGACATCTATTACGAATTGATTCTGCCGCGAGTCCGGCCGAATGGATTGATTCTCTTCGACAACATGCTTCGGGGAGGACGGGTGGGGGCCGGGCCGTTGGAGGATTCGGACGACCTCGCGATCGATTTCCTCAACAAAAAGCTCGCGACGGATTCACGCGTGCAGAGTGTTTTGTTGCCGATCGCGGACGGGCTGCAGCTCAGCCGGAAATTGTAGGGAATAGGAATCTCGCTCCCGGAGCAATCGCTGCCCACCGGCATGACAGGGTGCATCGTTGGTGGGGCGAGCGGACTCGCGAGCCGCGGGTGGACACTCCTTGTCCGCTCGGCGGTAGTCTCGCCCAGCCATCCGATCGAGGCGCGACTGTCGCTTCCCTGCGGGCTTGTCTTTCGCAGGGCGCCGCCTAAAATCCGCGCCCGTGATCACACAAGCTTTTATCTCCCGGAGTTGTCGTTCGCTGCGGTTGTTCACATTGGCCTCCATTGTTGCGCTGGCCAACATCGACGGGCCTTGTCGAGCGGCGGAGGGAGCGCCGATTGCGCAACTAAAACTGATCGCGACGAATTTCGTTTCGCCTGTCGTCCTCACGCCGTATCCGGATGCTTCGCGCCGTTTGGTGGTGGTGGATCAAATTGGTGTCGCCTCGATTGTTGGCGCTGATGGACAGACGACTCCATTCCTCGATTTGCGCAGCCGCATGGCCAAACTGAACAACGGTTTCGATGAGCGCGGGTTTCTCGGGCTCGCGTTTCATCCGCGGTTCCAGGAAACAAAAAAGGTCTATGCTCTTTACAACGCCCCGCTGCGCGAGGGAGGTCCGGCCGAGTGGGACAACACAATTCACGTCTGCGAGTTCAAGGTCGATAACGCCGGAAGGCCCGATCCGAACTCCGAGCGCGTTGTGCTCACGATCGACAAGCCTTACTTCAATCACAATGGCGGGTGCCTCGCATTTGGTCCGGACGGTTTGCTTTACATTTCAGTGGGGGATGGGGGCAATGGCAATGACGAAGGAAAACGCCCGGAGACTGGCAATGGCCAGAATTTGAATACGCTGCTTGGAAAAGTTCTGCGCATCGATGTCGATCATGGCCAGCCTTACGCCATTCCTTCCGACAATCCATTTGCCCACGGGCCAGGCAAGCCGGAGATCTTCGCGTATGGCCTGCGCAACCCGTGGCGGATGTCGTTCGATCGCGGAGGGGACCATGAACTGTTCGCCGGCGACATCGGCCAGGACTTGTTCGAAGAAGTCGACATCATTCGACGCGGAGCGAATTACGGCTGGCGGATTCGCGAGGGGTTGCACTGTTTCAATCCGAAAGACACGCACCGGCCGCCGGAGGATTGTCCGAAAGTTGGCGCGGACGGATCGCCGCTGGTGGACCCGATTTTCGAATACAAGAATTTCAAGGCGTTCCCGAAAGATCCGGAGGCGCGCGGCGTTTCGGTTGTGGGCGGGTTTGTTTATCGGGGCAAAGCGCTGCCGCGATTGGAGGGACGGTATGTGTTCGCGGATTGGTCGCGGAATTTCGTGCTGCCGGATGGCGTCGTCTACGTGGCTACTCGACCGGGCGATGGGCAAGGCAAATGGAAAATCGAGCCGCTTCCTCTCGACAAGCATTTGGACGGACGGGTTGGGGCATTCATTGTTTCCATGGGTCAGGACGCGGAAGGCGAGTTGTATGTCTTAACCAATGGAAGCAACAGTTTGATTGGGAAAAACGGGAAAATTTATAAACTGGCGCCGGCAGGAAACCAGTAGGAGATTTTGGCTTTTGGATTTTGGATTGCGGATTGGAGCACGTTCCTGGCTGCAATGCGGTGCAGGCCTCAAGCTTGGGTATCAAACGGTGTTTTCGGGCCGGTGCTATTCCCGTTTCAGGAAGTGCTCGAAGAACCGATAGATCACTTCATTCGATTCCGGCGTTGGGTTGTGCGTCTCGCGGGTCGTCATGGCCACTCGATTTTCCACTCCGAGCAATCGGTTCACCGCAATGATTTGATTCAGCGCCCGCCAACGTTCCTCCCGGTCTTCCGCGCCGCCCGAAACCAGAAATGGCCGTGGCGACATCAAAGCTTGGATCTCGTGCAGGTCGTGGCCGGTTTCGATGAGCGTCTTGTAAGCGCCGGTGCGCGGATTCGTCGCTGAAGGGACACCCGGTTTGCGAGTCATTTTCGAATCTTCACCAAGGTACCACGGTTCCCAATAGTTCACGTTTGGCCGAGTTTCATCGAAAACAATTCCAGGATCAGACCAGACGCCGCAGGCGAATTTGTCGTAAAGGCAAGCGGCGAACATGGCCCATTTGCCGCCGTACGAATGGCCGACGATGCCGATGCGTTGGGCATCCACATCAGCGCGCGCGGCCAGAGCGTTCCAACAATTCGCTGCGACGTAGGCGAGAAACGAGAGCGGCTGGCAATGGGCGTCTGCCAGAAAAGGCTTTCGCGCGTCCCCGCCAGGCGAGCCGATTGACAGAGTCACAAATCCGCGCCGGCTGAGTTGGTAAGCGAAATCGCGCAATTCTCCCGCCAACCCAATGCTGGTGCGCGGTTCATAAAAGGGAACGACCACGGCAGGGAAGGGGCCTGCGCCGTCGGGAACGAGCAGGTAAGCCTCCTCGAAATGGTCCGGAGCGATTTCGAGCCGCTGATGGTGCTTGGTGAAATTAGCGCGGTGTTCCCGATCGATTTCAGTTGAACGCGGGCGCTCGATCAGGGCCGGCCAGGGCCCGAGCAGCTCGGTCCATTGCTTTAGAATTTCAGCGCGGTGCGCGCGCCATTGCGCGGCGGTCTGCACCGGCCGGCCGTCGTCGAATCGGAGCAACGGCCGGAATTCTCCAAAATTATTTTTAAAGCGCGGGGGCGGTTGGAAGTAAGGAGCGATCTTGTTCCAAATTTGATTGCGAGTGAGGGGTGGTTCGGCGGTTTGAGCAAAGAGGGTCAACTCCGCAGCGAACACCGCAATGAAAGCTCCCGAGAATTGCATGCCGAATGCGAGCGCAGACCAACAGCCTGGTCAATCCTTTTTGACTTTTAAGCTACGAATTTCGTCGCCTCACGTTTGTCGCTTGGGCGGGGAATCTCGTCGGGAAGTTCATGCCATCCGTGATCGTCAGCGACGAAACGCAAAACAGCTTCCTTGCTCGGGGGGACATCCAAGCGACGAATTTATTCCGGGTCTACCGGGCCAGGATCGAGTGAGAGAACTCGTTCGCTGCTATCGTTTCAAAATCCACCCGGCTTGAGTCCCTGGCTCAGCCACGTGGCGATCCATTCTTTGCCGCCAAAAATCCAGAGCGCCGCGGCGAGCGCAATGTATGGCCCATAGGGCAAACGGCTCGACCAGGCTTGACGGCCGATCGCAATCAACGCCAGGCCCACAATGGATCCGATGACAGCGCTGGCCATGAGCGAAAAAAGCACCGCGGGCCAGCCCAGAAATGCCCCGATTGCGGCCATGAATTTCACGTCGCCGAGCCCCATTGCTTCGCGCGGCACGACCATTTCTTCGGTCACGACTTCCAAGTGTGCAACGTCGTTCGGATCGAATTTGTCGTCGCCGATTTCGAGGGAAGACGGGCTGAGGCGCATGGGCGTGTTGAAATAGCAGCGATCGGTTAACTCGATGGTTTTCGCGTGAAGCATGATCACGTCGCTTTTCCGATAAAAAATTTCGTCGTACGGTATCGTTTGCTCCGGCAACTGAAGGTCCGTTTCGGAGAAGATGATCTTTGTTCCCGGCTCGAACCTGAACCGCTGCCGGCCGAACAATAATTTCCCGAGCCGCAAGATCGAATAGACAATCCCGGCTCCGGCGACGATCCCGAAAAAGCTTTGCTTCAAGGCGAGCGCGGGCGCGGGAATTCTTCCGGAAAACATGTTCGTGTGCATCGCGGGGACCACGGCGGAAAGCAAAAATCCGATGGCGGCGCCGCCCAGCGTGATCTCGTCCGGAATGATGAAGTGTTCGAAATCGACGAAGGTCGCGATGATCAAGCCGGCGAGAAAAAGACAGTAGACCAGCGCGAGGCCAGGATGTGTCCGTCCGTAAAAGAGCCAGCAGCTGAGAAATGCAACTCCCGTCAGGAGTTCGACGACAAAGTAGCGGGCTGAGATAGGCGCCCGGCAGTTGGCGCAACGGCCGCGCAACAGCAGCCAGGTGATGATCGGCATGTTTAGATACCATGGGATCGAGTAATTGCAGTGGGGGCAATGCGACGGCGGCCAGACGATGCTTTCCCCGCGCGGCATGCGATGGATGCAAACGTTCAACAGGCTTCCCACCATCGTGCCAAAGATGAAGACCACCCCGGCCCAAAACGGAAATGGCACAGCCTTCCAAGCTTCAAGATCAAACATAGTTTGAAATGACCAATGACGAATGACGCAAGAAATAACGAATACCTAATGCCTAATACATAACGAATCACGAATCACGAATCACGAATCACGAATCACGAATCACGAATCACGAATCACGAATAACGAATAACGAATCACCGTCTTACCGTCGCACCGTCTTACCGTCGCACCGTCCCACCGTCCCACCGTCGCACCGTCCTACCGTCGCACCGTCCTACCGTCCTGCGGTCCTACCGTCCTGCGGTCCTACCGTCCTGCGGTCCTACCGATTTCCTTTTCCAATGCTTCGCGCATGACTGCAATGGGGGCCGGTTTTCCCGACCAGATCTCGAGAGCGCGGGCCCCCTGATACAGCAGCATGCTGAGGCCGTTGGCGGCGCGGCAGCCCGCGGCTTTGGCCAGCTTGAGCAACCCTGTTTCCGGCGGGCGGTAAATCATGTCGTAAACGGCTGACGCTTTTGCGATCGGAAATCGTTTTTCCTCGAACGGGAGCGGGTCCGTCCTTTTCAGCCCGAGCGAGGTGGCGTTCAGCAACAGGTCAACGACGCTGCTCGGGTAATCCAAAACGACTTCGGTTTTTTGGTAACGCCGATTTATCTCGTGCCGGATCTGTTCCGCTTTTTCTCGGGTGCGGTTGATCAAGAACAGCTGTTGAACACCTGCGGAAGCCAGCCGAAGCGCGGCCATGCGCCCGGCCCCGCCCGCGCCGAGCAGCATCACCCTCTTGCCCGGGCACGCGAAACCGAGATCCTCCCGCAATGCGTCGATAATCGCGTCCGCATCGGTGTTGTAACCGACCGCGCGGATTTCGGTCATTTCTGCCGGATCGCAAAACCCCAGCGGCTGCCAGGACGAATCGTGCGTCTCCCGGCCTTCGAAACGAATCGTATTGACCGCGCCCCAAGCGCGCCCAGATTCGTGCAATTCGTCGACCAAACCGAGCGCTAAAATTTTATGAGGCACGGTTAAGTTGAGCCCGAGGAACTTCATCGCTTTGGCGCCGGCGATGGCTTGGGGCAAATCGTCCGGGCGCACCGCACAGGCGAGATAACGCCAGTTGAGGCCAAGCGCGGCGATGCCGGCGTTCTGCAGCGCGGGCGAGGCGGAGTGCCGAATGGGCCAGCCGTAAACGGCGCAAAGGCCTGTGGCCGCATCGATCGGTGGGTTCAGGAACGCTGACACGCGACCAACTTAGGGAGGCTGCTTTGAAGTGCAAACGGAAAGTGCAGCCCAGCGCATTTGCTAAGCATTGACGTCACCTTGCTCTTCCTTAAGATGGCCGCAGAATTTTCATTCTGTTATGAGTCAGCATTCGCCCGCCAGGCCAAACATCACCTCCATGCTGCATGAGGAGCGAGTTTTTCCGCCGCCCAAGGAATTTGCCGCGAAAGCGCACATCAAATCCTTGGCCGAATACCGGAAGGTTTACCGCGAGTCGATCCAATCGCCGGAGAAGTTTTGGAATCGGATGGCGAAACAGGAATTGGTCTGGTTCAAGCCGTGGAAGCAGGTTCTGCAATGGAAATTGCCGTTCGCAAAATGGTTCGTCGGAGGGCAACTCAACGTCAGCTACAACTGTCTCGACCGGCATCTCGATTCGCCGACGGCCAACAGAGCGGCGCTGATTTGGGAAGGCGAACCTGCTGCGCCCGGAAAGGCGGGCGAGGAACGGACGCTCACGTACAAACAGCTTCACCGGGAGGTCTGTTTGTTCGCAAACATTCTCAAACGAAATGGGCTTCGCAAAGGGGATCGGGCGATCATTTATTTGCCGATGGTTCCAGAAGCTGCCATCGCGATGCTGGCCTGCAGCCGCATCGGGGCGATTCACTCCGTCGTGTTCGGCGGGTTCAGCGCGCAATCGGTGGCCGATCGGATTTATGACAGCAAAGCGAAGGTGGTGATCACAGCGGATGGCGGGTTTCGGCGAGGCGCGGTGGTCCCTCTGAAGAAGAATGTCGACGACGCGCTGGCCCTTTGCGACAAGGACGGGAATCGGCTCACGGAAACCATCGAACGAGTGATCGTGCTGCGGCGAGCGGAGAACGAGGTTCATATCGAGGAGGGACGCGACGTGTGGTGGCATCGCGAATTGGAATATGTCGATGCGAATTGTCCCGCGGAGAAGATGGACAGCGAAGCGCCGTTATTCATTCTTTACACGAGCGGTTCGACTGGAAAACCGAAGGGAATTCTCCACACGACGGGCGGCTACTTGTTGGGATCCAAGCTGACCACGCGCTACGTTTTCGATTTGCGCCCGGAAGATGTTTACTGGTGCACGGCGGACGTGGGTTGGGTGACGGGCCACAGTTATGTGGTGTACGGGCCGCTGGCCAACGGGGCCACGAGCTTGATGTACGAAGGCGCGCCGAATCATCCCGAGCCGGACCGGTTCTGGCGAATCGTCGCGAAATACGGCGTGACCGTGCTCTACACCGCGCCGACGGCCATCCGCGCATTTATGAAATGGGGCGTGGAATGGCCGAAGAAACATGACTTAAGCTCGCTGCGGCTCCTTGGCACGGTGGGCGAACCGATCAATCCCGAGGCCTGGATGTGGTACCACGAAGTGATTGGCGGAAAGCGCTGTCCCATTGTCGACACATGGTGGCAGACCGAAACCGGCGGGATCATGATCACGCCTTTGCCCGGAGCGATTCCGACAACGCCAGGCAGCGCGACGTTGCCGTTCTTCGGCGTTCTTCCGGAAGTCGTGGATGACCGCGGCAATCCCGTTCCGAAAGGCAGCGGCGGAAAATTGGTCATTCGAAAACCGTGGCCGAGCATGTTGCGCGGCATTTGGGGCGATCCGCAGCGGTACAAAGAAATTTATTGGACCGAAGTGAAGGGGAGCTATTTCACTGGGGACGGCTGCCGCCAGGACAAGGATGGTTATTTTTGGATTGTCGGGCGAATCGATGATGTGCTCAACGTGGCGGGCCATCGGATTGGGACTGCTGAAGTCGAGAGCGCGTTGGTGAGCAATTTGAAAGTGGCCGAAGCCGCAGTGGTGGGGCGGCCGGACGAATTAAAGGGACAGGCGCTCGTCGCGTTTGTGACGCTGAAGTCCGGGATCAAAGCCGCGCCGGAAGTGCGACAGGAATTGCGCGATCATGTGGCCAAGGAGATCGGGCCCGTTGCCAAGCCGGATGATATTCGGTTCGCTGAAGCATTGCCGAAAACCAGGTCCGGCAAAATTATGCGGCGTTTGCTGAAGCAGATTGCTTCCGGCGGCGAGATCAAAGGCGACACCACCACGCTGGAGGATTTCAGCGTCTTGGCGCGCTTGAGCAAAACAGAAGAATAGACAATAGTTGCGAATTTCTCCGGTTTCAGCTGTCCATAGCCAGCCGGAGCTTAAGAATGGGGCTTGGCGCGTGAAACCGTGTGGCGCGCTGGGCCCCATTCATTTTGCCGCGGCACTCGAGTCTTGAACTCGGCCTTTTGTGGAAAATGTTTCGCCGTGTGGTAAGCTTCAAGCGCCAACACCCCGCATGATTTTTCCCACCGCACGATTCATTAACGCAGCTCAACGCCTGGCGTTGCTGGCTCTTTTGGGCGTCGTTCATCTCCGCGCGATTGAACTTGATCCACGCACCGTGGGCAGTTGGCCGAGCGATGGTTTGATCGGGCGGCGGCCGCTCATGAACATCGCAATTAGCGGAAGCGACGCTTACCTGGCGTATGCCGATTTCGGCCTGGTTATCGTTGACATTTCAGCGCCTGAACAACGCCGCCCCATTGGCAAACTCAGGCTTGTTGATGTGAATCTCCGCAGCATCGAGGGAATCGCCGTTTCAGGAAACTTCGCCTATCTCAGCGGCCTCGGCGGGTTGGCTATTGTCGATGTTCGCCAGCCGGCCTACCCGCAGTTGGCAGGCCGCCTTTCGATCGATCCGGGTGGCGCTCGGAATCTGATCGTGCAAGGGCATTACGTTTTCTGGGGAAAACAAATCATTGACGTTCGCGACCCCGCCAAGCCGATGGCGATCGGTCAGTTCAAAGTCGCGCCAAACGGCGTGAGCGATGTGGCCGTGAATGGCAGTCGCGCCTATATCGCAGAACCATTCGGTGGCGTGACAATTCACGATGTCAGCGATCCCACCAATCCAACGCCGTTGGGAAAATATTCCGTCTCGCGCAACTTGAGCGCGGTCGCAGTTCGCGATCGATTTCTCTTCCTGCTCAGCTACGACGGTGTATTGGAAGCGATCGATGTCTCCGACGCTGCGCATCCCAGCTCAGTCGGGAACGCCATGATCAGCGGGCATCAAACCTGGAGTTTGGCCGTCTCGGGTGATTGGCTCTTCGTCACGGCGTATGATGGCGGGGTCATCGTTTTTGACATCAGCGACCCGGCGCAGCCGCGGCAGATCAGCAATTTTGACACTCCCGGCGAAGCGATTGGAGTGACAGCAGCCGGCAGCACCGCTTACGTTGCGGACGGCCATGTTGGAATGCAAATCATCGACTTTAGCGATCCTGCGAACCCGCGACGGCTTGGGGGCGACGATCCGCGCGGCCGTTCGCAGAGTGTGATGATTAAAGGCAATGACGCCTACGTCGCCGAGACGATTTATCTGAATGGAACACCGTGGGGCGCCGGTGTCATGTCACCTGGCGGCCTGCAAGTTGTCGACATCAGCTCAGCATCGAACCCACGGGCGTTAGGGCGCGCTGCGGGATTCGATGCGTATGATGTCGCCGTCACGGGATCGCACGCGTATCTGGCCGCTGGAGAACAAGGGATTGTAACCGTCGATATCGCGGACTCATTAAAGCCAAAGCGCGTTGCGACCACACCCATCAGCGGGTTTGCGCAGAAGATCTCCGTCGCCGGGAAGAGTTGCTACGTTTTGAGTTCGGCCTGGGACGCCACGCCAGGCGGGTTCCATATTGTCGACCTCAGCGTTCCAGGAGATCCGGTGCGCATCGGTGGCGTCGCCATCCCCGCTCGTGATTTCTGCGTCGTCAGCAATCAGGTGGCGTATCTCGCCGCGGAAACTCGCGGTATCGTCGTGGTTGATTTGACAAATGCAGCGAATCCCCAAACAGGCGTGGAATTGCCGCTGGACGGCAGTGTCATGACGGTTGCGGCGGGCGGCGGATATCTCTATGCGGTGGCATCGACGAACCTTGTCATTTTGGACATCGCCGATCCTCAACGGCCGAAGGTGGTGCGCCGCCAACCCACACAGCTGAATGGAACTGGCCTTCGAGTGACTGACCAGTTTGCCTTTGGGTTGGATGGATCGGTCGGAGAAATTTTCGACCTGAGCAATCGGACGATGCCCGTTTCTGTCGGCCGTTTTTGGATGGAGTACCCAGGCCGATTCGATGCCTCTCGTGGGCACCTTTATCTTCCCCAGTGGGAAGCTGGTCTGCAGGTCATCGATTTAACGGTTCCAACGTATCCCAGAGTGGTCAGCCGTTTCCCGGCCGAGCGGGCCCTCCTCACTTTGGATGCCGCTCGAAGCCGCACGTTTTCGTATGAAATCGATGCGAGCGAGGAAGCCGCCGAATTGCAGGTGATCAATTTCGAAAATCCTTCCGCGCCGCAGAAAGTGGGAAGCCTCAAGTTGATGGATCTGCCATTGGCCACCGCGATCTCGGGCCGCTACCTGTTTACAATTAGCGGAAATGGGGTGGAAGTAGCGGACGTCGGGGATGACACCGCGCCCCGGCAACTTTCCGGGTGGCCGAGCGCGGGAGGCCGCATCGTTAAAGCCGCGGCGACGATTTCCGGAAATTTCTTTTACGGCGCTTACACATTCGATGATGACAATGGACGAGCCTCACTTGAATGCGTGGACATTAGCGATCCGTCGAATCCGAAAATGGCGGGTACTCTGACGGGGCGTTGGGATGCGTGGGATATCGCGGTTGCCAAGGACCTGGCTTACATCGCGGGCGGCCGTTTTGATTTTCATGTGATTGACATCAGCACACGGGCGAACATGAAAGAAGTTTCGACGCTCGCGTTGAATGCCATTTCAGTTGCGGTCGGCGATCGTCACGGCTTCGTAGCGGATGGAAATGGATTCATCGTGGTTTTGGATTTGCTAGGAAACGTCCGGCCCGTGGCAAATCTGGCCTTAAGAACGAAACAGGTGCGATTGCTCGAGCCATTTCTCTACGCCGCCTCGGATATCGGTTTGTCCGTGATTGATGTGGCGGATCCCGCGAACTCGCGCCTAGTCAGCGGGAATGGTTCCTTCGAGGCCGGCGCGATGGCCGTGACGCCGTCGCAAATTTTTGTGGCGGGGCGAAACGAATTGCTCGCGCTGGACCAGGTTCATTTGGTTCACCTCGAGCCGCTGACTGACTCGAACAAAACATTCACTTTCCGGTTGCACGGGATCCCACAGACAACTTGGAAGATTCAACGCAGCGCGGATCTTCGGACTTGGGATGACTGGCAATCCGTGACTATTCAAGAAGCTCCGCTCCTCCTCACTGATCCATCCGGCTCGCCGGGGGGACGGATGTTTTACCGAGCTGGGGAATGAGAGATTAACAGCTTTTGTCGGACGAAAGAAACTGATCGGTTATTGAAAAGGAGCTGGCAAAGCCTTAAAGACCACGCATGACGTTCGACGCGATCAACGCGGGTGGAAAGCCTTTCCCTTGGAAAACTGGGAAGGCGCTTATATGAAACCCGTTTCACGCAGCGGCCGGTTTCAGCGTGGCCCAAAGGAAGATGTCGCGCAGTTCACGGAATCGATTTCGTTCGATCGCCGTTTGTGGCGGCAGGATATCGCCGGCTCGATCGCTCACGCGGGCATGCTCAAGAAGATTGGCGTGCTGACCGGCGCGGAGCATTCGCAGATCGTTCAAGGGTTGAAGCAAATCGCCACGGAGATTGAAGCGGGGAAGTTTCGCTGGAAAACGGCGCTCGAAGACGTGCACATGAACATCGAGGCGGAGTTGACCCGGCGCGCGCCGGCTGGGGCCAAACTCCACACCGCGCGATCGCGCAACGATCAAGTGGCGCTCGATTTGCGGCTCTGGACTCGGGACGAAATTAGCGCGCTGGAGGAAGAGTTGCGGGACTTGCAAAAGGCGCTGCTCGAACTGGCGGAAAAAAACATTTCAATTCTCATACCGGGTTACACCCATTTGCAGCGCGCGCAACCAGTCTATCTCGCGCATCACCTTTTGGCTTACATCGAAATGTTTAGCCGGGACCGGGCGCGGTTTGCTGATGCGGCTGACCGGGCCAATGTTTGTCCTCTGGGCAGCGGCGCTTTGGCCGGATCGACTTTGCCGATCGATCGCGAGGAAGTCGCTCGAGCGCTCGGATTTGTCGATGCCAAAGGGAGGCCGCGGCTCACCGAGAATTCGATGGACGCGGTCAGCGACCGGGATTTCGCCGTGGAGTTTTGCGCTGCTGGCGCACTGGCGGCGGTGCACTTGTCGAGGTTGGCGGAGGATTTGATTCTTTGGGCCAGCTCGGAATTTCACTTCATTCGGATTGCGGACGAATACACGACGGGCTCGTCACTCATGCCGCAGAAGCGCAACCCGGACGTGGCCGAATTAACGCGCGGGAAAAGCGGGCGTGTCATTGGAAATTTGGTGGCCCTGCTGACGTTGTTGAAGGGGCTTCCCATGACGTACAACCGCGATCTGCAGGAAGACAAGGAGCGGATGTTTGACACGGCGGACACGCTGCGGAGTTGCGTTCTGTTAACGGGGGCAATGCTGCGGAACATCACTGTGGTGGAAGAGAATTGCCGAAAAGCTGCCAGTGATCCTCTGCTCCTGGCGACCGATTTGGCGGATTACCTGGTCGGCAAAGGGGTTCCGTTTCGGCAGGCGCACCACGCGGTCGGAGCATTAGTGGCGCTGGCTGAGCAGCGCGGCCAAAAAATAAACGAGCTCGAACTGAAGGATTGGCAATCGGTTCATGCAAGGTTCGAAGCTGACGCGCTTGGATTGCTGGAACTGGAACGGGCCATGCGCCGGCGCAACGTGCGAGGCGGGCCAGGACCGAAACAGGTTCGACAACAAATCGCCCGGTGGAAAAAGGAATTACAGCCTTCGACACGAAGCGGAGGATGAGCTCGCCCGATCCACTCACCGATTTGCTGCGGCAAGTTTCCCGATCGTTTTATCTGACGTTGCGCGTTTTGCCGCGCGCAGTCCGTCCTCAAATCGGGTTGGCTTATTTGCTCGCGCGCACCACCGACACGATTGCGGACACGGGTTTGCTGCCGGTGGAGAAGCGGTTGGAGGCGTTGCGAGCGTATCGAGACTTGGTTCTCGGAACACGAAAGGAGTCGGTCCAATTTGAAAAGCTGGCCGGGTTGCAAGATTTGCCGGCGGAGAAGACGTTGCTCGAGCGGGCGGGTGAAGCGGTCGCTCTGCTGGACAAATGCACGGAGGTGGATCGTGAAGAAATTCGAGCAGCGCTGGCGATTATTTCCAGCGGTCAGGAATTGGATTTGGTTCGTTTCGGGCCGGCGGGGCCGGACAAAATCATCGCCTTGGCCTCGGAAGCTGAGCTGGACGATTACACCTATCGCGTGGCCGGATGTGTGGGCGAGTTTTGGACGAGGCTGTGCCGCGCGCATTTGTTTCCAGATGCGGCGTTAGACGAGCCGCTGCTGCTCGCGAACGGCGTGCGCTTTGGAAAAGGATTGCAGCTCGTGAATATTTTGCGGGATTTGCCGCGCGATTTGCGACAGGGCCGGTGTTATCTCCCGCGCGAAGAGTTGGAGTCGGTTGGGCTTGCGCCCGGTGATCTGCTCGATCCAAGCAGCGAAGCCCAGCTCGGCGAAATTTACCAAAAGCACTTGGATCGAGCCGCGTGTTTTTTGGAGGCAGGTTGGAAATACACGCTGGCGTTGCCGCGCCAATGCCGTCGACTCCAGCTGGGTTGCGCCTGGCCCATTTTGATCGGGATCGCAACCATTCGCGAATTGCGGCGAGGCGGGTTTTTGGATCCGAAACGGAGGATCAAAATTTCGCGGGTTGAAGTGCGCAAGATTATAGCTCTGACGGTCGTGCTTTATCCTTTCAGGCGAGTTTGGGCTCGGTTATTTGAACGGGTCGGAATGCCGCAGCGTCTCCACTGAGCCTTGGAGTCATTGGAGGCTCCAAAATATCAGGCGATTGGGATTTTGGATTTTGGATTTTGGATTTTGGATTGGGGAAGGTAACCACAAAATCTTCCTGAAACACCAGACGACAAGGGCAACCGCAAACAAAGGAAACGTAGGAGGTTCAGGCACCGGCTGAGCAGAAAACTGAATATCGTCCAGGTTGAAAAGATTTTCGTTTTCGGGCAATCCTGCGCCTCGGGTTGCTTGGCACAAAAAGCTGATGGTTGCTGTGCTTCCGGCAAAAGCGCTGACATCGCCGGCCATAGTGAAGACACCGCGTGACTGAGATATCGTTGATAAACTGATAGGGGCTCCGTCGATGGTCAGTATCGGGTCTGACTGGGGACTAAGGTTCGGGTTCCGATGCGCTATCAAGAACCGGATGGACTGAGTCCCTAAAGGTATAAGACCTGTCTGAGAGATTGAAGAATTCTGAAAAAAGCCGGGCGTCGCATCTGCCATTGCGGACAATTCCACGCTGTAGCTGCCTAGAATGGGAGAATCGCGTGGTGAAACCAAAGCAACAGAGGTTTCATCAAGCGCAACGGGCGCTCCCCACACTGCAGAGCATATAGTCCCGTCCTCTCGAACTGTCCAACCAGGCAAAGCATTGGCGGCAGAAATCGGATCGAATGCGTCGAACGGCGTGTAGTCAGGAGGAGGAGGGGCAACCGTTGCATTTTCAAAGTCGAGGTTGATGAAGCTCTGTCCAAACGAGGTCTGCAAGAAAAGCACCACAACTGGCAAAATGATGCGCGAGTATTTCATAGACTAGATTCCTTGAACCTCAAAACGTAAATCTGCTCGAAACTTCCCATCCGTGCAATCTGGCAATCCGTGGCGCAATTCTCTCTGTCGTCGTCACAGATGGCGCGGATAACGCGGATGTCCTGCCCGGGACGCAAAAGGTGAACCGCATCGGCAGTTCGACAGAAGGCAGCGAAGAAAACGAAGACCAGGCATGATCGCGGCGACCAGGCTCCGGGAAGGTCGATTCTCAAATTCGGTCGTCAAATGGGGGTTGCTACAGAACCAAATTGGGACTAAGAAATCGTTATGCAAATTTCCAAGGTGCCGTGGTTTTTTGTTCTTTTGCTCGGAGCTTTTGCAGTCGGAGCCCAAACGAACGATTCCGCCAACCACCGCAAGGCGGAGGAGGCATTGCGCCGGACTTCAAGTCAACCGATGAAATCTTCCACGAGCTCGACCAACGTTCCCGTGGCGGGAGAGAAGAAAATCCTCGACGAATTGAAGAAAACGGAATCTGGCGTCGCCGCGCCGGCGCCGGTGCCAACCGCTTCGAAGGAGGCGCTCGATAAAGCGTTGGAAGCCCTGCGCCGAACTGCGGCGAAGAGCGCGAATGCTTCGGCGATGCCGCAACCTGCCGCTGCGCCCGCTCCTAGAATGGCGCCCGAACCGCCGAAAGCTCCTCCTGTTGCGCCCGTGGCTCAACGTCCTATGGCCCCACCGCAACCCCAGGTTGCCGCTCCCACAGTTGCAGCGCCGGAACCTGTTCCTTCCCCGGTGATGGAAAAGGCGACGCCGATGAACCAAAAAATGAGCCCAGCCCAGCGGCGGGCGAAAGAGGTTTTGGAACGGGTTTTGAGGGAGCAGCAATCCAAAGAGGCATCGACGGGCACAGCGAAGCCTTCCTCGACGAAGCCAGCAGCCAAAATGGCCCCGGCTGAAAAAGCGCCGGCCAGCAAGAAAGCCTCGTCCGCTTCGCAGCCGAGCAATCCAACTGCAACGAAAAAATCCACCACGACGACGAAGGCGCCTTCCATTGAAACAGCGCCGGTCGAGAGTGCCTTAGCCGAGTCGGCCGGCCCGAAGACGCGCGAAGAGAAATTAAAAGAGCTCAACCAGCAGTATCTGGACAACAAATTGACTCCGGCAGAGTATCACGAGCGCCGCGCGAAGATTTTGGCCGAGCCACAACCGAAGTAAGGCCTGTCCCAGTTGGTTTCCTCTCTGGCATAACTACGCCCCATGCACGATTTTCATTTCAGCGGTGGCGAATTGCATTGCGAAGACGTTCCTGTGGCGCGCTTGGCCGACAGATTCGGCACGCCGCTCTGGGTCTATTCGAAAGCAACTCTCTCGCACCACTTCCAAACGCTCGATGGCGCCCTGGCTCCGCTCGATCATCTGATTTGTTTCGCGCTAAAGGCGAATTCCAATCTTTCCGTGCTGCGTCATCTTGCTCGCCTCGGCAGCGGCTTCGACATCGTGAGCGAAGGGGAATTGCGCCGCGTTCAGGCCGCGGGAGGCGATCCGGCCAAATGCGTGTTCGCCGGCGTTGGCAAAACCGAAAGCGAAATTCGGTTGGCCTTGGAATCCGGCATCTACGCCTTCAACATCGAAAGCGAGCCGGAATTGGCGCGGATCAATCAAGTCGCCGGCCGCGTGGGGAGGCGCGCGCCGATTTCGATTCGGGTGAATCCAAATATAGATGCGCACACTCACGCAAAGATCACGACCGGCACGTATCAGAACAAATTCGGGATTCCCTTCGAACGGATCGAGGAGACTTATGCCACCGCGGGCAAGCTTCCGCATCTGCAGTTGCGCGGGATCCAAATGCACATTGGGTCGCAGTTGACCAGCGTGAAGCCGTTCGAGCAGGCGGTGAGGAAAGTGGCCCCGCTGGCGGCGAAATTGGCTGCGCAATATCGACTCGAGTTTTTCAGCATTGGCGGCGGTTTGGGGATTGTTTACGACCCAGCGCTGGCCAGCGGCTCGCGCAAATGGTGGGCTTCACCGCGAGCGAGAAAACTCTTGCGCCCGGAAACCTACGCAGCGGTCTTGGCGCCGCTCTTAAAGCCGCTCGGCCTGCGGATTCTCATCGAGCCTGGCCGGTTCATTTCTGGAAATGCCGGAATTCTTGTGACCCGCGTTGAATACCTCAAACAAACCGGGCGCAAAAAATTCGTCATTGTCGACGCCGCGATGAACGACCTGATCCGCCCGTCGTTTTACGACGCGTATCACGAGATCCTGCCGGTCCGACGGAAATTGGGGAGCGCCGCGAAAAAAGTCGAGGCCATGGATGTCGTCGGGCCGGTGTGCGAGTCGGGAGATTATTTTGCGAAGGACCGATTGTTGCCGCAGGTTGGCGAGGGCGATTACCTGGCGCTGATGAGCGCGGGCGCTTACGGTTCTGTCATGAGTTCGAACTACAACAGCCGACCGCTCGCGGCGGAGGTCCTGGTGAGCGGCAACCGCGCGGCTCTGGTTCGAAAGCGCCAGCCGATTGAGAAGATCTGGGAACTGGAGGAGTGAGGTTTCCCGCTGCGCTTTTTGCCAGGAACGCAGCGTTCACGCTGCAGGCGAGGCATTGCACCAATGCTGCGGTGATTATTCTTTGGCGGCAGGCTAAAGCTTGCGTTCCGACGGTGTGCGGGTCGTTCGCTGCTACGGATTCGGATGTTTGCGCAAGATCGTGTCCCGCCGGGCCCATTCCGGGTTCGGTTCGGGATAATCGAGATTGTAGTGCAGTCCGCGGCTTTCCGGCCGTTGCAGAGCGCTTTCGATGATGATCTGAGCGACCGTGGCGATATTGCGCAACTCGAGCAGGTCTGACGTCACGATAAAATCCCAATAGTACTCCTGAATTTCCTCCTGAAGGTTTGCGACTCTGGATCGCGCGCGCTGGAGCCGTTTGTTGGTCCGGACAATGCCGACGTAATCCCACATCAGGCGCCGGATTTCATCCCAATTGTGGGACACAACAACGAGTTCGTCCGCGTTGCTGGCGTTGCCCGATTCCCATTTGGGCAAGCTGGCGCGCGCTGGACGCAGCGACGAAGCGATGACGCGCTGCGAAGCGCGGTGCGCGCAAACGAGCGCTTCGAGCAGGGAGTTGCTGGCGAGGCGATTCGCCCCGTGCAACCCGGTGCAAGCGACTTCCCCGATCGCGTAGAGCCCCTGAATTTCTGTTTCGCCATCGACGCTGGTGAGGACGCCGCCGCATTGGTAATGCGCTGCTGGGACGACTGGAATTGGTTCTTTGGTGATATCAATCCCATATTCGCGACAGGTCTTGTCGATGTTCGGAAACCGTTCCCGGAGGAAATCAGCCGGTTTGTGCGTAATATCGAGCAGCACATGCTCAGCTCCTGACCGTTTCATTTCGTTGTCGATTGCGCGCGCGACGACATCGCGGGGCGCGAGTGACTTCAGCGGATGGTACCGGTCCATGAATTCTTCGCCGGCGCATGTTTTCAAGATGCCGCCTTCGCCGCGAACCGCTTCGCTGATGAGAAATGATTTGGCTTTGGGATGGTACAAGCACGTTGGGTGAAACTGAATGAATTCCATGTTGGCCACCGCCGCGCCCGCGCGATAAGCCATCGCCACGCCGTCCCCGGTCGCGATGTCGGGGTTGGTTGTGTAAAGGTACACTTTGCCGCAGCCGCCGGTCGCCCGAATGTTACTCGGCGCGGTCGAGAAGCGGGCGTTTTCGTGAATTTTCCATGAGGGCTGCCGAGGGTCTTTCTATTCCACGGTGATGTTCAATTGTCTGATCACTTTTCGCCATTTCACAACATCCGCCTTAATGAGCTGTTCAAACTCGGCGGGGCTGCTTCCTACCGCTTCGACACCAAGAGCGGAAAGTTTATCCTTTACCTCCGGGGACTGCACTGCCTGCCTCACCTGATCGCTAAGCTGCCCGATAATCGACGCCGGCGTCCTTGCTGGCGCCAGGAGTCCATACCAGCCATTCACTTCGTAACCCGGCAAACCGGATTCTGCAATCGTCGGCAAATTGGGAATTACCGAGACGCGCTTCCGCGTGGTCACACCGATAGCATTGAGGCGTCCCGCGCGTACGTAAGGGACCGCGAGTGCGACCGTGGAAAAATAGACCGAAATGCGGCCCCCAAGTAGATCCGTTACAGCAGGCCCGCCGCCCTTGTACGGAACGTGACCGAGTCTTGTGCCGGCCATCAGATTGAATAGTTCCCCGGCAAGGTGGGTAATGTTGCCGATCCCGGCGGATCCGAAGTCAATCTCGTTTGGCTTACTCTTGGCCAAACTGATGAGGTCCGAACTCGTGCGCACGGGCAGATTCAAATTAGTGACAAGTACGTATGCTCCGCTTCCGATCAGCGCTACCGGGGAGAAATCCCGTATGGTGTCGTAGGGGAGTTTCTTGTAGATGGTCGGGTTGATTGCATGGCTGCCGGGAACGATAAGGACCGTGTAACCGTCCGGCGTCGCCCTTGCCGTGAGTTCGCAACCAATAATCGAATTTCCGCCACCGCGGTTATCGATCACAAATGACTTACCCATCGACTCGGTTAACTTGGCGCCGAGCAATCGGGCGATAACATCGTTGGCGCCGCCCGGGGGGAATGGCACGATAAGACGGACTGGCTTGTTCGGGTAGCCTTGCGCCAGCGCCGATGACGCGCAGAGTATGCCGAACAGCACGCCCAAGACCGCGATTCTCGTAACGAACCCCCGCGTGCCCCCTATGGATAACAGCGGCCGCCGGTCGCATTTCGCGGCAGGACTGCCGCTGATTACCGGGATACCCGTTTTCATCGACTCGATCACGATGGCGCCGCGCATCAGATCACTTCCTCTCTCTGCAACTGTTCGAGCTCGGCTTTCGACAGACCGAGCCAACCGGAATATACCTCGGCATTCTGTGCGCCGAGTTTCGCGCTCGGTATGAGCGGCATGAGCGGCACGTCGTCAAACCGCAGAGGGCTGCGCGCCGCGGCGATGCGGCCGTATTGCGGGTGATCCATCCATTGGAGCATCCCCCGCGCGTGCAGGTGGGAATCATTGGTTACTTCGGCAAGATCGCGCACCGGCGCGCACGGCACCCGGTGCTTGAGCAACAGTTTGAATAGTTCGTCGCGGCCAAAGCGCGCGGCGAAGGCGACCATGATTTCATCGACCTGCTCTTCATGGGCCGCGCGCTTCTTGGGCGTCTCAAAACGCTCGTCCTTGCGCAGATCGTCCCGTTCCATCGCTTTCAGCAGCGAGTTCCAGTGCTTGTTGTTCACGCACAATATTGCGATGTAGCCGTCTGCGGTGCGGTAGACGCTGTAGGGCGCGGCGGCGCGCCCGCTGTGGCGATTGCCGGTGCGCTGCGGAAAATTGATCGGGCCGCCATAGCTTCCCGAGCCGAAGTAGAGGCCAAGGCTCGAGGCCAGCGAAAAATAGACCGCGTCCAGCATCGCCACTTCGACCAAACGCCCGCGTCCGGTCTGCTCGCGCTCGTAGAGCGCGGTGACTACCGCACCGTACAGATGCGTGCCTCCGAAAAAATCGCACAGCGCCGGCCCGGTCTTGGTTGGGGGCCCATCCGGAGAGCCGGTGACGCTCATCACACCGGACATGGCCTGAATCGTGATGTCCATTGCCGGGTAGTCCCGGTACGGCCCCATGCGCCCGAAGCCGGATCCCGAAGCGTAGATGAGCCGCGGGTTCACACCGCGCAGGGTTTCGTAGCCTACGCCGAGGCGTTCCATCGTGCCGGGCAGGAAGTTTTCAAGCACCACGTCGGCGCGACGCGCCATCTCGATCAGTAGTTCGCGTCCGCGCGCGCGCTTGAGATTAAGCGTGACCGCGAGCTTGTTGGAGTTGAGCATTGCAAAGGGAAGTGCCGCACCGCCGATCAGCGTGCGGTGGCGCAGCGACTCTCCTT